>ERZ772967.307-NODE-307-length-41483-cov-29.376678_pt1 | contig 41483 bp, 32 predicted proteins | sample MGYA00511677_ERZ772967 | MGnify/ENA primary metagenome ERZ772967 (study PRJEB29015, sample SAMEA2737931) | human oral metagenome | biome: human oral; feature: human-associated habitat; material: dental | place: China | collected 2146 ...
TCCGGGCGCAACAAGGTCTACGGCGTGCGCATCGGCCGCGGCGAGGGCGCCAAGGGCGCGCTCCAGGCGATGACGGAGCTGGAGCAGACCGTCGAGGGCGTGCCGGCCTTGCCGCTGGCGATCTCCCTCGTGGAGCAGTCCGCCCCGCAGATCAAGGATCGCCTGCCGTTGCTTTATGCGGCGCGGCAGATCGTGGAGGAGGACGTCCCGGACTACGCCGCGGTGCTCGCCCGCGCGGTCCTGCCTCCCAAGCCGTGAGCGGTTGGAGCCCGTGGCTCTGGCTGTTGAGGCCTGAGCTGGGAGATCTGAGTTGCGGCAGGCCAAGCTGTAAACCCTGGCTGTGGGACTTGACTGTGAGGCCTTGACTGCAGCGGGCTTCCAAACTGTGGCCCCCGCCGGGGTAGCGTCTGTTGCCTAGGCTAGGCGACGAAGGCTGCTGAACTGGGTCCCTCCAAACAGCTGGCTGTTTCAAACCGTGGGCGGGTGCGATTTCGCACCCGCCCACGCCGTCTGCCTGGACTTTTCGCTGGAGTCCTTGCGCCCCGGAGGCCGCCTTGTGTCTTCGCGACGGCCCCCGGCCTTCATAGCGGTGGGTCAGTCCAAACCTGAACAACGGAAATGTTGGAAACCCGAGCATTCGTGGGAGCAGCCAAGGAGTTGGCCGGTTGGTTTTACCAGTCGGTTGGGAGCGGCGTCGTTTCTGTTTGTTTGGGAGGGGTCGGAGGCCAGGGTGTGGGTGTGTCCGGATGTTGTTTTTGGTAGTGGCTTTTGTAGTCGTCGCCGACGTTGAATCCGGGGGCGGGTTCGAAGCAGTAGGTCGCGGTGTCTCCTGCTTTGTCGTTGCCGACGGTGAATGCGAACCAGTCCATTTCGACGTCGAGCAAAGTGATGGTGCCGACTCCTTCAAATGTAAAGGACTCTCCCAAGGCAAGATCAGCTTCTCCTGAAGTCTCTGTAGTGTCTCGAGTGTGGCTTTTAACCGAGATCGCGATTATTGCCCGTTTGTGCCAACGTTCGATGCGAGGGTCGCCGACATAAAAGGTGACATTGCGGTCAACGTCGGGGTGAAACCAGCCTTCGTGTCCATCGCTGGCCGAGACTTTAATTCCGGGGCAGCTGGAAGGGCTGTTTTTCTTTGTGAAAACGTGGGTGTTTCGTACTGGGTGTTTGTGCGTGAGGAATCCGGAGACGTAGACGATCCGTATGCTTGCCGCCAGAGCCAGGAGGCTGATCAGGGCGGCGAGGATTTTCCGGCGTTTCTTCATCGGTTTTGTCTTTCTTTGCGTGGGTGGCGAAGCTGGGATTTGGAGCGGCGGGTTTGTTGCCGGTTCCGCTCGCGGTTTGTTTCTGTGGTCGGCTTGAGTTTGGCTCGTCAGTTGGTCTTTACCAGTCGGTCGGGAGGGGCGTCGTTTCTGTTTGTTTGGGAGGGGTCGGAGGCCAGGGTGTGGGTGTGTCCGGATGTTGTTTTTGGTAGTGGCTTTTGTAGTCGTCGCCGACGTTGAATCCGGGGGCGGGTTCGAAGCAGTAGGTCGCGGTGTCTCCTGCTTTGTCGTTGCCGACGGTGAATGCGAACCAGTCCATTTCGACGTCGAGCAAAGTGATGGTGCCGACTCCTTCAAATGTAAAGGACTCTCCCAAGGCAAGATCGGCGCCACCTCCCTCAGCTGTGACGTTGCGAAGTTTGCCCGCATAGATGCCGATTGTGGCGCGCTTGTGCCAGCGTTCGATCCTTAGGTTGGAAACTTCAATTTGTGTGTTCCAGTTAGTTCCGGGACGAAGCACGCCTCTGCGTGTACCGCTGGTGTCGCCCGCTCTATATGTGATGCCGTCGCAGCGAAGCGGATCGCCTTTCTTAGTGAAGACGCGGGTGTTCTGGGCTGGATAGTTGTGTGTGAGGAATCCGGAGACGTAGACGATCCGTATACTTGCCGCCAGAGCCAGGAGGCTGATCAGGGCGGCGAGGACTTTCCGGCGTTTCTTCATCGGTTCATCTCGCTTTCTTTATCCCAGTAGGCGATGAAGCCGGGCGCAGGAACAAATTGGAAGGTCGCCGTAGGACCGCCGCCTATGGCAAAGGGAATGACGATTGGATTGACGTACATGAGAGTGAAGGTCCCGACCCTCGGATGGTCGATGCATTCGCCCGCTTCCAAGTCGCGATATATCGACGTTACACGGGAACTGTCAGGCGTATCAACGCTATCGGCGGGGTACCCGCCCTGCAGGGTAACCGTCATTCTTCCGTCGGAATAGCGAATATTCGAGACGGTGTAGGACGGTTGATTCCCAATCCCGGGGCGAAAAACCGAGGATTCGGACAATTCGACGATGCACGAAGTCATTTGGGGTAACCTCCTCCAACATGGACGTTGCCGAAGGAAGCTCCGAAGTCGTCCCAGCTCATTTTGAACTCGGCATATTTCGAGTCACCTGACTTTTCCCCCTCTGCAGTGCTTTCGCCCCAAGGGTTTCTCACGGTGACCCCGTCCTTGTCCGCAGCGACGACGACGTAGGAATGATTTCTCATCATCTGAATGCGATGTTTTTCTCCGTGGACTGATACCTCTTTTATGAACTTGCTGTTCTGGAAACCGACGATTCTTGTAATGGTGTTGGCGACCACGGGGCGATGATTCTTCAATGCCTGCTGGATGTCCTTGCGCTGGTCGTCGTTGTATCCGTCGCCGAAGCCCCAAGTGCCCTTCTTTATAATAGTCGTGTCCTTTCCCGTGATCTCTTCCATGACGGCCGACGGCTCGCCCGCGCTGATTCCGGTGGGGCCGAAAACACTGTTGCCGCGAGTGCCTGCCGCGAGTGCCGCCCTCGTACATCTGTCCGTAGGCCGCCTCGAGAATCGAGACGACGCCCGGACTGCCTCCATTGGCCCCGCGCAGGTAGGTTCTCTCGACGAAGACCGTGCGTGCGCGCTCAGGGTGGTCCGGGTCCTCGTAGACGGTGACGAGGTAACCGTCCTGGTGGCCGTTCACAGTGTGCGGCCTAATCGACTTTTGCAGGAGCTTTCGGCCTTCAGGCGTGCGCATCATAGCCATGAGGGTTGCCACTAAATAGCAATCGCCGATTTCCCCCTGAGAGACTTCGCGAAAGTCCATGTGTTTGAGCTCGTCGTTGATCCGATCGATGTCGTCATCGTTGAGCTTGTGCAGCTCGCCTATGTTATCGCCTTTGCCGTTTGACTTGACCGCCTCTAGGCGTAAGGCTGCCCGCAGCTCGGCGGCGCACACGTCGCCTGCTTTGTGCAGCGAGTCGATTGCCGCCTTCGCGTCTTTGGCTATCGACTGCGCTTTGGTTTTGAGCTCCTTCATCTTCTCGTCCCGTTCCTCGTCGGGAACCGCGTCGACCTTCCTGTCCAACGCCCGCATGCCGGCCCGCGCGGCATCGATCTTCCTCTCGGCGTCCTCCGCGGCATAGGCGAATGTGCGAATCGCCCTCGCGCCCTCGTCCAAGCCTTCGTTCAAGCGACCGGTCTGCCTGACCTCGCCGGCCAATGCGCAATCGAAAGCATCGCGCGCCGAGCCTTCCCACGTTTCGGCTTTCGAGGAAAGACGCCGCAATCGCCTCCCGTACTCCTCCAGCCTCGCTTTCATCGAAAAGAGCTTGTCATGCAGAGTGAATATGCCGGGCGAGCGCCTCGAAAACTCCGGTATGCAGTCGGCGAACTTTTCCATTGCAGTCATCTCCTTGATTTCGCGTTTGCCTTGTCGTTGTGCGGCTCCGTTTCACTTCTGCGGCTCCGGCTTGCTTTCGCGACGCCGATCGTCAGGCGTTGTTTTGCCGTTCGGAAAGGCCTCGTCGTTCCGCATTGCAGGCCTTCTGGCAGCGCCTGGGGCTTCGGGGCCCCTCATTGGAACTTTTGCACTTGCGACGTGAACTGCTTGGCCCATTCGCCGTCGGTTTCCTCGGCCATCTGCGAGGTGTCGGACACCGCCTCCGACGTCTCCTCGCACCAATCGCTCAGCCCTCCGATCCTCTCCGTCGCCGCGTCGGCGAATTCTCTGTAGGCTTCGTCGAGGGATGGATGGCCGAAGGCCGGGACCGGGCACGGCGTTTCGACGTCGTCGTAGACCTCGGACAGAGAGTCGAGGCCCTCTCCGAGGTCGTCCATTTCGTCTTCGTCGATGGCGAACTTGCTCATTTTTCTCCCATTCGCATGAATCGGATTGCCCGTCGGCAAACCGGCGTGAACGACGTATGAGATGAACCTACACGCATTTCGGGACGAAATCTAGAGGTTTCATAATGTGGAATCTGTCGTTAGAATACGCCCGTCCGACCTACTTTAAAGCGCGCGGCAATGCGTTCTAACTTGTGCATGCAAGCGGGCGAGGTGAAGGGCGACTCCGAACGCCGGACTTTGAAAAACCTCCGTACGGATGCCATTTTCGTTTGTGTGTGGTATATTAGTTCTTGCCGTCGGCGGGGAAGGTCGGTGGCTCCGCGAGCAAAGTTCCGCGAGCAAGGAGTTGATGTGGGCAGCGATCTGACCAACCAGGGTGAGACGAACCGGGGTGCGAATGGCGCCAAGACGGCCGAAGCCGCTTCGCCCTCCTCCGCCGAAGCGGGCGTGGTTCAAGGCGAGGCCAAAGCCGAAGAAACCCGGCCCGGCGAGCCCAGCCCCATACGGCGCGTGGCCGCGGACCTGGGGGTCCCCGACGAGCACGTTCTCGTCTACGGCCACGGCAAGGCCAAGATCGACCTCGATTTCCTGCGCTCGCTGCCCGAGCGGGATTCAAAGCTCGTCCTCGTCACCGCGATTTCCCCGACGCCGGCCGGCGAGGGAAAGACGACGACGTCGATCGGCTTGGCCGACGGATTGGCGCGGCTAGGCAAGCGCCCGGTGCTCGCCCTTCGCGAGCCCTCGATGGGGCCGGTTTTCGGCATCAAGGGCGGCGCCGTCGGCGGGGGGAGGGCCCAGGTCACGCCCGGCGACGAGATCAACCTTCACTTCACCGGCGATTTTGCGGCCATCGCCGAGGCCAACAATCTGCTCGCCGCGATGGCGGACAACGCGCTGCATTTCGGCACTCATGACATCGACCCGCGCACCGTCGCCATCCGCCGCTCGATCGACATGAACGATCGCTCCCTGCGCGACGTCGTCATCGGCCTCGGCGGGCGGCTCGGCGGGGTCACGCGAGAGTCGGGCTTCGACATCACCGCGGCCAGCCAGGTCATGGCGACCTTCTGCATGGCCGACTCCCTCGACGACCTGCGTGAACGGCTCGGCCGCATCGTCGTCGGCAGGTCCTCGGCCGGCGATTCCGTCACCGCGGCGGACCTCGGCGCCGTCGGCGCAATGACGGCGATCCTCAAGGATGCGCTCGCACCCAACCTCGTCCAGACCCTCGAAGGCAACCCCGCCCTGGTCCACGGCGGCCCCTTCGCCAACATCGCCCACGGCACGAACTCGGTGATCGCCACCAAGGCCGCGCTCAAGCTGGGCGACGTCGCCGTGACCGAGGCCGGGTTCGGCGCCGATTTGGGCGCGGAGAAATTCTTCGACATCATCGGGCAGACCGCCGGCATCGCCCCCGACCTCACCGTGGTCGTCGCAACTGTGCGCGCGCTCAAGTATCACGGGGGCGTGGCGCTCGCGGACCTAGAGGAGGAGAACGCCGCCGCGGTCCGCGCGGGCGCGGTCAACCTGCGCCGCCACTGCGAGAATCTCACGAAGGTCTTCGCCCAGCGCGTGCTCGTGGCGGTCAACCGGTTTGCCGCGGATACGGAGGCCGAGATCGCAGCCGTCCGCGAGTCCGTGGCCGACCTCGGCGTCGACGTCGTCCTCACCGACCACTTCGGCCGCGGGGGAGAGGGGGCACTCGATTTCGCCGACGCCGTCGTGAAGTCGCTGGCCAAGCCGAGCATCGCCAAGAGCGTATACCGCTTGGCGGATTCCCTGGAAGACAAGGCGCGGGCCATCGTCACCAGGGTCTACCGCGGGGCCGACGTGGTCTTCGAACCCGCCGCGGCGCGCGAGCTTCGGCGGCTCGAGGAGTCCGGCTGGGGCGAGCTGCCCGTGTGCATGGCCAAAACCCAATACTCGTTCTCGACCGACCCGAAAGCGCTCGGCGCCCCCGAGGGCTTCACCGTGCCGATCCGCGAAGTGCGGCTCTCGGCCGGGGCGGGCTTCGTGGTGCTCATCTCAGGCTCGATCATGACGATGCCGGGCCTGCCCAAGCGCCCCTCGGCCTGCGACATCGACGTGGTCGATGGGGTTGTCGAGGGAATGCACTGAGAACTGGTGAGTTTCTTCACGGAGGTGGCCACTTTCAACTGAAGGACACCTCTTCGACTAACTGTCACGGTGTCCGCCGCGAATGCTGCTTAAATTCCGGCTACCTTCAAGGGCGAATAGGCAGGCCGTTGAGCGGATTCCAGAAATGTTGGTTGGTATCGCTAGCTGGGAACAGTTGGACTGTCTAATATTGCCTCGTGTCGAGGCTTGCTTGAAAGTCCTTTTCAGTCATCGACGTCGTCCATATTCTCTTTTCCGTTTTAATTGAACCGTATGTCGACTTAGAGCCTTCCAGATACCATTTCGCTGCTTCCACGCGTGCGCGACGGTATGTCATTGCCTCATCGAGGGTAGGGGCCAAATCAGAATCTCGCGACGCTAACACCACGACATCGTAGTGCCCGCTACGTGCGAGACGTCTTGCGAAGTTCCAAGGAGATATGAGGCTCTCCTCGGCGGGCCGGTAAGGAGCGATAACACCGGCAGCCGTGAGGTGGACATTCTGGTAATCGACTACCACGGCCATCCGTCTCAACTGCTCCTCCTAAAAAATAAACCCCGCCAGTCCCTTCGGGGACGACGAGGAGTTATAGGTTCAGTCTACAGGGAACGCGTGAGCAGGGCAATGCCTAGGACTGACGGCACGCCTTGAAAATGCCCGTGAAGCGGGCTAGTCGCCTCAACTAGAGCTATGGAGCTGTCTGTAGATCCTGAGCGGTCGCTGTTCTGGCGGTGCACATCGGACTCGTCGACGCTGGCTCGACTGTGTGCGTTTTAGCCGCGCCGGAAATCGGCCAAACAGTCGGTGAGAAGGCGCGGAGCCTCTACGATGAGCTCCTGCGCACCGCCGCCAACGAATTGGCTCCAGCCGACCCTGACAGGCCGGCTGCACCGGATGCAAACGAACTCAGCGCAAACGAATCGGCCGGACCCGGCGTAAACGAACCGGCAAGAGATCCCGAAGAGCACCTTCGAGAAATGGAGACGAGAAACTCTCTCGAGGCAATTGCCATGTAGTGAGGCGCTTCTCGGCGATCAAATTCGGACTCTTGGCAGCGGGCACTCCGCCACGATTGCTACCCGCAACAGCCTTGCCAAAGCATATGCAGACGGAGGAAAATCTCAGAAGGCCATCGATGCCTACAAAGCGCTTTTGGCCGACATTACGGAAGCTCTTGACCCCGACCATACCAACACGGTCACGGCGCGCGTCAATCTTGCCTATGGTTATGCCGCTGCGGGAGACCTCGAAAGTGCAATAGAAATATACGAAGCTTTGCTTGCAGATCCGGAACCGGTCGTCGACTCTGAAGAAGACCCGTCGCTCGTCCTGCGCGACAATCTGGCCTACCTGTATTGGCAGGCGGGAATGCCTCAGGAAGCCGTCGGCATATTCAGGACTCTTCTTTCCGAGGGGGCCCGGCCCCTCGACCCTGAATACCCCTGCGCTCTTAGCACGCAAGAACTCCTCGCCAGGGTGCGTAAAGTAGCGCGATAGGAGCTTAATTTCATGGGAACTATCCCGCTGCGGGCGTGGAAGATGGGGCGGACATGCCCGTGAGCGCAGCGGCTCCGCCTCAGGTTCGACTATTTCCCGAGACGGATCTAGAACTCTGCCCAGACGGTTAAGCCCGCTTTGCGAGCATTCAAAACGAGCCCTGATCAAGGCTTTTCGTTTTCTCAGAGTTGAGTTGACAACTGGTTGGCAATCCTCATCGACGACGGCGCTGCTACCGTTCACCAAATTCTAGGTCGTCACGGTAATACTGTTGCTTTCCATAGAGTATATTCTTTATATTACGCGTTTTATCATGCACTTTACCTATCTTATTGTTCTGTATTATTGAGGTTGAATAGTATCTGATTAGCTTCCTTCGAAGCTCGAAGTTAGATGCTTTGAGCTCTTTGATGGTTTTCTTTTGCTTACTGATAATCTGCTTGTATTCTTCAATGGATTCACGCAGCATTTCGATAGTACTATTCGGAACTTCGATGGTGTTCTGACGTTCTTCGATGCTCTTTTTCAATTTGTCTATTGCTTCCATCAGTACAGTAAATTCGTCGGAGCCAGAATCATTCCGGTTTCGAGCGCGTTTGCAATACTCTGAAGCAGCAATCTCTAAAAGTCGGTCATAAAGAACTTCTGCAGAGGCGTCAACATCCTGACGTCGCTCTCTTCCTCCGTGTTCCTTGATGAAGTTAAGAAAAATATCTGGTTTATAGCGGGCCTTGACAATTTCATGGTTATCATAAGGAATTTGCTCAAAGACGATAGCGGCAGCAGTCACAGCACCTTTTAAGCCACTTCGCTCTAGATCGGAAACTGGGCGCGCAAAGTGTTTTTTTGCCTCCTGCTCCATTATCTTTGCGATTTGTCTAGCTTGTAGTGACTCTCGGCGAGACAAGCGCCTTGCTAAGTCGATGGAGCTAGAGAATGTTAGGGTTATGTCTAATGCCTCGACTACAAAAGAGAAGGCAGCTGAAATAACGCTGAGGTCCATTGTTTCCTAAGACTCCATCGTGTCGAGACGGCTAGTTTCATCTAGGTGAGGTGAGATATCTTCTCTTTTGATCTGAAAGGAAAAATCGAAAAGCCGCTGTACTTTTTCATAGAGGACCCGAGTCTGTGTGACTGATGAAAACACGATGCTCATGATGCCTCCTCGATGGCTTTGACAAGACGACTTTCTGTGGCGAGTGTGTCGGGGTGGTCGGGGCCGAGGATGCGGGTGCGGCCGGCTAGGAGGGCCTCGTACATGGCGATGGCCGTGGAGACGTGCCCCGCCTCCTGGTGTGCGTCGGCGAGGTTGTTGCGCGTGGCGAACGTGATGGGGTGGTCGGGGCCGAGGACGCGAATTTCGTCGGTCAGGAGGGCCTCGTACATGGCGATGGCCGTGGAGACGTTCCCCGCCTGCCGGTGTGCAGTGGCGAGGCTGCCTCGTGTGGCGAGTGTGTGGGGGTGGTCGGGGCCGAGGACGCTGGCAAGATCAGGCAGCAGCGTCTGGTACATGGCGATGGCTTTGGGAAGGTTCCCCGCCTCCTGGTGCGCGCCGGCGAGGTTGTTGCGCGTGGTGAGCGTGTGGGGGTGGTCGGGGCCGAGGACGCTGGCAAGATCAGGCAGCAGCGTCTGGTACATGGCGATGGCCGTGGAGACGTGCCCCGCCTCCTGGTGCGCGCCGGCGAGGTTGTTGCGCACAGTGAGTGTGTCGGGGTGGTCGGGGCCGAGGACGCGGGTGCGGTCGGCTAAAACGGCCTCGTACATGTCGATGGCCGTGGAGACGTGCCCCGCCTCCTGGTGCGCGCCGGCGAGGTTGTTGCGCACAGTGAGTGTGTCGGGGTGGTCGGGGCCGAGGACGCGGGTGCGGTCGGCTAAAACGGCCTCGTACATGTCGATGGCCTTCTGGAGGCTTCCCGCGTCTCGGTGTGCGAGGGCGAGGTTGTTGCGCACAGTGAGTGTGTCGGGGTGGTCGGGGCCGAGGACGTGGGCCATGTCCGGCAGGAGGCCCTCGTACATGTCGATGGCCGTGGAGACGTGCCCCGCCTCCTGGTGCGCGCCGGCGAGGTTGTTGCGCGTGGTGAGTGTGTCGGGGTGGTCGGGGCCGAGGACGGGGGCACGGGCAAGATCAGGCAGCAGCGCCTGGTACATGTCGATGGCCGTGGAGACGTGCCCCGCCTCCTGGTGTGCGCCGGCGAGGTTGTTGCGCGTGGTGAGTGTGTCGGGGTGGTCGGGGCCGAGGACGGGGGCACGGGCAAGATCAGGCAGCAGCGCCTGGTACATGTCGATGGCCGTGGAGACGTGCCCCGCCTCCTGGTGCGCGAGGGCGAGGTTGTTGCGCGCAATGAGTGTGCGGGGGTGGTCGGGGCCGAGGACGTCTGTGAGCATGTCGACGGCGTCTTCGAGGGTCAGGGTGGTTTGAGGGAGCCCCGCAGCGTTAAGGGATATCATCGTATAATTCAAAACCGGGGCGAGGCTCGACAGGTCGATGCGGGCCTCGTGGGGAGAATAGCGTGCTTGTCCTTGTTGTTGTTCTGCAATGGCTCGGAGTTGGTCGGCCATGTCGAGGGCGTCGGTCCGTTGGGCGTCGTTGGTGTCCGCATTGTCCATGTCGATGCCCTCCAACAGGTCGACAACGACGTGTTGGAGAATGTCGAAGACCTCGGGCTGTTTGTTGTAGTCTTCGCGCAGGACGCGCCCCTGGAGGCTGTGGATGCGGATATAGCGCCCGTCCTCGGACGGGGTGCAGATGGAATGGGCCGCAAGCGCCCCCAACGCTTGGCGGGCAATCGGCATTCTCTTGCCGATCCGATGCAGCCAAGTCCGGGGCACACCCGAAGGGGCAAGAAGCGCCAGGGCCGCCAACTGCACGGAGGCCGCCCCGACTCTGGGCAGGTCCTCCTCGCCGCCGGCGCGGTCCTTGTCGGCCAGCAGGTTAAGCACCGATTCGTAGGCCGTGCGCAAACGCGCGTCCACAAGCGCGGGACAATCATCGCCGTGGAAGCTGTCGACTACTTCTTCAAGCCGGTACGCGTGCAGGTCTGTCAGGTACTCGTCTATCGTCGAGTAGCCGTCGAGCGTTATGGTTGCGGCGGCCTGGCCAAGGGCGATGGGAAGGTCTCCGAGCGCCTCGGCCAAACGGTCCGCACCCTCGGCGTCGTCCAGCCCGGTCCGCTCGACAAGGAAATCGACCGACTCGGGTCGTGTGAATGCCCCGACTACGAGGATCCGTCCCACATTGGCGTTTGGGATCGCTGTGGATGTCACAAGGACGCGCAAACCTTGACCCTGGGGAATCAAACCGGTTAGGTCGTCAAAGTCTTCGACGTTGTCGAATACGATTAGGCGATCGCCCCGACCTGCGTTCAGCTGGGCAATGCAATCACGAGCAAGAGCTTCAGGATTCCGGTCGTCGATCCCCATCGTGTGGGCAAGCTTCGCTAAATCTGTGACGAGCGCGTCGCGGCCAGAAGCGTCGATCCACGCCACGAGGGGCCATCCGGCTTGCTCGCAGTCGTGGGCATAAGCTGCGGCCAACTGGGACTTGCCTGCCCCCCGCATCCCACACAAAACAACCGGCAGACTGTCAGGTGAAAGGCCTGCATTGTCGGCGTCGACGGACTCGAGTGCTTTCTGCTGCCCGTTGGAGTGCCGTAGCCCGAGCGCACTCAGAGCTTTGCGGAGCTCGGCTTGCTCGCGCCGGTCGATGAAGCCCTTTGCAAGTGTTGGAGATATGCCAAAGCGAATATTGCCGTCGTGATCGTACGGCTCTTGCGAGAGACCTTGAACGATATATCCGCTCGTGTCATTTAACTTCTTGCTTACTTCGTGGAGACGATCTTCAGCTGCCGTATCGCCCGCGTCGACTGCCTCCGATGTTTCGCCTGCTGTTCCGCTGGGTTCCTCTTCCTGTTTTAAAATAGCGTCGTCCGTGCGGGCGACGCTGCCGTCTTGGAGCGCTTCCATGCCCGTCCTATTTTTGGACGGGTCTTGGCCGTGCCCCTGGGCAAGTCGCGTGACAGCCTTTTGGCCGCCCTTGAGACTGTCATGGTTTTCCAGGGCGATGAGGACGGTGTTGCGGAAGAAGTTCTCCGAGGTTTCGGCCAAGCCGATCAGTCCGTCGGCGACGATGGTCAGCAGGTCGTCGAACAGGCCTTCGGCCTTCTGGTCGACCTGCCGACGCATTGCGCTCCCGCCGTTGTCATAGATGTAGGCCACAAGGATGTCGGCGTCGCAGCGGGCGGCCTGAACCAGGTCCGCCTTGCTTTTCAGGAGCTTTTTGAGAACGATTTCGGCGGATGTGGCCGCCCCGAGACAGGCCTGCCTCTCGGCCTCCGAGCCCGCTCGCTCCATGCGGGCCTCGACGGCCTCGCCCAGGCGGCGCACGATCGCCTGGGTTTTACGCTTTTCGTCTTTCGACAGGCCCTTGGCACGATCAATCAATGACAAAGCCGAGCTCAGAGTGTCGGAGCCTGTTACCGCGTCCGGGCTGAGGGCGGCCGACGTTGCCTCGCCCAATACGTTCATTGCCAACGGAACTGTAGACTTCACGACACGATCCTAACCGCCCCCGCCGCTAACTGCTTCACATTCCGCAATCCGGACACCGTATGGCAGGCGAAAATGGAGCACTGTCGTCCGGCTTTCCTGAAAGCGGCCGTTACTCTTGCGCCTCTGAGAGGGCTTCGGCGAGGCTCTCCCGCGTGAGGGGGGCGTGGGGATGGTCGGGCCCGAGGATCCTGGTCTGGTCGTCCAGAAGAGACTGAAACATGGCTATGGCCTTCTGATGATCCCCCAAAACGCTGTAGGCGCAGGCAAGACTGCCGCGAAGCTATGTAAAAAGCTAAGGAAGGCATCTGCAAGCCTGTCTTTCATTCGCGTCCACGGATCTTTGATTGCGGGTAGAATCGACAACGGCTCCTTCGAGCTGGACCGAACCTTTCACGTTTCCCGGAATGCCAAGGTTTCAAGTCCAGGAAGGAGGTGAGGACGATGAGGAAGACATCCTCGTCGGGCAAGGAAAAAGCCCGGATACTGCGCGGAATGGTAAAGCTAGCGCAGCTCCAGGCTTTTGCCCTTGCCATCGTCGCCCTAGCATTGCTAGTAGCACTGCTTAAGTGACGACTCACAGGTGGCTACACGGAACACATCCGTTTAGCCACCTCCATTGTCCCTAAATAGAACCAGACAAGCAAGAGGTGTGTGGTAAGCGTCCACCGAACTCGACCCGATGCCACGCCCGAATCACAGCGACACCCACCCGCACGAACTCCGTTTACCGCCCAAGCGTCAATCAAAATCTGGGATCGCCCTGCATTGGTGGCAGGCGCAGCAGGTTCTGAAGAGCTGCTCGAAGTAGATGCCAGGCTCGCCTCCTGTTGATTCCGAGTTTCGCACGACAGCGATCTGAATTTCTCGCCCCAGTTCCGTCCGCAAAACTCAAGATTGATCTTGGCCCGTCTGACTGAGGCGACGGTGCTTACTGTGCTTTCTTCCGCGCGGCAGCAAGGTTGTTGCGTGTGGCGAGTGTGTCGGGGTGGTCGGGGCCGAGGATGCGGGTCATGTCAGGCAGGAGGGCCTCGTGCATGTCGATAGCCTTCTGGAGGTTCCCCGCGTCCTGGTGTGCGCCGGCGAGGTTGTTGCGCGTGGCGAGTGTGTCGGGGTGGTCGGGGCCGAGGATGCGGGTGCGGTCGGCTAAAACGGCCTCGTACATGTCGATAGCCTTCTGGAGGTTCCCCGCCTCCTGGTGCGCGCCGGCGAGGTTGTTGCGCGCAAGGAGTGTGTGGGGATGGTCGGGGCCGAGGATGCGGGTGCGGCCGGCTAGGAGGGCCTCGTACATGGCGATGGCCGTGGAGACGTGCCCCGCCTCCTGGTGTGCGTCGGCGAGGTTGTTGCGCGTGGCGAACGTGATGGGGTGGTCGGGGCCGAGGACGCGAATTTCGTCGGTCAGGAGGGCCTCGTACATGGCGATGGCCGTGGAGACGTTCCCCGCCTGCCGGTGTGCAGTGGCGAGGCTGCCTCGTGTGGCGAGTGTGTGGGGGTGGTCGGGGCCGAGGAGGCGGGTCATGTCAGGCAGGAGGGCCTCGTACATGTCGATGGCCGTGGGGAGGTGCCCGGCCGCATGGTGTGCGGTGGCGAGGTTGTTGCGCGCAAGGAGTGTGTGGGGATGATCGGGGCCGAGGAGGCGGGTCATGTCAGGCAGGAGGGCCTCGTACATGACGATGGCCGTGGGGAGGTGCCCGGCCGCATGGTGTGCGTTGGCGAGGTTGTTGCGCGCAATGAGTGTGTGGGGATGGTCGGGGCCGAGGAGGCGGGTCATGTCAGGCAGGAGGGCCTCGTACATGTCGATGGCCGTGGGGAGGTGCCCGGCCGCATGGTGTGCGGTGGCGAGGTTGTTGCGCGCAAGGAGTGTGTGGGGATGATCGGGGCCGAGGATGCGGGTGCGGTCGGCTAGGAGGGCCTCGTACATGTCGATGGCCTTCTGGAGGTTCCCCGCCTCCTGGTGTGCGTTGGCGAGGTTGTTGCGCGCAAGGAGTGTGTGGGGATGGTCGGGGCCGAGGAGGCGGGTCATGTCAGGCAGGAGGGCCTCGTACATGTCGATGGCCGTGGGGAGGTGCCCGGCCGCATGGTGTGCGGTGGCGAGGTTGTTGCGCGCAAGGAGTGTGTGGGGATGGTCGGGGCCGAGGAGGCGGGTGCGGTCGGCTAGGAGGGCCTCGTACATGTCGATAGCCTTCTGGAGGTGCCCGGCCTGTTGGTGTGCGGTGGCGAGGTTGTTGCGCGTGGTGAGTGTGTGGGGGTGGTCGGGGCCGAGGGCGTCTGTGAGCATGGTGACGGTGTCTTTGAGGGTCAGGGCGGTTTGCGGACGCCCCATAGCGGTGAGGAAATAGATCGTGTTGTTCACAATGTCAACGACGCTTGACAGGTCGATGTGGGCTTCGTGGGGAGAATGGTGTGCTTGTCCTTGTTGTTGTTCTGCGATGGCTCGGAGCTGGTCGGCCATGTCGAGGGCGTCGGCGCGCTGGGCGTCGTCGGTGTCCGCCTTGTCTATGTCGATGCCCTTGAGCAGGTCGACGACCGCGCCCTCCAAATCGGCGAAGACCTCAGGCTGCCTCATGTAGTCCTCGCGCAGAACGCGCCCTTGGAGGCCGTGAATGCGCACGTAGCGTCCGTCCTGGGACGGGGTGCAGATGCAGTGGGCCGCAAGCGCCCCCAACGCTTGGCGGGCAATCGGCAATCTCGTGCCGATTCGATGCAGCCAGGGCCGGGGAACGCCGGAAGGCGCCAGAAGGGCCAGGGTTGCCAGCTGCACGGAGGCCGCCGCGGCCCTGGGCAGGCCCTCCTGCCCGCTGGTGCGGTCCTTGTCGGCCAGCATGTCCAGCGCCGACCGGCAGGCCATACGCAGAGCCGCGTGCACGAGAACGGGATAATCATCGCCCGGCAGACGGTCAACGACCTCGTCAAGCCGGTATTCGCTCAGCTCGGCCAGATACTCGTCTATCGTCGAGTACCCGTTCACTTCAATGGTCCCCGCGGCTTGGGCCAAGGCCACGGGCAAGTCTCCGAGCGCCCCTGCCAGACGGGCCGCGCTGGTGGGGTCGCCCGTCCCGGTCCGCTCGACGATGAAATCGACCGACTGGGGTCGGGTGAACATGCCCACGGGAACCAGGATCCCAGCGCCGGGGTCGAGCCTGGCCATGGTCGTCGTAACAAGGACACGCAAACCGTCACTGCGGGGCACCAGCCCGGCCAGGTCGTCAAAGTCGTCGACGTTGTCGAACACGAGCAGCCGGTCCCCCTCACCGGAGTTGAGGCGGTTCACGCACCGGCAGGCGGCAGCGTCAGGGTCGCCCTTGCCGTCGTCGATTCCCATTTCGACGGCCAGTCCCGCCAAACCAGCCACGAGCGCCTCACGGCTCGAAGCGTCCATCCACGCCACGAAAGACCACCCGGCCTTTTCACATTCGCGGGCATAAGCGGCGGCCAACTGAGACTTGCCCACACCCCGCATCCCACACACAACAACCGGCACACCCACAGACCAAGAGTCCGCATTGTCACCGTCGGACGAAAAGCCCCCGCCGTCAACCGAACGACCCGCATCGGTGTCGCAGACCGGCTTTAAAGCCTCGTCCCGCCTGTCCCGCGGTTCGGGCCGACCTAGCGCCGCGTCGAGCTTGGCCTGCTCCTCTCGGTCGATGAAGCCGGCCGCCCGACCTGGGGGAGAGCCAAACCGAATCGGCCGCCCCTGGCCCTCCGATACCGGCCTGGCCTTGGTCCCCGCGGAGACAATCTCCAATGCCTGGCTGACCCTGGCCAAGAGCTCGCCGCCTGCTGAGGTGCCCTCGCGGATCTCTTCGAGGGCTTTCCTGACCATCGACAGGTCCTGGCGGTGCCCTTGGACAAGCTCCATGAGAGCCTCTTGATTGTCCAGGGCGACAAGGAGGGCGTTGCGGAGGAAGTCCTGCGAGGTTTGGGCCAGGCCTGCCAACCCGTCGGCGACGATGGTCAGCAGGTCGTTGAACAGGCCTTCGGCCTTCTGGTCGACCTCCCGCTGCATTGCGCTCCCGCCGTTGTCGTCAATATAGGCCAGGAGGACGTCGGCGTCGCAGCGGGCGGCCTGGACAAGGGTCTCCTTGCTTTTCAGGAGCTTTTCGAGAACGATTTCGGCGGATGTGGCCGCCCCCAAATAGGCCTGCCGGTCAGCCTCCGAGTTTTTCTGCTCCATGCGGACCTGGACGGCTTCGCCCAGGCGGCGCACGATCGCCTTGGTCTGATGCTTTTCGTCTTTCGACAGGCCCTTGGCACGATCGATCAACGACAACGCCGTGTTCAGCGCGCCGATTCCCTTAAGCAAGTTCGAATTGAGAAACCTCGACGCCGCCTCGCCCAACGCACTCAACACCAACGGAACTGTAAATCCCATGAACCGATCCTAACCACGACCGGCACGCCCCGTCACACATCCCATTATCTGGGCGCTGCACGCCGGCCGGCGCTGCGTCTTAGGCGGTCGCCCAGTCCTCTAGATTCCTAGCCTCAACGCGAGCAGCCCCAACGGCACAGCCAGGACGAGCAGCCCGAGCCGCACCGTCTGGTCAGCCAGCTCCGCCGCCCAGCCACCGTTGCGACCTAGGGCCGGGCCTTTTCGACACGCATTCCCGCCTCGTACATGCCGCCCAGGAGTTTGCCCTGGAGGCTTTCGTCGAGCATTCCGGGCTGGTCGCTTGCGAAGGCCGTGATGATGTCGACGCCGAAGTCGAACAGGATCGGCGAGGCCGGCGTCGACGGGCCGATCATGACCGTGACTGCGTCGCGCGAGAGCTCCAGCAGGCGCGGAATCGTCTTGTTGACGAAGGACGAGCCGGTGATGAAGACGTAGTCGCAGCCGGGCAGCAGGTACTCGGCCGCAGAGTCCGGGTAGTCGCCCTCCACGGGGTTGCGCTCGAGGATGAAAAGCTCGGCGGCGTCAGCGAGCGCCGATGCGGCGAAGGGGAAGTGCCCGATCACCGCGACCTTCTTCCCCGCGATGACCTCGCGGTACGGGTGGAAGGCGCGTGCCCAGTTGTTCTCGTGGCAGGGGGAGAAGCCGTTGCCGAAGGCGCGCTTGGGCAGCGAATGGTACGCGTTGACGGCGGCCATGCCCAGGCCGGCCTCGGCCAGGTTCCAGCTTTTGGCCAGGGCTGCGACCTCGCGCAGGGGCAGCCCCGCCAGGTCGTCCTCGCCGTAGGCTGCGGGGCGGGTGCGCACGGGCATGGCGAAAGCCATTCCTGCGCCCCTCTCGGAGGAGGTCACGCGGCACCACTTCGTGCCGGTGTAGGCCGCTGCGACAGTGATGTGGCCGGGGATCTCGTCTATGAGATCGTCGTATAGATTCCAAGGGTTCGTCATGAGTTCTCCTCGCGTGCCGTCCGTGTTGTCGTATGCGTCGTCGGATTCCGACCTCGGGCCGAGGTCGATAGGCCCCTGAACGGGGCGATGCCGGACTAGCGTCGCCTGAATAGGTTCCCCTCACCGTTGGCGTTGCCTTCAATTATAGTGCGCTGCGGCGCCGGTTTGTAGCGGCAAAAAGGGTCGGCTTTTGCATAGGGAAGGCAGGTTTCCACACGGGAGAGTTGCAGCGCCGGCGAGGTCCTCTCTCAGATGCCGTCTGCGCCAACTCGTCCGCGTCGAGATATGTGAATGCGGTTCAGGCGACGGACTGCCTCCTCGGTGCCTCCGCAGGGCATGCAGTCCACGTCGCGGAACGTAGAGCCGCTGTGTACGCGGTCGGATCGGAATCGGCATACGAAGCCCATGCTGTGCGCGACGCCGTTGTTACTTTCTTGTTTTTCGGGGTCTTACATGTGGAAACTAGGAGTATTGTCTGCGAAGCCCGAAAGGCAGGCGTTCCCGTTGTCGCGAAAGACGCCTAGGCCGCAAAGCGTTTGAGCGCTCCTTGGCGGGTCATCCCGACGACGTCTCCGATTGTCTGCCAAGTGCAGCCCGCCGCGCGAGCCTCTTTGACAGCGCGGTCAAGAGCCGCTTCCGCTGAAGCGACTTTGGTGAGGGCTTGGTAGACGGCGATCAAAGCGGGGTCGGTAATCGTGGCTGCCGGGTCGGGGCCGGCGCCCTCGTCGGCGGTTTCGATCTCGCGCAGAATCTCGTCATCGGTTCGCATGATGTCCTCATTTCTGTCGTAAGTATTTGGATCGAGCGGGCATGGCGTGAAACGCCTGTCCCAATCGGTTGATGCCGATCTCAAGGAGCTGTCCGGCGCGGTCGGGGCCAATGACTATCTGATATCCATCGAGCAAATGGACGATTATTGGGTGCTCAACGGCGTGTTGAATGTCTTGGCTCCTAATTCCGTGTTTGTAGGCGGTTTTCATAACCTCCACGTTGGTAACTGTAGTTGACCGAGAAAAGTTTGTCAACTGGCGTTACCAAAGCGGGGAGCTGGATTGGATCAGACTTAGTTTCTTTCAATCGAAAACGCCGCAGGAATCAAATGCTGGAGAAAAAGAGCGGCTTCAACGTCGAGTCTCCGGTTTCGGCGTCTTCTTGCGCTTCCGGCGCCGCTTCAGCGCCCCCGGTGCCTCTGGCGGGCTTTGGCTTGCCTTCGCGCGTATGCCTCATCGGCAGCTCGCTTCTGCTCGCGCCGTCGCGCCGAGGCGCGCTCCTCGCCGCGCGACTCCATGTCGGCCTTCAGGGCCTCCTGGGCTTTCGTCGAGACGCCCCTCTCGCGCATCGCCTTCGCCGCCATCCGCTGGGCGCGCTTGGGGTTCGTTTTTCCCGCGCCGCCCCCTGCCTCTCCGGCGTCGGCCCCTTTTCCGACGACGGGGACGGCGCCGTGCGCCCGCCGAACAAGCTCTGCGCCGTGCTCGCGGACGAACTCGTGAAGCTCCGCGGCGCTCGGCTCTTTGCCGAAGACGACTCGGGCTGCGCGGACGGATTCGCCGTCGTCGATCTCGTAGACGCCGACCCACAGATGGCCGTCGAAGAACAGTGTGAACTGCGCTGACATCTTGCCTCCAGGTACGCAAAAGCGGACCCGACGAGCTGGATTCCAGCGAGGCTGGCGACGGACGCCCCGCACCGCGATGCGCGTGCAAGGCGTCGCCCGGGCTTCCTACCGGGCAGCGCGTTTCGTTCATCAGGAACTGACCCCACGACTATACACGCGGGACGCATGGGGACGGCGATCGCGGCCTCCGGCGGAGGGGGAAGGCCTGCTATACGCGGGGTGCATGTCGTCGGCCGTGTCCACAGGTGTGGGATTCGGCGAAGGCCCGCTATACGCGGGAGCGTATGGGCGACGGGTTTGCGGGCCGCCCGCGCGCAGCCGCCGATCGCGTGGAGGCTTCCGGAAACGGCGGTGAGATTCGGGACGGCCCGCGCGCAGCCGCCGATTGGGCGACAGTTCATGCGGCGCCACGCGCGCCTTCGTCCTGCACCGCGACGCTGACGCGGGTTCCAGACATTGCCGACGGCGGTGCCACACTCGCCGCGCCCTCCTGCAAACGCTGCGTGAACGTGAATCCCGACCGCGCGTCCGGTTCGCTGCCAGGTCCCTGCAAATGCTGCATGGACGGCAATCCCGATTGCATGTTCGGTTCAGCTTCTGCTCTTAATCTAGTAGTCTGAGCGGAGAACAGCGGGTTTGGCCCGCCGGGAAAGCGGAGCTGGTCGTGGCGAAAAGGAGGGCGCATGTTTGCGGTGACGATCGACCAACGGTCCTCGCGGTCGGCGGGCGACCGCGTGCCCGGATTGCTCAAATTGCTCGCGGAGGTCTGCGCCGGCACCCCGCCGATCGCCGGATTCGACAGGACCGTGGGGGACGAGGTCGAGGGCCTGTTCGACGACGCCGCCGGCGTCGTCGCCGCCGTTCGAGCCGCCCTCGTTATGGGCGATTGGCACATCGGCCTGGGAATCGGCTCGGTCGAGTCGACGGGCCGGAACGTGCGCGAGGCGCGGGGCTCGGCCTTCGTCGCCGCCCGCGAGGCCGTCGAACGGGCGAAGGTCAGCGGGGAAGTCGAGGTGCGCCAAGGGGCGGACGTCAATATCTCGCCCCTGGCGCTCGAGGCGTCGCAGGTCATCTTCCAGCTGCTCGGCGCCCTGCTCGCCGACCGCACCGACGCCCAGCGCGAGGTCTCCGACCTGTTCGACGCCGGCCTCACCGGGCGCGAGGCCGCGGCGGCCCTCGGCGTGAGCCCCTCCGCGGTCTCCCAGCGGCGCACGGCCTCCCGGTACGATCTGGAGACGCGGGGCTGGGCGGTGCTCGACGAACTGCTGGGCCGCATCGGCGACGAGGTGGACGCCCGGCTTGACGCCGAACGGAAGGCGAAAACGAAAGGCAAGTCGCATGCCCGCCTCGACGCCGAGCGCGGCGAGGCGAAGGACGGGCGCGCGGTTCCCGAAAAGGACCCTGCGTCCAGCAAAAAGCAAGGAGACTCGCGCTCATGACCGTGGCGATCGTGCTTCTTTCCCTTGCGGTGTCCGTAATCTTCGGCTGGGCCGCGGTCGAGGGCGTCATGCGACTGGCCAAAGTCCGCGGCGGCGTCGGCCCTCGACCCAGCTCGGGCGGGCATCGCGCCACCGTCCTCCGCGAGCGGCCTGCCCAGCCGCGCGTGCTGCGCGGCGGAGCGTGGATCGGCGCGTTGGAAAGGCTCGCGATAACCGGTGCGATCCTGGCTCGCCAGCCCGAGATGGTCGCCGCAGTCGTCGCCGTCAAGGGGCTTGGCCGCTGGGCGGACCTCCAGACGAACCCCGCCTTGACGGAGCGTTTCATCATCGGCACGCTCGCGTCGTACGTCGCGGCGGGCGCGTGCGGGTATGCGGGCCTGGCGCTGATGGGTTAGTCTGCGCGCGCGTCGACGGGTTAGTTTGCGTCTATCGCGCTGATGGGGAGCAAGAAAACATGCCATCAGCGTCCATGAAAAGTGCCTCAGCCATGAAAAGTGCCTCAGCCATGAAAAGTGCCTCAGCCATGAAAAGTGCCTTGATGCAGTACAAGTGCCACATTTTGGAACTTTTCATGCATTTAGACACTCTTCACGTTCAATTCGCACGGTCTAGGCACTTTCACAGATCGCGCCCCGCCGCCGACGCGCCAGACGCCCGCATCCGGCGTGGCAGACGACACGGCCGCCCGCGCAGCGGCCGAAATCTAGGCCCTTTTTACCGAGAGCCGCGGAATCTCGGCGCTGACGACGCGGGGCTTTCGTCACAGAAGCGGGGTGAAAATTGTCACCGTCGATGTTAGTCTGGTAGGCGGCCCGCGACTGCGGAACACTGAACTTCCAATGGAGGACATTTAATGACGAAATACGTCTACGCGTTCACCGAGGGTGACCGCGACATGAAGGATTTGCTCGGCGGGAAAGGCGCCAACTTGGCTGAGATGGTCAAGCTCGGCCTTCCGGTGCCTCCGGGCTTCACCATCACCACCGATGCGTGTCGCGCATACCTCGCGGCGGGCGAGTCCCCCGAGACGCTCGACGTCGAAGTGACGTCCCACCTGCGCAACGTCGAGCAGGAAATGGGCAAGCGCCTCGGCGACAAGAACGATCCCCTGCTCGTCTCGGTCCGTTCCGGCGCGAAGTTCTCCATGCCCGGGATGATGGAGACGGTCCTCAACATCGGCCTCAACGACGAATCGGTCAAGGGCCTGGCCGCGCAGTCCGGCAACGAGCGTTTCGCCTGGGACTCCTACCGCCGCCTCATTCAGATGTTCGGCAAGACGGTCCAGGACATCGACGGCGACAAGTTCGCCGACATCCTCCACAAGCTTCAAGCCGACAAGGGCTACTCGGGCGACCTCGACATGACGTCCGACGATCTCAAGCACCTCGTCAAGGAGTTCAAGAAGGTCGTCAAGGACGAAACCGGCGAAGACTTCCCCCAGGACCCGCGCAAGCAGCTCGACCTGGCCGTCGAAGCCGTGTTCCGCTCGTGGAACACGGAGCGCGCGCGCCTCTACCGCCGTCGCGAGCGCATCCCCAACGACCTCGGAACCGCGGTCAACGTCTGCACGATGGTGTTCGGCAACATGGGCGAGACCTCGGGCACGGGCGTGTGCTTCACCCGCGACCCCTCCACCGGCCATTCGGGCGTCTACGGCGATTACCTGGTCAACGCCCAAGGCGAGGACGTCGTCGCCGGCATCCGCAACACGCTCTCGCTCGCCGACCTCGAGAGCATCGACAAGAAGTCCTATGACGAGCTGCGCGCCATCATGAACAAGCTCGAGACGCACTACCGCGACCTGTGCGACATCGAGTTCACCATCCAGCAGGGCAAGCTGTGGATGCTCCAGACCCGCGTGGGCAAGCGCACTCCTGCGGCGGCCTTCCGCGTGGCCACCCAGCTTGTGGACGAGCGGCTCATCACCTCCGACGAAGCCGTCACCCGCGTGACGGGCGACCAGCTGACGTCGCTGCTCTTCCCGCAGTTCGACAAGAACGCCGAGAAGAAGGTGCTCACCAAGGGCATGCCGGCCTCGCCGGGCGCCGCCGTCGGCGAGATCGTCCTCAACAACGAGCAGGCCGAATCCCGCGTCGCCGCCGGCGCCTCCGTGATCCTCGTGCGCCGCGAGACCAACCCCGACGACCTCGCCGGCATGGTCGCCGCCTCCGGCGTGCTCACAGCTCGCGGCGGCAAGACGTCCCACGCCGCGGTCGTGGCGCGCGGCATGGGCCGCTGCTGCGTCGTCGGCGCCGAGGACCTCGCCGTCGACGAAGAGGCCGGAACCGTGCACGTCAAGTCTCAGGGCGTCACCCTCAAGGCCGGCGACGTCATCGCGATCGACGGCACCACGGGCGAGGTTTTCGAGGGCGACGTGCCGGTGGTCGACTCCCCGGTCATGACCTATATCGCCCACGGCCTCGACGCCGCGCTGGCCACCGGCCTCGACGCCGACACCGAGGAGCTGGTGCGCGCCGTCGACCGCATCCTCACGCAGGCCGACGAGAAGAGGAACCTGGCCGTGCGCGCCAACGCCGACACGCCCGAAGACGCCGAGCGCGCGCGTTCCTTCGGGGCCCAGGGCGTCGGGCTGTGCCGCACCGAGCACATGTTCCTCGGCGACCGCCGCAAGCTCATCGAGTCCGTCATCCTGGCGGACACGGCCGAGGAGCAGGAGGGGGCCTTCGACGCGCTCCGTCCGCTGCAAAAGGGCGACTTCGTCGGCATCTTCACGGCGATGGACGGCCTGCCCGTGACCGTGCGCCTCATCGATCCGCCGTTGCACGAGTTCCTGCCCGACCTCACCGAGCTTTCGGTTGAGCTCGCGGTGAAAGCCGCCCGCGGCGAGGAGATCACCGAGCATGAGAAGCGCGTCCTCGAAGCCGTCAAGGCCAACCACGAGCAGAACCCGATGCTCGGCCTTCGCGGCGTGCGCCTAGGCCTGAAGATCCGCGGCCTGTTCAAGCTGCAGATCCGCGCCATCGCAGAGGCCGCCGTCGAGTGCAAGAAGAAGGGCCTCGATCCCCGCCCGGAGATCATGGTTCCGCTCATCGGCTCCGAGCGCGAGCTTCAGATCGTCCGCGACGACGCCGAGCGCATCATCGGCAAGGTCGAGAAGGAAAACGGCGTCGAACTGGACATCCCGATCGGCAACATGGTCGAGCTGCCGCGCGCCGCCCTCGAGGCCGACCACATCGCGGCCGAGTCGGACTTCTTCTCCTTCGGAACGAACGACCTGACCCAGACCACGTGGGGCTTTTCGCGCGACGACGTCGAAGCTTCGTTCTTCAACGAGTACTTCGATTACGGCATCTTCGGCATCTCGCCGTTCGAGACGATCGACGCGAGCGGGGTCGGCCAGCTCGTCGAGACCGGTGTGACGCGGGGGCGGGCCACCAAGCCGAGCCTCAAGTGCGGCGTCTGCGGCGAGCACGGCGGCGACCCGGCGTCGATCCACCTGTTCGACAAGCTCGGGCTGAACTATGTGTCCTGCTCGCCGTTCCGCGTTCCGGTCGCCCGGCTGGAGTCCGGGCGCGCGGCGATCTCCAACGAGTCCGCCGGCACGGGCCGTTAGCGGGCCGTGGGCCGGCTCGGTTCTCGGCGACGCTGGGGCCGGGCCGGTTCTAAGTCGTTTGGAGCGAGCGGCGCCCGGGCCGGCGGCCCGGGCGTTGGCTCGCGCTAGCGAGTCGAGGGTGTGCCGGGCCGGCGAGTCGAGAGTGCGGTTCGACGGCGCGGGCGCCCTGGCATCGGCGTCGTCCCTCGGTCGCGTTTCTTTGGGTCGAATCACGTTGAGCCGCCCTTTCGGCGTCGTCTCTCGATCGTTTCCTCGGAGGCGCTGCGGAGTTGGCGGCTCACCCGCTTTGGCCCCGCCCCTCGATTCGTTTTCTACGGAATGTCGCGTTTTTCTTGCCGCATCGCGGGATGAAAAGTACCCGTATGCGAGAAAAGGACCGGGTATGAAAAGTGCCTAAATGCAAGAAAAGGACCTGCCGCTGCTGCCGGCCGGCCGATGAAGCCGCCGACCAGGCGACAAACCGCCACGAAACAGCCACGGAACCGCCGACCAACTGACAGTATGTCAGAAAAAACAATTCTGCAACAGGCAAAGCACGAAATCTTCCATAAAATTGTCGAGCGAAAGGGCCAAGAGTCCTAGGCTCGTCGGCGGGTGTGGGTTTAGGGCTCGGGAAAAGTGCCCTTCAAGTAGGAAATGATCCCCGTTCCGGTCGAAAAATTAGGGTTGTAAGCATAACCTGACCCTGTACACCCAGAACTGTCACAGTGAGGTGAGGTTGCAATGAATCTTCGCGAGTGCCCTCAGCACAAAGCGTTGCGGTTGACCCACGTCAATCTTCCCCGCCGCAACCTCCTGCGCATGCAGGAGCTCGGAGTGAGGCCCGGCACTGAGGTCGTCGTGACTCAGCATGCGGGATTCGGCGGAGTCGTTCTCAATATCGGCGGCGCACGAGTGGCTGTCGATCACCGCTCCGCCCTGCGGATTCGCGCGGAGGTGGTCGCATGAGCTGCCCGCGCTGCGGATCCGAAGGTCACTCCAATGCGACGGCCACCCTCTCCATCGACCCGTCCGCAGAGCCGACGATCGCCCTGGTGGGCAACCCCAACGTAGGCAAATCGACGCTGTTCAACCAGCTGACGGGCGCCCGCCAGCGCGTCGTCAACGCGCCGGGGACGACGGTTCAAGTCGCCTCGGGAAACTGGCACAAAGCCAAGGTCAAGGTGCTCGACCTTCCCGGAACGTATTCGCTCATCGCCAACAGCCCCGACGAGCAGGTCGTGTCCGACACGATCTCCTGCGCGCCGGGGACGATCACGGACCGGGAGAAGACCCGCGGCATCGACCTCGTGCTCGTCCTCCTCGACGGCAGTTCGCTCACGCGCTCCCTCTATCTTCTCGGCCAGGTGGGGCAGACCGGCCAGCCAGTCGCCGCCGTCGTCACGATGGCCGACGTCGCCGTCGAAAACGGGGACGTCATCGACTACGACGCCCTCTCGCGCACTCTCGGAATCCCGGTCATGCCGATGGACCCGCGCTCGTCGAAGGACTACGAGAAGCTCGAGGAGATGGTCGCCGAGGCCATCCGCACGCGGCCGCACATTCGCGGGATCGAGCCCGATCCGGGCGCGCCCGGCTACATCGGCGACGTCGGCTGCGAATGCTGCGAGCCGAAGCCGAAATCGGCGTCGAAGAAAAAGAAGAAGGCCGCCGTCTCCCGAATGCACGCGGAGGAGCTCGGCCGCGCGGACACGCTCTTCTCGTGGGTCGACTCCGTCGAGAAGAGCTTCCACGAGAGCAAGGCCGAACCCGAGCGGCTCTCGCGCTCCGACAAGCTCGACAGGGTGCTCCTCAACCCCCTGGTGGGCCTGGCGATCTTCTTCAGCCTCATGTGGCTGCTGTTCAAGACGGCCGGCGAGTGGGTCAACCCGCTGCAGGACCGCTTCGAGAACTTCTTCTCGAAGACCGACCCGGGCGCAATCTCGGTGGCGAACGGGGTGACCTGGCTGCTGAAGAAGGCAGGGCTGGACGAGACGTGGTTCCAACAGCTGACAGTGGGCGGCATCGTCAACGGCCTCGGCGTCGTCGCCAGCTTCTTCCCGCTCATGTTCGTCATCTACGCAGCCTTCTCCGTGCTCGAAGACTCGGGCTACATGGCGCGGGCGGCGTTCCTCGGAGACCGTTTGATGCGCAAAATCGGCCTGGACGGGCGCGTCATCCTTCCGCTCATCATGGGCTTCGGATGCAACTTGCCGTCTTTGGCAGCGGTGAGAACGCTGCCTTCCGCGCGACAACGCCTGGTCACCGTGCTCATCACGCCCTACACGTCGTGCGCGGCGCGCGTGACTATCTACCTCATGATCGCCCGCATCTTCTTCCGCGGCCACGTGGCGACGGTGGTCTTCTCGATGTATCTGCTTTCGGCCGTGCTCATCGTGCTCGGAGCGTGGGTCCTCAAGTTCTTCATCACGAAGGACGAGAAGGCCGCGCCGCTCATGCTCGTGCTTCCGGCCTACCAGATCCCTCGGCTGTTCATCATGCTGAAGATGACGTTCCGGCGGTCCTGGGCCTTCGTCACCGGGGCGGGAAAGATCATCGTCGCGATGACGGCGGTCGTGTGGCTCATGGGCGCCATTCCCGTGGGCGCCGGCGACAAGGGTTTCGCCGACCCCGAGCTGGCGATGGAGGACTCTCTCTACGGCAAGACGGCCCAGGTGCTCGTTCCCGCTTTCAAACCGACGGGCTTCGGCGAATGGCACATGACGGGCGCGCTCATGACCGGTTTCGTCGCGAAAGAGACCGTCATCTCCTCGGTGGTCACCTCCTACAACCTCGATCCGGACGCCGACGCAGGCGACGCTGCGGACGACGGCTCAGACCTCGGCAAGCTGCCCAAGCTCGTCAACCAGTCGCTGACCGAGTCCGCGGGCTCGGGCTATCAGGGGCTCGCCGCCTTCGCCTTCCTCGTCTTCGTCTTGGCGTATACGCCGTGTCTGGCCACTGTGGCAGAGCAGGCGAAGCTCATCGGGGCGAAGAAGGCGACCGCCGCCGTGGGCGTGCAATTGGCCGTCGCCTGGATCCTGGCCGTCGGCATCTTCCAGATAGGGAAGCTGTTCTTATGAGGCTGAGGGCATTGCGGAAAGGCGCCCGCTCCGGCGTCGGGCAGACGTCCGACGCCGGAGGTCGGGCCCGCCGCGCCTCCGCTCCGAAAGAGGGCCGCGCCGCCGTTTCGTTGGAGGACGGCGGCAGGGGCAGGTCCGGCGAGAAAGGCCGCGGCGGGCGCGGGCCAGACGAAGGCCCCAGCGGGCGGCGCGGCGCTCTCGAAGGGCCTCGCGGCGCAGTGACGCAGAGGATACTCGAGCAGATACGGATGGGGCGGACCGTTCGCGCGATTTCCGCGGCGACCGGCGTCTCGGAGGTGTTTGTCTCCACCCTCCTGGAGCACTACGACCGGCTGGGAATGCTCGACGACGCCGGATCCCTGTGCTCCTCCGGCCTCGGCGCCTGCCACACCAAGGACGTCTCCGAGCAGGTGCGAGTGGCCTGCGCCGGATGCCCCCTCGTCATCTGAGGCCGCCTTCGTTGAAGCGGCGCATCCGGGCAATGGCCCGGCGCCCCGGAGCGCCTTTCGCCGGCGGAAAGCTGACGCGTTGCCGCCCCCGCGACGGCCTTCGCACTGGCACAATGAGCTCATGGATTCGGTGATCGACACGGCAGGCCTCCTTGACAGGCTCCGGCGGACCGTCGCGGGCGGGGCAGACGCCGACGCCCGCCGCAGGGCCGAGTATTCGACGGACGCCTCGAATTACCGGATTCCGCCCCTCGCCGTCGCCTTTCCCAAAGACGCGGACGACGTCGCCGCGGCGCTTGCCGCAGCCCGAGAGTTCGGGGTTCCGATCACCGGGCGGGGCGGCGGCACGTCGTGTGCGGGCAATTCCATCGGCGAGGGGATCGTCCTGGACTTCTCGCGGCATATGAACGCCATCTTGAGCGTCGATCCCGAGGCTCGCCTGGCTCGCGTGCAGCCCGGCGTCGTTATGTCGGACCTGCAGAAGGCGGCGGCCCCGTTCGGCCTGCGCTTCGGCCCCGACCCCTCCACTCAGAACCGCGCCACTTTCGGCGGGATGATCGGGAACAATGCGTGCGGCCCCCACGCGGTGGCGTTTGGGCGCACGGCGGACAACGTCGCGGGCATGGACGTGACGCTGGCCGACGGCAGGCGGATGAAGGCGGGCGAAGGCGGGCTGGGGTATGAGGCCGTGCCCGAGCTTGCGAGGCTCGTGGACGAGAGCCTGGCGACGATACGCGTGGGGTTCGGCAGGTTCAAACGCCAGGTCTCGGGATACTCCCTCGAGCATCTTCTGCCCGAAAACGGGCGGAATCTCGCCAAGTTCTTGGTGGGCAGCGAGGGGACGCTCGGCCTCTTGACGGCGGCCGAGGTCAGGCTCGTCCCGGTCGAGGCCTCGCCGGCCCTCGTCGTGCTCGGCTACCCGGACATGGCCAGCGCGGCCGACGACGTCCCGGCCCTCCTCGCCCACCGGCCGCTCGCGGTCGAAGGCATGGACGCCCGGCTGGTCGACGTCGTCCGGCGCGCGAAGGGCGGCGTTCCGCCGCTGCCGGAAGGCGGCGGATGGCTGATGGTCGAGGTCGGCGAGGAAGGCGGCGCAGACGCGATGTCCAGGGCCAGGGCGCTGGCCGACTCCGCCTCCTCCGCGGCCGTCGACATACGGCCCGCGGGCCCGGAGGCAGCCCGGCTGTGGCGAATCCGGGCCGACGGGGCGGGCCTGGGCGGGAGGACTCCCGCGGGAAACCAGGCGTGGCCCGGCTGGGAGGATTCGGCCGTTCCGCCTGAGAAGCTCGGCGGATACCTCCGCGCGCTCGAGGCCCTCATGAAGGGCTTCGGGCTCGACGGCCTCATGTACGGGCATTTCGGGGACGGATGCGTCCACGTCCGCATCGACTTCCCGCTCGAATCCCAGCGGGGAACCGAAACCTTCCGCCGGTTCATGGGGGAGGCGGCCGACCTCGCCGCGGGCTTCGGCGGATCCCTCTCGGGCGAGCACGGCGACGGGCGCGCCCGATCGGAGCTGCTGGAGAGGATGTACGGGCCCGACGTCGTCGCCCTGTTCGAGCGGGTCAAGGGGATCTTCGACCCTGAATGCCTGCTCAACCCGGGGGTGCTCGTCCGGCCCGACCGCATCGACGAGCATCTGAGAAGGCCGGGGGCGAAGCCGATCCCCTACGCCGGAGGCTTCCATTTCGCCGACGACGGCGGAGACATGGCCCGGGCCGTTCACCGCTGCACGGGCGTGGGCAACTGCCGGGCGAGCAGGTTCGACCTCGGCGCCTTCATGTGCCCCTCCTACGAGGCCACGCGCGACGAGAAGGACGTGACCCGCGGCAGGGCGAGGGTGCTCCAGGACGTGGCGCGCGGCGGGGTTCTGGCGTGGGACTCTCCCGAGGTGCTCGACTCCCTCGATCTGTGCCTGGCGTGCAAGGCGTGTTCGCGGGACTGCCCGACGGGGATCGACGTCGCCCGGTACAGATCCGAGGCCCTTTACCGCGCCTACCGCGGCAAGCTCAGGCCTGTGGCCCATTACGCCCTGGGAAGGCTGCCGCTGTGGGCGAGGATGGCCACGAAGGTTCCCGTCGTCGCGAGGCTCGCGAACGCCGTGATGCGGGTCGGCCCGCTGCGGAGGCTGGCCTTCCGGCTGGTCGGCGTCGACCCGCGGCGCGCGATGCCGGGGTTCGAAACCCGACGTTTCTCTCGAAGCGAAGAGGCCCGAAGCCTGCGCGCCGCCTCCCGAAAAGCGCGGAAGAAGCGGCCGCGCGGCGTCCCGGATGAAAAGCGGGGCCACGCCCGCGAACGGGGAACGGCGCTCGCTCGAACAAGCGTCTCGGCGGGGGAAGAAGCGACGTCGGGCGAATCGGACGCGAAGCCTCGTTACGTCGCGCTGTGGGCGGATTCCTTCTCTGAAACCCTCGACGCCCGCGGAGCGCGGGCGGCCGTCTCCGTGCTCCAGGAAGCCGGATACACCGTGCTGCTTCCCTCCGACGAAGCCTGCTGCGGCCTCACCTGGATCACCACGGGACAGCTCGATGCGGCCAAGCGAAAGCTGGACTCCCTGCTTGGCGCGCTGGCGCCGTTCGCCGCGAACGGGATTCCCATCGTCGGCGTCGAGCCCTCGTGCACCGCGGTGCTGCGTTCCGACATGGAAGACCTGCTGGCCGGCGACCCCCGCGTCGACCTGGTCAAAGAAATGACCTTCACCTTGGCGGAGCTGCTCAGCGCGCCAAAGCCGCTCGGCCCAGGGGAAAAGTGGAGCATGCCCGATCTCACGGGCCTCGAGGTGGTGGCCCAGCCGCACTGCCACCACTATTCTGTTATGGGGTGGGCCGCAGACGAAGAGCTTTTGCTCTCGGCGGGAGCCGAGCTGACGAAGGTGACGGGCTGCTGCGGTCTGGCAGGCAACTTCGGCATGGAGAAGGGGCACTACGATGTATCCGCAAGGATCGCTGGCGCCCGCTTGCTGCCGGCACTCGAAAGGGCGAATCCCGACGCCGTCTTCCTGGCCGACGGTTTTTCCTGCCGCACGCAGGCGGAGCAGCTGTCCGCCTCTCGGGGCATACACCTGGCCGAACTCATCCGCGACGGGATGGCTGTTCGACGCCATATGTCGGACGAGGGGAGGACACCGGCCCGCTCGCGATAAGCTAACCTTGTTTCATCACGCAAGTTTACATAAGGAGGTTTCGCCGATGGTGCTGTACGCCTTGGCGAACGGGCGCATCGCTCCTGCACAGGCCATTCGGCCGCGGGGCAGCCTCGCCTCGGAGGTCCTTGGTGCCCTCCGCGAGAGCATCCTCGAGATCGTCGACGTTCCGCTTTTGCCAGTGATGTGGGAAGAGAGCGACGCCGCGGGAAAGCACGGGCAGTCCCTCGTAGCCATTGATCAAGACGGAACCGTCGTGATGGTGAATCTTCGCCAGCGGCTCACATCGGTGGACCTCTACGAAGTTGTCAGCAGATCGGGAAGGTATGCCCATACCGGGCCCGTGGACATGGCACAGGTCTACTCTAAGGGCACGAAAGAGTTCGGCCCGGATTGGGAGGAGTTCCGCTCTGGCCGTCCGCCGCTGGGCGGCGTCAGCCCCCGGCTCATCGTGGTCGCGCTCGACATCGACGAGGACGTCCTCCCCGTCTTTTCCACGCTTTCCGAAAGGGTGCAGCTTCTTTCCGCTTCGATCTTCGACACCAACGGCGTGCGCCAAGTGTCCATTGAGGCGTGCCGCAAGAGGGGATCGGGGCCTTCGGCCGATGAGACCGTCGAGTTTCTCCCCGCCCCGGACGTCGAGAGCAGCGAAGAAACCAAGCCTCGCAGGCGCGGGCGTCGGGAGGCGCAGGAGTTTCAGCCGACCCTCACGATCCCCGCCACCCCCAGGTTTACCGCTTTTCCGGGGCACATCGGCTCGCACGGCTCCCAGGACGACGCCGACGACGTCACCGATCCCGCGCAGACCCTCATCGTCGAAGCCGTCGAGGCGCCGCTTGCCGAGCAGCCTCAACCCGTGGACGCGGAGGCCGGCGACCGGCCGACGGGCCGGCGTTCGCGGCGTTCGGCTCACCGCGAGCAGGGGCAGGGCGGCGTTCGCGAGGACGAGCCGGATCAGCGCGCAGACCAGAACGCAGAGAAGGGATCCCAAGAGGACCCCTTCAGCCAGATGAAGATTCCGGTGATCCCGGCTTGGCGCGTGACCGAGGACGGCGCGGACGAGACGCCGACGTACATCAGCGCCCGCTACGACCAGGAGGTCAAGCGCCCGCGCACAGAGCAGCTGCTGTGGGAGAAGTCCGCGCCCAAGCGCGACGGCAAGCGCCGCCAGCCGCAGACCTTTTCGGAGACGACCGCGGCCAACGCGTCCTCGGACGCCGTGGCCCGCGCCGCCGAGCGTGAGCTCCTCACTCCCGCCGGCCGGCTCGTGGCCATCGCCAGCCGCAGCGTCACGCCCTTGACCCTCGAGATCTGGAAGAACGGAAGCCCGACGATGGCCACGCTGACCTCGACCGGCACCCTCCTCCTGGGGCACACGTCCTATCAGGATCCCTCGAAGGCGGCCGCGGAAGTCCTCGGCAGGAACGACGTCAACGGCTGGCAGCTGTGGAAGACGCGGGAGGGGCGGCTGCTCGGCGAGCTCTGAAAGTTCGGCGAGCTCTGAGATCTCGGCCAGCTTCTGAACTTTCTCAATTTGGCGAGCTTCTGAACTTTGGCGAGTTTTTCAAACTCGGCGCGCTCTTCCGAAAGCTCTGAGGAGTTTCTCAGGCACGCGCGGCGGGTTTTGAGAACTGGGGCGGCCCTGAACTCGGCGCGCTCTTCCGAAAGCTCTGAGAGAACCCCGAGGACTCCGAACGCTTTGGCGCGTCGTGGGTTGAGACTCCGGGCTCGCCTCGCGCTGTTCACTCCAAAGACGGCATTTCGCTGATGTCCTTCGCGCTGCAGGAGGCTCGCTTGCAGCGCGGATCGTCTCGACGCGAGGGACTGGTCGCTTCCGCGCTGCCGATGGCCTGTCTTGCCGACGCGCCCTCTGCGCCGCCGGTCATTCTCGTGCTGTCGCCGGTCATTCTCGTGCTGTCGCCGGTCATTCTCGTGCTGTCGGCGGCTTGTCTTGCTGACGTCTTTTGCCGGCGGCCGTCTTGCCGATGTCCTTCTGCTTCGACGGCGGGACCTCGCGGCGAACCCCCGTTATGTCGGTACTTTGCCGCTGTCGGATGCAACCTCGGTCTTGGCCTGGAGACTTGCGCGAGTGCGGGAGCCCGAAAAGGCATTAGACGATTCCGGCGGACGCTGAAAGGCGGAGCGACCGCGCCAGCGCGAAGAAGCACGGCCCCTCTCGAATCGTGCAGTTCTTGTGGCCACGGGTACTGTGGTTGGGAAAATCGGCGCATCAAACCGGTGTGTATCTAATCCTGTGTGATCCGAATCAGTTCGAGGACATGCGGGAAAGATTTTTGTAGCACGAAAGTACTATTTCGCTGTCTATCTGCGCCTTTGTCTGTGTGCTTCTGTTCTGCTGCTGGAGTTCGGTGCAGGTCTGTTCTGGTTGTTACGGTTTTGCGGATGGGCAGAATGGTTTATGGGACGCTTCATCGGTGGGGGCGCACTCGAGAGAGAACAGCGATTGAATCGCGTAAAATCAACCTTTTCTAGAAATGTCGGCTGGCTAATCAAAACGGTGGGGTGACACTCTTGACAACCGTTTGGGTTGGGTATAGGTTTACTTTCACAAATCAATCACGCAAGGAGTTATTGTGAGCGACATCTATATTGTCGACGCCGAGTACTATATACTGGCATCCGGCGCTGGCGAGCTTGTCCAAAATCCTGGGGCGGGCGACGTCGAAACCCCGGTTCGAGAGGCGGCTCGGGGAATTCCCGGCGCATCGAGCGTTTCTGCCTCGGAGCGCGCAGGCGAAGCGATAGACTCTCGATGCAGGTCGCTAATGGCCGACATCGGCCAGTTTAAAAGCGACGTCGAGGAGGCGATCAAGTCCATGGCGGGCACTGACCAAGAATCTGCCGCGGCGATGGACCGGATTCTGGAGCATGTCAAGGGGCATCCGAAGGCCAAGTCTGGATCCAAGGGAAAAGCAAGGATCGTCTGATGGCCAGCTGGAGGGACGTCATAGAATGGCGCCAGGATCGATTGAAGGTTCAGCTTGAGCCCCTGCGCGCCCGGCGCAAGCAGCTCATTGAGGCGTGCCAGAAGCTGCAGTCCATGGAAATGACGGTGACTTCGAGAGGCCTGACGGCTGACGCGATCTTGTACGCACTGCAACAATTCGAGGCTCGAATCAGCTATTTGATCAACGATGTTTCGGAGACAATGATGGCCATGGCTCAAATGGCCGACGGCGTGTGGACGGTTCAGACGTTGATCCTCGAATGCAGGCAGAAAGCGAAGACCCATGGGCTGGAAATCAGGGACGGTCGGCTCATATCGGATTCCGGTCAGCGCGAGGATGAGTTCGCATCCGTGGCGCAGGAGCTGAAGCCGATGATCAAGGGCGTTCTGGAGAAGGCCGACAGCATAGACGAGGCTTATTACACGAGGCTGACCGCCGTGGCCGACGGCTCTTACAAGTCCTCGGAGGGAAGGTTCTCGACAAGCCCCGGTCTGCCGGACTTGCCGCAGAAAGGATGGACGATGGGGGAGAGCGCAGCCTGGTGGTCCAGCCTTACGGACAGCGAAAAGGAAGCCTTGGTTCGCGAGCATCCGGAACTGATTGGCAACCGCGACGGCGTCCCCATGGAATGGCGAGACAAAGCCAACCGCGCTCGTCTGCCTCAGGAGATCGCGGAGATGAAAAGCAATGTTGCCAAAGCGAAGTCCAGGATGGATGAAGCGGAATCGACCGGCGGCAGGGGCAGTCGCAGATACCGGAATGCAGTCAATGATTACAATCGCTGCAAAAAGAAGCTTGGCGACCTCGAGGGGCTCCAGAGTGTTTTGAAGGAGAATGAGTCGAAGGTCCCCTCGAGTTCGTCTCCGGATCGTCAAAGGCTCATCTACCTTGATTCGAAGTCGAGTTCTCGAGTTCAGGCGGGCGTCGCTTTGGGCGACGTCGACCGTGCAAAGGCCGTTCAGATGGTGGTGCCCGGGATGAACAACACCGTGGGCGACAATATGGACGGTCTGATCGGCGATGCGCAGAACGTCCGAGACAGTACTCTTCGTGAAGCGAACAAACATGCCAGTAGTGCCGGAATTCAAGGTAAAAACGACGTTGCCACTGTCGCCTGGATGTACCGGACGCCGCAGAATGCGGAAGTTGCCACCACGGATCTGGCCGAAAAGGCCGCGCCGAAGATGGACGGATTCATGGAAGGGGTGCAGACCTCTCGGCAGACGATGGGAGTGCCCAAAGCGGAGATAGACGTTGGGGCACACTCCTACGGATCGACCATGGCCGGGATCGCCGTCGGCAAGGTGCGTGAGGGTACGGTCCACAACATCGCCCTGTATGGATCGCCGGGATCCGGCGTCCAAGACGTTCGCGAATACAACATCGACGGCCAAGCCTACGTTTCCGGCGTGAACACAAATGACTACGTTCAGGGCATTGGGCCGGACGGTCCCTTCGGCAAGGACCCGATGGAAATGCGAGGATTCAAGCACCTAGCCAACAATCCCGAAAACGACTCCCAATGCAAGTACATTCCAACGGGGGCTGGAAGCGGCGTAACGAAGTTCTGCAGCAAAGGGGACGACAATCCCTTTGGCCGCCACTCCGAGTACCTCAAAACGGGAACGGGAAGTCTGAAGGACATTTCCCGAGTCATGGGCGGCATGGAACCCGAGGGGGAGAAATGAGAGCGGCTCGCGCCCAGCGGTGGCTTATTCTTGCGCTGATTCTGGGTCTGACGGCTGGATGCACGGAAGACATGTCCAAGCCGGGCGCGGGCCAGTTGTTCGGGCAAGGTTCAAAGGATTATTGGGACCGCCAGACGATCGAGGATTACCAGCGCAAGACCGTTCCGGCAATCGAAGAGTTCATGCGTCGACTACTTGCGGCTAGCAACGGTCAACACTATACGGTGGATGGAGATGCTAATGATCTGTATCTTTGCGAAACCAAGACCGGAGGTCGAGAGTATAGGAGTGGGGTTTTCGATGTTCAAGCCTCATTGTCTCCCGCGAAGATCAGGGCCATCGCCAAAGAGACGATCGAAAGGGTGGGGTTGAAGATAGAACGGCAAGATGAGGAAAGGGACAACGTCACCGGTTTCAGTTGGTCGGACTTCGGGAATGGTGGATTTTTGATGCTGAACGCCCATCCGACAAAAGGAATCTCTTTCAATTTTACGTCGGGGTGCCGCCCGTCTACGAGCAAAAATGCGTACCCGCCGCCTCTGAAGGGCGTGCCGACGGTACCTTTTACGCCTGCACAGGAAACGCCGTCGCCGAGTGCGGCGTCGCCAAGCACGCAACCTCCCACTGGAACCCCGTCCTCGCCGGCTTCCGCCTCTGCAGGAACTTCAGCGCCATAGGTTGGGAAGCAGGCGATGGATTCGTCTTGTCAGGTGGGAGTGCTCGATGAAGCTGGAGGAATCATGCAACGAACAGCTGCGGGGCATCGGCATCAAGGTGCGCGGCCTGCGAATCATATTGCAGTCCATATATTGAAACGGTTTGCGGAAGCGTCAACGTCATGTTATATTTAAAGTATCACGTTAAACCCCTGGAAGGAAGGCGCACACATGAGCGACCTCAGTTTCGACCGCGACAGAGCGGGGATCGCGGCAAAAGAGCACTGGACAGACTCTCAGACGTTCATCAGCATCGGCTTTGGTTACGCCGAATTGGAGGGCGAATGTGACATCGTCAAAGACCCCGTCCTTGACGATTCGGAGCACTTGTTCAAAGCATGCTTGCATTTCGTCAAACTGATGAGAGCGGGCTGCCTCGAGTTTTCCGACGCGTGCGCGACTCTCGGCTCTGGTGTGAAGGAAGCGACGGCAAACTATGATCAGGCCGAACACAAGGCCGTTTTAGACTTCGATTTCATGCGCGGCTCAATCGGGAAGGGAACAGGCAAATGACGTGGAGCAACGTTCCCGGGGAAAAGGCACTGCCCAACCTGAAGAACTCCGGCGAGAACATTCTGCAGCTGGGCAAAGGCATCGCCAATGCCGGCGCAGCGATGCAAGACACCCAGGTCATCGCCGTCGGCGGCGAGGTCGAAGGGTGGACGGGGCTTGCGGCTACCGCCCATCAAGGTCAGGCTGCCTTCTTGCAAAAGACGGTCCAGAAGGCCATTGATCTGCATCCGAAGATTCCTGCTCTTCTGGACAAGTATGTGCAAGAACATGCCAAAACCCGCAGCGCCATCACCGGACTCCAGCACGACTGGGACGAGGCCAGAACGGTTCATCTTCGCAGGATCGCCGAATTGGTGGTTCAATTGAAGACGGGATTGTATCCGGGGGACGACGACGAATACGAAAAAGACAGAGCCAAGGCGGACGAGGCTTGTGAAAAGACGCAGAAAGAGGTGAAAGCCAAGTACGAGGCCGCCGTTCGTTCCCTCAATGAGCTTGCCAAGAGCGCAGGCGATTCGATCTTCGGCCTTGCTGAGTCTTTCGCGCCCAAGTCGCGGGTTGCCGGCGAGGGCAACGGTCCGATTGACCGCAACAACCTGGGCGTCGAGCTCTTTGGAGGAAGCGGAGGCGTTTTGGCGGCTCAAGCGCGTTGGGAGGACGCCAGAGCGGACGCCGACAAGGCAGCCAAGATTTTTCTGACAAAAGACGGCAAGCTGAAAAGCAACATCAGCCAGAAGGATCTCGACTCTTTCAATGCCGCATACGGCGAACGAATGGCAAAGGACCCATTTTTCGCGAATGCTTTTGCTTGGAGGTTCGGCGCCAACAACGCAATCAAACTTGTCTCCCAGCTAGATGGAAGCCGCGGAGCTTTCCCGCAAGAGACGGTTCAAGCCACGCGAACAAGCATCGGTTCCGCAATCATCCTTGGCACAGGCGGCATCCGCAAAGGCTTGAGTGAAGAGGAAAGCAGCGTATGGAATTCCTGGAATTCGGGAGCGAAGTACTTAACGAGTTCCGACGGAACATTGATCGATGAAAGTCGGGATAAATACCTTGATGACCTCAAGAAAGCAGGAAACAAGCGCTGGATTGGCGGCGCGAATCTAGATAACGCGGGTGCATCGGGATACATGCTCATCTCTGGGTCGATAGCGAATTCTGCGCAGACTCACAGCGAACTAGCCTTAGGCGATCCTTTCCTAAATGGTCCCCATGCAATAGGTCGTGATATCGTCAAATGGGATTATGAAAATCCGCAAGAGGCAAATAACTACCATTCAGATATTTATACGCCTAAAACAACAACGTGGGACCCTGTGCATAATATGCTTGTTGCGATGGACGGCAATCCAGATGCGGCCAGGACTTTTCTTGCCAGCAATGGTCCGTACGAAATAGCTGAATCTGGTGATAACGACGCTCAAGTTAAGCACCCTATAAGCATGACGCGTTACCTTGTTGGAAATCGTCACTTCGTTCCCCTGTCGGGAACCACTGAGGCCCTCTATGTGGATCGCGGCAAAACGCTTGCAAATCTATTAGATGAAGTGAGCTCCGATAAGACCCATAAAGAGTCCTCCCTCGTTGCCCGGGATTACTTGCAAGGATATACGGATGGTTTAAAACGCTCAGATGCGACTTTCAAGGGACAAGACGCCTTTGGGTACGGCAACGTTGAACTGAGGGAAAAAGCGGGCGATATCCTGAAGGAGTATTCTAAAGATCTTGCTAGCGAGCTGAAAGGCTACACCGGCGTTCCGGGTGCGCCCCATGGAAACCAACAAAACGGAGAATACAGCCTGTCTTTGACCAAAGCGGGAGCGGCAGCGCTATTCGAGGGAAAATCCGATTTCTTCAAGGACATCGGAGCTAGTAAGTCCGCAATGAAGACGCTAACCGAGTCTCTAGAGGCGAATCTCGAAGCGGATTTAAAAAATATATACGGTAGAGCGGCAACGGTATCGCACGCAGATTCGGCTAATATTCGTCAGGACATAAAAGAGACGTGTGATAAATATCAAAGTATGTTCTCGGCTATCAAAGGTGGAAGTCTCGCCTCCGACGCGGCACAAGCGGGGGAGCTAGACCGCAAGGAGGCGACCACGGCGAATGCAATGTCTGTGTTGGTCCAAAAAGTAGGCCACATTCCCGTTATCGGCGAGGTTATTAGCACCGGCTACGCTTTGCGACCTTCCGTTGAATTCAACGATCACGTAAAAGGCGTGTATCAAGAACATAACGCAGACAACGCTAACACTTCAGCTGATGTTTCGACAATCAGTAGACGCGCGCTCAGTCATGTGATAGTTAATAATGTTTCTGAGTGGCAAAATAGCTTAAATGCGTTTAATAACAGGATAGATGATGAAGACTCACGCTTTATGGACCGAAACGGGAATTGGCTGATAAAAATCGACCCAAACACTGGAAGAGTTGAGGGAGATCGTCTAAGAGTTCAACAATACAACCTGTTCCTTCTAAGCTGGAAGCCGTGAAGTGTCTCCGAAACCGTTGTCTATTCATTACAAGTCACTGCAGGCTTTTTTGGTGTCGTTGCTTGTTGTGGTCTGGGGGTGTTCGTCTCCTAGAAACTATCGGACTGACTTTGATCAGATAGTGTCGGACGATCAGTTTGCTTGCACTGTGACCTCGGGCGGGGCTCTTCGCTGTTTTCAGCTTGACTATGCGTCGACGCCTCCGGACGAACGAGATGAAGATCCTGTTCTTTTGAGCGTCGATCGCGTCGGCGAGGTCACGTCGCTCAAACGAGACACGGACAATCTGTGTTTTCTGGGCAGGAAGGGCGATGTTCGTTGCCTCGGCCCCAACGATATGGGGCAAATTTCCCCTAATTTTGACATCAGGCACTTCCACCAGCCGACGACGATCGCTTTGCCCGGCCCGGCGTCCTCGATCGCCGTCGGGCGTCGCCATGGCTGCGCGGTCGTGGACGGATCGGTTCATTGTTGGGGGAACGACGCCTATGGGCAGGCAAGCGGCGTCGGGCGTGAGCCCGAGCTGCATGTGCACTATCGGTATGGGCTGAAGGCTACTGTGCGGGTCAATCTGCCCGAGGGCATCAAGCAGGTCCACGCCTCCAACGAGACTACGTGTGCACGTGGAGACAGCGGGTCGGTCTACTGTTGGGGAAAGAATCGGTTCGGCGAGGTCGGCGTCCCCGACGGGATCGACGTCGAATCGGGACAGAGCGTGACAAAGGTTCCCTTGCCCCAACCCGCCGTCAAACTACTCGATGAGCGAAGGGGAAAGACGTGTGCGCTTTTGGCAGACGCCTCAATCCACTGCTGGGGCAGCTTCCAAGGTTCCAGGAAGCCGATCCCGACCGGGCCCGTTGCCTTGAAAGTCTCGACCAGACTACAAGAAATCTCAGGGCAGATGGGGATGACCTCCGACGGAAAACTCGTCTTCATTGACTTCCACATCTTTGATCCTCGCGACGGTTTTATCAAAACCAGGCTCACGCCCATCGACACTTTCGGGAAAGTCAAAAGCTACTCGGGCTCCTACAGAAACCTCCAGTGTTGGGTCCTTGTCTCTGGGGCGGCCTACTGCCGCGACGGGCGCGGACGCACCACCCAAATCGGACAATACTAAGGAAGGCGCGTGTCGAAGAAGGCCGGACTGCGGTTTGGTAAGACCAGGCCGCAGCTTGATGCGGTAACGGGTGCGACAGTTCCGCGCGCAACCAACGGCGTTTCCGCCCCCGTATATGGGGATGAGAAGGAGCTGAGCTTTGCCGAACAAATCTTCTGATACTCGGCGTTTTCAAACCAGAGTCGACTGCTTCAAGATAGTCGGTCGATAACAGAGTTGACTTCTTCGAGGCGACTGACCGATAGGAGCGAGGCGATTGGCAGTGAAGATCTTCGAACCCCACGCGTTTGGCGGGCAATCCGGTGGTAGCGTGTTTCTCGTGAAGCGTTTCCTTGGAGCGTTTGGGCTCGTGGTCTGTCTCGCGGTGTCCTTGACTAGAAGCGTCTCGCCCGACGCCGACCGTTTAAACATATACCGGAGTGACTTCGCCTCCGTGTCTGTAGGCAAGTATCAACTATGTCTGAAAACCAAAGATCGAGAAGCCTATTGCTTTTCCCCTCTTCTTGTGAAGGGCAACAGGTGGAATTCGGGGGAGCCCATTTCTCTGACGCCTTCGGGTAAAGATGCCAAGGAGGTCTTTTACACAGGGGACCACTTCTGTGCCATCGACACCGACGACAATCTTAAATGCACTGGCCTGAACGACAGGCGACAGCTCGGCCAAGGCGGCACCGACAGCGACTTTCTTTCGTATATTTCTTTCCCGGCATCGCCCTTTCCGTATGGTGTGTCTGATTTTGCTGGTGCGAGGGATCATTTGTGTGCGGTTGTCGTGGGGCAGGTGCGGTGTTGGGCGGGCAATTCTTATGCGCAGAGCACCGGCAACACCAGTTCGCCGCCCGGCGACATCTACCCGAAGGACTCGACTGCGGCGGCCTTGCCTGAGAAGGCCGACACGGTCACCGCCTCCGAGGGGTCGAGCTGCGCCCGGGGCCTGTCCGGGTCGGTCTACTGCTGGGGAACCAACCGCCGCGGCGAACTCGGCGTGGCGGCCGACATCGGCCGCGACGCCCCCCACTCGGTGGTCAAAGTCCCCCTGCCGCGCCCGGCGGCCAGACTCTT
>ERZ772967.319-NODE-319-length-40861-cov-36.882297_pt1 | contig 40861 bp, 29 predicted proteins | sample MGYA00511677_ERZ772967 | MGnify/ENA primary metagenome ERZ772967 (study PRJEB29015, sample SAMEA2737931) | human oral metagenome | biome: human oral; feature: human-associated habitat; material: dental | place: China | collected 2146 ...
TATATGACAACAAGAAGCTTCTAAAAAAGTTGTCTAAATTAGTGTAGCCGGTTCAGTATAATTGGCGACAGTATCGGCGCGATTGCTAATGAGTTATAGTTCCCTAACAATTTGGATAGTTGTATAATAGCACCCGAGTTAGTAAAGGTGGGAGTCGAGTTATAGTTCCCTAACAATTTGGATAGTTGTATAATTTTATCATCGTAGACAATTCCTCTAGCGGCGTTATAGTTCCCTAACAATTTGGATAGTTGTATAATGTTAGATAATGACGAGTTTGATGGTACTGCGTTATAGTTCCCTAACAATTTGGATAGTTGTATAATCAGATAGGATAGAAGGTTACGAAGATTGAGGTTATAGTTCCCTAACAATTTGGATAGTTGTATAATTCTAAATGTTCTAGTGGACAACTTGACGACGTTATAGTTCCCTAACAATTTGGATAGTTGTATAATTCTCATTGCTATAAGTAAAAGAAGAAGATTGTTATAGTTCCCTAACAATTTGGATAGTTGTATAATGGATTATATCTAACTTTGTCGTCGTTATCGGTTATAGTTCCCTAACAATTTGGATAGTTGTATAATCCTTTCTTTACGTCAATAGCTTTTTTTTCTGTTATAGTTCCCTAACAATTTGGATAGTTGTATAATTTCTGGCTGATAATAATAACCGTATTGGCTGTTATAGTTCCCTAACAATTTGGATAGTTGTATAATGCATACTACCCACACCAAAGCACCCAAGGTGTTATAGTTCCCTAACAATTTGGATAGTTGTATAATTTGATATCGACGCTAAAATGACTAGCGTTAGTTATAGTTCCCTAACAATTTGGATAGTTGTATAATCAACAAACGTAACAGTTTCGTATTCAGCCGGTTATAGTTCCCTAACAATTTGGATAGTTGTATAATGAAGTGATCGTAAGAGAAGTGGGGGAGGGGGTTATAGTTCCCTAACAATTTGGATAGTTGTATAATCCGTATTGGCTAAAGGTTTCATATTTAACGGTTATAGTTCCCTAACAATTTGGATAGTTGTATAATAAAAGCAGTCAAAGAGACAGAAAAGGCTATGTTATAGTTCCCTAACAATTTGGATAGTTGTATAATTTTACAGAAGATTACAAGAACAGAAAATCAGTTATAGTTCCCTAACAATTTGGATAGTTGTATAATTGAATTATATGTTTGGGCTTTTGCACCAAGGTTATAGTTCCCTAACAATTTGGATAGTTGTATAATTAGTCATATCGCCAGTCAATATTTTTTTGTTATAGTTCCCTAACAATTTGGATAGTTGTATAATGAAGTGATCGTAAGAGAAGTGGGGGAGGGGGTTATAGTTCCCTAACAATTTGGATAGTTGTATAATACTCACTCAAAATCCCCTCTGTTACAGAGGGGATTTTAGTTTAGAAAAATGATAGTTGGTCGGCTTTAACGAGCTCTTCTTGGTCAGTTTTTTCACCTAGGATGATGAACATAGTAGCGAACTGACGCTCGGTGACGAGAAGCGCCCGGATAGAGCCTTTGGTGTCTGCCGGCGTATTCTTAGTGACTCTGGCGAGATGCTTCATGGCTACGTCTCGATTGGGACACAGCCTGCTGTAGACGCTGAACTGTAGCATATCAAAGCCATCCCCAACTAAAAAGTTGCGGAATTGACTAGCTTGCTTGCGCTCAGCTTTCGTTCCTGTGGGCAAATCAAATAGTACCAACACACGCATATAACGGTAGCTCATGATTAAGATTAACTTAGCGATTAAACTTGGGCAATTGAAGCGAGTCGGGTGACTTGTCGCCAATAGCCTGCACTAGACTGCTGACGGTTAAGTCTATGGCGTCTCGCACTGTAAACTGCTTATCTTTGATAATAGCATAATCATTGAGAATGTCAAGGGACAGCCGTCGATCCTCTTTGGTCAGTCTACTGTCACTCAAGTCCAAGTGCTGATCAGCTAATTTTGACAGGACAAAATGGTCAACTATTGCTCTATAGGGTTCAATCAGATCGTCGGCTAAGTTAAAGCTATTCAGCTCGCTATGGTGAAAGAGCCCTAGCGATGGGATTAGCCCCCGACTAGCGATATACCTGGCAACTAAGCTGCGGACGATAGCGTATGAATAGTTAAGCGCTGAATTATACCAGGTCGGCTGGCGTCTGGTGGCATCCGCCAGTAGAGTATCGAAATATATACGGGCAGCGATAGACTCTCGATTAGTGGTGTCACCACTGCGAACCTCGGTGGCTAGCTTGATGAGCTGTCCGGCTTGCTCGGTATGCCTAAATACAGTCAGGACCTGGGCTTGGTTAATGATCTTCTGTTTGATGATTGCTTGCCATAGATTCTTGCGCAGTGGCTGAGACATCTCTAGCTGCATGCGGGATACTTTGGCTTGGCGAGAGTGCTGTGACAATGGTTCAATGACTGAGCAGGGCGTATGCTGGTGGTTGCAAATGATGGTCGTGACATTATTCGTGGCGAGTTCGCCGAGGAGGTTGGCGGTCATAGTTACGGCGTAACTATCGATAAGTAGTGTATCGATGTCTTCTATCGGTAGCTTAGTGCTTTTATCGCCCTTGATGACTAAACTTCCCTGCTCCAGGCTCAGATGAGCCTGGTTTTCTATAGCTACAACTCGCCACCCCATAGTCTCTAACCTAGTCCCACTTATAGTTATCGCCCAGGACGTTGATGTCGAGGCGCTCTATTTTGGGGGCATTCTTACCGTAAACTTGTATGAGATTATTGGTACTTTTCCCTGATGCATAATGCGGTAGTAGCTGCATCGCTCCATTTGCAATATTATATTTCACATAGTACCCTTCTCGTACTTCGCCCATCAAATGAATGCGTACATAATCATTCGGAAATAGGCTACATACAAAACTAAAGCTGCTGTCAATCTCTTTTGGAGTACCCTTCTTAGGCTCAGGCAATATCTTAGTTGGCCTAATCTCAGGATGCCCTTTCTTGATCATATGGGCATAAACCGGCACGAAGAAATGCTCAATCTTCCCTTTCTTATTAGGGCGCTTATATACGTCCAGTCTGACCATACTACCGTTGTTGACATAAGCAGTGTCGTTATTGACTAGAAAGCCACTCGTCATTGGGTGGGGGTCGTAGACTTTGATTGATTTAATCGGTGAGATAGGATTACCGTTGCGATCGAATCGTCTATTAGACTTGTATACTTTAGGCTCCCGGGGCTCTGCCGGCACCGATGGCTCGTCTCTACCGTCATTAGCTTCGTCAGTATTCGACGTTTGTTTGCTGGCCTTCTTAGCCTTACGCCAAGCTTTTATCTCATCTTTCCATTTATCACGATCTACGATGTACTGCTTGATCTGCTCGTACACTCCCTCGTTGCTACTGATGGCCGAGTTGCTAAGTTGCTTTAGGGTTAAGTCACGCAATTTGACTTTAGCCGATCTGGTCTTGCCGTCATCGTCTTTCGTCTTGTTAGAGCGCACCGTTTCTTTGTTCACTGCGCCGGTTCCCTGGCGCTTGGGCATACGGGAGACGAATATAGGGTGAATCCGGTTAATGAAGTCCCTATCTTGATCTTTATATAAATCGCTAAACTTATTGCGCCAAATTGCCAAGTTGTCGTTGACCGGATCCGGCTGTTCTTCCCGCTTGCGGAGCTCCTCGTCAAATCTTGGCCATGGTAGCATATCCTGCATTAATTCCTTGTAATCAGCTTCTTTTATCTCGCCGGTAGCCGGATCTGTTATTCGCTGAAGGGCTCTGACTAGCTTAGCACTCCCGGCCTGCGATGCGTTATCGCCAAACTGCATCTTGGTGTGGTCGTCAATATAGGCGCTATAGACAGAACAATCCTGGATAATCGCTTGGGTGGTTAGAGCGACAATTACGGCATCGACCGAGTGATGCAGGCAATCCTCTTCACGGTCTTTATGTCCAATATGCCACATGCGACGTAGATAGCTGGTGATTGCCCCTGCGGGCATAATTACTCGTTGTCGTTGGGTGTGGCCATCGTCATCTGTATCATCCATTGGTCGGAACTTTAGATTTGACTTGATATACCTGGAGATGAACTTAGAGATATAGCGAGTATCATTGATGGCATGAAGCGACCAATCCTCATCGGGTAAAGTCTGCGCCAGCAGTCGCCTTTGTTTGGCGGCACCTAACTTATGGTTAGCCCGGGCGGTAGCTTCAATGATCTTCCACCTCTCAGGGTCATTGCCCCAAGTCTGGTATGGCGTCTGATTTCCCTTGATCTGATTACAGGTGGTATGAACTAAGACTTTATTAGCCTTGGTGTCGTTGCCGCAAATAGAGAATGGAATGATATGATCAATTTCAGCGTAGTTATCGTCACTAAAGATCTTGCTAAGATTTATCGGCTCACCACAATAAGGACATTTACAATCTTGTTGTTTATAGAAGTTTAGCTTGGTTATGCTGGTGCCTGTTGGCGCAATCTGTGCCTCAAACTGCTCTCCATCAGAAACCAGCTTACCTGACCGTAATTCCTTGACCGCCTCTTGATTATTCTCGGCGTTCTTATCTTGGCGCTTCTTAATATCTTCACGCTCCTTAAAGCTCTTAGCTAATTCACCGGCACACTCTATTCCGATGCGGTACGGCGCACCGTATTTATGGATGATGGCGTTGACTACTTTGATGGTCTGACTAACGGCACGCTTGACCACCGGGTTAGTTATCTGGTGCGACTCTTCCTCACTGAGCGGAGGCAAGAGGTTCTTGTGTCCCGACAGCTTGGCGTTGAATTGATAGCCGGCCTCCTCTACTGCCTTATCGTATGTCATGCCATTACCTTTTAGCAGATATGGTGTAATCTTGCGTAATGCTACTAGTGATAAGTGCCCAAAGCCGGCGAAGCTAAGCTTACTGTTGACGATAGCGTTGATCGCTTCGTCTGATAATTCAGCTTTGCCCTGGGCGGACTGGTCTTTATTGACCTTTATCAAGCCCTCCCTGATACTATAATCATCTTTGTTGCAGGTTAATACTTCGCCAATCTTATCAAATAAGTCTTGGTCGCTAGAGACGTCTTGCCAGTCATTGGATAGATCTTTCAGTACTGATTTGACGCCATGATAAAACCTGAGCTGAGTAAAGGTATTCTTCTCCTTGGCTAAGGGATCTTTGGCTAGAGTCTTTTCGTCTGGGCTCTTACCTCTAATGTAGGTAAATTGGAAGCTATTATTGCCCTTAAATCCCAGCGCCTCCCTGATAGCGCTATACTTGACGGTCTGGGTTTTAAGACACTTATCGACACATGCCTTAATCTGGTCGGCGGTCAAGAACTGAGCTTGGCGCTTGCGTTCTTTGCGCACTTGCCAGTCCGTACCGGTCTCAACGAAGTCGAGTGTGTACTGTAAGTGCGACAAGTCCTCGGCTAGGCGGAAAAGTTCGAATGAATAGCTGGCTTTGGGTGCACGAGGCTGATCTTTTTCCAGAGGACACTTGCCCCGCATGCGGTTAATTAGTTCACTGGTCATGAATGGACGCTGATAGAAGATGCCATTTAGCGTGGTTTGACCATGCTTAGTTAGTCGATTGATATCGTTATTGGTTAACTTGTGATCTATCGGAATCGGCTGACCATTTTCGTCGTGATATACATCTATGCCAAGCAGCTGATTTATGTGGTCTATGCTGAGTTCGTTAGGGTAAAAGTCTTTCTGTCGGTCAAGGATATGTCTTATTTCGTCGAGAAAATCTACTCGAGAGAAAGAGCAGCGATAATCGTCAATAGTATTACGTTTGCGCTCTCTAAACCGATTGTCAGTTAGGAGTGCCTGGCTAACCGAACTGTATTTCATCTCAGATAATATTTGGTCGTTCTTGCTGATGGCGCTATTTACCTTTTTACCATCACCGGTAGTATCGCTTTGCTCAATAGACTTACGGTTAGATTTGTAGCCACGTCGTTTAGCAATATGATAGAGGGCGATTAGGAGTTCATCCGGTGATAGTTTTTCGGTCAGCCCCTTGACTCTTAGTTGATAGGGATCATGTGCCTGGCGCCAGGCTTTGGTGTGGGCGGAGTCAATGATGTCGTCGACTTCTTGCTTTGTCAGTAATCCCTGGTTAATAAAGAACTGCTTTAGATAATTGAGTCTCTGGCGACGCCTACGCAAGCGGCGTCGTGTACTACGGGCAGTGCGTCGGGGTTCAGCTAATGATTTGCCGTTCTTGGGGTTCTCCGGACGCTCAAAAATACGGACACCCAGATCTTCGATTCGTTCTTTATCTAGATTAACTACCGCCCAACCGACTGATGTCGTGCCAATGTCGAGCCCTAGGGAATACTTTATACCATCGTCCATGTCTCTATTATAGCCTCTTTGGGTCAAGTAGCCTATAGACAAAGATAATCCGCCTCATAAAGAGACGGATTAGAGCTTTGCTTTAGTATTTCTACTAAATTATTATAGAAACCTAAAACAATTCAGATAGTTATACAATCATGCTCCCATGAGTGTACATTTTCATTATAGAGTATCAAGGCCGGATTGCAATAGCTAAGTGTCTTCTCGGGTTGGTCGGTGCTTATCGGTATCACGCCGGGCTTGCCCAGCACCCAGCAGAATACACGGTGCTTACTGTCCAGGCGAAAAGGTGTACAGTCATGTTTCGTCATAGTCAGCTAGCTTAGCTGACACATCAGCTGAACCTGCCGGGCTTGCCCAGCACCCAGCAGGATGCATAACGCTAAGCTGCCTAAGCAAAAAGATACGTAATCACGCTTTGTTATAACTAGCTAGTTTAGCTAACGCATCAGCTGGGCTGCTGGGTTTACTTTTCTGCCGGATGTGTCATGATAGTAGTACTGTAGGTGGGTGCGGTGTACTTTAGGATGAAGTGGATGGATGTGTCTGTGGTCTCGCTGGGCGCAGGTCTCTCCTGCTCCCTGTGAGGTCACAGACGGGCTGTGACCAAGCGACTTGATGGCATGCAGTGCCGTCAGAGAGGTGGTTAGTATGTCTGTAAAAAGGTATCGGAGGGCGATAGTGGCGAGCGCCGTAATTGATCTGGGTGACGGCTTCCCTCGTTACGAGGGGGACGTCGATTTGAACGAAATTGGTCAGTGGGTTCATGATGAATCCGCTGACTGCGGAGTCAAAAAGGTTACTTTTTTCCTGGTGCGCCAGACGTGCCAGGAGAAATTGGGTGGCTCCCAGGTCGCATTGCGGCTTGAGACTCATCTGCGGGGAGGTGACCCGTACTGTAGAAGGCCATTCTTCTCCTTCGTGGAGAAGATCATGGGCAGGCTCAATCAGTCCTGCGCACTTGTGCAGATCGGAGGCGATGTCTATCGCATTGAACTGTAGTTCTTCTTCTCCATCCATTTACTCTAGGGGCGATGTTCGCATCGCCCTGTCTTTCTTCCCCAAGACGCTTATGCTGGCACTCTTGACGAGGGAGTGCCAACTAGCTATACTACTAGCAGATGGTGATACCATCGTAATAAAAAGGAGGATGATATGAGCAGTTTAATCAAGTATGATGACCCGTTTGAGGAGCTAAATAGCTTGCAGCGCCGCTTCTTCGGTGACGACCTGCTATTACCGACCATGACCAGCAATATTCCGGTGACTGATGTCTATCAGAAAGCGGGCAACCTGGTGGTCGAGACTCACATGCCCAATTTTGACAAAGAAGATGTCGATATCAGCATCGACAAAGACAATCTGGTGATCAGTGCCGAGCGTCATGATAAGGAAGAGGACGAGGATAAGAAGTACTTTGTGCGAGAGAGCTCGAACAGCTTCTATCGCTCCATCACTCTACCCGAGCGGGCTGACCGAGAGGCGATCAAAGCAGATATGGTTGATGGCAAGCTGGTGGTCACTATACCAATGGCCAAGCTGCCTGAGCCACACAAGATCGCTATCGGCGACGGCAAGAAGAAATAGCTAGCTCACTGGCTACCCGTGAACTGCCGTTATCCACCACCGGCAGCTAGCCTACCCGACCTCCAGCCATCAAGGCGAGAGGTCGGGCTTTTCTTTTGTTACCGGCCCTAATGAAACCTAATCTCGTGAACCTGGGTGGTGGGTGGTGTTACTGAGGCTGGCTTATCCGGCTTGGCGGGCTGACTTGGGTGCGGCTGAGGTAAGGGGCGACTTGGTCTGACATAGCTGGTCGGTGAGCTTGGCTGGCTAACGGGAGCTACGGGTGTTGGCTGGCTGGGCTGACCGCCTTTATCTGCCCCGCGATTATGCTTGTTGGCTTTATTCTTATTTTTCTTAGGCTGATTCTTGTTGCCTTGATTCTGACCGCCCCGACTACCCTGCCCTGCCTGGCTACCGCCGGAGCGGGTCTTGTCGCCACCGCCACTACCGTTGCTATTACCGCTGCTCTTGCCGCTAGTCTCGTGAGTCGGCTCAATCTTCATGCTGTCAGGGTCGCCGGCTTGGGCAGTCTGACGGATCTGCGCCATCAGGCTGCTGATATTTTTCAGCTGGTTGGCGGTTGACTGAGCGGCGGCTTGTTGCTGCTCTTTGAGGGCTTTCTTCGCCTTATCTCGGGCGGTTCTGGACATTAGCCCCATCGGTGGAGTGACCAGCTCGGCAATCTCTGCCTCCACCTCAGCTTTGGGACGGGTGTAATTAGCCCTGGAGTGCTCGATGATTTGGTCGATGTAGCCCTTCCCCGCTTCCGGTAGCTTGAGGGTAGTGCCCGAGAAGGCGGGCATCTTCTCGCCATTGATCATCATGCCGCAGACGAGATGGCGATTATTCATCTGCAAGATGTCCTGTGCTTCGAAATTAGGGGCGAATTGCTGGGCTAAGATTGGTGCATCCTCCGGGCTGACTCGCATCGAGACCATAGTGCCGACATTGCCAAAGACGGCGTCTCGCACGGTATCTTCCATCTGGGAAATATATTGGTTGGCGACGGTGAGGTTGAGCCCGTACTTACGAGCCTCGGACAAGATCACGGCGAAAGAGTCGGTGGCGAAGTTCTGAAATTCGTCGACGTATAGGTAAAAAGGTCGTCTATCTTCTATCCGAGGGATATCCGAGCGGCTCATGGCGGCTAGCTGGATCTTAGTTACTAAGAAAGAACCCAGGATGGCGGCGTTGTCTTCACCGATCAACCCCTTAGACAAATTAACGATGAGGATCTTGCCTTCGTCCATGATTTGGCGGATATTGAAGCTGGACTTGGGCTGTCCGATGATATTGCGGATGACCGGGTTAGCAACGAAAGCACCGACCTTATTGAGCACCGGGGCAATCGCCTCCGAGACGTAGCGCTCATTCCAGCCGGCGAATTCGACTCGCCAGAATTGGAGCACCACGGTATCCTTGACCTGAGACAGCACTCGGCTGCGGAAGTCTTTATCGGTTAGCATGCGATTGATATCCAGCATGGTGGTGTCGGGGTACTCCAGTAGAGCGAGCAGGGTATGGCGCAAGATGTACTCCAGTCGTGGACCCCAGCTCTCGCCGAACATCCGCTTCATCACGCCGATAATCTCTGAGCTGATATTATTGCGCTGGTTCGGGTCGTAGACCTCCATCGGGTTAAAGCCGATCGGGTGGTCGGTGTCGGCGGGATTAAAGTAGACTACGTCGTTGACTCGTGAGGACGGGATAAACTTGAGGTTGTCGGTGGCGAAATCGCCGTGTGGGTCAATGATGGCGTAGCCCTGATTGTGGTAGATGTCTGATAAGGCCAGCAGCTCAAGTAGACCCGATTTGCCCGTACCGGTCTGACCGATGATGTACATATGGCGACTTCGGTCAGCTCGCAGGATGCCGAACTGCTTCTGCATACCTCGGAAGTTAGTCAGCCCGAAAGCGCTGATATCTCGGTCGTGAACCGGGTCGCCATCAAGTACCGGCAGATTGGTCGGCGGCTCGGCGGTCTTAGAATTAGCCCAGACTACGCTAGGTGTCTCGACATTCATGTGCGGTAGATGAAAAACGCTGGCCAGCTCCTCGATATTTAAGATAAAACCTGTACCATCCGGGAAAGATCGCTTGGCGCAGAGGTCGAGCGCCGCCCGATCGTAGCGAGGCTGAGTAGCCAACTTGAAGCCATTAAGGCTGGTCGAGTTAAACTGCTTAAAGGCGCTCGCCACGGCATTCATCTGGATGCGAGCCGAGTCTTGATCGTGTCCGAGGTAAGCTAGCCTGATGCAGACCTTATAGCCCAGCTTCTGCGATTTCTTCTCCATCTCGCTAATCCGCAGCTTGTCACGGTCAGACAGCTCGGTGTTTTTGTCATTTCCTTCGGGCGGTTGCCAGAGTGCCTCTAGCGCTTGGAGGACGTAGTAGAAAGCGCCCGAGCGGAGCGACGAGCCGAAGCCGCTACGATAGCGAGCGACGTACTTAGCGCTATCTTTCTGCCAGCTATCCGGTATAGGCCGGACGAGGATCTGCACCCAGATCTCCTCGTCATTGCTACCCAGCTTAGTCAAGGCGGCGGTGATACCGGCTAGCGGGTCAACGTCGAAAGCTTGGAAAGTCCGGATGGGCAAGAATTCGTTGTCGGTCAAGACTAGCTCATCAACTGCTGTAGCTCGGTGGGCATTGATGCCGTCGGCGTAATCTTCCTCGGCCGGCTGAATCTGGACGGTCGGATACTGGGCGTAGATTTGCCCTTCGACGAAGTTCTGCAGATGCTTAGGGGTGCGGACGTAGAAGCGGATCTGCCCGCCCACACTGGCGATCTCAAACGAGAGATGCTCCTGAACGCCAGTGGCTCGGTGGAGCTCCTGTTTGTCACGGAGGATACCGTGCAAGGAAGCGAAGAGCTGCTCGGCAGAGAGCTCTTTCTTATCGTTGTCTCGAGGGATTTCTAGAGCCAGGAGGACGTAGTCGTAAGCATCGCCGGGGTCGTTAAGGCTATGATAGTTGCGCCAGGTCAAGATGCCGAGAATGCCGACGAGAGGCATCCAGATGTACCACTGGGTAAAGAAGGTAAACAGCCACTGTATCATCACCAGTTATCTTATCATATTTAGCGGGTGAATGTTTTAGGCTTTGTACTAGCTTATTAGACCTCTCATTCTTCATCTACATCATCATTTCCCTCAGACCCGCCTGGCTGGCTCGTGCACTGCTGAGCTTCAAGCGTGCACAGTCTTCAGGAAATGACTAACAGAGTGAAGGACAAAAGGATACCCTTGGATGCGACTATCAGGCATTCAGAACAGGCTGTATGGCCTTCTCAGTTCTACTACCTAGCCAATCTCTCACTCTCCGTCTCGTCATCATTTCCTTCAGACCCGCCTGGCTGGCTCGTGTGCTGCTGAGCTTCAAGCGCACACAGTCTTCAGGAAATGACTGACGCAGACGAAGGACGAAAGACACCCTTTAGCATGACCATTAAGCATTCATAGCAGGCTGTATGGTCTCCTCGCCCCCATTGCTCTTGTCTGCCGTCAATCAAGTAAGGCGTTTCTAAGTACGAGTAGTACAGTGTGGTTGACGAAGGCTGTTGATACAGCAGTAAGCTAGCAATTGCCAGTGGTGCTCGCTACGTCGCCAGGCCTGAGGAGACCACCTGTACTGCTCGTACAGGGGCTCTATATTGTACGAGAAGACCACACGGCCTGCTCTGAGCTGTAGGACAAAATAGTGTCAACTAACTCAAAGGTGGTACGGGCAAATGTAGCTTACGCTGCTTTCCTTCTGCCTCGTCGCCTGGCCGGGCGGGCGGGGGCGTCGGCGAGCAGCTGCCTAGCCTGCTCCTCAGTCAGAGATTTCGGGTCAGTATCTTTCGGGATCTTAGCATTCTTGGTGCCATCAGTGACGTATGGTCCGTAGCGACCATTTAGGACTTCAACCTCGCCCCAGCTGGCGATGTGCCTGGCTGCCTCAGCCTCCAGTTTGGCTTGGTATAGCTCTCTAGCCTTGGTTTCGCTGATTTCAAAGGGCGACTCCGGCTTGATACTGACAAAGAGTTTGCCTACCTTGATGTACGGACCGAAGCGTCCGATATTAGCGATGATTTCTTGTCCGTCAGCCGTCGTGCCGACTTTTCGAGGTAGCTGGAATATCTTGACGGCTTGCTCTAGAGTGACAGTGGCAATGCTTGCCCCCTCGGGCATATTGGCAAAGGTCACTTTGGCGTCTTCCTGAGAGCTATCACCTTTCTGGAGCATAGCGCCGTATGCCCCCATGCGGGCATAGATGGGCTGGCCGTCCTTGGGGTCGGTGCCGACCAGTCGTTGACCGGCTACGCTGGAACGCTCAATCTTATCGCTATCTTTGATCTTGTCATGGAAAGGGTCGTAGAACCGGCGGAGCATTTTGACTTTGTCCAGCTGATGGTCAGCTATTTGGTCAAGCTCATTCTCGATGCCGGCGGTGAAGTCGTAGTCAACTATGTCGTTAAAATAGTCAACCAGAAAGTCGGAGAGGATGATGCCGCTATCGGTTGGTACCAGCTTACCTTTGGTTGAGCCGGTTTTTTCGTGGACAGTCCGCTCACTCAGCCGGTCGCCCTGGAGAACTAGCTCGCTAACCGGTCGCTCTACCCCATCGCTGTCGCCCTTCTTAGCGTAGCCTCGTAGCTGAATGTTGCTCAGGATGGTGGCGTAGGTGGAGGGGCGACCAATCTCCAGCTCTTCCAGCTTCTTAACCAGCGAGCCTTCGCTGTAGCGAGCCGGCGGTCGGCTGAAGGTCTGTCGGGCGATGATTTCGCTCGCCGTTACGGCTTGACCGGTGGCTAAGTCGGGCAAGATCTCATCTTTACTGCTACCGTAGACCTTTAAGAAACCGTCAAAAACTAGTACTTCCCCTTTGGCGGTAAACTTGGGTTGGTGTCGACTAATGTCGATGGTGATCGTCGTTCGGTCAATCTTGGCGTCAGCCATCTGGGTAGCCAGAGTGCGCCGACGGATCAGGCCATAAAGCTTCTGGGCTCGGCTATCACCCGGCACGGACTCTCTGGCTATATCGGTCGGGCGGATAGCCTCGTGTGCTTCCTGGGCGCCGGCAGTCTTAGTGGTAAAGGTGCGGAATTGATGATATCTGTCGCCATAGGTCTTGCCGATATAGTCGGTCATCTGAGCTAGGGCTTGGTTGCTCAAGTTGACCGAGTCCGTTCGCATATAGGTGATATAGCCGCTCTGGTATAGCCCTTGGGCAATGCTCATGGTCGCCTTAGCGCTGTAGCCGAGGCGATTGTTGGCGTCCTGCTGCAAGGTACTAGTGGTAAAAGGTGGCAAAGGGCGTCTGGTGCCGGTCGTCTTGGCTATGTCGGCTACGGTGTATGTGCTGCCGGGTAGACCGGCCAGGAACTGCTTGGCCTGTTCTTTGTCGGTAAAGTCAGTGTCGAGAGTCGCTTTGAAGCTCTGACTGTCGGCATTAAACACACCGGTTGTCTTATAAATAGAGGTAGTTTGATAGTGTTCGATCTCTCGCTCCCGCTCGACCAGCAAGCGGACTGCCGGTGACTGGACCCGCCCGGCTGATTTACCCCCCGGGACTTTACGCCAGACTACCGGACTCAGCTCAAAACCGACCAGTCTATCTAAGATCTGGCGGGCCTGTTGGGCATAGACCAGGTTCATATCCACTGTGTGGGGATGAGCCAGTGCCTCAGTGATAGCCTCCTTAGTGATCTCGTGGTAAGTGATGCGGTTAGTCTTAGTCGGGTCAAGCCCTAGTACCTGGCAGAGATGCCAAGCGATCGCTTCTCCCTCACGGTCTTCATCTGAGGCTAGCCAAATGGTCTCAGCTTGCTTGACGGCGTCTTTCAGCTCTTTGACCACTTTTCGTTTCTCGGGGTCAATCTCATAAATAGTGGCGAAGTCATGCTCGGTATCAATCGGCTTGACACCGCCAGCGGCTTTCTTAGCGATGGAGCGGATATGACCGATGCTGGCCATGACGGTATAGTCGCTGCCGAGGAAGCTCTCGATCTTCTTAGCCTTGGCGGGAGACTCGACGATAATCAGGTTCTTAATCTTGGTTGTTTTCATTTGGTCAAGTATAGCACAATCAGAAAACACCCCGACCGAACGAATCCGGCCGGGGCTTTGAGGGCTTTTTTGGGGAGTCACTCGACTACGATAGCTGCTCCATCCGTTCGAATGGAAAGTCCTATCGTCTGGCCGGTCTCCATGACCGACCACCCCAATAGCATCACTCCGTCGGAGTTGATGCGTATTGCCCTCTTCCTGTCCACCCTAGGTGATTCGAGGTGGACGAGCTTGGAACGAGAGTATCTGCGATCGTGCTCTTCGTTGCGCCAATCAAAGCGCACGTATCGGTAGCGCAGACCCTCAACTAATTGATATCCGCTCGTTTGAGCGAACACCGCAACCAGCTTACCGTGAGTTAGACCCTCGATAAGTTGGCCGTTGACCCGGATGTTTACTAAAAGATCTCCGGGTTTAAGAGGTTTGCGGGGATTCATCATCCCCTCCTTCCCCTCGGCTTGGCTAGCGCATGGCGCTAGATTACCCCGCTCTGAGGTAACAACCTTACTGTAATATTACTCTGGGTGGTCGTCAAGCTTGAGCGACTTCCGGCTAGCGCCTGCCCCAGGTGTTGTTGCCCAGTGCTATGATGTAGCCGTTTAGTTCGAGCATGGTCAAGGCAAGGCTAAACCGGCTGGTGCTGAGACCGCTTTTGCTCAGTAGGCGGTCACCATCGCTCTCGCCCTGAACGATCAGGTCGTAGATAACCTGACTGTCGGGCGAGTCGAAGCGAACCTGATCCGCCCTCTCGGCTTGATGGTCGGGTCGGTCCTCTGTCTTAGCGAGCGGCAGGTAATCTAAGATGTCCTGCGCTGTGAGTACCGGGCCGGCACCTTGGGCGATCAATCTATTGCAGCCGGTCGATAGCGGCGAGGTGATATTGCCGGGCACCGCCATCACTTCTTTGCCCTGGGTCAAGGCATGTGAGGCGGTATTGAGCGTGCCGGAGCGCTCGCCTGCCTCGATCACCACCACGACATCGGCGAGGGCACTGATCAAACGGTTGCGCTCCAAAAACTGGTGGGGCAAGACCGGCGCCTCGGGCGGATACTCACTGATCAGGGCGCCACCTGCCTGAACGATGCGCCGAGCCAGGGTGCGATTGGTCTGCGGGTAGATATGAGCCAGTCCATTACCCAAGACGGCCACGGTCGTGCCGCCGGCGTCGAGACAAGCTCGGTGAGCCAGTCCGTCATGACCAATGGCTAGTCCGCTGACGATGACCGCTCCGTGCCGAGCTAGCTCGCCGGTGATCTGGGCGTTGACTGCTCTGCCATAGCTGGTCGGCTTACGACTACCGACGACGGCGACGGTCGGTGTGAGCGGTGGGATACTACCGATGTACCACAGCTTCTTGGCCGGCTTGTCAATAACGGTCGTCCGCTGGAGAAAATCGTTGTCATGAGGGAGTATTTGCTTGATGTTATCCATTATCCTGCTAAAGTAGTTGACAATCACGACAAAGCGTGCTAATATATCAGCGTTATCGGGTGATAGCCACTGCTAACGCCCGACTAGCACATTATACCCCCTATCATAACACTAATTAGTGTTAGGCTACGTGCAGACTCGAAGTATTCTACCCTCCACTTTTAGTTATCGCTTCGGCGACAGCTAGTCGGCACGTATCTAACCCTCTTGACCGGCGAGCCCCAAGTGTGAGGTGGGTTGCGCTTACTGGTTGTCAGTAGCCGGAATGGTGCGTCGAGAGGTCGAATAGCCCGCTACAGAAGCGATGCCCACCCTTGCTTCTGGGCGGGCTTTTTGATTGATGATTTAAGAGCTTATTCGTCTGCCGGGCGATCTTCCAGCAGTTTCTTGCCTTTGATCTCGTACTTTAGCCCGGTTAGGTCGCTGGTCATGTAGTCGTCATTAAGTAAGCCGACGAAGGTCTCGATATCCCGGCTATCCATGATGATGATAGCGCCGTCGTCGGTGGTCATCAGATCCAGCCCCATCTCTTCGCCGTAATTAACCAGCTCCTCCTGGGTCTTGGTGCCGAGCTCCAGATTCTGAAGTTTATTGATCAGCTTGGGGTGCCCGGACACCATGGTATTGAGGTCTTGTCCTTCCGGGAAGTTGAGCCGGTAGCGAGACAAGATCTGCTCGACCTTCTTGTCGGCGATAGCCTGCTTCTTGTAATTATAGCCAAACATAGCTTCAAATTTCTTCGGGGCGAAGGCGAAGATTCGTTGATCGGCGTCATCGTCACCATTGCCGGCGATCAGGACTTGGTTGTCGAGCGGGATCTTAAAGGCGCTAGCGGCGCTAAACTGCTGCAGCTTGCCATCCTCGCCGATCTCCCAGGCGGTCCGTTCGTTGAGGCTACCTGAACCGGCGATCTGTTTACAGACATAGAAAGGTGCGATCTCGGGGTGGGTAAAACGAGCTGCTATCAGCTTGATATTCTTGAGCTCGTGGTCGTACTCGTTAAAAGTCTCGACGCTGGTGCGCTCATGCTCGATGACATTTAAGATATGCCCGGCATTACTCACCTGCCCGCAAGTCGAATAGAGCAAGACCCCGGGTTCGCTCTCAGACTGCTCGTAAGCTCGCACTTCCAGCCCCAGCCCGGCGCCTTTCTCGATTTCACTGAGTAGATCAACGATGAAGACAGGGGCGACTTGGGGCTGGAGAGCATTGGCGATGGCTAGATGATAAACGGTATAGTGCTTGTTGACCAGGAAGAGCTCAACCTTCAGGTCGTTCTTGAGGCGAGCTAGTTGATTTGCCCAGGCGAAGAGGTCAAAACTCGGCTGGGTGGCAGAGGTTGCAATATCGGTAGGGTCAAAAGCCTTGGTAGTCTCGGTAGTATCGGGGGTTTCTTCGGTCGGTGTCGGCAGGTTTTGGTTGGTTTGCTCAGAGTCATCATTCATGTCGGCAATTATAGCATAATGACACCCCATCCTCTTCACTGCACATATCCCTTGTCGTTTGGTTAACTTGTTGATATGACTCAAGCCACTCGTCACTACAGCCCTCACTCTTCGTCTCGTCATCATTTCCTTCAGACCCGCCTGGCTGGCTCGTGCACTGCTGAGCTTCAAGCGTGCACAGTCTTCAGGAAATGACTAATAGAGTGAAGGACAACATATACCCTTTGTGCGCCTGTAATTTCCCAGTCTCATTCCTTAATCTAATCTCAATTAAAGCAGGCATTCCTGGGTACGAGTAGTACAGTGTGGTTGACGAAGGCTGTTGATATATCAGTAAGCTATTCAGTGCACGTGGTAGTTTGTACGGTGCCAAGCCTGAGGAGACCACCTGTACTACTCGTACAAACCCAAGCTATGTGTACAGGGAAGTTACGGGGTGCTTAGCATGGGTCAATAATTGTCAGCTAGTACCGGGTCGGTAAGCTTGAGTTGGCGGGCTCGGTTTGCCCAGTGGTCAGCTAGTTCGTTCAGCTCCGTACCAGCATGCCCCCTGGTCCAGACCAGCTCCGCCTGTGACTCCTGATAGAGCCGGTATAGCTCGGTGACCAAGTCAAGATTCTTGATTTCTCCGCCGGGCTTGCGCCAGCCCTTTGCCTGCCAACTCGGTGCCCACTTGGTCGCCACATTGATCCAGAATTGGCTGTCGGTGACGATCCGGCACGGCTTGCCGTCGGCGTCTCTCAGGGCGGCGATGATTGCTCTCGCTTCCATGCGAATATTGGTCGTTTGGTCGCTTCCAATCGGTGACCCCGTCGCTTCCCCGCCGATTAGGTAAGGCTGACCGTCTTTGATCACAGCGAAGCCGCCCTGACCCGGGTTAGGCACGGCGCTACCGTCGGTAAAATAGTTCGTCAGGCTAGGCATCGTATTACCAGTCACTACCGCCACCGCCGCCTGAGCCGCCGCCCGAGAAGCCACCGCCGCCATCGGAACTACCGCCCGAGAAGCCACTATCGGAGAAGCCGCCGCTACTAGAATCAGGTGATGAGGCTATGCTGGCCGACATCTCAGATAGACCGTCGGTGACGAAGTCTGCCATGGCGCTGTAGCTAAATGTCTCACTCGAGTCATACCAATCAGCCGGCTGGAGAGATATTCCCTCAAACTTGTCGACCCATTTCTTATGTACGCCCAGGACGTAAGCGTAAGGTATGACGTCGTAGAAAAGAGTCGGCGTCTCGGCTAAGAGTGCCTCCAGGCGAGGCTTATCGACTATCTCGATAAACTCCTTAAAGCCCATGATCTCGCCTTTGACCCGGTAGCCGTCTTTCGTTCTAGGTTTGATACTGCTAGTGAGGCGGGCGCCAATGGTCAAGATGGTTATCGCTACGGTGGTGACGGCGATGATGGGTTGCTTATGGGCGAACAAACTGATGGCGAAGACCGGTACCAAGAAGATCAAGATACCGAACCCCTTTGAGATCATAGCGCTAATCTGCCAATCGGTTGGCTGAAGCATCAGAGCCATCGGTACGATCAAGAGTGAGAGACTGCCCAGTAGTAGCATCAGCGCTTTTTCGGGATTGTCTTCTAGAGTGGTGGCAAAGCAAGCGCAAGCCAGGATAATAGCCAGAGCAACTACCCGGCCGAGACGTAGTAGTGTCTTAGTGAGGCTCTTCTTAACAAAGAGATCAGTCTTCAGCCGGCCTCGGCTGATAGTGGAGATAGTAGCAGATACGGTCTTATAAAACTCCCCCTCCAGTTCTGCCTTAGCTACCTTACTAGGGTGATCACTATTAAACAACCCATTCATAAAGATCCGCTCCGACTCATTCTGACCATCATAATCTTTCAGCTTAGTCAGGGTGAAGTTCTCACCATCAATGTCAATCGTCAGATAGCCCTTATTGGCCAGGTAGACTACCATCGAGGCGGCATTCTTCCTCTTAATCTCACCCTTGTCGGCGAAGGCGACCTCAAGACAATTTAGCCCGCCCGGGGCGGTATACTGAACAACCGGAGTAATCTTGTATCTCTCCTGGGTCACGACAAAGATAGAGGCGATCAGCGTGATAATGCTGATGGCGATCGGTATGACGAAGACATAATTAGCCAAGAAGACCCGGAAAGGATCTTCCTTAAAGTAGCCCTGTGGCAACTCTAGTCTGATGGTTAATGCTTGCTCGGCAGTCAGTGGAGCGGTGGTATGACCGGTAATCTCCTTGCCTTTGACGCTATACTCGACGATATCACTGCCGCTACGCATACCATAAGCACCGGTCGAAAAGCCCGGCTTGCCGTCGAACTCCTGAGGCATGGTGATATGGAAATCAACCTTAGTAATGCCGGTGTTCCAGTCGGTACCGATGATATTAAAGTAAAACTCGTCAGCCTGGCTTAGCTGGTCGGCGCCGAGGTCATAGTCGTAGCTGAGGCGATAAGTCTCGTTAGTCTTAGCATAGGCGTTGGGGTCACCTATCTTGATGTTAGTGAAGTTGCTGCTCTCGCTGGTGGTGAAGCGGTGACTTAGTACCTTGAGGTTGCTGATCTTGGCGTTGACGGTTGACTTAGAGCCGTCCATCCTGGCGACGTGGTTGACTTTAGCCAGGCTACGGACGATGCCATGACGCTGTTGGTGAAAAGTGGCTTTGATCGTCTCTTCGACGTGGAGCTGATTGAACTGATTGACCGTGATATCGACAGCGTAGTTGTCGATGGTATACGCCGGAGCAGAAGCTGATGCCCGGCTACTGCCTGAGTCATTTGTATCTGGGGTCCCGGTGGCGCCAGCCGGGCTAGTCATGGTCACGATAGATGCTACCGTGAGAACGATGATTAGACTAAATACCCTTATTCGTTGCAACAATCTCATACTCCCCTCCTTAAGGTCATTATACGCTTAGCTGACCGGATCTGCCTACCAGTCACTACCGCCACCACCGCCTGAGCCGCCACCCGAGAAGAAGCCGCCGCCACCTGAGCCATCGCTCAAGGAGTCTGTTATTAGGTTTATCGCAGAGGAGTAGCCACTAAAACTGGCCGACATCTCGGCTAGCCCTTTAGTGACGAAGCCTGCCATGATGCCGTAGCTGAAGGCTTCACTGGAGCTGTACCAGTCTGTCGGCTGGAGGGCTATACCTTCAAACTTGTCGACCCATTTCTTATGTACGCCCAGGACGTAGGCGTAAGGGATAATGTCGTAGAAGAGGGTCGGCGTCTCGGCTAGGAGTGCTTCCAGGCGAGGCTTATCGACCGTCTCGATAAACTCCTTAAAGCCCATGATCTCGCCCTTAACCCGGTAGCCGTCCTCGGTCCTGGTGATGACATCTCGGGTGATATAGGCACCGATCATGATAAAGATTGATGATATGCCGGTGACTATGGCTGTCGGATACCGGAAGTATAATGCCTGCAAGACGACAGCAGGGGTGATGGCGACGATGATGCATAATATCTTGGTAAATACCGGACTGAACTGCTTAGTAGTTGGCTGCAATACGAAGAACAGGGGGAAGACTGTGAAGGCGATAATAAAAGCCATGCTACCCAGTGCTTCGCTGGGGTTTTGCTCCAGCAAGGTGGCTAGGCCGGCGCAAATCAGCAGGATGGCGATGGCAACCCATTGGATCACCTTGAGGATAGTCTTGACTCGGTTGTGCTTCTCGAAATACTTAGTTTTCAGCCGGCCTCGGCTGATAGTGGAGATAGTAGCAGATACGGTCTTATAAAACTCCCCCTCCAGTTCTGCCTTAGCTACCTTACTAGGGTGATCACTATTAAACAACCCATTCATAAAGATCCGCTCCGACTCATTCTGACCATCATAATCTTTCAGCTTAGTCAGGGTGAAGTTCTCACCATCAATGTCAATCGTCAGATAGCCCTTATTGGCCAGGTAGACTACCATCGAGGCAGCACTCCTGTGCGGAATGGTATTGTCGTTAGCAAAGACAAGCTCGAGACTATTCAGTCCGTCGGGAGCGGTGTATTGGATGACCGGAGTGGACTTACTCTTTTCCTTTCTCAGGATCATGATCGAAAGCACTAGGGTAATGATGCCGGTGATCACCGGCACGATGAAGACGAACTTGGCTATCGTCGTCTTGACCGGATCCAGCTTGAAATAGCCCTGGGGCAGTTCCAGCCGGATGGTCAGTGCCTCGCCGGCGAGCAACCTGCCGGTGGTATGACCGGCGATTACCCGACCGTTGACATTGTATTTGACGATGTCGCTACCGCTACGTTCGCCGTAAGAGCCGGTCGAAAAGCCGGGCTTCCCGCTGAACTCCTCAGGCATAGTGATGCGGAAGGTGACTCTCCCGATATTAGTATTCCAGCCGGTGCCGATGATATTAAAGTAAAATTCATCGCTACTGCTGAGCGGATCAGTCCCTAGATCGTAGTCGTAGCTGAGGCGATAGGTCTCGTGACGCTTGGCATAGGTGAGAGAACTACCAAGCTTGATAGTGGTACTGTCACTGCCTTCCCGAACGGCAGAGCTGTGGCTAGATACTTTGACATTACTAATGATGGCGTAGACGGTTGATTTCGAGCCATTGACTCTGGCTACGTGGTTAATTTTATTGATGGTGCGAATGATACCATGGCGGTACTTATTGAAAGTGACCTTGATTGTCTCCTCGATATGGAGCTTGTTATATTTATCAACCGTAGCCTTGACGTCGTAATTATCGATGACGTAAGGGTCAACATCGCTTGACTCGTCGTCGGATATCTCATCATCAGACGCCTTAGCGTCGCTACGGGTGGCGGTCGGCTGAGCCGACTCGACTGATGACGACCGATCAGAAGTCGGGGTATTGGGAGCAGTCGTACTGGTCGTATGTCCCGCCTGCGAATAGGATGATGAGCTGGATGGATCAGACGAACCGGGGCTAGTCTGTTGGTGTTGCCCACTAGCGGGTCGGTTCGTTGTGCTATTGGCGCTAGCCGAGCCTGGTGTGATGACGGTGGTCGCTATCGCCAAAACGAGCGCCAAGATTAGTGTAGTGATTCGTCGTAATAATCTCATCTTCATTCCCTCATATTTTATTTTAAGCGTTAGATCGGCCGGAGTGACTTTACCAGCTACCACCGCCTCCTCCACCGACGCCACCGCCGGCAAAACCTCCGCCACCGCCGATGGCGGTGCCACCGGAGGGGGTAGCCCCCATGCTGGTAGCCAGGGCGGGCATACCATGATCCATGAAGCTGACTACGCTGGCGTAATTGTACGCTCCGGCTACATCGCACCAGTCGGCAGGCTGGACGGCGATACCTTCGAATTGGCTAACCCAAGCCTTGGAGACACCCAGAGCATAGGCGTACGGCAGGATGTGGTAGAAGAGCTGCGGATCCTGCTCGACCATCGCTTCGATGCGTGGCTTGTCGACCGTCTCGATGAACTCCTTAAAGCCCATGATCTCGCCTTTCAGCTTGTAGCCTGCCTCGGTACGATGATAGACCGGGCTAGCAATCGCACTGGCGATAGTGATCAAACTGGCTGAGATAGCGCAGCAGACCATCAGCGGGGTGCTATTGAGGTAGTCACGCCACAAGAAGATAAAGGAATTGACAAATACGAGCGACAGTATAGTCACCCCGACAGCCGACCACTTCTTGCCGTTATTGACCGTTGCGATGCTGCTGAAAATAATGGCGGATATGACGAAGAGGCTTGCGTAGAGCATATTCTCCTCGACTAAGCCAACCGCAGCGATCACCCCCAGTAGAATGCCGATGAGAAGGGCGACGAAAGCGCAGATCTTAACGATCAGCAATTTAGCCCGTAGAGGGTCTTTCTCGCCGAAATAGCGCTTCTTGACCTCGCTGTCCTTACCGGCGCTGATAATGGCGTTGACGGTGGTGTAAAACTGATTGCTCAGCTGCTTGCTGGTGACACTGTCGGGATGCTTGCTATTAAATAGCCCCGCCATGAACTCTTTTTCCGCCTCATTTTTGCCATCATAATCCTTGAGCTTGGTCAGCGTGAAGTTACGCTTCGCCTTCTTGTCCTTGGTGCTGATCTTGATATAGCCTTTGTCGGCTAGGTAAATCAGGAGTGAGACAACGTCTTGGCTGATGTTAACGCCCCGGTCAACTAAGGCCACCTCGAGACTGTTCAGTCCGGCCGGCGGTTCGTACTGCACTACCGGCGTGACCTTGTAGCGCTCTTGGCGACGCTTGATGATAGCGATGATGAAGTAAGCTGCACCGGCCAGCACCATCAGAATCATGCCGATTACCCCCAGGGCATCTCGGCTATGATCAATCTCGAAATAGCCCTCCGGCAAGGTCAGTCGGATGGTCAAAGCTTCTCTCGGGTTGAGCGCCTCAGTCGTCTCACCGATAATGCTATCACCCGAGATGGCGTACCTGCCGATATTGGTACCCGAACTGCCGTAGTGTCCTGACGAAAAGCCGGGTTTGCTGTCAAAGCTCTTGGGTAAGGTGATCTCGAAGGTGACGTGCTGGATCACAGTCTCCCAGTTAGTGCCGATGATATTAAAGTAGAGCTCGTCGGCATTCTCAAGGGTGTCATGACCGATATCGTAATCGTAGCTAATCCGGTAGGTCTCGTGCTTGTCGGCATTGCGGTGACTGTCGCCGAGGCGAAGCTTGGTCAGACCGCCTGATCGCTTAGTCTCGAACTGATGTGATGGTACTCGGATGTTGGTGACGATGGCGTTGATTCTGGCGACTGAACCGTCGGATCGCCGTGCATAATTGACATTCTGGATGCTGCGAAAGATGCCGTGGCGTGGCTGGTTAAAGGTGACCTCGATGGTCTCGTCAATATGATACTTGTTATACTTATTGACGCTAACCTTGACATCGTAGTTATTGATGACGTAGGGGTACCTGAGTAGAGTCGGGTCGTCTTGACGGGTGCCGGAGCCGGTCGAGGTGTTGCTATCGGAGCTAAGATTGCCGGAGTGGCCACCGGTACCGGCAGGGCTATCGTCTTCTTGTCTAGTTGAGGCACCGCTTTGGCTGTTCGCCCGCTCAATAGCCCGGTTAATCTGGCTGTCCAGATTGTCGGCGGGAGCAGCCTGGGCTGTCAGCCCGGTCGAGGCTAAAACGAGCGCCAAGACGACGACTGACCTGACTATCGCTCCTAAGATCTTGCGGACTTTTCTCATCTTCCCTCCTTCATAGTGCCCTGCGCTTATTACCGGACTTCTTGTCAATAACTAGTTTACCATTAGCCAGGCGTTCTTGGTTAGCTTTGATCTGCTTCTCATCTCGGAAGCTAAACTTGATAGCGGTGCCGTTAAAGCCGAAGCTTTCTCGCCAGCAATTCTCTAAGTAACGCTTGTACGACCAGTGAATAAACTTAAGGTTGCTACCGTAAATGACAAACCAAGGCGGATTCACGTCAGTCTGGACGGCGTAGCGCAGGCGAGGATGAGTATTCTTTAGCCCCGCCGGCTTGTGCTTGGCGATGGCTTGGTGCAGACAGTCATTAAGCTGACTGGTCGGGACGGTGCGCCGACGCTCGGCGTCGATAGACAAGATCAGATCGTAGATCTTAGCTACGTTTTGCCCGGTTGTTGACGAGGTAAAGATGAGTGGCGCCCATGAGGCAAAATCAAAGGTGCGACTGATGTCGGGGGCTAGAGCATCTCTAGTGTAGGCATCCTTGCCGATGACAGAGTCCCATTTACTGACGACTATCACTAAGCCCTTGCCGGCGTCGATAATCTGCCCGGCTAACCTGGCGTCGAGCGAGGTGTTGAGCTCATTTACATCCATCAGTAGCAGGCAGATATCCGCCTCTTCAATGGCACTGGCGGTGCGGAGGACGCTGAACTGCTCAATCCCCTGCTCCACCCTACCCTTGCGCCGTACTCCGGCGGTATCAAGCAGCTCAATGGTTTTACCGTGGTAGCGTACCTCGACTCGGTTAATATCCCTTGTGGTGCCGGCGACATTGGCGACGACCGCCTGCTGTTTGCCGGCTAGAGTGTTAAAGAGGTACGATTTGCCGGCGTTAGGGCGACCGATCAGAGCAACCTTAATTTGTTCATTGACTGCTTTAGTGTGGACATGAGGAATATGGCTGATGATAAAGTGTTCCAGCCGGTCGATGTGTCGGTTGTGTTCGGCGCTCACCGGGATAATGTCTTTGATGCCGAGGCAGAGATAATCCTCTAGAGGAAAATGCTCAGCGATATCAATCTTATTGAGGACTAGCACCACTGGCTTGGTCGAGCGCAGAATCTGCTTGGCCAGCTTACGATCATCAGCGGTAGCATCCTCGGTCGAGTCCTTGATTAGTAGGATCAGATCAGCCGAGGTAATGGCATCGGCTACCTGGTCTTGGATGCTTGCTTCGAAATCATCAGTAGGGTCGTCTTTCAGTCCGGCGGTATCGACTAAGATAAAAGACCCCTGCGACCGGTCAATCCGGCGGTAAATTGAGTCACGAGTAGTACCGGCTTCTCTGGCTACTACAGCATCACGTCGACCAATCAGTCGGTTAAATAGCGACGACTTGCCGACATTGGTTCGCCCTACTAGGGCGACGATTGGTAACTTACGACCAGACATATACTTAATTTTATCACGGGGTGGCTCTTCAGCTAAGGATCAAGCTTGGGCGCTCCTACAGCTAGAGACTCTTAACGATACTACGGAGCTGGTTGCTATCCATCAAGTCACTACCGTCAATAGTGTAGCGCATATCGCCAGCCAACCAAGTGGCTTTATTGCCATAGAGTAGGACTGTCTTGCCGTTGACGTCCACCTCTTGGTAGCTGCCGCCGTTCTGACGAGAGACATTGAGGCGCAAGGCGTAATCGGTGGTTGACTTATCGCTTTCCTGAGTCACTGAATAGCCACCATTGCCGCTGGCGCTCTTGTAGCTGATGGTTACTTTGCCGGGCTGAGCGGCGATATTGTTATCCAGGCTATAGCCACTCAGAGCGTAGGGGTTCTTAGCGTTGATGCCGGCTCGGCTGGCTGCCAGCTTGACGGATATGGTCGGCAAGGAGATGTAGACGCCCAGCCCGACGATGATTGCCATCGCTCCGGCCGTCGCCATGATGGTGGAGAAGCGGAAACGATGCTTCTTTGGCTGACCGAGGCGATGCTTGGCTACGGCCCGATCTTGTTGGTCCAGCTCGTTACTAGCCTGGAGAATCTTGGTTAACTGGTCGATTCGATCATCCATCAGGTCGTCATAGTCGGTTGGAGCTAACTTGCTGAGATTGAGTGCCGATTGGTCGTCGGTAGCATCTTCGACCTGAGTATCTTTGGAGGTGATAGTGCTCGGAGTCAGCTGATTACTATGGCTGCTCTTCTTAGCGAGCGCCTTTAGACTGGTCGCCTGACTCTTAGTCAAGACGGGGGTGAAGTCGCTCTCGGTGGTAGCGATCACTTCGTCAATGGTCTCGTCGGGGATATCGTTGACTGACCTGGCTGACTCAATGATGGCGCTAGCTTTGACCTGCTTGATGTGTCGTACGGCGATCGACTCGGCGTACTCACCTGTCTCCCGCAGAGGCTTCCTAACGAAACGACGGTTCAGAGTGCGGGAGGCCTGGATAATTCGTCGGGCGGACTGGAGCCGAAGTGGCGAATGTACCACGGCGGGGCTGACGGCGGCAACTACCTGCTCTGCCTTCTCCACCTGCTCTGCCCTGCTGTTGGCATCCTCATCGTCAGCCGGCGTGAATAGCTCTACATAATCAGCTAAGCGGTCGCTTGCCTGCTCGGTGCTGTCTGACCCAGGGGCTTTGGTATGGCTTGACTGAGCCTTAACCTGGCGAACGGCGATGGTCTCACCGGCGTCACTTTCTGCTTGACTATCTTCACTACCGCCGTCAATGTAACTGCCAACCCAGACTGGCGGAGTGTCATCTACCTTAGGTTTAGCTCGACTTGCCCGATCTGCTCTATTAGTCCGATTTGTTTGATCTAACCGGTTAGTCTCGGATGAAGCTAGCTCTAGCTCGTCTCGCCGATCAGATAGCATCAGCCCCGTAACCGAGTCGTAGCGCTTGCCATTAATAATTACTATCCCCATATCCCTCTCTTTCCTGACATGTATCTTACCGATTATGGCTATAAAGTTCAAGTGCCTTGTTGACGGGAGTGGGCATAAAGGGTAACTAGTCAGCTAGTTATAATACTTTTAGCTTAAATCCGGCGTATGTACCGTCCTGCTTATATGCCTCCTCGCCAAGAAACGCCGGGATGGCTTGCAGGGTATCGTTATAGACAAAGTTCTTAAGATCGGCAATATTTTTCTCTTCCTCGGGCGTAATCTTCCCTGTCATTTTGTAGAAAGTTTGTTTGACCTCTGCTACTTTATTATCCAAGAACCTTGTTATATCGGCACATATTTGTCCATATAGGTCGTCGTTCAGATGCGAATTTGGTACTTCATAAGCCACAAAATTCGGTGCCACTGTAGTAATGTCGTTGAGTGGCTCAACTACCAGGATGTTCCCTGTGGTGCTGGCGCCGATGAAACTTTGTGCCACTTTGTTGTCCTTGTCTGCCGTTATCAATATATCCGACTGCTCGGCGGTAGTTGTGTGAAAATCCAGTACCAGCTCCGGCTGCAACAGTCGAATGCGCTCCTCAATCATCTTTGCTCGATGTCCTTCGTAGGTATCCAGACCAAGTCCGTAGCTCCTATTCAAGTCTGATTCGGTATACCGTACATCTTTTATGTAGGCGCGTGGATTAGCCATAACAAACTCCATGTCCTCTAATAGCTTAGACCGCTTAGTGAGCATGTACGCCAGTAAGTTTGGACCTAGCAGCTCATTACCGTGAGTGGAGATGATCGCAAGTATCTTTGTCATAACTAATCAACCTTTGCAGCTAGAACCAAAGCGCTACCCGGGTCAGAGAGCTTGGAGAATCTCTCTGTTTAAGCTTATCTTACACTACGTAGCTTTGCCGTGCAATTCCTGTGTCTGACACATCTCGGCGGGTCACTTGACCAGCTATCAGGGCTAGCCTATATTGATAGCAGTGTCAAAGCAACCTCATTCTAATACACCCAGCACCATGCAGCGCAAGCAAGTGGCGATTCGCTTCTTCACTTACGGTGTGATGGCTATAGCCACCGTGGTCGGAGTGATCGTCTGCATCGGCTGGGCGATGGGCTATCGTTTTGACTTGATGTCAGGTCAGCTATCGCAAGTAGCGCTACTGCAATTCAACACCTTTCCGACGGGCGCTGTAGTTGACATAAATGGTGCTAGTCTGTCTACCAGGACGCCAACCCGCTCAAATATCAAGACCGGGCAAACTAAAGTCTCGATGTCGCTGACCGGCTATCGAGGCTGGTCTAAAACGGTCTCGGCGCTACCTAGTAGCGTACGCTGGCTGGACTATGCTCGACTGGTGCCGCAGAATGTCAAGACTGAATCGGTCAAGACCTTTACTAACGTCGTTGACATGCTACCAACGCCTGATCGCAAATGGGCGGCGGTATTGACTAACGAGTCGACGGGCGATACCACCCTGGTCGACCTGGCTGATCCGAAACAGATCAGGTTTAGCGCTATCGAGCTTAGCAATCTGCACTTAGCGACTGACGGCGAGAGTAAGTTCAAAATCATCGAGTGGGACAAAGACTCTCGTTATCTGCTGGTCAAGCATCAGCTAGGCGACCAGGTAGAGTATCTGGAGTACGACCGCCAAGATAAGATAACTCGCAATCTGTCGAGTGATTTTGGCTTGGAGCTGACCGAGCTGCATTTCTCTAATGCCGGGGGCGACGTGATCTACACCTTGACCGGGACGGATCTGCGTAAGATCAACTATGCCGATAAATCCATTTCGGCGCCACTGGCTACCGGTGTGACTAGCTATGTCCTACTGGGCGACAGCGGGAGAATCGTTTATCTGAGTAAGAAGGTGGATGGTAACAAGACCAGCCAAGTCATTTCGATTTACGACGATGGCAAGATTACCAAGCTCAAGACTTATGATGACGCTAAGACCACTCTGATTGGCTTCTTCCGTAATAATGACATTGATTACCTGGCGGTTGGTCGGGGTGAGATGGTCTCAGTCTACCCCGACCCGCTCAAGCGTCAACGCCAGTCACACGATTTTAATAAATCGGTAGCTTATCTGAGTAGCCCCGGTGGGATTGATTGGATGAAGATAAATCCGACGGGACGGTTCGTCCTGGCTGGTAAAGGTAATAAGGTCGTCTGCTACGATGTCGAGACTACCGAGAACTACTCATTTGAGCTGGCTCGTCGAGGCGAGCCGGTCTGGCTGGATGGCTATCACCTGCTGGATGTAAAAAATGGTGTACTAAATATGGTTGAGTTTGACGGGCAGAACGCCCAACACTTGGTCAGTGGACGATTGCCTGCTTTCCTGTCGGCTAATGAGAAGTACCTGCTGAGCCTTGATAGCATCTCGGGTGGAGCGGTCTTGCAACGTTCGCAGATGGTTATCGACCAATAGCTGAACCCGAGGAATAGTGCAAGGTGAAGTGGCAGTACTTACTTACCAAAGATACTCTCCAGTAGGGTCTTGGGCTTGCCGACGATCTGCTTAGCCGGCTTATTGTTGGTAGTTTCTTGGCTCTCGCCGGTACGGTTTGGGTCGGGTGAGACCTGCTCGCCGATTACCAGTAGGCGCTTAGCGATTGAGCCGGGCGGATCGCAAGTTATCAGGGTGGCATAGGCTTTAGACGAGCCAAGATTGACCTGGTCAATCTGGTTCGGGTAGATCGATTTGATATCGACCACCTTGTAAGCGTAGCGAGTTTTACCATAGTCAAGGTAGAATAAGTCGCCTTGCGTCAGCCTATTCAACTGGACGAAGATAAACTTGTAGTCACCCGGAGCGAAGACGTCAGCACTACTGTGACCCAAGATAACGGTATTTCCCTTCTGCCCCGGCGTGGCGGTCGCACCGGCCAGCGGATAATGGACCGGACCATTGCGTAGGGCGACTTGGACGTTATTCTCGCTGAGGTCAGTCAAGCCATAAACAACCGGGGCGTTGACGTTAATCTTGGGGATGATCACGTGGGGACTGGTGCTAATTGGCTGGTTGCTGCCGCTGCCAACGATGATCGTCTGGGTTGATGAATCACCCGGGCTGATAAAACTGACCACACCGGCCATCACCACGCTGTTGTATTGTAAGAAGAAAAAGACTAGCGCCACTACTACTGCGCTGATCGCCGGCCAGAACCACCAGTGTCGCTTTACCTGTTCGGCAGTCTCTTTAACTTTCTCCAGCACTTCCGACTTGAGCTCGTGCTGAACTTCACTCTGGTCAAGCACCCCGTCGTTTTGGCGACTATCGGCTACGGCGGCTTGCTGCTTGGCGAAGCGAGCTTGTTGCTCCTGTAGGGCTGCTATGTAGTAATTCTCATAATACTTCTGATAATAGTTCTGCCACGCCTGATGATAACGCTGGCGAGCTAGATCTTGGGCTTGCTTCTCTTGTTGTTTTGCTTGAGCTCGCTGACGCTCAGCGGATAAGATCTGACCGGCGGCTAGCTGGGCATCGTGATAGATGTGATTCTGAAGCCGGGTAGTATTGGTCATTGGCTCGGCGTCAGCAGAATAAGTCACCGTCTGATTATCCTTCATCAGCTTGGTCGGCTTGATCGGAGCGGGCTGAACGGGATGCGAAGTCGGCTGGTGAGTCCGGTCATATGGATAGTTAACCACCGGCGTTGCTTCGGGCGGCTGGATTACCTTCTGACTTGACGATCTAGGAATCAGGTATTCTTCACTATCTTGCTCGTTCATCTGATACTATTCTATACCAAAACGAGCCCGACCGCTAATATAGGTGTACCAGTCTACCATGCTTGGTGTATCGGCTAGACCCAATCAACATAAAAGTGATACCATCGTCGTAATTAAATGATGAATATGCCAGAGGCTAGCACTTTTAATGATCCTAGCTACATCATATCGACTGACGATGCGGCAAAGAGGATTTTATCGGATGTTGTCCCCAATGATCAAGCTGGAGCCACTCTGCTTGACATAGCTAAGGACGTTGCCGATCATTACTCTTTCGTCGATCACCAGACATATCCTCGTCCCGGTCACACACTAACTAGAAAAAGATTACCGCCGGAGTTTACCTTTGTCTCAATTATTGTTTCCTTGCGCTGTGCGTTGAGTACAGAGCAGGTCGTAACCGACAGGCTAATCACCGAGACAAATGGCAATGTGGATGCGCTAAAGCAACTGGACATTGATACAATAAGAGGAATCATTAGGCCATCCGGTATGTCCAAGCAGAAAAGTATTTGGATTACAAATGGCCTAGATCAGTTTAATAATAATCTTGATTATCATATGGACAAACTCTACCGTTCGTGTCTGGAAGACGCCAGGAATAGACTGCTCAAGTTAAGTGGTATGGGTGCTAAAGCGACCGATTGTTTCTTGCTGCTGGGACTTAATCGCCCATCATTTCCGGTGGATGTGAACGTTTTTAAGCTGATATCTCGCTTATTTCCCGAACAAATCACCAGTGACACAGGGGTTGTCCCCGATTTCTCTAAAAAGCTCCATGCTAATGCGGCGAAGTGCTTACTAGAACGCAGTTTTACTCGGGACACTAAAGCTTATCAGGTATTACATACCTATTTGTTGCTTGCCAATAAATACGGCGTTGCTTAGTGCTATGGTGTGCTAGAATAGAAGCGTTAGGGCGAGTGGCGGAATTGGTAGACGCTGCAGACTTAAAATCTGCTGATAGCAATATCGTGAGGGTTCAAGTCCCTCCCCGCCCACCAGATATTATCCGGATACATTTAGTTTATCATGCTGCCTTTGATGGCAAAGAATATGGAGACCAGTCTTTGTTTGAGTTTTTGTCGATCATGACACTATATGCCAGATCTATGGCACTACCAAACTTACCACTACGTACTAAGCTATCGCCAAAAGAACAGCGCGAGAAACTTAACCCTGTTAAGCTTCATGATGAGATTGAGGTGCTACAAGTAAGAGTAAGTTATGACGTTAACCTTAGGCCGGATCGGTAACCTTTTATTATGAGATAATGCGGGACTTGCAACTTACTTTAGAAAAACAAATATATGCTCATGCATTATTAGTAGAAAGTTGCTCTCTTTAGACTTCTTCACCCAAAAACCTGTTGCCTTGCAGTTAAATTGTCGTTTGATGATATCTTCCTTGAGCTGAAAACCTGCTTTAATAAACCGATCCATAACTTTATATGCTATTGGCTGGTACATTTTCTTACGTCGGGTGTCGCCGATGAGAATCGCACAATATTTACCTTTTCGCAAAACACGATATAGCTCTCTTGCAACCTTTTCCATCTCGTCTACAAATTTGTCGATGTCGTGAATATTCGATAAATCATTATTAAGTTTGCCCTCGCTATATTTGATAATATCGGCGTATGGTGGGTGGGTCAGTATAAAATCTACACTCTCGTCACCTACGCCGTTCAAATTACGAGCGTCACACTTTACAACTCTTTGCCAAGAGTTATTTTCTACCTCGAAAGCAAGTGAAGTTCTCGTTCGCTCCAATGCTTTGTCGTTCACGTCAGAACAGATGATGTGACGATTCAGAATCTTTGCCTCAATTGCAGTTGTACCACCACCAATCATCGGATCGAGCAAAGTATCGCTCTCGCTTGAATATCGCAAAATCAGATTGCGCACGACTTCCGGCGCCCAGTTACCGCGCCAGTCAGATTTATGTGTTGCCCAGTTGCCACGTCTCGGAAAAGCCCAAACGGTCGTACATTCTAATTCAAACTCGTCCGGGTGCAGCTTTTTTATCTTTGTCCTATCTGTTGCTACCATGGCAGTTCGTTTAATGCTCCGTCCTCAAGCATGAATAGATTAAAGATATAGTCGTTATGATTGTACGTTTCTTCAAGAGGTCGTTTTACGGTGTGCCAGCCGAGTCCATCGGTAATCCATATGAATTCGATGTTTTGTCTTTTCAATTCGTCGTAAAGACTGCGAAACTCACCACAAACAGCTTTTAGCTTTGAGCCACCACTGTTGTAGAAGTTAGTTTCGAATAACTTAATCTTATTGCTTCGTGGATTATAGACGGCGAAATCAAAACTTCGTTCTGATTTATCTACCACGATATCAAAGTTCCATTTTAGCTTAATTTTACTTGGGCTGGCTTGTGGTATGTATTTAAGGTTGTTCTGCTTGCAAAAGTCTTCTAGAAACAAACCGACAATTTCCTCCATCAGAGTGCCACCACGATTTTTACGACCATTGCTATCGAGTCCGACTTCAACACCGATAACATAGTCAACAAGATTCTTTATGCCGTCTCGCTGAAATAGTTTGATAAGACCGGATTTATCCAAGAACTCAAAGTACTTATTGACATCTCCTCCTTCGCCTGAAAAATCATAGGATTCTAATTCTTTTGATGTTTTGTTGTAGACCTCCAGATTGTTCTCTCGTACGGCAAGAAGTACGGGTAACGCTTTTGCAATGTCTGGGTTAGACTCATAAAGCCTATAGAACTCTCCTTGTAAATCATCTTTGCCGATCAGATAATTCAACTTGTTTAGAGCTATTTCGAAGCTAGCACTATTAGTAAAAACTTTGTTCCAATTTACGAAATAATCCCAAGTTTTGATCGAGCTCCTGAACGTTGATACTAAATGGTCAAAATCCTTTTTCATAATCTAATAATTTGTTATTAGCACTTCCATTATTTTACCTCGTCCTGCGCCTTTTGAGTTTATGGCACGACTGGCGGTTATTTTATTGATTGTAATCCCATCAAGCCCTGAGTATAACTTGTTAATAAACGGTGTGTCTGAATTAGAGAGCATAACAAAACATCCTCTTTTGTGCAGTTTTACGAATGTATCACGAAGTTCTGTTTGTTCTTTTTCCAAAAACCCCTCTGCAGTGTAGGAGGTAAATGATGAGGTTGTGCTGATTGGGTAATAAGGAGGATCAAAATATATGAAGTCACCACTCCGGGCAGTTTCTAGAACATTTTTGTAATCTTGATGTGTAATAGTCGTATCCCGTAAAGCATCTGACACTCGCCGTAAATTGTCTTCGTCGCAGATAATGGGGTTGCTATATCGACCAAAAGGTACATTGAATTGACCACTTTTGTTTACTCGATAGAGACCGTTAAAACCTGTGCGGTTTAGAAATATGAATCGAGAGGCAACCTCAATCTCTGACAAATCTTCAACCTTTTCGGCACGAACCTTCAAGTAGTATTCCTTGTCATAAATATGTTTTTGCAACGACTCTATAAGTTCATCAACGCTGTTTTTAATTACATTATAGGTAATCACGAGTTCACTATTTAGATCTGAAAGCTTGGCATTTTTTGGCAATAGATCGAAAAAAACAGCACCACCACCAACAAAAGGCTCGTAATAAGTGCTTGTCATTGGGTTGAACGCTTCCGGTGGATACAGGCCAAGCTCACGGAATTGCTTAAGGAGCTGGCGCTTACCGCCGACCCATTTTACGAATGGCTTAGGCTTAGCATCAATGAGTCTCTGTATATCCTCAAGAGTGCTGTCTTCATCGACGAACTGGCAAAGCTGTCGTGCATAGATAAGATTAACGCCAAAAGCGTTAGCAATTCTTGTAGCAGTAAGACCGCTTGTTGGCATAGATCCCTCCAACCCTTGCATTCTACAGAAATTATAGCACGTTTTATTATTTAACTCAGACAGCCTAGTCCAGCTGATAGTCCGGGTCGAAGTTGAAGTCGAGATAGGCGTACCGGCCGGGTCGGTAGGCTAGATAGTCGTCCAGGCATTGCTTAGTCTTTGCCGAAAGATCACCGACTCGTCGTGCCGTGCCGTCGCCTGATAGGACGAGCGGGTTGATGTAGCGTCGTTTAGTGACGATGCTTCGGCAATACTTCCCCGCTACCGGAGTGTCACTGCTGTATACCCGCTTTGCTTTCCGGAACTGTTGGAAACGACTCACTAAATACTCGTCGCTGCTATTCAGGATCCGGCTAATGACTTCATCCTCGCTGTAACGGTAAAAGTCGCTTGGCTGGAGTAGTCCTTGCTTAACCATCCGTTTGAGAGCGTCGGCGATGAACTGCATAGTTAACTTGTGACGATTTTCGACCCAGCACGGCCACAGCTGGGAGATGGTGGCGATATACTCTTCGGCTACCGGCAGGTGCTGAAAACCTAGTTCGTCGACTCCCTCTTCATTTTGCAGTATGATGACGTCGTCGTAAGTCCGCTTGATCTGATCTATCTCCCAGACACGGTTAAGCACCAGTCCGGCTGAGTAGGAATATTCGAAACGGTCAGCCGAAAGCTTCGGCGTATCATTATCGGCGATAGGATAAAGTTTGTAATCGTCAACCTGGCTCAGCTTGATGTGATCACGCTTGAGCAGGTGCATGATCTCGGGAGATTTACTAATCATCTGCGAGGTCTCGACTTCGGTCGCCTCTTGCTTCAGATAATCACCCCGAAAGAAATCGATGCAGTGCTTGAAAGTCGGTGTAGCGATGTCATGAAATAGCCCGGCTAGAGTTTGCTTACGATCCCCAGTGTAGTGCCAGACGATCAGTGCCACGCCTATGCTATGAGCAAGGTTGGAGTACCAATACTTATTATGGTAGAGATCGGTATGGTCTGACCCCCAGTTCATGCCGGTTCCTTCGAGGCGCCTCATGGCTGGGGTGTCGATGTATTCGGCTAGCCAATCGGGGAATTTGGGGCTAAGCACCTGGTAATATGCTTTAACCTCATCGTTCAACCCCTTGATATAGTCACTTGTCATTATTCCCTCCTCCAGTGTGGTTATATTATAGCGCAGCCACAAAGATCGGGCTGACTAGCGGAAGCATCGTTGAGAAATCTTTATCTATCAGGGGGGGCTATGCGTTATGCTCAAACTTATCTAAGAAGTCTCGCAAGCGATCCAGGATGATATATTCTTTCTTCATCGGTTCGCTTGACTCTAGTAGCTTCCGAGCTTTACCGAATTCCAGCCATTCGACGCCATCGTGTTCGGCGTCATGCTTGCCGGTATTTTCCAGTGGGATCATGGCGAAATAGTGAGTGGTCTTATTGAGGTGGACGCCGTCTTTCATGAAATCATCGGTGAAAGCACCCAAGTAGCCCTTTATCTCAGCTCGTATACCCGATTCCTCCAGCACCTCTCGTCGAGCGTCGTCCTCCAGTGTCTCGTCGTGGTGTAAAGTGCCTTTCGGCAGATGATAGTGCCGTCCATCCGGCCGATTGCGGTAGAGTACTACCACCTCTAGCTGCTCTTGCTGATGACGGTAGATTACCCCACCCGCCGAGATATGATAAGGCCAAGTCTCGGTATGACGATATTCTGCTGAGTACATCATATTAACCCTCCTTCGTTTACTGCTAATCCAAAGCTTCTGCTTACTTCCTCTGACACTTCGTTTGGCGTCATGTCGGATGTGTCTGTCACGATCGCATTTAATGCCATCATGGCGCTCAGCCTACGATGCCATGCTTACATATTTCATACTACAGGTATAGCGCCACGCATGTCTAGAGATTAGGTTTCATGATGTGGTGGTACTTCGGCCAGCACTTGCCTGATTCCGTCGGTGGAGGTGCAGGCGTAGAGGCTGGCTCGCAGATCGCTAGCCCCGGCGAAGCCATTGACATATATCTTAAAGAAGTGCTTGAGCGAGTCGAAATTGCGGACTAGTTCGGGACGCTCAGCAGGCATGATCAGGCGATATTTATCGTACTGGTCTAAGTGATAGTGGAATAGATCAAATAGCTCAGACCGGCTATGCGGTCCGCCGGAGCGGTCAAAGCAAAACGGATTAGTGAAGACGCCTCGCCCGATCATGTAGCCATCTACGCCGGGGTACTGATGATGGAGTGCCGTGATCCGGGCATAGTCGGCGATATCGCCGTTGATGACCAGCCTGGTCGGTGGTGATAGCCGATCTCGCAAGCTGACCAGCTCGGAGATCAATTCGTAGTGGGCCGGGACTTTGCTCATCTCTTTGCGGGTGCGTAGATGGACTGTTAGGCAGGCTAGCTTCTGGCTAAGTAAAAAGGTAATCCAATCCCGGTACTCCGCTACTCTCGTTCGCCCCAGCCTGGTCTTAACCGATACCGGTAGTCCGCCCTCCTTAGTGGCGGCGATAATCTGCTGAGCCAGCTGACAATTACCGATCATACCTGAGCCGGCACCGATCTTAACTACATCTTTAGCGGGGCAGCCCATATTAATGTCTATTCCGTCGAAGCCCTGCTCTCTGAGAGCGTGACTCATGGTGGCGAAGCGATCTGGCTCGGTTCCCCAGATCTGAGCCACGATGGGTGCTTCGCCGGCGTCGTGCGTCAGACGACCGATGGTGGAGAAATTACCTTGCTCGCTACAAAAGCTGGCGGTATTGGTAAACTCGGTCACGAAGACGTCGGGGCGAGCCGCCCGAGCGACGACATGACGAAAGACGATATCGGTCACGTCTTCCATCGGGGCAAGCACGCTGAAGGGTGACGGCAGCTTGGCCCAGAAGTTAATCGTGTTCAATCAGCCACCTTTCGAACTGTTTAGTGCCGGTTAGCGATCGGGCAAACTGGCTGACATCCGGGAAGTCGAGGTTAACGATTCTCCTATAGACTGCTTGAACTAGCTTGGTGAATTCTGCCATGTCGGCTAGTCGGCCGTAGTCAAATACCGGTGCGATCAATTGTCCGGTCTTAGGGTCCGGTACGACGAATTCGATTATCCCTTCGATGACTTGCCAGTCATGATACTGATTCGAACTTTCAAAGAGTAGTTTGTAAAACATTAGCTGGTTAGCATAGGCGTGGATGCTATCTTTATTGATCGAGCTGAAGCTGGGGAAAGGCTTGCCGGTCTTGTAATCGGTGATGATAGCTCGGCGTTTGTGGCTATCTAGCTCGACGGCGTCCAGCTTGCCGTTTAGCCTGACGCCGTCAGAGATAGTCGCCTCCAGCCTGAGCTCGGCTCGCTGGTTGGGGCGAAAGCTCTCGGAGCGTTTTTCATAGTAGGCGTCTATTATCGCCCGACCTTTGGCTGACCATTTTCGGGCAGTGGCTTCATCTAAGCTTGTGGTACGGAAGCTAGTTTGAAAGACTTGATAGGTCTGCTCGATCGGTGGTAGCTTGCCGGGGTGGTCTTCGCTGCCGGCGTAGTTGTGTAGGCTCTGCATGACTGCATGGATGGCGGTACCGAATAGCTGATTAACAGTCTGAACTCCGGGTAGGCGCAGGAGCCGGTCGAGTAAGAATCGCTCGGGACCACCATAAGTCAGGTCAGTAAAGGCGTTCAGGTCGCTGGCTGACAAGGAGTAGCTACTCAATCGGTCGGCTAGGAGCGACTTTTGGTCGAGACTACTGTCTAGGAGGAAGCTAAAAGCACTAGTGGCTAGCTCCTTAGTCGCTTCAGGCGTATCCGGCTCATCTAGACTAGTCGCCGGGATATAGTCTAGGGCGTATTCTAGCTGATTCAGCTCCTTGTTGCCCTGGCTGGAGTGTGATGATAGATGAAGCTGGCGCATGGCTCTGGTGATGGCGACGAAGAACAGACGGCGCTTTTCGTCGTCGGTAGTGCCGACATTATCGAGGGGTAGATTGGGCGGTAGCTTGATCATGGCATTTTTCTCTCTGCACTTACCTCCCCACTCCTCGCTCTCGGCATCTATCAGGTATACGGTGTCGAATTCCAGCCCCTTGGCCTTGTGAGCGGTCATTAGCTGGACACCTTCGGCAGCACCGTAAGTGGTGACCGAGCTGAGGCTCTCGTTAAGCGCCTGATATCTGTCGGCAAATTTCAGCAAGTCGCTCAAAGTATTTTTGCGGTCAGGCCGGTACTGCTCCAGAGCTTGGCTCAGGGTGGTATAGTCGCCGAGGAAGTTTAAGTAGGCTAGGCTGTCTTGATCCAGCTTGTCTGCTCCAAAATAATACTGGTAAATTGGCGAGCGATATTTTTCCTCAGTCAAAGATACCGGGTCGTCCGGCCGGTCTGCCCCCCAATCGTCTTCGTCGTTCGGCAGCCCGGTAATCCCCATCAGCTCGGCACACATTACTTCTAAGGGGCTATCTAATGAGCGTTGCGCCTGCTCTTTGAGCCAGCTAATTAGGCGGGGCTGGCACTTGGCGATAGCCTTAAACCAATTACCCCACTGCGCCTCGGTGTCCAGGCTGATCTGATAAAACTCTTCCCCGCTGATACCGAAAGCCGGGCTGGCAATAATATGTGGCAGATAAGCATTAGCATCAGTGATATTGTTGTGGGCGATACAAACTACCGCTCGGGCTAAGTTAAGCAGCAGTTTGATCAGCTCGGAATCAAAGACATTTTGCTGGTGCTGGTAGGTAAAAGGAATATTGAGAGCGGTCAGAAAGTCGGTCAGCTGAACCAGACTCTTGTGGCGACGAGCGATGACGGCGATCTGAGCCGGCTTCGCCCCCTGATCAATTGCTTGCTTGATGCTGCCGGCAACATGGCTAAATTCGCCGGCTTGGCTGGTGGCAACCGTCCAATCAATCCGGCACTTGTAGTCGCTATGGTGAGCCACCAGTTGCTTAGGCGTGCCGTCGGCATTAGTTAGGCGCTCGGTGATATCGCCGGCTACCTGCTCTGCCAGCTCGATAATGGCGGTACCGCTACGATAATTAGTCTGCAGGTTGACCTGGCGCAGCTTGGGGTAACGGCGAGTAAAGGTCTGAATATTGCCGATGTCTGCCCCCTGGAAGCGATAGATAGCTTGGTCGTCGTCGCCCACCACCATTAGATTGGGCTGATCATCATAGTCGGTCAGTAGACGAAGCAAGCGCATCTGCGCTTCGTTGGTATCCTGAAATTCGTCGACCATGACATACTGGTACTGCTCCTGCAGGGTGGCCTTTAGGCCGGGGTGTTCGGTGATCGCTTGAATCACCCGGAGGATCATGTCGTTAAAGTCGTACAGCTGGCGTTCGTCCATTTTGGCTAAGTATTGACGATAGATGTCCAGGGCAAACTTCAGCTTACGACAATGCTCGGTGATTTTGAGTGTCTTAGCACCGTTGTCGCTATTGCCGACCCAGCGATTCTTGAAGGCGGTGATTGGCTTGGTGCTGCCATCTTCACTAGCTGTAGTGCAAGCCTCTGCTAAGTCATTAGCCATGATCTGGGCTATGGTCGGAGTAATGGCCTGGGCTAACGGCGGGGTCTCTGTGGCGAGTCGGCGCAGCTCGACTAGTAGGTCATCGCACTTAGAAATAGTTTTCTTGCTGATACTCTTAGTAAATACTTCGTTGATGGTGGGCTCTATATCGGTACTAAAGTCCAGATCTTGCTTAACCAGCTCTTCCAGCTGATCCGGGGTTAGCCCCGAGTTCTTAAAGTCGCTGATGAGCTTCTGTATAGTCTTTAGGTAGATTGGCTGACCGCTAGGGTTGAGCGTGGCTAGGGGGTTGTCGTAGCTGAGTCCGGCTATGATTTCAGTCAGAATCTCGGCCTGGGTCAGCTGGTCGGCCGGCTGATAATTGGCACCGCTGTAAAAATACTCGCCAAAGCGCCCGATAATCGCCGAGCCGAAGCTATGAAAAGTTTGGATCTCTACTTGGTAGGCCGTCGAGCCGATGATCTGAGCCAGGCGCTTCACCATATTAGCCGAGCCGGAGTCGGTGAAGGTCAAGCAGAGGATGTTTGACGGGTCGGCGTCGGTCTGATGTAGGATATTGGCTGCCCGCACGGTGAGAAGCTCAGTCTTGCCGGTGCCCGGTCCGGCCACCACCATCAAGGGGCCACTGATGATATCGACAGCTTGCCGCTGCCGGGTATTTAATCCTTTAAGACGCCTACTAAACTCAGCTTCATAATCCATGACTATATTCTACCCTATCTTCATTGAGATGAGCCCTATATCACGTATTTTTGTCTTATAAATGCTAGCTGCCAGCCAGTTTGGGCTATCCAATAAGGATGGCTACCCTATAGCGCAAGCTGTTGTACGCAAAGAAGATAAAACGATTGCTACATATGCAGGTGCTGATAGCCAAATCTAGCCAGCTCGGGGGTGATATCTTCATAACTCT
>ERZ772967.320-NODE-320-length-40777-cov-61.339939_pt1 | contig 40777 bp, 32 predicted proteins | sample MGYA00511677_ERZ772967 | MGnify/ENA primary metagenome ERZ772967 (study PRJEB29015, sample SAMEA2737931) | human oral metagenome | biome: human oral; feature: human-associated habitat; material: dental | place: China | collected 2146 ...
CCGAGGACGAGCGGCTCAACGAGCACGCCTACATCGTCCCGGGCCTGGGCGACGCAGGAGACCGGCTCTACGGCATCGTCGACTGACCCCCGGCCGCCCACCCGAGCACGGCCTCGGGCCACCGCGAGCCGCTTGGGGGCACGCGACGGCGAGACGAGGCGGAGCTCGCCCAAGCCGCCGCCCCCACGAGCCACCGGCCATCGCGGCCGCGGGCGACGAGAAGGCCCCCAAGCCGCCGCACCCGGGCCGCCAACCCGTCATCGCCGCGACCCATGTGCTGACGCACCGGCGCCCTTGTTAGGAAAGCCTTACGTATCATAAAGTTCGGGCACTCGCCGTTATCCGCTCGTGTCCGAAGGGCCCCTATGCAGTTCTCCCGCAAGCACTTCCTCCTCGCCTCCCTCACGGCGGCCACGGGCACCGCCCTGGCCGCCTGCTCGCGCGCATCGAGCCCGGGCCCCGACGACGGCACCCGCACGATCACCGACCACGGCGACAAGCAGGTCACCCTGCCCGCCACGGTCACGCGCGTCGCATTCGATCAGATCCCGATCGAGTCGACCTACCTCGCCTACTTCGACGGCTCGGCGCCCAACCTCGTCGGCATGAGGCCGGACCGGGTCTCCGCCCTGAGGGAGACCATCGCCGCCCGGATCGCCCCCGAGATCCTCGAGGTCGACACCTCCTACTACGACAACGGCGAGCTCAACACCGAGTCGCTGCTGAACCTCGACGTCGACGTCGTCTTCTACAACGCCTTCAACGACAAGCACGGCCAGATGTTCGAGACGGCGGGCATCCCCGCCGTCGGCTTCACCACGAAGGGCGACCCGACCAGCACCTACGCCGACTGGATGCACCTGCTCGAGGACGTGTTCAACGAGCCCGGCAAGATGACCGACAAGATCGCCCTGGGCACCGAATACGTCGAGGACGCCCAGGCGCGCGCCGCCCGGGTCGCGGAGGCCGACAGGCTCTCGGCGCTCGTGCTCATGGGCGTGGAGGGCGGCCAGCCCGTGGTGGCCGCGGGCACCGAGGGCTGGTTCACCGACTGCTGGGCCAAGCGCATGAGCTACAACGACGCCGCCGAGGGCACCGAGGGGTCCCGCCTGCAGATGACCCTCGAGGAGGTCCTCCGCCGGGATCCCGCTTCCATCCTGGTCACGGGCAAGGGCATGAGCAACCTGACCGCGGCGGACGTCCTGGCGGGAAGCGTCGACGGCGTCGACTTCACCCAGCTGACCGCCTACAAGAACAAGGCCGTCTACTCCACGGGGCTGGGCATGTGGAACTGGTTCACGCCCAACCCGGACGCGCCGCTGGCCGCCTACTGGGTCGGCTCCGAGCTCTACCCCGACCAGTTCGCCGACATCGACCTGCCGGCCCTGACCAAGGACTACTACCACCGGATGTACGCCTTCGACCTCACCGACGAGCAGGTCGCCACCATCATCGATCCGGACGCCTGATGCCGGCGCCCCTCCTGCACCGGGGTCGCCCGAGCCCATGGGTCCTGCCGCTTCTGGCGCTCCTCGTCCTGGTCTGCGTGGCCGTGGCCATCATGGCGGGACGCTACGGGATCGGCCCGGGGAGGATGGTGGAGGCCATCGCCGCCCGCGCCACGGGCGGGGTCTCCTCGGATCGGAGGGCCGACTCCGTCGTGTTCAACCTGCGACTGCCCCGCATCACCGTCGCGGTCCTCATCGGATCCGGGATGGCGGTCTCGGGCGCCGCCTTCCAGTCGATCTTCTCCAACCCGCTGGCCACCCCGGACACGCTCGGCGTGGCCTCGGGGACCTGCGTGGGCGCCGTCGTCGCCCTGCTGCTGGGCCGGGGGATGACCGGCGTCCAGCTGACGGCGCTGGTGGCGGGCCTGATCACGGTGACGATCACGACGACGGTGGCGCGCCGGCGCGGCGGCGGGACCGACGTCGTCACGCTGGTGCTGGCGGGCGTCATCGTCTCGGCCCTGGCGGACGCCGTCCTGTCGATGCTCAAGCTCACCGCGGACCCCACCAGCGAGCTGCCGGAGATCACCTACTGGCTCATGGGCTCCCTCTCGGGGGCGTCCTGGGGGCAGATCGCCATGGCCACGCCCTTCATCCTCGTCGGCTCCGGGGTCATCGTGGCCCTGCGCTGGCGGCTCAACGTGCTGGCGCTGTCCGAGGACGAGGCGAGGGCGGCCGGCGTCGACGTCCGCCGTCTGCGCATCGTCCTGATCGTGTGCGCGACGGTCGTGACCGCCTCGGTGGTCTCCCTGTGCGGCCAGGTCGGCTGGATCGGGCTCATCGTGCCCCACGCGGCGCGGATGCTGATCGGGTCCGACAACCGGTACCTGATCCCGGTCTGCCTGCTGCTGGGCGCCAGCGTCATGATCATGATCGACACGATCGCGCGCACCCTCACCGCCTCGGAGATCCCCGTCTCCGTGGTCACGGCGCTCGTGGGGGCTCCCTTCTTCATCACGCTGCTGCGCCGCACGGGCGGGGTGCGGACGTGAGCGCGCGACTGCGGGTCCACGACGGCACCTTCCGCTACCCGGGAGCCCCCACCCCGATCCTGGAACGCATCGAGGTCGAGGTCGACGACGGCGAGCTGCTCGCGATCCTGGGGCCCAACGGCGCGGGCAAGACGACGCTCCTGCGCACCATGCTCGGCCTGCAGAAATGGGAGTCCGGAGCGACTCTCCTGGACGGCGTCGACCTGGCGACCCTGTCCCCCAGGGAGATCGGGCGCCGGATCGCCTACGTGCCGCAGACGCGCAACTCCACCGCGACGGGTCTGACCGGGGTGGACATGGTGATGCTCGGACGCTCCCCCCACCTGCCGCTGCTCGCCCAGCCCGGGCCGCGGGAGCGAGCCATGGCGGAGGAGGCGCTGGCGGGCATCGGCGCGGAGGCGCTGGCCCTCATGCCGTGCCGGACGATGTCCGGCGGGCAGTTCCAGATGGTGCTCATCGCCCGGGCCCTGGTCGCCGAGCCGGAGGTGCTGGTCCTGGATGAGCCGGAGACCGGCCTGGACTTCCACAACCAGCTCATCGTCGTGGACCTGCTGCGCACACTGGTCCACGATCGGGGGCTGAGCATCATCATGAACACGCACTACCCGGCGCACGCCCTGAGCGTCGCCGACCGCGTGCTGCTCCTGGACTCCCGGCATCGCGCCGTGTCCGGTCCGACGCGCGAGATCATGGATGAGGCGACGCTCGCCCGGGTCTTCGATGTCGAGGTCTGCATCGGCCGGCTCGATCACCGCGGGGAGTCGCTGACGACGGTCGTGCCGGTGCGGGCTCTGCGACCCGACGCCGGCTCCGCGGCAGACGCCGGTTCTGCGAGCGACGCCGGCACGTAGATCACGATTCCGTCTCGATCGCATACGATCGACCCCATGAGTCCGCCCGCACCCGCGCCCGATCACCGCCCGCACCTCGACCTGCGCACGGCGGTCATCGCCGTCCTCATCGGGGCGCTGACCCTGGGAGGAGTCGTCGGGGGCGGACTGCTGGCCGCCGGAGACACCAACTACGCCCAGCCTCCCACGACGGATCGCACGCGCTCTCCCACCCCGTCGGACTCGTGGGCGTCGGGCTCGACCCAGCAGTGGTCCACGGCGATCGACCCGGGCGCCTCCATCTTCACCTCCCCCGACCACCTCTTCTCCGTCAAGACCGACGGCGAGAACACCCAGAGCTCCACCCTGACCGCCTACACCATGGACGACTCCGGCCCGTCCGCGGCCTGGACCGCCACCGTGGACACTACAGGAGACAGCGTCGCCACGAACGGCGCCAAGAACAACCCCACCATCTACCCCGCCTTCCTCACCTGGGGCAAGAACACCCTCATCCACGGCACGACCCTCTACGACATCACCACCGGCGACACCACCGACGCCCCATGGCCCACTGACGCCGTTCCCGTCGTCGCCGGCGACACCGTCATCGCCTGCCAGAAAACCACCTGCGCAGGCTACCGCGAAGGCGACACCACCCCCGCCTGGTCCTCGGCCGTCAATGACCCGGTGAAGGGCCTGCCCGCGAATTCAGAAACCGATATCGCCGCGGGCATCATCAATGATGCCCACAATTACGCGATAATATACACCCGGGGCGACGCGAGATACGCCATCATCGCCCACCACTACGTTTTCAACATCGACACCGGTGAATTCATCAACTTCTCCGTGCCGGAGGAGAATCCCGCCGTTTACGCCGTCACGAGCACCACTGAGGGATGGGCCATCTCCTCGGCTCATTTCGATGTACTGTCGGGGACCTCCAAGGAGTGGCATATGTCCTTCTACGATATAGACGGGGGAAAGCCCAAATCGACGGAGACCCAACGCCCCCTCGGGGACAACACCAGGGTGCTGCGCCTCCCGAGCCCGCGCACGGCCGAGGATCTCAAGAAGATATGGGTCAGAGGTGACCTGAGTGCGGCGGCCGGGACAATGCCGACGGTCGGCGCCACCGGCGAACCCCACTGCGGGCAGAGCATCTCGATGACGGAGGGCGCCACGATCGACCTCACCGGCTTCGACAAGAACGTTTTCCCCTGTTTCAACGATGAGACCACCCAGGTCTCCGACAGTGCGAAGGTGGTGATGGTGGGCACGGCCCAGATGACGAACAAGACCCCCTTCTCACTGATGTTCGACTCCGCGACGGGCGAGCGGATCGCCTTCGAGGGGCTGGACCCGGACAACGGGGCCGTCTTCGACGTGGCCGCCCCGAAGCAGATCATCGGCTACTCCCCCGCGGACGGCACGCTCATCGGCTACAAACCCGCCAACGGGTGAGCCACTGGTCCGCCGCCCCCTCCGCCGAGATCGGTCCGGTTCCGGCTCGAGATCGGTCCAGTTCCGCACCGAGATCGGTCCGGTTCCGGCTCGAGATCGGTCCGACGACGCCGCGCCCGGCCGGACGAGACGAGCGTCACATAGGACCTCCCCCTGGAACGGGAGACCTCATACGATGACTGCATGACACAGGCGTATCCGCCCTATCAGCCGGCGCCCTCCGACGGTCCTTATCCGTACCCCTACCCGCCGTCCGGCTCCGGTGCGCCCGCGGGAGGCGGAGGTGGTTCCCAACCCTCCTACTCCCCCTATCCCTATCAACCCGTACCCGAGCAAACGCAGGGCCCGCAATACCCTCAATATTCTCACTATCCGCACTATCCGCAGCAGCCGCAGTACCCCCGTACCAGCAGGCCTACCCGCAGCCGATTCCGCCGGGGCCGGTACCGGGCAGCGCACCCGCGCAACCGCCCAGGCGGCGCACGGGACTCATTGTTCTGATCATCGTCCTCGTCGTCATGCTGACGGCAGGAGGCGGCACAGCCGCCTGGTGGTTCCTGCTGCGCGACTCTGGGAGCATCATCGACCCGAATATGGTCGTGCCCGCCGACGACTGGGCCGCCGGGGCGAAGCAGACGGGGTCCTCCACGATCAAGAAGGACGCCACGATCGCTGTGTCTCCGAACGGATCGTTCCTCGTCGCGCTCTCGAAGGACTCCTCCGGCACCGGTCGATCGAGCAGGGGTGCGACCCGGCTACTCCCTGACCGGCGGGCGGGCGAGTGAGTCCTGGAGCGTCAAGGTCGAGATCGCCAACATCATGGAGACGTACATCGTGTTCTGGGACAACGACACGATCGTCGCCGACGACCAGCTCTACGACGTCGCCACCGGCGACCACCGCAGCGTGCCCTGGAAGGGGGCAGTGGTCATCGTCAACGACCTCGCCCTCAGCTGCGAGAGCGGGTCCTGCTCCGCCTGGAGGAAGGACGGCAGCAGGGCGTGGAGCGTCGATGCCACCGAGGAGGCGAACGTGAGCGAGGGCGTGATCGTGCGCAGCGGCAAGCACTACGTCGTCGCCGTCGGGGAGGCCGACCGCGACCGCGCCCACCCCTGACCGTCTGGGCCGGGGCCATTCCCTCCCTGGACGAGCTGACCGCCTGGAACACCGGCGACGACGGGATCCCCGAGGACAAGCGGGTGGGCGAGTACACCACGAAGGAGGTGAGCTGCATCTCGCGGGTGTCCCTGGACGACGGGCCCTCCTTCGCCGCCCCCGAGGTCCACGTCTATGAGATCCGCTCCTACAACACCGGCCTGGACGAGGACTGCAGTAGCCTGCACGCCGCTGCCACGAACGGGAGCGGAATCGTCACATTCAGCGGCGTCGGAAGCCACCCGCAGAACACGACGTTCTACGCCATGGTCGACGCGAAGAGTGGGACGACCATCGACGTGCCCGGTCTCGACCCGTCCGAGGGGGACTACCTCGTCTTCGCCGATCCCCGCACGGCAGTCGGCTACTCGCCCCGCAACGGCGCCCTCACCACCTACACGCCCGCCGGCTGAGCGCGCCCGGCCCGGCGGCCGGCCCCTGAGTGCGCCCGCCGCAGCCGAGCGCGCCCGCCGCGGCTGGCGCCCCGCCGCACCAGCCGCTACTCTCACCCCATGAACGCCACGACGCCCACGACCCGTGCCCTGCCGGTGCGCGCCCTGGTCACGCGTCGAATGCGCATGCGCTGACAGCGCCAGCCGTCGCTGTAACCCGAGTAACGGTCAGAGTCCGAGCACCGCTCACCGCCTGCTCGTCGTACTCCGCGGCCCCGCCCGCCCGGCGGCCCCGTGTTCGTCCCCTCCGTTCGTCGCATGCCTCTCGCACGCGCTCGTCCCGCCGCCCGACGGCGCCCGCCGCGTGCCGGCCCCAAGGATCCGTCAGCCATGTCAGTTCATTCAGTCCATTCAGTCCATGCCCTTTCCCCCGTCCCAGCGACGCCGCCCCTCGCGACCGCCCCGACTCCCGGTTCTCCCTCCGGCGCCCGCCCCGCCGCACCGCCTCCTGCGGCCCTCGCGACCTCGACATCCTCCTCGGCGGACTCCGTCGTCTCCCGGTTCGACCTCGTCCACGACCGCACCGGCACCGGCAGCCTCAAGTGGGACTTCGCCGTCGAGCGCGGCCGCCCCGCCTCCGCCCTGCCCCTGTGGGTGGCGGACATGGACCACGCCACTGCGCCCTGCGTGACCTCGGCCCTGCTGTGGCGGGTGCGCCACGGCATCTTCGGCTACTCCGAGCCCGACGCCGCCTACGATGCCGCCCTGACCGGCTGGCTCTCCCGCCGCTACGGCTGGCGGATCGACCCCGCCTGGAACGTGGTGACCCCAGGGGTCGTCCCCGCCCTGGCGATGGCGGTGCGGGCACTGAGCGCCCCTGGCGACGCCGTCGTCATCGAGGAGCCCGTCTACTACCCCTTCCGCGAGGTCGTGGAGGCCAACGGCCGTACGGTCGTCCCGGTCCCGCTGATCCGTGATCCCGACGGCGCCTACCGGCGCGACATCGCCGCCCTGGAGACGGTCCTGGAGCGCACCGGCGCACGGCTGCTTCTCCTGTGCAACCCGCACAACCCGGTGGGGCGCGTGTGGTCGCGCGACGAGCTCACCGAGCTGGCCGAGACGACCGCCCGTCACGGCGTCGTCGTCGTGGCCGACGAGATCCACGCCGACCTCGCCCTGCCCGGACACCGCACCACTCCCCTCGCCTCGCTGGAGCAGGAGGTCGCCGCCCGCACGGTCACCTGCACCTCGCCGTCGAAGGCCTTCAACCTGGCGGGCCTGCAGGTCGCCAACATCCTCATCCCCGACCCGGTTCTACGCGCCCGCTTCCGGGCCGAGCTCGACGCCGCCGGCTACTCCCAGCCCAACGCGCTGGGGCTGGTCGCCTGCCGGGCCGCCTACGAGGGCGGCGACGCCTGGCTCGACGAGCTGCGCGAGCACATCGCCGCGGCCCGCGCGCACGTCGTCGATCGTCTGGCGTCCGTGCCCGGCGTCGAGGCGGTGCCCGGAGAAGGCACCTACCTGCTGTGGCTGGACTGCACCGGTCTGCTCGCGGCCGCGGGGCTGGACCCCGACAGGCTCGACGACGTGATCCTGGAGGAGGCCGGGCTGTGGCTCGACGACGGCGCGATCTTCGGCGCCGGCGGGCGGGGCTTCACCCGTATGAACGTCGGCTGCCCGCGCGCCACCCTGGATGAGGCGCTGAACCGTCTCGAGGCCGGCGCCGCGGCCCTGCTCACCCGCCGAGCAAGGCAGGCCCGGCGGACCGGCACTGCACCCGCAGCCTGATTCATCGAGATCGGTCCGGTTCCGCACCGAGATCGGTCGTATTCCGCCGCGAGATCGGTTCAGTTCCGGCTCGAGATCGGTTCAGCACCGCGCCCACTCCCAGAAGGACCCGCACAATGACCAGCTTCGCCCCCGCACCCGTCCGCTCCGACTCCTCGGGGAACCCGAGGACCGCAGCCCCGCAGCCCCGCACGACTCACGCAGCCTCACGGCCGGCGCGGTCCGCACCGGACCCCGCCGCCTCCCGGGCGACGCAGCGCCCCGCAGCCCCGGCCGACGACGACCGCTCGCACTGTCGCACCGTCCCGATCCAGCACCACGCCTCCTGGTCGGCCGAGCCCCCCGCCTGGGGGCTGGACACGGTGCTCGCCCATGCGGGCACCGCCACCGACCCGGCGACCGGTGCGATCACCGCGCCCATCCACCTATCGACCGCCTTCGGCCATCCGGGGCTGCACGAATCGACCGGTTACGACTACACGCGCACGGCCTCGCCCACCCGCGACGTCCTGCAGGACGCGCTGACGCGCCTCGACGGCGGAACGGCGGGCTTCGCCCTATCATCGGGAATGGCCGCGGTCCAGCTCGCGGTCGAAACGCTCGCGCCCCACGGCAGCCGGGTGGTGGCGCTGGAGGACCTGTACGGCGGCACCTACCGCTACCTCCAGGTGCTGGCCGAGTCGGGCGCCTGCGAGGTGGATTTCGTCATCGGCGAGGAGGGCCTGCACGAGGCGCTGGGCCGTCCGGCCTCTCTGGTGATCATCGAGACCCCGACCAATCCGATGATGGCCGAGATCGACATCGCGCGGGCGGCCGGCTGGGCGCACGCCGCCGGGGCACTGCTGATCGTCGACAACACCTTCTACACCCCGGTCATCTGCCGACCGCTGCAGCTGGGCGCCGACGTCGTCGTCTACTCGGCCACGAAGTACCTGGGCGGGCACAACGACGTCATGGCTGGCGCCGTCGTCGTGGCCGACCCCGACTTGGGCGAGAGGCTCATGTACCGGCTCAACACCACCGGCGCGACGCTCGGCCCCTTCGACTGCTTCCTGCTGCTGCGGGGCCTGAAGACCCTGTCCCTGCGCATGGCTCGGCATGAGGAGAATGCCCGGCGCGTCGTGGAGTTCCTGGAGGCCAGCGCGCGCGTGAGCCGGGTGCTGTACCCGGGACGCTCGGGCATGGTCTCCTTCGACCCCGCCGACGACGTCGATATCGCGGCCTTCCTGGGGGCGGTGCGGGTCTTCACTTTCGCCGAGTCGCTGGGCGGGGTGGAATCGCTGGTGACCTGCCCGAGCGTGCAGACGCACGCCGATGTGCCGCCTGCCACCCGCGCAGCCTACGGGCTGACCGACCGGCTGCTGCGGCTGAGCGTCGGCATCGAGGACGCCGACGACCTGGTGGCGGACCTGGAGAAGGCGCTGGAGGCCGGTGCGGCCGGGGAATGACAGGCCTGCGGTAGAAGGGGCGATGGACACATCATCACGAACCCGCATAGTTTTGCCGCATGCCATCCATCCCTGAAGGCATGATCTTGCCTCCGCCCAGACGCTCCGGCCCCGGGCCCAGGCGCGCCGATCCGGGGCACGGGCCTCCCAGTTCCGGCCCCGGGCGCCCCGCCGAGTCCGGGCGCCCGCCCATTCCTCCTGCGCTGTACCTGCCCTCCACCGGGGCATCCAACACGCGGGGGGCGGAAATCGAGTTGCGTCAGATGCGCGACGGTCGTGTCGCGCTGCTCGCCTACACGGCCCTCGACCGACTGGCCCGCTGCCTGGGACCGAACCAGCCGTGGGTTCTTTATCCCACCGAGAATCTCGACCAGCTGGAGGCGGTCCAGTCCTATGACGTGATCTATCTGGATACGCCGGTGCCGCGCAACCTCTGGCACCAGACGAAGGATGACAATAGGGATGGAGCAGTTCGATGACCGGCGACCTTGATTTCCAGTACGACGCCGCGACCTGCATCAAAGCGCGCTTCTACACCGCGCAAAGCGATCTGGAGGAGGATGCGGCCACCATGCCCTCGGAAGTCGATGGAGGGAACGGCACAGAGCATATCGACAATATGATCGCCCAGCTCGCAGAGGATGCTGGCGCACTGGCGCAGGCGGCGACCCTGGGCGGAGACAATATGGGATCAGCGATCGATCTGGTCACCGAAGTCGATGATGACGTCGCCCGGACCTTCCGCAACATGGAGAAGGAGATGCCGTGAGTGATATCGATGTGACGATTCCGGGAAGCGTGGAGTCCGTCTCCGGCGCCGCGTCCCGCCTGGAAAACTTGCGGGACAATTTCAGCGACGCCAATCTGTTGTTCACCAACAACTCCACTCAGGCCAATTCCGCGCTCGTCGGCGAACTGGGATCGGCCGTCACGGCCTTCTCCGATGATCTGAGCAAGGCCTGCAATGACGCTTACGATCGCGCCAAGAAGGCCGCCGACACCATTCGCTCCTTCACCTACCCCGAGGCGGTCTCCGACCCGGGCGACCTTCCCAAGGGATGCACCAAGGCAGAACAGGAGGAGTGGCGCGCCGCTGACGAGGCCTACGACGCCTATCTTCGCAAGGTGAAGCACTTCGAGAAGGTCCGCGGCAAGGTGAACGGAACTTTCGAGGAGCTCAACGACTGGATCGACGAGAATCTCGCGACCACGGAGTCCGAGGTTCTCCAAAACACTCGTTTGACTGGCACGAAAGCACTTCTGGCAACCGCCCTCGACAAGGGGTACAGCAAGGTCGTGAAGCACAAGTACGCCGCTGCGGCAGAAGAACTACGAGGCGCAGCCGAGCAGGCGGCGATAAAGACGACGCAAGACGCATCGGCGAATCCGCAGGTTCACGCCCGAAAAGCACGCCCCAGCGATAAGGTCATCGATCGAAAGGGAGGGAAAGGGGAATACGGGAAGCTCGAGAAGAAGGCCATCAGCAAGAAGAAGTTCGGAAAAAACGCCGTCAAACTAGGGGGCGGCGCTATTACCATCGGATTCGCCGCCTATGATCTTGTGCGTGGCGAATCGCCCAGCGAGACAATTTTAACGACGGTCACTGGAACGATAGCCGGAGAGATGTCCGGCCTTGCCGCCATCGTGGTAGCGCCAGCAGTCGCCGCCGGCACTACTTACGCATACGAGACCCGGGTGTCTCAGGAGACTCGCGAGAAAATCGATGAAGGACTTGTTGATTCCAAGAACTGGGCCTTCGACAATCTTGGGGACGCCCGCAGTTCTGCGGAAGAGGAGATTGAAGACTTCACGGACTTCATTGCAGACGGATGGAAGATGGGGACCCGGTGATCAATATCAACGACCATCGACGTCGGAGACCATCAACGAAAGCCTACTCCTGCGATCGCGCCGATCGCAATCGAGAGGTCGAGGCATGGGTGGAGGTGACATGCGGCAGTTTTCTACTTCTGACTTTCATCCTCGTCGCACTGACACACCCTTTCGCACCAATCTTCGTCCTCCTTCTCTCGGCTGCCCTGAGCCTCCTTCTGCTGGGATCAGGACGCTTCGTATTATGCAGTCAAACCCGCGAAGCCCCCAGTCGCTGGCACCAGGGCGATGGCACAGTTGAGTTCGGACCATCCTGGGGATTTCTCCTGTGGGAGCAGATACCCCCCTTGATGGTTACGATCGGTGTCGCTCTCGCCCTGTGGATGCCTTTACCTCCGGATATCACTCACTCCGAAGCCAGAAGGACGATGCGCTTCGCCTGGGGATTACTTGCTGGCAGTGTTCTCATGTGGACGTTCATGCCAGTGAATCCGCCACGAGCACCCGAACTCATTCTTGACCCTTTGGGAATACGTCTGTGGCCCGACGGCCGCCACCACACGTACATACCATGGGAACTGAATCCTCTCATTGAAGGAAGCTCGGGCCGCCAGTTTCCGCGGGCCGTCATCACCACGAATCAGGGCAGAACGTCATTATTTCCCATGTCCCCCATTCCCCTGGGCTATGTCCAGCTGCAACGGGTCGTCGAGTTCTACTCGACCCACCCCGAACTGCGCGACGAACTCGCCACCGGCACCGGCCTGAACCGCGTTCGTACCCTCATGCACACCCCTGTCTGGCAGGTCGAGGAGAGCCTTTCCGCTGCTCGCTCCGCCTCGACCGCTCCCGGCCGACAAGACCGGAGTCGAGATCAAGGCACGGTTTCACCGCGCCGGGCGATCACTCCCGTCGACGACGCCATCGCATCTCTGGCGGCAATGCTGAACGGCCGACCGGAAGGGACGGACCCGATGCCGGCCTGGCCCACTCAGGCTGATGAGCCGGACGAGTTGGATGAGCCGGACGAACCGGCCATGCCCGCACGGCCCCCGCTCCCCGAACCCCCTCCTCCGACACCAACGCCGCGCGGCGCCCTCGGCTGAGAGAAGGCGGATCGCAGAAGACGCAGCGCACCCCTGCGCTTCCTGCTGTACGCCCTGATGGTCTTCATATCTCTTCACGCGCCTCCCCACCGGTGAGGACAGCGCATTCATCCTTCTGATTTTCATCATCGCGCTCATTCTCCTGCTTCACGCCGTTGTGCTTCTGGGAGCCCAGATTCCGGTAGCGCTCTCAAATCGACGATGGGCCAGGAGGACAGAAGGGATCTCCATATCGAGAGATCGAGAGTCTGGTTCCTCCCGCTGGCCCAGCACCTGGGCGCACTGATCCTCGTCCTTCTCGGACTCTTCGGTTATTTTCTTGTTTTTTCAATGAGCGCTTTGAGGCTTATTCATGGGGTGTATGTGAATATGAGTCCGAGGATGGCGGTGATGGTTGTTGGGAAGGTGTCTAGCGGTCTTCTGCAGCCGGCGTGCAGGACTCTCCAGGTCCTGGGTGTTGGCGATGACTCGCTCGATCTTGTAGCGGACCTGGTTGACCGTGGTGCTGTAGGCCTTGTCGTCAGGGTGAAGGGTCGGGCTCGGGGGTTTTCTCTTCGGGGTGATCATTCCCAGCCCGATGTACCCCTTGTCGCCAATATGGCGCGGCGGTGACGCTCCTTCCGGGAGGTCGGCGGCCGGCACATCGAGCAGGCCGGAGCGGTGCAGGGCCTCAGTGTCGTGCGTGCGTCCGTCCTGAGGGTCGGACACCCGGGCCAGGGTTCCTGAGAGGGTGCAGGCGACCTGGACGTTCAGCCCCGTGGTCTTGTGCTTACCTTAAGTCAAGCTCAGGACGATCGGCCCAGGACCAGCACTCAAGCAGGACGCCGTCCACGATCAGCCGGGCCGTGGGGTCGAGGTCCTCCACCGTCGGTACAGAGGCTTGGAGGGCCTGGGCGATCAGGGGCGTGCAGGCGCCGATGACGCGGGAGGCGGTGGCCTGGGAGACGCCGTAGAGCTCGGCGAGCAGCTCCTGGGGCAGGTTGTGCCTCAGGTACGTCAGGGTTGGGCGCACACAACAGGAACAGCCCCAGCGCCCTCGCCCCGAACACCGGCAGATCGGGGTTCTCGGCGAAAATGGCCTCGCGCAGACCCGCAACCTCACACCGAGGGATTCTCGTGCTACTATTCGTCATGGCGGTTTGCTTCTTGGTTGGATTGGCTTAAGCACCAAAGATTCTCTCAAGAGCAAGCCGCCACCCTGCTTAGCGACACGCTATTACCAACAAAACACCCCTACGAATAAGCCTCGTTGTCATAGACGTCTTTTATTACTACCGCGCCCGGTGCGATCCGCGCGCCTGCGCCGATGTTCAGCGGTCCTACCAGCGTCGCTCCGGCACCGATCGTGACCGGTGTCGCAAGCCATGACAGGGACCTTTTCCCAATATTGTGCCCGCTTGAGAGCACATAGACCGCGGCTTCCATCCGTGTCGAGCTCCCAATACGGATACCGCCGGATCCCTCGAGAATGCACTCCGCACCTATGACTGCGCCCGTGCCGATGCGGATGCCGCCGTCGTCGGTAATACCTCCGTGTGCGCGATCTCGGCCCATCGCTATGACGCTCGATCCGATGTTGGACCCCGGAGCCTCCCTCGAATTGGGCGTCCAGTGCCGCGTGGGTGAGCCTGGCCCGAAATCCGACGAAGACATGCTGGGAGACCAGTGCGTCGCGAAGCTCGGCGCCGTACCGGATCCAGGTGCCGTCGCCGATTCGAGTGCCCTGATCGGCCAGGACCATGTTTTCCACGAGTGGGGCGAGGACGCTGTCCGCACTGCTGGCGCGTGTCGACGGATACCGCCCGCTCCCGCTCCCGGCGACGGGCCACCGCCCCTGCGAGCGGTCCACTACTGCTCGATTTCCGCCCGGGGCCTGTCCGGATGGATTATCAGCGCGCTGACGGTGCTCAGGAGGAACGCGGTGATGCCGATGGCGGCGAAGTCGTCGGTGAGGGTGAGCAGGGGTCCGCCGATGAGCCCCGCGGCGGTCGTGCCGAGGTACATCACCGCGCTGGTGAGGGTGGAGATGGTGCCGCGTGCCGTGCCGTCGAGCTGCTGCAGGTGGAGCATGCGGACGCTGAGCATCGCGCCGCCGCAGGCGAAGAGCGGCAGGAACACCAGGCCCACGACGACCGGGGGCGGGGAGGCGGCCAGTGCCAGGTAGGCGATGCCCATCACTGCGGCACTCAGGTAGATCGCCCGGATCGGGGTCATACGACCGGTCAGTCGGACGCCGAAGAGGCTGCCGATCGTGTTGCCGATCCCGCCGGCCAGGACGATGAGCGCCACCGTGACCTTCGAGGTGCCCAGACCATCCTCCAGCCAGGTCGGTGCGTAGGTGAACACGGTGAAGAATGCCAGGGTGTACACGAGGTAGGACAGGAATCGTGTGATCGCCTGCGGTGCGTGGAGCAGGGTCAGGTACGGCACCTTCTTAGCCGCCGCGGTCGGCCGGATATCGGGGATCTGGTACCAGAGCATGACTGTGAGCCCTAACGAGCAGACCCCGATGATGGGGAAGACGATGCGCCAGTCGATGATCGCGAGGAGGCTCCCGAGCGGGACCCCGATCACCTGGGCGATCGACAGCCCGGCGGTCGCATAGCCCATCACGCGCAGGACGCGTTCCGGCGTCGGGCCGACGAGGGCGGGAATCATGGCCCATACCTGCGGCGCGGCCACGGCGGCGGCGCCGCCGGTGATGAAACGGAAGATGAACATCGTCCAGAATCCTGGGGAAACTGCGCAGGCAGCCGTCGCCAACGCGAAGACCACCATCCCAAGCGTGAGTATGGTCCGGCGGTTGCCTCGGTCCGAGACCGGCCCGGACACCAGTCCGGTGACCGCGTAGCCGATCGCGTAGACGCTGACCAGCCATCCGCTCTGCGACGTCGACACCTCGAAGGTCTTGGCCAGTGACGGCAGCAGTGGCGCGACGACGAAGGTATCCGAGCCGATCAGGAACATGACCGCGAACCCGAGTAACGAGAGCTTTCGATCCAAACCATCCTCCTGTTGTCCGGGGCGAGCGCCCCGATGCTAAACTTTGACAGCGCTGTCAATGTCAAGGGGCGCGGGTCGATACGGCGCGAGGCCGATCGGCGCCGGGCCGCCGAGTCCGTCGAGAGGGGGAGTCGCGCATGCGCATCACCGAAGCCGCTCAGTGCGCCGGCACCAGTCCGCGGATGCTGCGCTACTACGAGGCTGAGGGGCTGCTGGCACCCATGCGCCGCGACAATGGCTATCGCGATTACGGCGCCGGGGAGGTCTCGGCGGCCCGCCAGATCGTTGCGCTGTCTCGCGCCGGACTCCCGCTCTCGCTCATCAGGACGGTGCTGCCCTGCACCACCGAGAACGGTGCGCTGAGGGCCTGCCCGTCCGTCGCGCCCGAGCTGCGTCGTCGCCTCCACGACGTCGAGGAGCAGATCGAGGTGCTCGCGGACAGTGCCAGGGTCATCAGGGACTTCCTCGACAACCTTCAGGACGTCGTCCCCGCCCGGCCCACCTCCTGACCGCGGCGACGGCGTCGTGCTCGGGCCGCGGAGCGCCCGCCTGCTGCCGATCGTCCGCGCGAGGTGAGCCGGACCCCGCCAGGATCGACAGGCGATCCGCGACATCGATCATCCGTGTGCGGTGAGCCATGCCCGACGGTGCGCTTGGCTCCGGCCCATGCCCTGAGGTAGGCTCGTTAAGCCGGTTCGGCACCTGGAGATGTCGCATAGTGGCCTAGTGCGCCTTCCTGCTAAGAAGGTTGGGGATAAAACCCCTCGGGAGTTCGAATCTCCCCATCTCCGCTCTTGAATCCCCGTGCTCCCGCTGTAAGGCCGTGGCGGGGAGGGCCGGGTGATACGCGCTCGTGGCACGATCGCCGTCGCCCTCCGCCCCGGATACCCACCCGCGGGCCGGAATTCCCAGCCTCCTCGCCTCTGCCCGGCCGACGGTGCGGGCATGACCGCGATGCCCTCGGTTCCGCCCTGCGCGGCGTAGTGCGACTCATTCCATGTCACATGATGGACCATCCTGCGCCATATGGTGGCGATCACTTCCGTGGGCCGCTCCGTGGAGATAGCGTAATAGAAGGAGCACCCCGCTCTCCCCATGACGCACCACGACGTGCGCCTGACCCTGCCAGGAAGAAGAACCGTGCGCCACATCCCGTCACTGCGCCGTGTCGTCGCGGCCAGCGCCGCGGCCCTGATCCTCGGAGCACTCGTCGCCCCGATCGCGGCCGCCGCCCCCGACCAGTCCCAGACCGTCACCGGCGATCCGTCCTCGAAGATCACCTCCAGGCTGACCAAGCCCGATGGCACCCCCGTCGCCACGGTCGAGGATCACTGGTTCGCTCAGCTGTCCTCCCCCGCCGTCGCCCAGGGCGGTTCCCGGGCCACGATCGAGGCCGAGCAGACCGACCTCGTCGACGCGATCAAGGACGCCGGCATCGACGCCCGGGTCACCACGGAGTACAAGACCCTGTGGAACGGCGTGGCCCTGTCCGTCGATGACTCCGAGGTCGACTCCCTCGCCGAGCTCGACCAGGTCGTCTCCATCCAGCCGATCGTCAGCATTCCGCGCCCGAGCGTCGATACCGCGGACGACGCCCGCACCGACGAGGAGAAGGCCGAGGGCGTCTCGTCCCCCAAGATGGCCCACGCCCTGGGCATGACCGGCGTCGATACCGTCCACTCCAAGCTCGGTGACACCGGCAGCGGGGTCAAGATCGGCATCATCGATACCGGTGTCGACTACGACCATGTCGAGTTCGGCGGCACCGGCGCTCCGGGCACCGAGGCCCCCGGCGGCGACGGGTCCACAGGATTCCCGACCTCCAAGGTCGTCGCGGGCTACGACTTCGTCGGCAACGCCTACGGCGACCCCGGCATCGCGGATGAGACGGCGCGCTACACGCCCGCCCCGGACGCCTACCCCGACGACTGCAGCGGCCACGGCACCCACGCCGCCGGTATCGCTGCGGCCAAGGGAACGCCCGGTACCAACCAGGTCACGGGCGTCGCCCCCGACGCCGAGCTGGGCGCCTATCGCGTCTTCGGCTGCCAGGGCGACTCCACCTCCGAGGTCCTGACGACCGCCATGGAGAGGGCCGCCGATGACGGCATGGATATCGTCAACATGTCCTTCAGCGCCGACTTCATGGTCTTCAAGGACTACCCGACCGCCGTTGCCGCGGAGAGCCTGGCCTCCAAGGGCGTCATCGTGACCGGCGCCCAGAGCAACGCCGGGGCGACCGGCCGCTGGAGCATGGGCGCCCCCGCCTCGGCCGAGCACGTTCTGGCCGTCGGCAGCGTCGACAACACGGTGGAGACGAACTTCTATCTGACCGTCTCCACCAATCCCGACCAGAAGTACCTCTACTCGGTCGCCGAGGGCGGCGGCGCCCCGATCATCCGCGACAACGCGGTCGCGCACCCGCTCGTGGCAGCCGGCGATCCGGCCGCCGACGGCGGGGACGAGGCGACCGACGCCTCCCTGCTGTGCACCGCCCCGCCGGCCGGCGCCTACTCCGGCAGGACCGTGCTGATCCGGCGCGGGGCCTGCCCCCAGCGCCAGAAGGTCCTCAACGCCCAGGCCGCGGGCGCCACCACCGTCATTCTCGACAACAATCAGCCCGGCGTCTTCACCGCCGACCTCTACGGCGACGGCGAGCAGATCACCATCCCGGTGGCCACCATCTCCCAGGCCGACGGCGATTCCATCCGCGGTGGGCTCACCTCCGACTCCACGCTGACCTTCACCGAGAACGTCGCGGAATTCGACCGGGCCACGGCCGGACTCGTCTCCTCCTTCTCCTCCTGGGGGCTCAATGAGTCCCTCCAGACCAAGCCCGACGTCGTCGCCCCGGGCGGTAAGATCTGGTCCACCTGGCCGATCGACCGCGGAGGCCCGTACCTGACCGCGGCGGGGACCTCGATGGCGTCGCCGTACGTGGCCGGCGTGGCGGCTCTCATCATGCAGGCGCACCCGGAGATCAAGGACGCCGCGGGTCTCGAGGCCTTCGACCAGGTCGCCTGGCGCCTGCGCTCCACCGCCAACCCGGTGCCCTGGACCGGGGCCGAGGGCGACACGAGTCTGCTCGAACCCATCGCTCGCCAGGGCGCCGGCCTCATCAGCGCCGACACGGCCATCACCACCTCGATGCAGACCAGCGCCTCGACGATCAGCATCGGCGAGTACGAGAAGTATCCGGACGGCTACCAGACCTCGGTCTCCCTGACCAATCACTCGGGCGCGTCGGAGACCTACACGCTGTCCCACGAGGACACCGTGACGACCACCGGCCCCTCGGAGGCCCCCCAGCGGGGCACGACCTCGCCGGCGACCGTGTCCTCCGACGGCCGGTCGATCACGGTCCCGGCCGGTGGGACCGCCTCCGTCGACGTCACCATCGGGGCACCGGCCGGCATCGCCGACGGCGACTTCTTCGGTGGCTGGATCGTGCTGACACCGTCCTCCGGCACCAAGCCGGTGCGCATCCCCTTCCAGGGCGTGGGTGGCAACCTCGCGCTGGCCGGCGTGTTCGGGGGGTTCACCTCCCTGGGCAACCTCAAGGGCGAGGCCGTCGACCCGGCCGGCTACGTGTACGGGGACTCCGCACTCAGCAGTCTGGGCGCCTACGAGGATCTTCCTGTCATGATCATCCAGCCGAGCATCCCCTATCGCGGCTCGACCATGTCGGTCTCCCGCGTCAACGCCGACGGCACCACGGAGGATCTCGGCGTGGTGGCCTCCAGCCCGAGTGCCCGCACTCGCGCGGACCACCCGATCTTCGTGTGGGACGGCAGCTACATGGTCGGCGACAAGGTCATGCAGGCCCCCACCGGGCAGTACCGGATCACCGTGCGCGCGCTTCCCGTCAGCGGGGACAAGGACACGGCCTCCGACTGGGCGGAGTGGACCTCGCCGACCTTCAGCATCGACTGGAAGACCGAGGGCTACATCCCCCAGAGCCAGTTGACCGTCTCCTCGCTCGGCAATGCGGGCGGCGATACCGGTGCGCTGTCCGACGACAACATCTTCACCGTCGCCGAGAGCTCCACCGAGGCCACCTACGATATCGATCTCGGAGACGTCTACGACATCAGCAAGGTCCACTACACGCCCGAGCAGCGAGTGAGGGCGGGCCATGCGACGCGGTGGACCGTGCAGGCGTCTCCGGACGGGGCGACATGGACCGACGTCGGAGCAGGCGACATCGAATCGGGCTCCTTCAACCCCACGATTCTCGAGTTGGACGCCACCGTGCGCGCGCGGTACGTCCGGGTCTCCCTGACCAACGGCCAGGACGGCGCGACGGCCCTCCAGGTCGCCGAGCTGCGCGTCGCCGGGACTGCCGCGGGCGACCCGACGCCGGGACCGGGCGACCCGACGCCGGGACCGAGCGGTGCGCCGGCGCCGACCGATCCCGCGCAGCCGGGGGCGCCGACCGCGACCTCCCGGGGATCCGACGCCGCGGAGGGGACCGGTGCGGCGTCCGCGACGACCGCGGCGTCCGCTCAGGGCCACCACTCCCTCGCCAGAACCGGTGCGTCCATCGGGATCGGGGTCGCCGCCCTCATCCTCCTGGTGGCCGGGGGGCTTCTTCTCCTTCGCCGTCGCGGGGCCGGATCCGATGAGGACGAGCACGGGGAGGAATGAGCCGGGCGGATCCCCGCACGCGGGAATCGCGGCCACCACGACCTGCTGACCACCCGCTGACGGCCGCATGGCGATCCCCGCACGCGGGATCCGCCGTCGGCGAGCGCCTCCGGGGCCCGCGCTCGCGCGATTGACGGACGCCCCGGCGGGTTCCGGGACCGCCGAGTCCCGGAGCCCGCCCCGGGCCCAGCCGGCTCGGCGACATCCACCCCGGTGACGGCCGGACCGCCGGACGGTCCGACCGTGCGCCTTCGCGTGTGCGCAGGCTCACGAGTCTGCGATTTGTCGGGAACCTGGGTGCCGAGTAACCTTCGGATTGTCGAAAACGACATGCGCCAGTAGCTCAACGGATAGAGCATCTGACTACGGATCAGAAGGTTGGGGGTTCGAATCCCTTCTGGCGCACTGACGCCCCGATATCGGCTGAATAGTCGGTTCCGGGGCGTTTTCCATTTCTCCAGTTCCTCCGGTGCTGTTCACTGCTTTCCGCACTTTCCGCCGACGCTGATTTCTCCAGGAGTTCTTCTGAAGAAGGACGGGTCGAGGAGGGGCGGCGACAAGACGACAGGAGGACGGACGGTGGAGCGGTGGCGCGACCCCGACTCGGGCCGCGCCACCACCGGCCTCCTTCCGTCCCGCCGTCGTCCTCCCCGTCGTCGGGCGGGGCGCACCTCGGTCGGGGCGCGGGAGGGGGAGACTCACCGGCAACATGTCGCCGCGGACCCGTGTGCATCGGTCGGGGCCGGGGAGGGGGACGGTCATCCCGTGATCTCCTGCGCGGGGTCGGCCTCGCAGGTGGCGCCCTCCTCGGGCAGGGTCCCATCCATCAGGAATGCGCTGACGGCGTCGGCGGCGCAGTCGTTGTGGGTCACCGCGCCATGGATGGCGTCCTTGACGGTCAGGAGGTGGCCGTCGTCGAGCTGGCTCGCCAGGGACACCGCCCACGGGTAGGGGGTTTGCGAGTCGGCGGTATTGCCGATGACGATCACGGGTCCCGCTCCCTGTGCGGTGACGGAATGCGGCTGCGTGGTGGTCGTCGTGTGCCCCCAGCCATGGCAGAAGGCGTCCATGTAGGCGGACGACATGTTGTACGAGATCGGGTAGGACGCCTTGAGGTCGGCGGCGTGCGCGTTCCAGGACGCGGTGTCCCCGGTGTCCTGGTAGTCCGAGCACTGCACGCCGTAGTAGGTCACGGCCGCGTTCCGCGGGTCCGCCGGCGTGGTCGGGCCGGCGATGTTCCCGTAGTAGGCGTCCCGCACCTTCTGGTAGTTCCCGTACAGCGTGGTGCCGTTGCCGGTGGTCATGGCCTGGGCCAGGCCACTGGTGAGGTAGGGCAGGTACTCCGGGCGCCGGTTGGACATGAACCGGATGATCGATCGGGTCTGGGTGGTGCTCAGAAGCGTGTTCTTCCCGTCCATCGTCAGGGGCTTGGCGTCGAGGCCCTCCAGGAATGTCTGCAACTGCGTCATGGCCTCATCGACCGTGCCGCTCAAGGGGCAGTTGTCACCGACCTGGCCCGCCATGCAGGACTCGGCGTACGTGCGCAGAGCCTGCTCGTCGTGCGCGATGTTCTCCGAGTGGATCTGGGATCGGGTCATCGAGGGATCCATGGCCGAGTCCAGGATGATGCGCCCGGCGTGAGTGGGGAAGAGATCCAGGTACATGGCGCCGAGGTAGGTGCCGTAGGAGAGTCCGAGGTAGTTCAGCTTCGTGTCGCCCACCACGGACCGCATGACGTCCATGTCACGAGCCACCGAGGCGGTGTCCATGTGGTCGAGGATCTCCGGGGTCTCGGAGTTCTCGGCGCAGCCCGCGGCCCGAGTCCTGCCCTGGGTCTCGAAGGTCGAGGCGTCGGCGGTCTGCGCGGCCGGCTGGCCACCCGCCTGAGGCCCTGCGGCCCCCTCCCCGGCGCCGTCGTCCGACTCGGTCTCCGGGACGAGCGTCGTGATGTCCGGGACGGTCGTGATGTCGGGGAAGTCCGGGGTGTCCGTGACGCCCGGGACGTCGGTGGCGCCGGGGTTGTCCGGATCCTCGGCGTCCTGCTGGCCGTCGGCGGCGTCCTGCCGCGGGACGTTCTGCTGACCGCCGTCGGCGTTCTGCTTGTTCTGGGCCCAGCAGGTGAGCGGTGTGGATCGTCCGACGCCCCGCGGATCGAAGCCGACGATGTCGTAGTTGGCGTTCACCCTGGATGTCAGCGAGCGGGAGACCCTTTCGACGCTATCGACCCCGGAGTTCCCAGGGCCCCCGGGATTGGTGAACAGGGTTCCGCGATCCGCCTTTCCGTCGGTGGCCATCACCTTCTTCATCGCCACCTTGATGGTCTGGCCGCCGGGGTCGTTGTAGTCCAGCGGGACGGTGATGGTGGCGCAGCCGGTGGCGACGCTGCCGTCATCGCAGTTGGCCCAGGTGATCTCCTGCTCGTAGAAGGTCGTCAGCTCGGCGGGGACGGCGGGTTGATCGGCGGCGGGGTGGATGGCGTCGGGCTGGTCGACGATCGTCTGGGCGGAGACGGGCGGAGCGGTGATGAGATCGGAGGCCGGTGGCGCCGTCGCAGGTTCGGAGCTCCCGGCGGCGAGTGCCGGGTCGTGCCGGCCGGCGACCAGGACGAGCGAGAGCGACACCGATAATGACATTGTGATGAGCGCGGCCGCGCTCCTCTTCTTCAGGGAGTGAGTGAAGAGCCTCATATTGATCACTCTCTCCTCTTGATCCGTGGGGCGCCTCCTCCTGAAGGAGGAGATCACGATCGGGTCACGAGGGGCCGTGCCGTAGGCTCCCGGGGTGGAGTTCCTCAACGGCCTGGAGCCGACCTTCGACCTCACCTACGACGATGTCTTCATGATCCCGTCCCGGTCCGCCGTCGGATCGCGGCTGGCGGTGGACCTGGCCACCGATGACGCCACCGGTACGACGATCCCGCTCGTCGTGGCCAACATGACGGCGGTGGCGGGCAAGCGCATGGCGGAGACGGTGGCGCGGCGCGGGGCGATGGCGATCATCCCGCAGGACATCCCCATCGACGTCGTCGGCGACACGGTCGCCCGGGTCAAGGCCTCGCACCGGCTCTACGACACCCCGGTCACCGTCAAACCGCACCACACCTGCGGCTACGCCCTCGGCCTCATCCCCAAGCGCGCGCACGGCGCGGCCATCGTCGTCGACCCGGACACGAACGTGCCGGTGGGCATCGTGGACGCCTCCGACGTCTCCGACGTGGACCGCTTCACCCAGGTCCGCGAGGTCATGTCCACCGAGCTGGTCACCCTGCCCGAGGGCGTCGATCCGCGCGAGGCCTTCGCCCGCCTGCGGGCCGCCCGCCGCCGCCTGGCGCCCGTCGTGGACGCCTCGGGCCGGCTCGTCGGGCTGCTCACCCGTGACGGCGCGGTGCGATCCACCATCTACGATCCCGCGCTGGACGATGCCGGGCGCCTGCGCGTGGGAGCCGCCATCGGCATGAACGGCGACCCGGCCGGACGCGCCGTCGAGCTCGTGGCGGCCGGGGTGGACGTCATCGTCGTCGACACCGCCCACGGCCACCAGGACCGGATGATCGAGGAGGTCGGCGCCGTGCGCGCCGCCGTGGGCCGGGAGATACCGGTGGTGGCCGGGAACGTCGTGTCGGCGGCCGGCGTGCGCGATCTGGTGGGGGCCGGCGCGTCCATCGTCAAGGTCGGGGTGGGCCCGGGGGCCATGTGCACCACCCGCATGCAGACCGGCGTGGGCCGCCCCCAGTTCTCCGCCGTCCTGGAGTGCTCGGTCGAGGCGGCCCGGCTCGGCGCCCACGTGTGGGCCGACGGCGGAGTGCGCCACCCGCGCGATGTCGCCCTGGCTCTGGCGGCGGGGGCGTCCAACGTCATGATCGGCTCCTGGTTCGCCGGTACCCACGAGTCGCCGGGCGACATCCGCCACGACGCCGACGGGCGCGCCTACAAGGAGAGTTTCGGCATGGCATCCGCGCGAGCAGTCTCCTATCGCACCGAGGGCGAGGACGCCTTCGACCGGGCCCGCAAGGCCCTCTTCGAGGAGGGCATCAGCGCGGGCCGCATGTATCTGGATCCGGCGCGCCCGGGCGTGGAGGACCTCATCGACTCCATTGTGGCGGGGGTGCGCTCGTCCCTCACCTATGCGGGTGCCGGGTCGATTCCGGAGTTCCGCGAGCGGGCGATCGTGGGCGTCCAGTCCGCCTCGGGATACCGAGAGGGCGCGCCGGTGCCGGTCAGCTGGTGAGGGCGGGGCGTTTCGTGTTGTCTCAAGACTTCTGGCGCTGGCAGGAGTCGGCTGCCGGACGTCATGAGACAAAGGGCGGGGCATCTCACGTTTCGGCTTGATGGTGTGCGTCCGGGCCGGCTCCGCATCGCCGGGGCGGGTCGATGGCGGGTTGCCGAGGCGCTGCCGGGAGGCCCGGCGTTGGTGATGCGACGAGTGTCTGGCGAATCCGCAGCCTCCTGCCGGGGCGCGGCCGCCGGTGTCCTCGTCGGTGTCCAAATCTGCCACAAAGGCGGTTCTTGCATAGTCGAAGGCGCGAGAGATCCGCGTAATTCCAACGATCTGCAGCGCGCCGCATGGTACAGAACGAGCCCTTTGTGGCAGATTTGGACAGGACGGGCCGTCAAAAGAGACGCTTCGTGCTGAGAGTCCCGCGCGGTCGTACCCGGGTTCGCGCGGTCGTACCTTAGAGGCCCTCTAACGTACGACTGCGCGGTGTTGGGTACGACCGTGTGAAGAACGGTACGACCGCGCGTATTCAAGTACGACCGCGCGCCCCTCCAGGGGGCCGATAGGCCGATCAGACGGGAGTGCGCATGAGGGTGCGGACGCGGTTCAAGCCGGTGTCGGTGGCGGGCTCGTCGCGCAGCTCGGGGTGGGAGGAGTAGAACTCGACCACCCGCAGGAACTGGACGTACCCCAAGGGGGTCGTGTCCATGTCGGCGGGCAGGGAAATGGTGTTTGGGGTCTGCACGAGCGGGGCGCCGGACGCGGAGACCCCGACGACACGAGGCCGGTGACCCCACAGAAAAGTGGTCTCGCGTCGGGTGCCCGGTGCGGTGCGGAAGCCCTGAGTGTCGAGGATGATCTCGGCTCCGAGACGCGGCCGCGGGGTCCTCCACCAGATGACGACGGCAATGGCGAGGCAGGCCGTTGCGGCGCAGAGTGAGGGAATGGGGAATTTCTCGTCAAAGAGGCTTATTCATGGGGTGTAGGCGAGTATGAGTTCGAGGATTGCTGTGATGGTTGTCCGGAAGGTCTCCAATGGTCTTCTGTAGCCGGTGTGCAGGGTGCGCCAGGCCCTAGGGTGATGGAGCCCTTGTGGGTCCAGTTCTCCGCGCTGCTACCAGTTCACGTCGATACTCACCCGCTGGGGTGCCACCGGCCCCGCATCTCTGACCGGGTCGTGTTCGACAAGCTCATCCAGGTCATGGTGCTGGGGGCGGCCTACGAGAAGGTCGCCGACTCCACCTGCTCAGCGGCCACCATCGGGCGCAGACGCGACGAGTGGATCTCCGCTGACATGTTCACCGCCCTGGAGCAGGCGACCCTGGAGTGTCTGGGCAGGTTCGGTTTCGGCCTGCTCGAGCGCATCACCGTGCATCTGGACGCCGGCTACGACAGCCGCAGAACCCGCGAGCTGCTCGAGGTGCTGGGCTGCGACGCCCGGATCTCCCCCAGGGGCACCCCGTTGCAGGCCGGCAGGCGCTGGGCGATCGAGCGCACCAACTCCTGGCACACCCGCGGCCTCCGTAGGCTCCAGATCTGTACCGAGGTACGCACCCGGGTGATCGAGGCGTTCATCGCCCTGGCCAACACCATCATCACCATCAGGAACCTCATCCACCACGCCTGGACCACCCACCGCTGGGACCAACGCCCCACCCGCAAATCCTAACCTAATGACGCAATCTCTAAGCATGAAATGGCGGAGAGGGAGGGATTCGAACCCCCGGTGCGCTGGGCGCACAGCGGTTTTCAAGACCGCCACATTCGGCCGCTCTGTCACCTCTCCATGCCCCTGCGGACCCCCTGACCATACCATCACCAGCCCCGTCGCACGCCGCCGTCCGTGGGGCGAGCGCCACCGAGCTCGCCCGCCCCACGAGCGGTCGGGTCCGCCTGATCACCCGCGCGCCTCAGAAGCCGCGACGGGCGGCCGCCGCACCGAGACGCAGAGCGCCGACGCCGTGGAGACGAGCCAGATCGCGATGGGGACCGCGGCGTAGTAGGACAACTGCAACCACGGGACGGCCGGGCCGATGCCGATCAGCGCCGCATACGGACGGATCGTCAAGGCGAGGAGCCCCATGCTCACGACGGCGGCCACCGCACCGGCGCACAGGGTATCGACCACGACCGACCGGGCCAGGGCCCCGGCGCGCTGCCATTGGGGCATCCCGAGACGCTCCAGCATGCGCAGGTCCGGGCGCCGGGCGACGACGGTTGTGGCCGTCGCCGCAGCCGCGAGCGTCAGGCACAACGCCAGCGGAGCACCCACCAGGAGTGGCGTCTCCCGTGTGCCCGCCCCGCCCGAGTCGGAGACCGCCGAACCGGGGGCCAGGGCCTGTATCCAGACGGACGCCGGCTGCACGGTCCACCCTTCGCGGGCCTCCTGAGTATGCCCCAGGAGTGCGGTGACCCGACCAGTGGCGAACCCGACGGCAGTAGGATCGGTAATGAGGTAGTCCCCGAAGGTCGACGGCATATCGACGACGTCGGTGATCGTGGTCTCGACTGAACTCCCGTCCTGACCGGACAGGACGAGCTCATCGCCCGGCACGACGCCCGAACGCAGCGCCTCCTGCCGGGTCACCACCGCACCCGGAGAGCGCACCGTGGCGCCGAGTGCGGCGAGCCAGTCGTCGGCGCCGTCTCCGCCGAGCAATGTCACCGACTGCCCCCACTGCCCGCCGTCGACGGCCGTCGACGCACTGCGGTTCCCGAGAACCGCCCGCCCCTTGGCCATGACCACCCCATCCCCCTCCAGCACCTGTGCGCCGGCCTCGGACGCAGTCAGCGTCGTCTGAGCCACGAGGCGCTCTCCGATCATGCCCTGAAGCCGATGGCGCGCCATGGCGTCGGTCGCAGTCGGATAGCCGCCCAGAAAAACAGCCATCATCGTGGCGATGACCGTCGCGCTGACGACCGTCACCTGGTGCTGCCGTTCGCGCCACCGTCGCGACACCAGCGCCGGCGCCGACGCCGGGAGGCGCCGGAGCCGGTTCACGACTCCGCTGCAGCCTCTTACGACACCTTTCCATGTCCCGCACAGCAGTGCCATCAGGCAGATGAGCAGAAGCGCGCCGAGAAGGAAGGCCGTCTCATCCGAACGCGTCGCCAGAACCGCTTTCAGCAGAAATGAAGCGCAGACCGCCATCGCCACCAGGCCGAGCCTGTAGACAGCCGTACGCGAGGCTCCGCCCGATCCCGCCGCCGGTCCGGGTGGGGACGTATCGGCGGGCTCCAAGCGGGTCAGCGTCAAGGACGCGCCGAAGGTGCCCCCGAGGGCGACGAGCCCCGTTCCGACAACCGTGACGACCACGGCGCCCAAGCGCCAGCGAGCAGGCGTATGCGCCGGGACCACCTCCAGCGATACCAGGTAGGGCGTGAGCAGCGGCGTCACGAGGTATCGGGCCAGTACTGCGCTGACGAGAGCCGCTGCGACAGCGATCGCCGCGGTCTCGGTCAGGAGGGCCACTCGCAGTCGCCGAGCGCTCATCCCGACGATCCGCAGGCGTCGAACCGTGGGCCAGCGCTCCGCGACCGCATGCCGCGTCACCGCTCTCAGCACCACCAACGTGCAGGCGGCCGCGATGGTCCCTATCGTGACGAGCGATCCGATGTCACCGCCTTCGGCCAGCCCGAAGGCGTAGGAGGCCAAGGTGGAGATCACCAGACCTCCGACGGTGAGAACGGCGAACACCGGCCTCATGAGGCCGCGCTCACTCCAGGATATGCGAATCAGATCGTAAGCAGAACCGCCCCTCATACCGCGTCCCCAGTCTCCTTCAGAGCGTCCAGGACACCATCCGGAGTCGGCTTCTCCAGAACCGCCGCAACCCCGCCGCCATCGATGACAAGGACCCGATCGGCGCTGCTGGCCAGCGTCACGTCGTGAGTGGCGATGAGCACCGCCCGCTCCTCGCGGACAGCGGGGTCCAGAAGAACCGACAGCACCTCCTGCCGAGTCACGGGATCCAGAGCACCCGTGGGCTCGTCGGCGAACAGCACCCGTGCGTTATTGACGACCGCCCTGCCGATCGCCACTCGCTGACGCTGACCTCCAGAGAGCTCGCTGGTCCGCCGTCCCAGAAGCGAATCGATGCCGAGCCCCTCCGCCACCTCCCGCAGATGATCCTCGGCGACGACGCGCCTCGATATCCGCGCCGGCAGGGCCATATTCTCCGACACCGTGAGCGCATCGATGAGGCTGTAGTCCTGGAAGACGAATCCGAATTCGTCCCTCCGAAGCCGTGCGCGACCGCTCTCCGGAAGTCGAGTGATATCCGCGCCCCGGTAGAGAACCGTACCGGAGGTGACGCGCAGAAGACACGCCGCACAATTCATCATGGTCGATTTCCCCGAGCCGGAGCGGCCCACCAGAGCAGTCACGGTACCGGTGGCGACGGAGAAGTCGCAGGGGCCGATCACGGCGCCCGCACCGCGTCTTCCGTAACGATGGGTTACTCCGTTCAGCCGCAGAACCGGCTCGGCCGTCCCGTCCACGGCGCTCCCGTGGTCATGGGGGGTCATTCTTCTCCTCCATCCATCATAAGCATTCTATAGGCGGACGATGAGGACGCCACCTGTCGCGGATTCCCCGCGGCCACGAGCATACCTCGATCAAGAACAGCCACGCGATCAACCTCACGAATAGTTGACAGGCGATGAGCTATCGTGATAACAGTGATGTCGGAAGGAATCGTTCGAATCGCATCAATCACCAGCTTCTCACTCTCCGCATCCAAGTTGGCGCTGGGCTCATCAAGCAGCAGGACCGGACGTCGATACAACAACGCACGCGCAATGGCCAGCCGTTGGCGCTCCCCGCCCGAAAGCGCTCCGCCCTCCTCGCCGACATCAGTATCGAGTCCTTCGGGAAGATCTGCCACAACCTTCTCGAGACCCACCTGACGCAGCACGCCCACTATGTCATCATCGGACGCCCAGGAGGCACCGACCGTGATGTTGTCCCGAATCGTACCGGGCACCACGTGAGTACCCTGATCCACATGACCGATGAGCCCTCTCGTCTTCCAGACACTCCTTTCATCGAGAACAGTATTGTTGACGATGATGCGCCCGCCGGACGGCGCATCATAGCCCAGAAGAAGGGAGAACAGCGTCGTCTTCCCGGCGCCCGACGCACCTATGAGCGCGACCCTTTCGCCCGGTTCGATAGTGAGCGAAACATCGGTCAGCGCCCAGGCCTCACTACCCGGATACCTATACGACACATTACGAATCTCCAGACTGGTCGGCGGCAGGCCCTCAAGGGGGAGCCTCGCGGTCGCATCCAACGGCTCATGCGGAGCATCGACGATCTCTCTGATTCGATCAAGAGCACCGAGCGCCTCCTGGAGGGACAGGATGGCAGTCACCACGGACGAGGCGGGCGTCGTCAGCATATTGACGAACAGGGCGAAAGTGAGTAGATCCGACAACGGCATCGTACCAGAGGCGACGCGCCAGCCGCCAACCAGGAAGATGACCACCATGCCCCCCTGCGATAGCAATGAGCTCACAGGGAGCACTATTGCCTGCAGACGCGCCGCCGTCACATTATGAGCATATATAGTCGAAGCAACGTCGCGCGCGTTCTCCTCGGCGTGGGGCGTTCCCCCGTAAGGCCGTAGAATGCGCATGGCCGTCACGGACTGCTGCAATCGGGATCCGAGTAGACCCGTGGCGTCCTGAGCCGCCCGCTTCGCCTTACGAACATGAGGGCTCGCCCCGGCGATCAGTAGGATGGACGCCGCCAACAGGAGAACGACCATGATCGTCAGCGGTAGATCCAGGACGACCAAGGCGATAGCCGAGCCGACGACAAGCAGGGAGTTGCCGACTATGTCCACGAACCCCGATGACAGCGCGTACTTCAAGGCATTCACATCGGACGTCGCCCGCGACACCAGATCACCCACAGGTCGGTACGTGTACCACCACATGGGCATACGAAGGATCGACCCGATGTACTGGCGCCGAACACGATAAGTCCCGTCTTCCGCAATGAGCGCGAGCACGTAGCCGCTCGCACATGAGATCATGGCGGCCACCACCATCATGATGACAAGATCCGCAACGAACGTCATGGGATTCCGCCCCGCGGTGACGGAACGAATGATTAGATTCACCAGAAGCGGTTGACAGAATGACAGTCCCGCGGCGACAGCAGCCAGCGCCATCGCCGCAACGAGCCTCTTCCGTTGGACGATGCTGTACCGCCATATGTCTCGTATCGTGCTTGGGGAACGCTTCCTCCGTTCATCATCCGAAGCGCCAACCGATGCTCGTCTCACTTCATTAATCCCCACAACGTCATGCACCCAATCTTCATACTCGCGCGCCTCTGGGGGCGGATCCGACCCTGGACTCGCCCCCAGAGAACTGCCGCGATCAGCCGCAGTGGGACCAGCTGATCCAACTGCTACGAGAGCAATCGCTCTGGCTCAACGAGCTCGCCTGCGGAGAACTGTAGTCCCCGGACGAACTGATGACCTGAAGATCAAGAATTGAACGCACTCATCTCACCTCCTCCGCGAATCGGAATGGTTCATATCGGGCCCACTCGGAGCAGATCCGAATAGGCACGTCGGAACGGAACCGGGCAGCCAGGGCACGCGGTCCGCAGACGCGAGAGCGGTCGAGGCCAGTGCCAGCAGAAGCCCGGCGGAGCCCGTCGAGTAGTCTGTTGAAAAACGAAGATTCTGGTCGCCACCGACGAAGGCGCCCTCCGCACGCAGAGCGCAATACAGGTTGAGATGATCGATGTGATACCGAATCGCATCCCGCCCGGGGGCGTCGAGATTCCTCTGCTCGGCCAGCGCGAGGGCCGCGATCATACCGGCCCGTCCTTGCGTCAGACCGGCGCAAAGGTATATGGCACTGAACGCGGGACGCATCAACTTGGGCAGCAGGGCGCGCAATTCCTCGTCATCACGGCGAGTCAGATACGCCTGCGCCACGAGGCCGATGCCGACGCCACCGTGGGCAAGATACGGGAGGAGGCGGTTACCATCCTTGACCTGGAACGAGCCGTCCTGGTCATTTTCGACGCAGCACGCCAGGTCGAGTTTCAAGGCGCGGCCCGCCGCGTCCACGACATCGTCGCAACCGAGCTGCTCGGCCGCGAGCAGCAGCGCCAGCGACACTCCGCTCCATCCGTGGAATAATCCCGCCTTCCAGGAGGGCGCCGACGAGGAGACGTCATGCGTGCCGACTGCGGATGACACCCCATCCAGTAGCCGCTCCACAGTCTCATAGCAGAGCCCGGTCAGACTCGGTTCGCGGCGGCGCAGGGACAGAAGCCCCATAAGAGTTCCCGCGGCGCCCGCCCGCAGGCCAACACCCGCGGGAATCCGCAGACCACTGCCCACGGATGCCTCCAACCATCGGGCGAGATGATCGGTCTCCCCGAGCTCATCGAGCACCGTTGCGACCCCCAACGATCCTGTGAAGAGAGAATCATTCTCCAGGCGGCAGCTCGCGGGCAAACCGTCCAAGAACATCTCTGCGACCTCGGATGAGAGCCCGCCGGTACGATGCAGAGCCAGTACGACCCCCGCGGAACCGCTCCATATGTCTACGGCGCCATCGCCTTTGAACTGCGCAATATCGCCCGGAAACAGGCGGTCGGAGAAGCGTCCCGCCGTCGATATGATCCCCCGCCGCAGGTCGTCGCGGCCCCGAGTCGTATCGAAATGGTCGCGCGGGGCCGCATCGAACCCATCGTAGTGATCATGGGAGGGCTCATTCGAGAGCACCCTGGTTTCCTTTATCAGACCGGCGGCGTTCCGGCCGAAGAATTCTTCCGCGAACGCGATATGCTCATGCGCCACCCCCGGGGCCAGTTGCAGGATGTTGTTCAACGGCACGAATAGATACAGGGCGATTCGATACAGGGCGAAGAAGTCCTCCGCATATCGGTCCCCCGCCCGCGGAGGGATGAATCCCGGTGTTCCGAGCGCCCGATCGGTGTCGGACGCCCTGGCGGCCTCGAAATCTATCACGGATACGTCGGCGGATTCGGTCACCAGAATGTTATCGGGCTGAACGTCCCCTATCGAGATTCCTCGCGAATGCGCCTCGTCCAGAACCGAGCGGACTCTCCCCACTATACGAGCAACCCGCTTCACGTACCGCTCGACCGCGTCCGACGGCGGTGAGAACGAACTCGCCGGATTGTTCAACGAGACATCCGCGGACAAGGCGTGCCCATCGACCTGGCTCATGATCAGAAAACGATGCTCCCACACATCGAGCACGTCTATGATCTCGGGGACGCCCGGAATCCCCTTCAGCGCGCTCATCATGCTCGCCTCGTGCCCCACCCTTTCGAAGCCGCTGCGGTGCAGCCCGTCGAGTCCCGCGTACCTGCGCCCCTCCTTGATGATGACCGGCCTCTCGCTCCGAGGCGCTCTCCCCAGATAAACACCGCCTCCGTTGGAGTAGTGAATCGCCTCCTCGACCACGAAGGGCAACTCCGGAGAATCATCATTGTAGCGCTCGTATGCATCTTTTAAGAATTCAGGGATGACAACCCACTCGGGAACCTGGAATATTGGTTCGCGCCGATCGGGGACGAGCTCGCCGCCGGGCCCGATGATTGCAGGAATCGTTTCCCCGTCCTCCCCCTCGGTGAACATGGGCTTGAATCCGCCGTAACGGACATGAACCGGACCCTCCCCCCAGCGCAGATCAGAAAGGATGTAGGGCCCTGACGAACCCGTCAGCATCTCGCCCAGCTCGCGGACCACCCTCTCCAAGACGGTCTCGTCGCCCGGATAAATGGTGATGAACTTGCCCGAACCGCTGCGGTCGGCGTACTTCGCGTTTCGGGAGAGCATGCTATGCCGAGTGGGGTTGAACTTGAAGGCGAGGCCCGCCCTGAAGCACATACCCGCCGTGCGGGACAAAACGTCCTGCGCATTTTCAGGGGTCGTCGACACGTGGATCTTCCACCCTTGAACCGGTAAGCGAAGCGAAGGAGGTTCCACATGGCGCCACCCCTCCGTGAGGCTACTGGACCATCCCGTGGGCAGTGGACCAATATCAAATGGTTCCTCGTCCAGAACCCTGGGTAGATCATAGAAATAAGGGTCACCCTGGCAGAACTCGAGATACTCGATATTCACCACGAGGGTCTCACCTCTTAGACGCCGCGACAGGGCAGGCTCATGCGGCTCAGGGATAGGAGTTCAGAGAATCGCCTGCGCGGTTCAGGATTCTAAGACCGACGTCGGGGGCCGGCAATAGGAACTTGGTCCCCCGGACAGTGGGAACTCAGCCCCGGGAGAAGAATCCTCGCCTGCGCCCCTGCTGCGCCGCGGGCGGGATCAGCGACGCGGGCTGGTCCAGGCGCCCCTCCGCCAGGGCCTGTCCCATCGCGGGCCACACGGGCAGACGCGCCATGAGGGTCGCCTGCAAGGCGTGGTAGATGTCCGGATGCCCCTTCCACGTGCGGGTGGACGGCCAGTTGTCCCGATCGAGCTCGTGGATCCACACGCCCGGCGTCTTGATGAGGTACTCCTCGGCGTAGTCGACCCAGCTCCGGTAGCAGTGCTCGTAGTGCTCGACCTCAATCTCGCCGCGACCGTCGTCGAGCAGCGCGCGGCGCAGGGCCGCGGCGGCGCTGATGGCCTCGCAGGCCACCCAGTGCATGCGCTCGTGGACGATCGGCGTGCCGCCGAAGTCCGTGGTGTAGACGAAGCCGGGGCCTCCGTCCACGCGCCAGCCGTCGGTGCGGGCACGGTCGAAGAGCTCCTCGGCGGCGTCGAGCATCCAGTCCGGCACGGGCAGGGAGCGGGCCACGAGCGCCGCGCGCGCCTGGACGGTCAGTCGGGCCCACTCCAGGCCGTGGCCCGGTGTGGCGCCGTAGGGGCGGAAGGGATGGGCCGGCTGATCCTTGTTGTAGTCCAGGTCGGGACGCCAGTGCGCGTCGTAGTGCTCGGGCAGGCGCCAGTCATTGGCCCGCGCCTGGACGTTGACGGCGAAGTCGATGATCTGGACGGCGCGCGCGAGCCAGGTGAGGTCTCCGGTGACGTCGGCGGTGGCGAGATAGGCCTCGACCGTGTGCATGGCCGCATTGATGCCGCGGTAGTCCTCGGGGTCGCTGAAGTCGTAGGCGAAGGACTCCACCGGCAGGCCGTACTCCTCATCCCACCAGTAGCGGTTCTGCACGGCCATGGCGTCGCGCAGGAGCTCGTGGGCGCCGGGGCGGTCGGCGGCGGTGGCGGCTGCAGCGGCCAGCAGGACGAAGGCGTGCTGATAGCACTCCTTGCGGCCGCGGGGGTCCGCGGGCACGCCGCGCCCCTGGTCGTCCGGCTCATGGCCGACGGCGGAGTACCAGCCACCGTGCTCGGTATCGCGCATGACCCGGCTCAGGGCGCGCACGCCGTGGTCGGCGTAGCGGCGGCAGCCGGGGATGCCCATGAGGGTGCCCAGCGAGAAGGCGAAGGTCATGCGGCCGGTGATCCACAGCTCGACGGGATGGGACGCATCGATCCTGCCGTCCTCGCCGATCCACCCGAATCCCGCCGGGAGCCTGGCCGCCCGTGCGAAGCGGAGCAGCGCGTGCGTCTCCCCGGCCAGCCAACGGTTATGCTCCGGTGCTCCGAACCATCCCAGTCCCATGAGTCCTCCTCGACCCGGTCGATGCCCTCGTTCGTTGATGCTCTCAACGGCCCGCGCTTGACAGGCAGGGATCGGACAAGAGACACGGTAGCAGGCGACTCGGCCACCGGACCATCATCGGGATGGCCGAATCATCGCCCGTCCATTCCGCCGCCGCCCTACGATGGCCGTGTCATCGCCGGATCGGGCCCGGGAATGCGAGGGGGGCGCAATGAGAAGCGGCAGTAACCTCCCCCGAGTCGGGGACTTCAATCGAGCCATCGTCCTGGAGGCCATCCGCCATTCCGGCGACGGGCTGACGCGCGCGAGCCTAAGCCGGATGACGGGCCTCGCCCCGCAAACGATCTCGAACAGCATTCGCGATCTCCTGGGCCGGGGCCTCGTCGTCGAGGCCGGGCAGTCCCCCAGCGAGGGGCGCGGGCGACCGGGCAGGGTGCTGCAGCTCGATCCGAGCGGCCGCTACGCCGTCGGCGTCCACATCGACCCGGCCTCCCTGGGCATCGTCATCCTGAACCTGGCGGGCGCGCTCATCGCCGAGTCCTACGAGCCGTTGCCCGGCGCGGACCGTCCCGCCGCCCTCACCTCCCACCTGTCGGCCCAGATCGACGCCCTCGTGACACGCGCCTCGATCCCGGCCGAACAACTGCTCGGCATCGGTCTGGCGGCACCGGGACCGCTCGAGGAGGGGACCGGCACGGTGAGCCCGCCGCTGCTGCCCGGCTGGGACCGGATCCCCCTGCGCGACGCCCTGACGGCGTCGAGCCACTCGGTGGTCCTGCTCGACAAGGACGTGACCGCCGCGGCGAAGGCGCGCGTCTGGCAGGCGGGCGAGGGCCGGACGCCGGACTTCCTCTATCTCTACGTGGGCGCCGGCGTGGCCATGGCCGCGGTGATCGACGGCGAGGTCATCCGCGGCCGCAGCGGGAACGCCGGCGAGGCCGGACATCTGACGGGGGACCCCGCCGGACCGGAGTGCAGTTGCGGCAAGCGCGGCTGCCTGGGCGCGAGCATCGGCGAGTTCGAGATGGTCCGCCACGCCCGTGACGCCGGGATCCCCCTCTCGGGCGTCCCCGGCTCACGCGATCCGCGCGAAGTGGACGCGGCGTTCTTCGAGCTCCTGCGCCTGGCCGACGACGGGGACCCGACGGCGGCGGGACTGTTCGACGAGGCGGGTCGTTCCGCGGCGATGGCGGTCACGATGGTCGGCGAGCTCCTGGAGACCGACACCGTGATCATCGGCGGACCGCGCTGGGACCCCATGCGCCGTCTGGTCGAGCCCTCGATGCGCCCGGTCCTGGACGGTCACCGGGTTCATGGAGCGGCCCGGCCCATCACCCTGGACGCCGACCCGCTGGGATGGCGCGCCGGCGCGGTCGGCGCCGCGTGCCTCATCCTCGACGAGGTCTTCACCCCCAAGTCGTCCACACTCCTGATCAATCCCTGAGCGCCGGATCGGGCCCGTGGGCGCCGGACCGACGTCGGGAATCCGTCGGGCGATGCACTCGGTGCTCGCGCGGTCGTACGCGCCCCCGCGCGGTCGTACCTTAGAAGGGCTCTAAGGTACGACCGCGCGCATCTGGATACGACCACGCAGGCCCGGGTACGACCGCGCGCCGCAAGGTACGACCCGGTGCGGACAGGTACGACCTGTACGGCGCCGGATGCGACCGCGCTCTCCCCGCTCCACCCCACGCACCGCACCTCCGCATAACGATTCGATAACGGGACAGAACGTCGATTGACATTTTACCCATTTGATGGAGTTAATGATACCGCGCGTCCAATGGAGGGCGCCGCAGGTGCAAAGGAGCCCCTCACATGACCCCGTCGTCCCCATCATCCTCGCCCCGCATCACGACCCCGACGCGCTCAGCGCACGCACCCGCCCCTGCACGGCGGGGCTTCGCCCGAGGAGGAGAGCCGGGCTCAGTGCCGGCGCCCACCCCCACGCGGAGAGCCTTCCTCACCGGAGCCGGCGCCCTCGCCGCCGCGACCGCGCTCACCGCCTGCGGCGGGGGGAAGGACGGGCACTCGGCCTCGAACCTCAAGGTGGCCTACCAGAAGACGTCCGCCTTCACCCAGCTCGACTCCCTACTGACCAAGGCCAAGGGCGAGTTCGAGGCCGCCCACCCCGACGTCACCATCGAGCTCATCCCCATCGAGGCCGAGCAGGACCAGTACTTCACCAAGCTCGCCCTCATGAACGGCTCTCCCTCCACCGCGCCCGACATCATCTACGAGGACTCCTTCCAGGTCCGCTCGGACGCCGCCGCCGGGTACCTGCTGCCCATCGACGAGTACGTCGAGTCGTGGGACGACTGGAGCCAGTTCGCCGACTCGGCCAGGCAGGCCGGGATCGGAGACGACGGCAGGCTCTACGGCGTCTCCATGGGGACCGACACCCGCGCCATCTACTTCAACAAGACGATCTTCGCCCAGGCCGGCCTGCCCGCCGACTGGCAGCCCAGAACCTGGGCCGAGATCCTCGACGCCGCCCGCACCATCAAGACCAAGGTGCCCGACGTCATCCCGCTCAATGTCTTCGCCGGCAAGGCCGCCGGCGAGGCCACGAGCATGCAGGGGTTCGAGATGCTGCTCTCCGGGACCGAGGGGACGTTCCTCTACGACGCCGAGACCGCCAAGTGGGTGACGGGTTCGAAAGGCTTCACCGACTCACTGACCTTCATGGATACCGTCTACTCCGAGGGACTGGGCCCGTCGCTCGACATCGCCCTGGACGCCTCGGTCGGCAACCGCGTATCCACCGAGCTCCTCCCCCAGGGCAAACTGGCGATGGCCATCGACGGCTCATGGATGCCGGGCACCTGGATCTCCGGGGACAACCCCTGGCCCGAGTGGGAGGAGACCATGGGCTTCGCCAAGATGCCCACCAAGGACGGCCAGGGCGACGGGTTCACCTCGATGTCGGGCGGCTGGACCCTCGCCGTCGGCTCGCAGACGGCCAACGCCGACGCGGCCTTCAACTTCATCTCGATCGCACTGAACTACGAGAACACGCTGAAGTACGACACCGAGAACGCCCAGGTCGCCGTGCGTCAGGACGTCGCCCAGTCCCAGGAGTACCTGTCCTACAACTCCAGCTTCGAATTCTTCGTGAGCCTGGTGGCGGTCACCCGCTTCCGCCCCTCCACCCCGGACTACTCGCAGATCTCCGGGAACATCCAGGTCGCCTGCGAGTCCGTCATCACCGACGCCACCACGCCGCAGGAGGCCGCGGCCGCCTATGACGCCGGCCTCATCAGCATCGTCGGCCAGGACGCCACGGAGGCCGCGTCCTGATGGACCAGCCGGCTCGGGCCGGGACGACGGCGGGGTGCTCCGCTCCCGCGCCCCGTCGTCGTCCCCGCCTCAACGCGCATCGCGACCGACCGCTCGGGCAACGGGTCAAGCGGCTGGGGCGGATGATCCCGCTGCTACCGGCGGTCGTCCTGCTCTCCCTCTTCCTGCTCGGTCCGATCGTCTACTCCCTGTACGGCTCACTGACGAACCGCGCCCTGAGTGGATACAAGGCCGCCAGGCCCCGATTCGTCGGCCCGGACAACTACGTCGCCCTGCTGTCCGATTCGGCCTTCTTGAAGTCGGTCGTCCTGACCGGGGTGTTCGTCCTCGCCTCGGCGATCATCGGGCAGAACGTCCTGGGCATGATCCTGGCCGTCCTCATGCGCCACTGCGCCCGCCCGATCTCCTCTCTCGTGGGCGGGGTCGTGGTCGTGGCCTGGACTCTCCCGGAGATCGTGGCGGCCTTCGCCTGCTACGCGTTCTTCGCCTCGGAAGGCACCCTGAACTCGATGCTCGCCCTCATCGGTCTGGAGGGTCCCAAGTGGCTCCTGGTCCTCCCCATGCTCTCGGTCATCCTCGCCAATGTCTGGCGCGGCACCGCGTTCTCCATGATGCAGTACCACGCGGCGCTGTCCGACGTGCCCCCGGAGGTCGTGGAGTCCGCGCAGATCGACGGCGCCTCGACGCTCCAGTGCTTCCTGCGCATCACACTGCCCATGATCCGCCGCTCGATCGCCACCAATCTCATGCTCACCACGCTCCAGACGCTCGGCGTCTTCACCCTCATCTGGGTCATGACCGGGGGCGGTCCGGGCACCTCCTCCTCCACCCTGCCCGTCCTGGCCTACCAGGAGGCGTTCAAGTACTCCCACGTGGGCTACGGCACGGCCATCGCCACCGTGACTCTCGTCGTCGGAGCCCTGTTCTCCATCGTCTACATGCGAATCCTCAAACCGGAGGTCGACTGACATGCCCGAGCCGAGCAACAGGGCCGACGGACGCACGGCTGCGGCCGGTGAGACCGGCACGACCAACGCCGCCGGCAGGACCGGTGGAACCGGCACGACCAGCACCACCAATACGACCGCCCCGACCGCCTCCCTCCGTCCGGCCTCCCCGCGCGGGCGCGGGCCGAGTAGAAGGTGCGGATGGTCCTCAGCGGGTCTGTCGCTGGCCTCCCCGCGCGGACGCGGGCTGAGCATCGCGTCGTCCGCCGTCATGATCCTCATCGGGATCGCCTTCCTGACCCCGCTGGCCTGGATCGTCCTGTCCGCCTTCAACCCGGCCGCCACGGTGTCCATCGCCGTGCCGAAGACCTGGACCCTGGACAACTTCACCAGTATCGCCACCGTGGACGCGACGCTCCTGCCGCTGTGGAACTCCTTGCTCATCTCCCTCGGCACGGCGACGATCACCGTGGGCGTGTCCGTCCTGGCGGCATATCCCCTGTCGCGCTTCTCCATGCGCTTCAACCGGGGCTTCATGTACACGATCCTGTTCGGCGCCTGCCTGCCGATCACAGCCATGATGGTGCCGGTCTACACGCTGTTCGTGAACTTCCGACTCCTGGACTCCGTCATCGGCACGATCCTGTTCATGGCGGCGACCTCGCTGCCCATGGCGATCTGGATGATGAAGAACTTCATGGACTCCGTGCCGGTCTCCCTGGAGGAGGCCTCCTGGGTCGACGGCGCCTCGGCGATGACCGCTCTGCGGCGCATCGTCGTCCCGCTGATGAAGCAGGGCATCGCCGTGGTGTTCATCTTCGTGTTCACCATCGCGTGGGGGAACTTCTTCGTCCCCTTCGTCCTGCTCTTCTCCCCGGAGCACCAGCCCGCCGCCGTGGCCATCTACAACTTCTTCGGCACCAACGGGGCCATCGCCTACGGCCGGCTCGCGGCCTTCTCCATCTTCTACTCCACCCCCGTGCTTCTGCTCTACCTCATCGTCCAGCGCCGCGCCGGAGGCGGCTTCGCGATGGCCGGCGCCGTCAAGGGCTGAGACTGATCGGGACGGGCAGAGAAAGGATCCTCCCCCATGCACACCAATCCCGCTCTGACGGAGCAGCGCGCCGCACGCATGCTGCACGAGCGGATCGCCCCCGCCGTCCATGCCGCCTCGGTCCCGCTGGCGCTCACCGCCTGGCGAGCACCGGGCGAGCCGGTCCCCTTCGGCGAGGCGGCGACGCAGGACTACGAACCGATCCATCCGGGCGATCCCTGGGGCCCGCCGTGGGGCACGACCTGGATCCACGCCACCGGAGTCGTCCCCGACGGCTGGCGCGATCGTGACGGACACCGGATCGAGCTCGTCGTCGACCTGGGCTTCACCGACTCCCAGCCGGGCTTCCAGGCCGAGGGGCTGCTGCGACGTGCGGACGGCTCGGCGATCAAGGCGATCTCCCCGCGCAATCGGGCCGCGGACTGGGAGGGCGAGCCCGACGCCATCGACGTCTACATCGAGGCGG
>ERZ772967.324-NODE-324-length-40391-cov-14.085160_pt1 | contig 40391 bp, 36 predicted proteins | sample MGYA00511677_ERZ772967 | MGnify/ENA primary metagenome ERZ772967 (study PRJEB29015, sample SAMEA2737931) | human oral metagenome | biome: human oral; feature: human-associated habitat; material: dental | place: China | collected 2146 ...
AAATGAACATCAAACCATTAGCAGACAGAGTGTTGGTTTTGCCGGCACAGGCAGAAGAGAAGACCGCAAGCGGTATCATTATCCCCGACACTGCAAAAGAAAAACCACAGCGTGGTAAAGTAGTAGCCGTAGGCAACGGCACGAAAGACGAAACAATGATTGTAAAACCGAACGACACCGTATTGTACGGCAAATACGCAGGAACAGAGCTTGAACTCGACGGCGAAAAGTACCTGATAATGCGTCAGTCTGACATTTTGGCAATCATATAATTTCATTTAATCATCAAAAAACTATTTAAGTAAAATCGTAAAAAAACAAGAAAAAAATGGCAAAGGAAATAACATTTGATATTGATGCTCGCGAACAGCTCAAACAAGGTGTGGACGCTTTGGCTAACGCAGTCAAAGTAACACTCGGACCCAAAGGTCGCAACGTGATAATCGAAAAAAAATACGGTGCTCCGCAAATCACCAAAGACGGTGTAACGGTAGCCAAAGAGATAGAACTCGAAGATTCGGTAAATAATCTCGGAGCACAACTCGTAAAAGAGGTAGCCACCAAGACAGGCGACGCCGCAGGCGACGGTACAACTACTGCTACCGTTTTGGCCCAGGCTATCATCAACGTAGGGCTCAAGAACGTTACGTCGGGAGCAAACCCGATGGACCTCAAACGCGGTATAGACAAGGCTGTTGCCGAAGTTGTGAAAGCGATACGCAAGCAGAGCCAAATAGTTGGCAACGACTACGATAAGATAGAACAAGTAGCTACCATCTCTGCCAACAACGACAGCGAAATAGGTGCTCTCATAGCCGAAGCTATGAAAAAGGTATCCAAAGACGGTGTAATAACCATCGAAGAGGCAAAAGGAACCGACACTACTATCGAAGTGGTAGAAGGTATGCAGTTCGACAGAGGCTATATCTCTCCCTATTTCGTTACAAACACCGAAAAAATGGAGTGTGAGATGGAAAATCCCTATATCCTTATCCACGACAAAAAAATTAGTTCGCTCAAGGAGCTGCTTCCCATACTCGAACCTGCCGTTCAGAGCGGTCGTCCTCTTTTGATTATTGCAGAAGATGTCGATAGCGAAGCTCTTACTACATTGGTAGTGAACCGTCTACGCTCGAACCTGAAAATATCTGCCGTAAAAGCACCCGGCTTCGGCGACAGACGTAAAGAGATGCTCGAAGACATCGCTATCCTCACAGGAGGTATGGTAATATCCGAAGAGAGAGGTCTGAAGCTCGAAAGCGCTACTCTCGAAATGCTCGGAACAGCCGAAAAGGTAACCATCGACAAAGACAACACTATCATTGTCAACGGAGCAGGTAAGAAACAGAGCATAGCTGACCGTATCAATCAGATAAAGGCTCAGATAGCAGCCTCCACTTCGGACTACGACAGAGAAAAACTCCAAGAACGTCTGGCAAAACTATCGGGCGGCGTAGCCGTACTCTACGTTGGAGCAGGTTCCGAAGTAGAGATGAAGGAGAAAAAAGACCGTGTCGACGACGCCCTTAGCGCCACACGTGCCGCTATCGAAGAGGGAATCGTACCCGGCGGCGGAGTATCCTATATCCGTGCCATCGAAGCAGTAGCCAAACTCAAAGGCGACAACGACGACGAAAAGACAGGTATCGAAATCATACGTCGCGCTATCGAAGAACCTCTTCGCCAGATTGTTACCAATGCAGGTAAAGAAGGTGCAGTAGTGGTACAAAAAGTATCGGAAGGCACAGGCGACTTCGGCTACAACGCACGTATGGACAGATACGAAAACCTGCTGGCAGCCGGCGTGGTAGACCCGGCAAAGGTTACCCGTGTCGCTCTCGAAAATGCCGCATCTATCGCAGGTATGTTCCTTACTACCGAATGCGTGATTGTGGATAAGAAAGAAGAAAATCCCGCTCCACAAATGCCGATGGGCGGCGGAATGGGCGGTATGATGTAAAAAAGAAGTTTCATATTTAATTAATAGTGGCAGTAGGCTGACATTTTGTCGGTCTGCTGTTTTTTTCATTTGTCATAATTTTTTATTCGTGCCTGCAACATATTTTCCAAAAGCAGATATTGCAGTAAGAAATATTTTTTTATAACTTTGCGACCTCTTTTTCTAATTCCAAGAGACAAACGACAATACAATTGTTTTTTATAAAGAACAAATCGGTTATGGAGAAAATGTGTAAAATACGCAATATATACCGTTCTATAATATCCTACGAGGCTAAGTTGCAGAAGCGGTACGGCATCTGCCTAAATGAAGGTATGTTGTTATGCAGCCTGCTGGCAACCGAACAACTATCGTCGGGCGAGATAGCCGCCGCACTTGGGCTTACGGCTTCCAATACGTCGAAAGTGATAAGCAATGCCGAAGAGAAAGGATTTGTCAGCCGCACTCTCGGGAAACACGACAGACGTCAGATGTATTTTGTCCTCACCGACAGAGGCAGAGAACTCATTTCTACGATAAACAACGATGAGATAGCTCTCGACGAACTACTCGAGAAAGCCATCGGTTTAGAGTAATGACGGCAATATCCTACCCCGCTATAAGCCCTTTGGATACGTTGAACCTGAATTGCAGAAGTTTGATACCCTTCCCCGGCGACAGCTGCAGACAAAAGCCCAAACACAGCAGTATGGAAGCGACCCACTTGACAATTTCTTCGACTATACGTTTGGCATAAGCAGCCCTCGACACAGATAGTGTACGCAATTTTTCGCTTTTACCGATAGAGAGCGTAAGGTTGTCGAAATACTCTTTCGTCAGTTTCGATGGTGGAATGATATGATACAAAATCATATCGGGCAGGTAATATATCGGCATATCGAGTTTTTTCATTTTGTCGAAAACGGCTTTTTCCTCCCCACTTATCAGTGATGTCCCTTTTCTGCCGAGTTCGGTATCGAACAACCCCACCCTATCGAAAACCTCTCGGCGATAGGCGGCGTTGCCCCCACTGGGGAACTTGCTCCCTCTGAGTCTCACTATTTTGCTACCTTCGTCTTTATAAGCGGTAATCAGTGCCTTGGTGTAGACAGACATCCACTCGGGCTCTTCGGTCTCGTAGACAGGATAGATAGCTCCGCCGGCAGCCATAGCATCGGGCGTAGCAGCAAAAAAACGTGCCACCGTAAGCAGATAGTCTTTATTGACCACCGCATCGTCGTCCACATATACCAATACTTCACCTTTCGCCTCGGCGATACCTCTATTGCGTGCATACGACAGCCCTTGGTTGGTCTCCACAAAGTAGTTGAACCTCACCTGCGGATAATCTGTACAGAAACGATTGCACTCAACTTCTGTATTGTCGGTAGAGTTGTTGTTTATCAACACTATCTCGTATTGCGTCGTCTCCAATGTGTTGTTGGCGATGCTACGAAGACAGTTATAAATATATTTTTGCCGATTATATGTACAAATAATTACAGACAACATATCGATTATCAGATTAACATTTGTGGGAACAATATTTTTCAATCACATTTTACACTCCGACAGGCATTTGCGATACTTCGATATCCACAAACTTCATAAGAGCACACTTTATCGAAACAAATGTGTACCCCTATGTTGTGAACGTATCAAAGTTGCCGACAGTAGTCCTCTCTTTGTCAAAATTTGCTGAGAAAACACTCTATTGTGTTCTCTATTAGGCAACATATTGTCATAGGACCTACTCCACCCGGTACTTTTGTTATATACGACGTTTTGGGAGCACACGCCTCGAAATCCACATCGCCGCATAGTTTGCCCGTCGTATCATCTCGATTAACTCCTACATCTATTACCACTGCTCCCTGCTTGATAAAGTCCTGTGTAACGAACTTGGCTCTGCCTATGGCTACCACGAGGATATCCGCCTGCGAGCACACTTGCGGCAGATTCTGTGTTTTGCTGTGAGTTATGGTAACGGTAGCGTTCTCATTCAGAAGCAGTTTGCTTACAGGCAATCCCACTATATTGCTGCGTCCTATTACCACTACGTTTTTGCCTTTTATCTCTATATTTTGGCTTTTCAGTAGTTTTATCACTCCTTTGGGCGTACACGGCACTACACACGGAGTATTGCTCCAAAGACCCGCTACGTTGAGCGGATGGAAACCGTCTACATCTTTCTCTCTGAGGATAGCCGAAATTACTCTGTCCTCGTCTATGTGTTTTGGCAACGGCAACTGAACCAATATTCCGTCTACCGAACTGTCTGCATTGAGTTCGGCTATTTTGAGCAGCACCTTCTCTTCGGACACTCCCTCTTCGAAACGTATCGTCTCGTTGAGTATACCGACCTCTTCGCACGCTTTGGCTTTACCCGTCACGTACGATACGCTGCCGGGGTCTTCACCTACGAGTATTACCGACAGTTTAGGCAATCGTCCGTATTTTTCTTTGTATGTGGCAACATCTTTTGCCATTTCTGCTTTTAGCTTGGCAGACAACTCTTTTCCTGATATTATTTGCATATAATCAATCTATTTGTTTATGAATTACAAAGTTAGTCTTTTTTCGATAAACACACACATTATTTTTTTTCTAAAATTTATTACAGATAAAATAAACAAGACAGCAACGGCATTTATTCACACGTTTCATATATCGTTTTACAGTAATAGGATAATCGATATATATTGCATACTGAAATCAAAAACACCGTATTACACTTTTTTGACTATATTTGCAGTTGTTTTTCATATCAAAGTTACATAAATGAAATATTTTCTGATTGTCGGCGAGGCGTCGGGCGACCTACACGGGGCTTCGCTTATGAGAGAGTTAAAAAATACAGACCCCGAAGCCGAATTTTGCTTTCTGGGAGGCGACCTTATGCAAAATGAGGGGGGCAGGCTTGTACAGCACTATAAAAATATGGCATTTATGGGGATTGTCAATGTGATATTGAATCTGAATAAAATTGCCAAGAACTTCGAACTCTGCACCAAAGCCATAAAAGAGTTTAACCCCGATGTGGTGATTTTGATAGACTATCCGGGGTTTAATCTGAAGATAGCCAAGCACGTAAAAAGGACATCGCAAATACCTGTATATTACTATATTGCCCCAAAACTCTGGGCGTGGAAAGAGTATCGAATCAAGACAATAAAGCGATATGTCGACAGAATGTTCGTGATATTCCCGTTCGAGACCGAATATTTCGCAAAGCTCGGCTACAAGGTAGACTACGTAGGTAATCCGACAGCCGAGACGATAGACCGTTTTTTGACCGCCAATGCCGAACATACAAATTCACCTTCGATACCTACAACCAAACCGATGATAGCTCTACTGTGTGGCAGTCGGCGACAGGAGGTAGGCAAATGCCTACCCGTTATGGCTAAAATGGCAACCTATTTCCCTCAATATCAGTTTGTGGCAGCAGCAGCTCCAAACATAGATAAGGATTTCTACGACAATATATTACACTCCGGTATAGAGATAGTATACAACGACACATACAACATACTGCGTCAATCGAAAGCAGCTATCGTCAATTCGGGGACGGCTACCTTGGAGACAGCTCTGATAGGCACGCCACAAGTAATTGTTTATCACGTCATTGGCGGAATACTCGTACCTCTCTTACGTAAAATGCTCATAAAGATACCGTTCGTATCGTTGGTAAATCTCATTGCCCAGAAAGAAGCGGTAAAAGAACTGATTACACCAAAATTCAACGAAAAAAACCTCCGATATGAGTTCGAGAAAATATTGACTGACGAAAAACGCATAGAACAAATCGAGCAAGATTATGCAGAGATAAGAAAAAGGTTAGGGAACGAATCGGCATCAAAAAACACTGCATCAATAATTTACAAATTGCTGAAAGAAAGTAAAGTTAATAAAGGTTAAACACGAAGTTTTTTTGCAACATTTCAATTGAAAAAACGTCTATATTTGCAAACGATATATGAGTTCCGACAATACAGCCATATTGGAAGATATAATAGAAGGCTGCAAAAGCAAAGAACAGAGTAGTCAGAGACGCTTATATGAGCTGTATTCGAAGCGAATGGTATCGTTATGTATGAGATATACAGGAGATTACGATACTGCCAGAGACCTTATGCACGACGGGTTCATAAAGACATTCAACAGTATATGCGACTATAAGGGATACGGTAGTTTCGAGGGATGGCTGAGGCGTATATTCGTCAATTTGTCGATAGACTACGTTACACGACAGATGAAAAAAGTAGATATAGACAGTATGGAACATACGCTGCAGAGCACAGACAATGAAGACGATACGATACAGGGTATCGATATAGAAGAGATATACGCAGCCATAAAACAGCTGCCCGATATAGCAAGGACAATATTCAATATGTTTAATCTGGACGGATATACGATACAGGAAATTGCTGACAAGCTGAATATGAGCAACGTAGCAGTACGTTCGCAACACAGCAGAGCAAAAGAGAGGCTCCGACAGATACTTACGAGAAAGTAATATTTATTCGAAAAACCCAAACAAAAACGCAAATCGTTTGATTTGCTGCTGAAAATTAATTATATGAAAAAAGTTTTTGACGACGAAATAATAGACCAACTCAATCGTTTCGAGGTAGACCTGCCCGAAAACGACTGGGCTGAGCTGATGGCAAAAATGCCGAAAAAACGCAGAATGCTGCCTCTGTGGCTATATGGTATAGCTGCCTCTGTGGCTATACTGCTCGGCACGGGAGTACTGTTTGTGTTCAAGGTAAGCAACAGAAACAGTATACAACAACCGATAGCCGAGCTATCAGACCACAGTCAAATACTGCACGCAGACAGCTCGTGGCAACAGCCCGCACAAACAGAAGACAAGCCTGCCGCTACCGAGCAGACATACACCACTGCCGACAAAGACGACAATAACCTGCCGACAAAAACCGAACAAACAGCCAAACGTAAAAACAAACCTCGTAAATACGGCAAAAAACGCAATATGGCAATAGTTCCCGCCGAAGACGCAGAGCAAAGGACTAATCGGCAAGAGGCAGACAGCCACTATACCCCTGCTACCGACCCCACACACACAGACGAACAGAAAGCAGGCAATGGTAACAAGACTAAGTTCGACCCCGATAAGTCGCTCGACGACTACATAGAAGAGCTCAACAAAAACAAGCAAAAGACAGACCCCAAAAGACAACGCAAAGAACTGAAAGAGAAGACCAACTTTGCCAGAAACTATTATGCGTCGGTTAATACATCTATATCTACCCTATCGGGAAATATCGGAGATGCCGGCAAACCAAACGGCAAACTACTGACACCTGACAAACAAATGTTTATAGCCAGCCCATACTATAGCGACAAACAGCATTTCTTACCCGTGTCGTTCGGTGTCAGTGTAGGAGTACCTCTTGCCGCCAATAGCTTATATCTCAATACAGGACTGAAATATACTTATTTATATTCTAAAATAAAAAATATAGAAATAGCAAGCAATAAGTTGGTATCCGTAAAGGAGCAACACCTGCATTATCTCGGTATCCCGATAGCATTGTCGTACCACTTCGTCAATAACCGCCTGTTGAAGGCATATATTGCAGGCGGTACAACGATAGAACACGGCGTGCTAAACAATAACACGTATAAAAACTATACCAAAGAGGGCACAATAGAGACAACCGACAAAGACCAAACAGATATGAAAGGCTTGCTCATATCACTAAATGCCAAAGCAGGAGCAGGAGTAAAGATAATCAGAGGTCTCGACTTTTACCTCGAACCCGAATTTTCGTGGTATATTCCAAATTCACGACACCCGCAGCCCGAGAGCAAACTCACAGAAAATCCGTTCGTGCTGAGCGTTGCAGGCGGACTAAGGTGGAATTTCTAACATAGTTGTTTACAAACATATAACTCATTGCTATACAATAAATATTGAATTTAAGAGTTCGATGAGACATTCTTTTTTTTAAAATACAACACACAGTAAATCAATCAATTGAAACAAATATATTAGGAAGACGCAAAAAAAACATCGATTTTCACATTCGTTTTAAAAAAAATAGTAACTTTGCAGGCTCTTGTCTATATTATGGCAAATGGATTTTTTAGAGTAATTACAATATAATATTAATATAAATAAATTTTTAAAAAAGTATTTTTATGAAAAAAGTATTTAGTTTCGGACTGCTCATAGCAGCAATGGTTTTGGTTACTTTTTCGTCTTGTAAACCTGGAAACACGGTGAAAAATGTAACAAAGGTTAGACTTAGTGAACAAACTAAGACTATCAAAGTAGACGAAGAGTTTACTCTTAAGGCAACTGTATCTCCTGCCGATGCAGCAAACAAAGAAGTCACCTGGTCGACCGACAAAGCCGACATCGCTACCGTAGACAACAACGGTAAGGTAAAAGGATTGGCTATTGGTGAAGCTACTATCACGGTAACTACCGTAGATGGCAACAAAACTGCCTCTTGTAAGGTAACCGTGATAGATAAAAACCAAGCTACAGAGACAGACCTCTATTTGTTCGCCTACCGAGGAAACCTCGGAGTAGATGGAAAACATTTTTATTCTATTATGCTTATGGATAAAGGTATGATAAACGGAAATGATGTAAAAGACGGACCTGTGTATTCTATTTTTATATGCTCGGATGCTCCTAAATCGGATACTGACTTTTCTCCGAGAATGGGGACATACAAAATGGGAGAAGCTGGACAGTTCGAACCGATGTTTATAGTAAAAAACGATAAATTCACTTATGCAGGGAAAGTAGTAAGTAAAAAAATAACTGACCCCTCACCTTTTGTAGAAGGAGAGCTTGTAGTGGAAGCCAACAAAATCACATTCAAAGGTAAAGACGCAGCAGATAAAGAATACAAAATTGCTTTTGCAGGCACTTATGAGGTGAAAGACTTATCCCCATTTACAGGAGAGCCTAAAAAACCAACTACTATAAAAAAAGAGTGGAATAGTGGACAATTGGGTTTTGGAAAAGTATCCAATAACATAAAGCCAATAATATTGGAAACTGGCGCTGACGCAGAAAGCATGATAGCTTATGTACAGTTCATCGTAGCCTCAGATGCTACAAAACTAACCGAAGGAACATATAATGTAAATGACAAGCAAGAAGCTATGACTGTAATGAAATCTAAGGGGCAATCAGGCTCTAATGTGTATCCTTCTATCGTATGTAAGCTAAATGGAGAGTACGTGGAAGCCCCATACTATTACTTCGACAACGGTACGGTAACAGTTACAGCAACAGATATTACATTCAATGTAAAAAGCCACTTCGGCAGCACTCTTGACCTCAAATATACAGGTCCTATGGATGTGAAGAGCGGAGCTCCAAAAAGAGCAATGGCACCGATAAAAACGAGAAAAGCATTGAAGTTCTAAATATAGAGAATATTCATATAGAACAATAATAGAAAAAAAACGCTCCTGCCCCGTAAAGCAGGGGGTTTTTTTTCTATATAGGGGACACGGTAAAACGAAATCTTACGAAAAGATAATAATTCCCCTACAAACAGTAGAACGACAAAAAACATTAATTTTGCATATTGTAACGTTTCATACTTTTTGCTGAAAATATTTTACCCTGATCATATATTTAGTTTATTGATAATTTCAAAAAGTATTTTTTATGAAAAAAGTATTTAGTTTTGGATTGCTCATAGCAGCAATGGTTTTGGTTACTTTTTCGTCTTGTAAACCCGCAAATACGGTGAAAAATGTAACAGGAGTGAAACTTAGTGAAACGACTAAGTCTATTGTGGTAGGTGGTGAGTTTGTTCTTACGGCAACTGTCTCTCCTACCGATGCAACAAACAAAGAAGTTACCTGGGCTTCCGACAAAGCCGACATCGCTACCGTAGACAACAACGGTAAAGTAAAAGGATTGGCTATTGGTGAGGCTACTATTACCGTAACTACGAAAGACGGTGAAAAAAAAGCTACCTGTAAGGTAATCGTAGATGCCGAGGCAGAAAAAGCCACTCTGTTCGGTAACGTATATTATCTCGAAGATGAAATCCCGAACGCATATCCGTATGTAATAAAATTAATCACACCGGCAGATGCTTTTGTAGAAGGCAAAATCAAATCTGCGGGCACTTTTCACATATTCACCATATTGAGCACGAAGCCTGCCAACGAGACAGATGTCCCTGCAAGCGGCAAGTACACCGCAAAAGGAGGTTCTGAGCCTATGACTCTTATGATAGATCCGAAAAGGTCTTATGTATATAACTTCACTGCTCAGGGTAAAATGGACGGTAAAATCAAACCTATTACGTCAGGCAATTTCTATGTCGCCGACAAAAAATTTGCTTTCTACGGTGCGACCTCGGAAGGCAAAATCGGCATTGCATATAACGGAGACTGTAAAGTTGTCAACGGAGGTCCCTGGATACGTGAACCAAAAACACAAGAGACCAAAAACGAAACTTTCACAACAGGCAATATCACAAGTTATGGGGACGACAATGGCAAACTGCCATCACAAAATCTATACCTGACAAGTAAGGAGAACGGCAAGGTGCTTGTCGCAGACTTCTTTGTAGCAAAAGATGCCACTACTTTTACCCCAGGTGTGTATAATGTAACATCAACTAAAGCCATAGGAACGATACGAAAATCGCCCGGAGGTAAAGTAGCAGGATTGGGAGCAATGTCTTCAATCTTTGCCATACTCGACGGAGAATTAGTGAAAACCATCTATTTCTTCGATAGAGGACAGGCTGTGGTTACCGACAAAAACATCGACTTTACTATCACTTCACACTTCGGCAGTACTCTTAATATCAAATATACAGGTTCTATGGACTTCAAGAAAAGCGGTACTCCCCCCAAGCCATATAACCTGTAAAATCGATAAAGGCATCGACATCATTAAACACCTACAAATAAGCACAATAGCAAAAAAACACCCCTGCTTTGTAGCAGAGGTGTTTTTTTGCTATTTATTATTTAACCTTATCGCAATCTTTGAGTTGCCATTTTTAGTTTTTTGAGAGGCGACATATAGATTCTTGCTTTTTGAGGAGCAGTGTTTGCCTTAGGTGTCATATCTCCCGAGTAAGTAAGGTTCAGAGTGCTGCCAAAGTGCGAAATTACATGCATTTCAACTTTGTTGGCAGTAACAGTTACCGTACCGTGGTCGAAGAAATAATAAGGTTTATCTACATATCCATCTTCAGTCAGTTTCGAATAGAAAGAATAGTATACGCTAGAACCTGTCGATCCTTTTGATTTAACTACTGTTTTGGGTTCTGCTGAATCCGAGACATTGTATGTTCCATCAAGTTTCGTAGCATCCGCCTTTTCCCAGAACAATACAAATACTGCCATACTTTCTGTGTTAGGTTCGGTTGACAATAAAAACGTTTTTTTACCGCCGCTTGGCTTTCCCATTTTTATTTGTCCTTTTTTCCACTCTTTGGTTATAGTAGTTGGTTGGGTAGGTTCATCTGAGAACGGTTTTGGAGAAGCATCTACGACAGTGTAAGTCGAATTGAATACGAGGTCATATTCTGCATCGTTAGCGTCTTTTCCTTTGAAAGCGATTTTGTTGGCAGTCAATACAAGTTCTCCTTCTACAAAAGGTGAGGGGTCAGTTATTTTATTACTTACAACTTTTCCTGCAAAAGTAAAATAATCGTGCCTTACTATAAACATCGGCTCGAACTTATTTTTTTCTCCCATTTTGTAGGTACCCATTCTCGGGGTAAAATCTTTATCCGATTTAGGAGCGTCCGAACATATAGTAAACTGATACAAAGGGCCGTCTTTTAGATCATCACCGTTCACCATACCTTTGCCTGTAAGTATGATAGTATAGAAGTGTCTGTTTTGTACTCCGAGGTGTCCTCTGTAAGCGAACCAATATAAATCTGTCTGTGTCACGTCGGAAACAGTTACCTTACAGGTAGCCTTTTTTTCACCGTCTTTTGTAGTTACGGTAATAGTAGCTTCACCTTCTTTTACACCTTTTACTTTACCGTTATTGTCTACGGTAGCGATGTCGGCTTTGTCGGAAGACCAGGTAACTTCTTTATTTGTTGCATCGGCAGGCATAACAGTTGCCGTAAGAGTAAACTCTTCGCCTACCTTCAATTTCTTTTCTGTCTCATTGAGTGTTACCCCTGTAACAGCTATGGGTTTAGCAGTTACGGTTACCTTACATTTATCGGTTTTATTACCTTCTTTCGTAGTTACGGTAATAGTAGCTTCACCAATAGCCAATCCTTTTACCTTACCGTTATTGTCTACGGTAGCAACAGCCGGTTTGTCGGAAGCCCAGGTAACTTCTTTGTTCACGGCATCGTTAGGAGATACAGTTGCTGTAAGAACAAACTCACCACCTACCACAATAGACTTAGTTGTTTCACTAAGTTTCACTCCTGTTACTTTTTTGTCCCCTTTACAGGACGGAAAAGCAATCAACGTCATTGCTGCTATGAGCAATCCAAAACTAAATACTTTTTTCATAAAAAATACTTTTAAAAATTGTTAATAAACTTGATTAATTATAATTATAAAAATTAATTTTGTTTCAGTATCATATATCTGCTTGCAAAATTACTGTTTTTTTTCAAAAAAAAAAATTTCAACGCCTTTTTTTTTCATTTTTGTGCTACAAAAAGCTATTTTGTCATAGAAAGTTCACTTTACAACAAAATCAAACTACTGTTAATCAAAAACTTAACCACACATCACACTCTACCGCCCCCTTTATCTGTCATTTCGTGATAGAAGAATTTATGCTTTCAAAAAGAATACCACATTGCACATAAATACATTACGCAGTATTCCACAAACTTCGGACTAATATAAACAACATATTCTCTATTACCCAAAACACCATTTTCTTACAATAAAAATTTAAAATATGCCATACAAATATCATTATGTTTTATAATTCCGGTACGGTGTGTGAATTAAATCATACCCCGTTTTTCTCGAAAAATATATTAATTTTGCTCTAAAATAACCGAACGATGAACTTTACGGAATTTAAAAACAGATTCAACCTCGCAAAAACCAATACACAGCTGGTTTACATCAACATAGGGGTATTTCTGGTGGTTGCTCTGATAAACGTTTTCGATGAACTTTTCGGGCTGTCGCCTAATGGGCTGTCGTCCAAGCTACAGTTGCCGTCGGACTTTGGTATCCTCGGCAAGCAGCCCTGGGGGATATTGACATATATGTTTCTCCATCTGAACCTTCTTCACTTGTTTTTCAATATGTTATGTCTATATTGGTTCGGACAGATATTCTTACGACACTTCACAAGCAAGCAACTTATAGGACTATATATATTCGGCGGAATATTCGGCGGTTTGGCGTATATGCTGTGTTACAACTACCTACCGTATTTCGAGGGACAGACAACCTTACTGTGCGGAGCCTCCGCATCTATAATGGCTCTGATAGTAGCAGCAGCTATGGCAATGCCAAATATGCAGATACGTCTGCTATTCATCGGCATTATCAAATTGAAATGGGTCGCCATCGGCACTATCCTCATCAGTATGCTCGGTATAACATCGTCTAATGCGGGCGGTGAGATAGCTCATATAGGCGGAGCGGCAGGCGGCTGGCTATGGGCTGTTTTGCTTAGGAAAAACATCGAACTTACAAAACCGATAGATTGGATTATATCATTGTTTACCAATATATTCAAGATACTATTCGACCGAAAACCCAAACTGCGACATACGAACAGAAAGTACCACTACGTAAAACCCGACGAGCAGTCCAACGTCTCTCAAAGAGAGAACAACAGAAACCTCGACGCAATACTCGACAAAATCCGTAAATCGGGCTATTCGTCGCTTACAGAGGAGGAGAAGAAGCAACTTTTCGATATCAGCCAAAAAGTTTAACACAACAATGCACTAAACAATTTGGATTATGGAGAGCAACAAGGCGGTTATTGTCAAGATATTACGTTCGGTCGCAAGAAATTTTTTCTTGCTTGTGAACTCCGTCTTTGCTTTGTTTTACATATTTGGAGTAATAGCCACAAAAATATCACCGCTGTGGACGACGTTTTTTGCATACTTTGGTCTGCTTTTCCCTTTCATAGTATCGGTAAACATCTGCTTTATAATCTTTTGGATAATACGCAAACGGAGATACTGGCTAATGTCGGCAGTGCTACTGGCTCTGACATACTCGCACGTGAACAACTTTTTTACAATACCGTATACCGTAATTACGGGACATAAACCGTTAGATAAGGAGATAAAACTGCTGTCGTATAACATATCGTCATTGGGCAGTGTCAGAGATTTCGACCAATTTATGGGCTTCATAGACTCTATCGATGCAGATATAGTCTGTTTTCAGGAGTTTGGCTATTATATCCACCACAAAGACAGACTCAAGAAAGCAATGGAAAAGAACTATCCGTACTCGCATATATGGTACAAAAACCAATCACGAAACTACTCGTGGGGAGTGGCGACATTTTCGAAACACCCCGTTATCAATAAGAAAAAGATAGAATACAGTAGCCGCTACAACGTCTCCATATATTCGGACATAGATATCGGAGACGATACCATACGGGTAATAAACAATCACTTGGAGTCCAATAAATTCACTTTGGCAGATATAAGGCAGTATCGTACCTTAGACAACGACCTTTCGGGGAATAATATATTGAACACTTCGTCGCTTTTTTCGCGAAAATTAGGCGAAGCCTACAAGATACGCGCCACACAGGCAGCTATGGTAAAGGCTACAATAGACAGTTCGCCGTACAAGTCGGTTGTCTGCGGTGACTTCAACGATGTAACCGAGTCGTACGCATACAGTAAAATCAAAGATGGACTAACAGACCTATTCACCGCTACTGCCTGGGGTTATCGCTACTCGTTCCGCTCCAATTATATGTTAGTCGGTATAGATCACATACTTATCGACCACCGACTTATACCCTTGTCGCTCACTATCGACCGTAAAAACTACTCAGACCACTACCCGCTTATAGGTATCTTCGGCACAATTCAGACAAAATGACATTACAGAATGTTGTGTTTCGGAAATTTTGTCATAAATAATTACTGAAAACAGTTTGGTATATGTTTTGATATATATGTTTGTGTAAAACATAAAACTTTTTCAGTAAATTAAAAAATAAGAGATAAAAGAAATGACACTTATCAGAAGAAATCAGAATTGGTTGCCAAGCGTATTCAACGATATGTTCGACAATGGCTGGATTACAAAGACTAATGCTACTGCACCCGCAATAAATGTAGTAGAACACAAAGACAGATTTGCCGTAGAGGTAGCTGCCCCGGGTATGGCAAAAGAGGACTTTTCGGTACGTATCGACGAAGACAAAAACCTTGTAATAGGTATGGAAAAACAGTCGGAAGACAAATTCGAAGACCCCGAAAGCCGCTACCTGAGACGTGAGTTTGGTTACTCTAAGTTTATGCAAACCATAGTATTACCCGACAACGTCGACGAGCAGAAGATAACGGCTAAGATGGAAAACGGTGTACTGCACATCAATATACCGAAACTGACGGACAAAGAGATGAAGCAGACACAACGTAAAATAGAAATAGTTTGATAATAAATTGTTATTGAAAGGAGAAGACTCCCAACCGCCAAGGTGAGGGGTCTTCTTTTTTTCGTCTTCTGCCCTGTCAACTTGCCTGCTGTCTGAAACTATCGCACAAAATATACTTACGTTGTACGAAAACACGCTCTATAACCCTAATCACCTGTCGATGAAGCAGAAGCCCTATAAGCCCCAATGCTCCCAATATGCCGACACCTATCTGCCACGTAAACAACGAACTACACAGAGCAACAAATCCCCACGGAACGAAGAGGATAGGCATAACGAACAGAAAATTTTTGTAAGTCGTTCCCTGATAGTTCATTGCAGAGCCTTTCGACAGGTCGAGTCGTTTGGCTATAAACGGTGCTACCAACATAAAGAAAGCGGTATTGACACCCATATTATAGAGCAATGCCGACAGATGTAGAATGATAATATTGGTACCAAACAGAAAATACGGAGTAGAGAGCACAAAAGATATTATACTGAAACCAATCAGCATATAATAGTTGGCACAGATGTACGTGCGGGTATCTATCGGCTTTGTCATCAGATAATCGAAGTGGCTGCCATTCCACAATATCACCCATTGACCTAAAAGCATAGTAAACGAACCGACCACAAAGACTGCCGCAAAAAACAGCAAACCGTAGCTGTCGGCATAGTGTTTATTGGGATAAAACAGAAGCCCGTAAGCCAAAAACAGACAACCGACGGTAAGTAAAGACTTGGTGCGTTTGTGGCGAAGTATTAGTTTGAGATTAAGCCCGATAAGTTCGCCAATTTGTCCAAATCTCTCCATAAAAGAGAAGTCTGCGGCTTTGGTCTTCGACGAATTGTTTTTACGGTCGAAGCGTTCGGCATAATAATATTTAGCAAAAAAACGTCTGTTGAGTCCGTACGCACACAATACACACAATGCCATTACGAAGATTCCCAAAGGATTGTAGACCAAAAAGCCGAATACGGTAACCGAAAAGTCGAAAAACGACACTACGCCGTAAATCTCCAACACCCCAACTATTGCGATAAGGCAAATAACCGTTAATATTCCCAACAAGCTCGAACCATATCTGCGTTTGAGCAACACCGCCACAAAAATATTAAACCACACTATCATAATAGCTATGATTATCAAAGAAAGACCTTGTAAGACAGTAATATCGCCTGCCGTCAGCGAACGAATGGTAAACGGCACTATCGGTACAAGCAGGAAATAATTGACGGGGTTGAACAGTGGCTTTAGCAACAGATAGTTTACCAACGTATTACGTTTTATCGGCAATATCTGATACGGTGGTAGGTTTATAGTATTGAGCGACTGCATCATAAACCGTGTTGCAATGCCTACGACTACAACATACAGATAGCTACCCAAGAGTATATCCGTCGGTTCATACGGCAAGTCGGCTTCGAGCAGTATATCTCTGAGGAAAAAGCCCAGAAGAAGAAACATCACAAAGAAATACAAGACCGCAAGCCCCACGAATATGTTGGCTATTACGTTCTTGTAAAAGCCGGGGGCTCGCACGGCTTTGATTATTTGATGTTTGAGCAAATAGAGAAAAATCATCTTTTTGTAATGAAAAAAATCGGTCAGAGATTCTTGAACGCTTCGATTGTTGCTGCTATGTCGCCCGACCTGAAAACGGCGTTGCCTGCCACAAGCACGTCGGCACCCGCTTGGTACAGACGGGCTGCGTTATCGAGATTGACACCGCCATCGACCTCTATAAGAGCCTTAGAACCACGACGTTCTATCATCGACCTCAGACGTGCTATCTTAGAGTAAGTATTTTCGATGAACTTCTGCCCGCCAAAACCGGGATTGACCGACATAAGCAAAACCAAATCCACATCGGCAACGATATCTTCGAGCAGCTCCACGGGAGTGTGCGGATTGAGGGTTACGCCGGCTTTCATACCTGCATTGCGGATAGCTGTTACCGAACGGTGTAGGTGCGGAGAGACCTCGTAATGAATATTCATCATCATAGCTCCTACTCGTTTGCACTCTTCGATAAATTTAGTAGGCTCCACTATCATCAGGTGAACATCCAAAGGCTTTTGACTCAATTTATTAACATATTCGAGCACAGGAAATCCAAACGAGATATTCGGAACAAATACGCCGTCCATTATATCTATATGAAGCCAATCGGCACTACTTCGATTGACAATCTCTATATCACGAGCCAAATTGCCGAAGTCGGCACTCAGCAGCGACGGAGCAAGCATTTTGTAGTTATTCATATTATAGAAGAAGATTAGTTTTTATCGTTTCTTACCACCAAAGAGCCCAACAAGCCGATGATAATGCCTATAATAAAATTACCTATGAAGTTGCTGGTTACAAACATCCTGGTAGTGTAGGACATCTCGAGAGCCTGCTCTATCTCCGTTTCGGACAGCAACGACGAGAAGCCGGTTGCCTGCACTATCTGCTCCATAGCCTCCTCTGTCTGTGCTTTGAGTTCGGTCAGATAATCGATATTTATCCATTGTACATATACGAATATCAATGTACTACACACCAACGACGCTGCCAAAAACAGTATAACGAAATAACGAAATGCCTGCGAGTAACTGAATACGTCGGCATTAACACGGCGACGGCAGTCTATGGCAAAACGTACTGCGACGACAGGTATTACAATCTTCATCACCAACTGCAACATAACACTCAACGACGTATTATGTAGCAACGATACTGCAAAGTGGATAAAAAACAGCACTCCGAGCAACAACCCGAAGTACATAGCGTGTCTGAAACAATCCTTATTCATTGTCTTTTATAACAGATATATTTATTTTATCCAACCTTTGTATTTAAACCGACAGTCGCGGTATTCGGGCGTCATATATATGTAGGTGTTTTTTATCTTGTTCTTCACCCAGTTGTCGAGTATCTCTTCGCTTTTGATATTTTCGCAATAGCGTTTGATTACTTGATAGTCGTCTGTAAGGTTTGCCTTATGAGAGTCGAGTTTATCTTTGATTTTCACCACTACATATACCTCTCTGCCGAGTTGAGTATCTATCATAGCAAACGGCTTCGATATTTCGCCTTTCTGCATATTATAAACCTCTTTGGCTATCTCGGCGGGTAGGTTCTGATACTCGAAGCGAGACGAGCCCGAATTGGGATTGCTCATCAGACCTCCGTTGAGCCTTGTGTTTTTATCGGAAGAGAACCTCATTGCTGCCTCTTCGAACGTCATCGTATTGTTCTTGATAGAGAACGATATACTGTCGAGACGTGCCAGAGTGGCCTTTTTCACATCGTCGGACACCTTCGGACGCATCAGTATGTGGCGGCAATTGATACGGTCGCCTTTCTTCTCTACGAGCTGGATAATATGATAGCCGTAAATGGTCTCTACCACACGTGAGACTTTACCCGGCTCATGCAGGTCGAAAGCCACGTTCGAAAACTCGGGCTCCATCATACCCCTGCCGAAAAAACCGAGACTACCGCCTTGCTTTGAAGTGCCTTCGTCTTCGGAATACAGTCGGGCAAGCATAGTGAAATCGGCATTACCCTTGTTTACACGCTCTGCCAAATCACGCAGACGATTTTTCACCTCCTCCCTCTGTGCGTCTGTAATATTCGGTTCCAAGCGAATCACCTGTACCTCTACGGTAGCGGGCATAGTAGGGATACTGTCGGGTTTCATACTCTCAAAAAACTTACGCACCTCCGAAGGAGACATTTTGTTGTTGCCGATAATTTTCTGCTGTACTTCCTGCACTACCATCTGCCGTTTGATGGCTTCAAAAAGCTCTTCGCGTATCTCGTTGATGGACTTTTTGAAGTACTCTTCAAGTTTCTCCTGTGAGCCTATCTCGGCGATATATTGGTTTATCTGCATATTGACACGTGTAGAGACTTGTCCTTCGTTTGCCACGATACTGTCGAGCGAGGCTTGGTGTAGAAACAACTGCTGCACGGCTATCTGCTCCGCTATCAGGCAATTGGGGTCTCCATCAAACTTGACGCCATTGTAATTAGCCATCTGACGCTGCTCTTCGACCTCCGATTTCAGTATCGAATTTTCGCCCACGATCCAAACTACTCCGTCGATTACTTTTTTCTGAGCACTTGCCGCCGATAGCGAACAGAGTATGGTTATGATTATCGTTAATCTTTTCATTATCTGTATTTTGTTTTTTTGTCTTGTGTGATATTACTTTTTAATATTGATTACAATGTTGCCTTTTTTCTGTTGTTTGGCAAATAGCTCTTCCAGATACCTATCCAGCATTATTTTATCGTTTTTCTCTTTTAGCAGATACTCTATTTCGTCTTTTGCCAACTCGAAAGGCATAGCACTATTCTGCGACTTGAAATCGACTATTTTAAACATATACGACAATACGCTGTCCTTGTACTCGTACATTTTATTCGATGCAAACCCCGAGACATTGACCATAATGTTCTTGGGTATCATATAACTGACGTCTGATAATTTCACCCACTTATCCAAGAAGAAACTATAAGTCATCGGGTGCTTAAGGCTTATGCGTTCTATCTCGTCGATAGACTCTCTGTCCAATTTTTTCATTGCTTCACGCAAATGCTTTATATTCGGCGAGCCGTTTGTGATGCTAAGGAAAGCCCCTTTTATTATCGGCTCCGACAGAGTGAAGTTCGATTTGTTTTTTACATAAAAACTTGCAATTTCTTCTGTCGTAGGAGCTTTGCTTTTTTCCTCAGCCAAAGCCTGTTTGTATTTGTTTAGCACAAGCGTCTGACGATACTCCTCTACCTGACTGTTTATCTGCTCGTCGTTTCTGTAATAGTCCGCAGCTTCTTTGTACAGTATCTCGTCGATAGCCCATTTTTTCAGATAATTTTCGATGAACTTCACACTGTCGGGAGAGTCTTTCGCTTGCTCCAATATTGGAGTAAGGTCTCTCTGTGTCAGAGTCTTATCGAAAGCCTTAGCAATGACATTATCTGCCAAATGTGTCGTCTTGGACGAACAACCAAACAGCAAAAACAAAAAAGCGACAAACACAACTCTGTTCATATTCTTTTTATTTGACGTAACAGTATTATTACTAATAGCAGGCAAAGGTACTATTTTTTTAGTATAAAGCCATATAGAATTAATATTTTTTACGTATTGGGGACTTTCAAACTTTTTGCGTAGTAGTTTGATTGATTGGGTGGCAAGTTATCGGGACTTACAAGAGAGCCGTATATGCAATACGATTATAAAAAACGTGAGGTATTCGTATGTAGGCGAACATCTCACGTTTTAATATCGATGTGTAGTCAAAAACTTATTTCAACTTTGCTCCGAAGAACTCCATACAGCGTTTGTACAGGTTGTAACGTGCCTTAGAGCCGAGTATACTGTGGTTTTTGTTGGTATATAGCTGCATATCGAACTGTATGCCTGCGTCCACGAGCTGCTCTGCCATAAGGTATGTGTTCTGTGTATGTACGTTGTCGTCGGCGGTGCCGTGTATCATCAGTAGGCTGCCTTTGAGTTTGTCGGCTTGTTTTAGAAGATTAGCTTTTTCGTATCCGTCGTAGTTCTCTTGCGGACGATTCATAAACCGTTCGGTATAAGCCGTATTGTACAGCTTCCAATCGGTAACGGGAGCAATAGCCACGCCTGCTTTGAAGGGCGAATTGTCGGATATCATACATTTCAATGTCATAAATCCGCCATAGCTCCACCCCCATATACCTATCTCGCTGTTCGGGAACTCGTTGCGTTTGAGGTAGTTGGCTGCGTCTATCTGGTCTTTGGCTTCGAGCACTCCGAGTTGACCGTATGTAGCTGTTCGGAAAGCATTGCCTCTGCCACCCGTTCCGCGACTGTCTACACAAGCTACCGCAAAACCGTTCAGTGCAAGGTAATACTCCCAGTCGCAACCCCAGCGGTTGAGTACCTCCTGCGAGTCGGGACCCGAATACTGAGTAAGCACAAGCGGCATCTTGCCAGACTTGGAGACTCCCACAGGCTCCAATATCCAGCCATTCAGCTCCGTACCTTCGGAGTTGGTGAATTTGAAGAAGCGTTTACCGGGCAGGTTAGACTTTTTGAATCTGTCCGCCAGCTCTTTGTTGTCTTCTATCACACGCAATATTTTACCCGAATTGTTGATGACCGAGTAGATATTGGGCGTCATAATATTGGAGAAGTTGTAGATAGCATATTTGAAGTTAGCCGAAAACTTAGCCGACTGAAATCCCTTACGATTGTCGAGAGCCGATATTTTACCGTTTACCGAACGACATACTTCGCGTTCTGTCGGTGTGTGGAAGGCTGCCTGGAAGTAAGCCGTTTTGCTTGCTTCGTCGTATCCATAGAAGTTGATGACATCGAAATTGCCCGATGTAATCTGCTGTTTCTGAATACCTGTCGGCGAATGGAGATAGATATGGCGATATCCGTCTTTTTCGCTCATAATAAGGAAAGAGTTGTCGGAGGTAAACATAGCATTGTAGTTCCTGTAATCTACATAAGTCTTCGACGATTCCGAATAGAGGGTAGCACCCAAGCCGCTGCGCGGATTGTAATTGATGATATCTATCTGTTTTTGGTCTCTGGCGAGTTTGACCACAGCCAGAGCATCAGACGATGATGTCCATTTGATGATAGGGATATAGAAATCCGTGCCTTCCATCTTCATTCGTGTAGTGGTACGGTTTTCGACATCGTACACCCAGACGGATACTCGCGAATTGTTGGTGCCGGCTCTCGGGTATTTGAATGTCTGCAATACAGGCATAGTATCGGTAAACAACTGCATAGAGAAGTTTTCGACATCTTTTTCGTAGAATTTTACAAACGCCAACAACTTGTTGTCGGGCGAAAACTGAAAATATTGCACATTGGCAAACTCCTCTTCGTATACCCAATCGGCTATACCGTTGATAAGTTCGTTCTTCTTACCGTCTTTGGTGATTTGGCTTTCGGTATCGAAGTCGAGTTTTTTCAGAAACAGATTATTATCTCTGGCGAAAGCCACTATTCTACCGTTAGGCGAAAATGTGGCAGACGTCTGTGCTCCGTTTTCCGATACGGGAGTTATTCGTCTACGGTTGATATCGTATACATAGTAGCTGCCGATAGAGCTGCGGCGATATACAGGACGGGAGTTTGTAAGGAGCAATATACGCCCTTCGCTATCGTCGAACTGAAACCACTCTACTTGTTTTACGGGGCTTTTTTCGACCTTATCGACATCGAATATAACTTCGGGTTTACTACTTTTGTAATAATCCACTATTATCTGTTTTTTGTTATCCGAGACATAGGCAAAGCGTTCGCCGTCTCTCATAGATACCACATTGGCAGGGGATTTTGCTTTCCACTGACTTGTAGTAAGTTCTTCGAGAAATTTTTCCGCATTTTGCGAAAAAATGGAGATATTGCCCATTGCGAGCAATATTGCCAACGATAAAAAGATTCTTTTTTTCATATATTTCTTGAATAAATTAATTTTTGGTTTTATATTGATTAGTTAAAAACTCTTTGATACGGGGTACATACATATCTATATCTCCCGCACCGAGCGTTACAAGCACATCGAACCGTTTGTCTCCAAGCACATCGAGTAGTTTAGCTTTGGTTGTAAGCGTCTTGTTGGGATTGGTTATACGGTCGAATATGATTTGCGAGCTGACACCCGGTATCGGCTCTTCGCGAGCGGGATATATCTCGACCAGCACTACCTCGTCGAGCAGAGAGAGAGCCTGTGCAAATTCGTCGCAGAAGTCGGCTGTACGACTGTACAGATGAGGTTGAAACACTCCCAACACCTTCTTGTCTGCGTAGAGCAATTTCAGCGAACGTATAGACGACGCCAACTCTTTCGGGTGATGAGCATAGTCGTCTATATATATCTTAGGCTCCGACAGATGTTGCTCGAAACGACGTCTCACCCCTTTGTATGAGGCTATTGCCGCCCGCAATTCGTCTGCCGTAGCTCCGTTGAGCCACGCCACGGCTATTGCGGCTATTGCATTCTCCACATTTACCAAAACAGGTACTCCAAGGTCTAAGTCTGCAATCCTTTTGCCAAGCAATACGGCGTCGAACAGCAGCTTCCCATTGCCGATACGTATATTGTCGGCGTAGAAATCGGCATCTTCCGAGGCTGAGTAGGTATATGTTTTCACATTGCGCTGCAAATGAGGTGAGAGCGTAATACCTTTTTTATAAATGAGAGTACCGCCCTCTTTTATCAATCCGCAGAAGTGCTCGAATGCCTCGATGTACTCTTCGTGAGTATGGTATATATCCAGATGGTCGGCATCGGTAGACGATACCACAGCCATATAAGGCGACAATCTATGGAACGAGCGGTCGTATTCATCAGCCTCGATGACTACCAAGTCGCTCCTGTCGGACAGAAGCAGATTGCTATTGTAATTCAGCGATATGCCTCCGAGAAAAGCGTTGCAGTCGATACTACTCTGTCGTAGCAGGTGAGCTATCATCGACGAGATGGTAGTTTTGCCGTGAGTTCCGGCGACACACAAGCCGCGTTCGGACTTGGTGATTTCGCCCAATATTTCGGCTCGTTTGTAAACTCTGAAATTATTTTCTCTAAAAAAACACAACTCCTTGTGTTCGGGAGGAATAGCCGGAGTATAGACAACTACCGTCCTCTGAGGGTCTTTGAATTTGGCGTCGATATCGCTACCCAAATCGTCGTAGTGTATATCTATGCCCTCCGCCTGCAATTCAGTACACAGGTGGCTACATACTCTGTCGTAGCCACCTACTTCAAAACCTCTCTGCCGGAAGTACCTGGCGATAGCACTCATTCCGATGCCACCGATACCGAGAAAATAATAATTAGTCATCTCCGATATAATATCTGAACCGCAAACGGTATAAGTTACATTTATTAATCCTTGGGTATAACGAGTTTATAACCCTTACCGTGAATGTTTACGATGCTTATATCGGGGTCTTGTTGCAGGATTTTACGCAACTTGGTGATATACACGTCCATACTTCTTGCATTGAAATAGGTTACCTCGCCCCATATAGCTTTCAGGGCTGCATTTCGTTCGAGTATCTGGTTGGCGTTTTGCAGCAGAGCACGAAGCATTTCGGCTTCTTTGGTTGTGAGCTTGTGTTTCTCTTCGTCGAAGGTGAGTATCTGTTTTTGATAGTCGAACATAAAACGACCGAATTTGTATTCCGTTGTGCCGAGTTGTAGCTTTTGCATATTCACACGACGCATTATAGCCTCTATCCTGAACAATAACTCTTCCATCGAGAAAGGTTTGGTGATATAATCGTCTGCACCTATCTTGAAACCTTCCAGAATGTCCTGCTTCAAGGCTTTGACCGTCAGAAAGATAATAGGCACTTTGGTATCTTTTTTTCTGATGTCGGAAGCGAGCGTGAAACCATCTTTGTTAGGCATCATAACGTCGAAGATACAAAGGTCGTATTCATTTTCAACAAAAGCCTGATATCCAAGCTCTCCGTCGGGCATCAAATCCACTTCATAGTCTTTGGCGACTAAATATTCTCTCAACAATGAACCCAAGTTAGGGTCGTCTTCACACAATAAGATTCTCGTATTCATAACTTTAATCCTTTATTTTTACTATTTATACTAACTAATTTACTGATATTATATAATTTAATCTTCATGCTTTGTATTTAGTTTTCGGTCAACCCTCAGGTTCGGACAGCGGCAATTCTATGATAAATTTGGTACCTATGCCGAATTCGCTCTCTACTTCTATTTTACCCTTGTGTTCGGTAACTATTTTTTTGACGTATGCGAGCCCGAGTCCAAATCCCTTGACGTTGTGCAGATTACCTGTCGACACACGATAGAATCGTTCGAATATACGTTTCTGGTCGTCTTTTTTGATACCTATTCCATTGTCTTCTATCGAAATAAACAGCTTATTCTTTTCGTTCCACGTTTTCACATTGAGTATAAGGTCTTTGGTGGTGTACTTCACCGAGTTTTCGAACAGATTGTATATCACATTGGTAAAATGCACGTTATCGACCAAGGCAAATGGGTTTTCGGCTTGCAGGTCGGCACTGATTCTGCCATTGGTTTGGTTGATTTTTATCGAAAAATTCTTTACCACCTTGCTTATGAGCTGATTGACGTCAGCCTCACGGAGGTTCAGTATCTGCTGCGACTCGAATATGGACGTTTGCAGCACTTTATCAACCAACAGATTAAGTCGCTGTGTCTCAGCTTTTATTACATTCGACACTCCATCGAGCAACTCGGGCGATTTACCCATCTTATTGTCTTGCAACATCTGCGATGCCAACGATATAGAGGCTATCGGAGTTTTTAGCTCGTGTGTCATATTGTTAAGGAAGTCGGACTTTATGTCGGCATCACGCTTCTGTACCAAAAGCACATAGAGCGTAACTATCACTAAGACAAACAAGAATATGGACACTATCACCGTAGGCAATATGGCGTTGATAAACTGGTTTCTGTAAGAGTTGTCGCTCGAGAATATGAGGTTTGCATACAGAGCCTCGTCTGTCTGGGGCGTTGCGAATATCTGTTGTTTTATAGAGCGTCGCTTGTTTTTGAGATTGATAGAATAGTTAGAAAAAATTACCCGATTGTTCTCTTTCGATACGAAAAAGGTAAAATTGTCGTTTATATTATTCTCTTTCAATGCTGTAGATATTCGTTCGTAGAATTTCCCGAAATCTATTCTTTCGGCGGCACTTTTGTATGAGTTTTCGAGCATCAGTTTAGCCAAAACCCTGTCTGTGAGGTTTTTATTTTGCAGATATTGCTTTTTGTGATTATCCACAATTATCTGATTCAGCCGCATTATAGAGATATTTTGCCGATCTGATTTGCTGTTTATACGGCTGCTCGGGTCGAAAATATTATTTACATAACTATCTGTATCAAAGTCCACTGTCTCGTCGATAATTCGTTTTATCTCCTCTTCTTGCGTCTCCTGTTCCACATCCTTGACAACACGCTCTACTACGTCCACGAATGTCTGGTCGTAGAAAGCGGTCGTTTTGCGAATAAGGATATACTGAAACACCAACAGCGATACGAGGCTGACGGATACGATGGTTATTAACACTATAAGTTTTACCTTTCCCATAACGACTGCAAAATTAATTAAAATTTTTGATTTTAACACAAAAAAATTAACCGAAAAAATTTTTTAAGTTAAAAAAGCACACTCTATCCCTCTAAAAACCGTCTTTTAACAAAGATAACATCGTACAAAAGATATTGTTATAAGTTAAATAAAAAAAGGAGCAATGTTGTCACAATAATCACTAAAAAACACAATAAGGTTTCTATGATTACACGGAAACCTTTATTTTTGTCAATAGTCTATACAAATGTGATTTATAAGAAAAACGGGACTAATCTATTATGAGGCGGGCACAGACAATGCCCCTGAAACTCATAAGCTCGCAACGGATAGACCGAGTCCAAAATCACAAAATGGTGAATATTCCTCTAAAAATATCCGCCATTAAACATTAGTTTTGTACCTTAGGAGTCTTTACTTATATCGGAACGATATCCTACCCTTCGACAAGTCGTAGGGCGACATCTCTACCTTTACTTTATCGCCCGGCAGTATCCTGATGTAGTGCATACGCATCTTACCCGATATATGGGCAATTATCTCGTGCCCGTTCTGCAACTGCACACGAAACATTGCGTTCGATAGAGCCTCCAAGATTGTACCGTCTATTTCTATTGCCTCTTGTTTTGCCATAGATTAATTTTTATTTTGCTTATTAAATTGGTTTTTATCGAGTTTCGAGAGCTTTTTCTATTATCGAGAAGTCGGACAATATATCGGCTTTGCCCTTACGCACTACCACGGCGTGTTCGTAGTGGGCAGCCCACTTACGGTCACGAGTACGGGCAGTCCAACCGTCTTTGTCTATTGTTATGTTGTAATGCCCCATATTGATCATTGGCTCTATGCATATTACCATATTCTCTTTGAGCATCGGTCCCTGTCCGCGTCTGCCGTAGTTGGGCACTTGCGGGTCTTCGTGCATACTCTTGCCTATGCCGTGTCCGACCATCTCTCTGACACAGGAGTAACCTCTTGCCTCGCAGTATGTCTGTACGGCGTTCGATATATCTCCGACACGGTTGCCGGCTACAGCCATTTCTATGCCTTTGTACAGTGCTTCTTTGGTAGTTTTCAGCAATTTAGCCGCCTCCTCGGATATGTTGCCTACGGCAAATGTATAAGCACTATCGCCTATAAAGCCATATTTACAGGTACACAGGTCGATAGATAAGATATCGCCCTCTTTTATGATGGTTTTTGCAGAGGGAATACCGTGCACGACTACATCGTTCAGAGACATACAGGTGGCATTAGGGTATCCGTAGTATCCCTTACAGGGGGCTTCCGCCCCGTGGTCGAGGATAAACTCTTCTGCCAAACCGTCGAGGTATTCGGTCGATACACCGGGTTTCACAAGAGGAGCAAGCATTGCCAAAGTCTGTGACACCAGCAGGCAGCACTCGCGTATTTTTTCTATATCTTCTTCTGTCTTTATATATATCATTTTTAGACGATTGTATCTATATTTTTATGAAGTGCAAAATTAATACTTTTTTTAAAACAAAAAAAGAGGTTCACTTAGAGTGAACCTCTTTTCTCTTTATGCTTTACAGTTATATCACTGTCAGATTATAGTTCTCCTCCTTTGAAAATCTTCGTCATAGGTACGCGGTTCACCTTGCCGTACTTGCTTTCGATGGATTTGAGGTCGATATATTTCGGGTTGCCGTGTATGACGATGATAACGGGAGCGTTCTTTATCTTTTCGTTGTAGAACTTCACGATGTTGTCGAATGTCAAATCTTCGGCTTGTTGGTACCAAGTCTTATTCGGGTCGTCGGTAAAGCCCATCTTCTTAACGGTATTTTCGTAGTAACTACTCTTGCTTCTGAACGGAATGTATCTCGCTGCCAGCTCAGCTTTTACGGTAGTCTTGATATTGTCTCCGTACGACTTGAACATTGGCATATTCTTGAGTAAGTCCATATAGATGTCGACCACAGTATTGACTTTGTCGTTTTGCGTACCTGTCGAGCCCATAAACCAACTTGTCTTATTCATCGGATTCATAGTAGCGACTCCGTATGTATTGTAAGCCAGCGAACGTTTTTCACGTATTTCGGAGAAACAGATATTGTTGAGTCCGCCTGCTCCGAAGTAACGCGTGAAAGCAGTATAGTCTATGTATTGCGAATTGTCGTAGTTGCCTATGGGGAAATACATAGTAACTTGTGCCTGCTGAATATCGGTATTGGGCAAGAAATATATTTCGGGTTGCGTGTACGAAACGCGGTCGCGATAAAACTCGGGCTGTGCCGTCAGGATAGTCTTCTGCGTCGGCACAGTACCTTTGAGTATCTCTGCGACTTCTTCTATCGGCTTCTCGCCCGAATAGTGTACGTTTACGGGATAAGAGGTTATCTTCTGAATGGCAGCAGTAAGATCTGAATTGGTAATGAGAAAGTTGTAGCCAGACTGACCCATAAATATCAACTCCTTAGACGGTATACGGTCGATATAATGCGATTGCTCGCCATACTGTATATACTCCATAAGGGCGTAAGAGATTAAGGCAGGCATACGTTTCTCGAACATACGGCTTTGTACCGCACTACCCATAACAGCTTCTATCTGTTTGTTGTCGAGCTTCGGCATCAGGCAGAGGCGGAATATTATAGGCATTACCTTATCGAGGTCTCTTTCGTTACCCACAACATTAATTACAAACTTATTGTCGGTAATACCTACGCTATACGAAGCCCCGTGTTTGGAGAGTTCTCTGCGGAGGTCATTGTTCGACTGGCTCGGCATAGTACCTGCGTAGTTCATAAGAGTGGCTGCGTACTGGAGTTTCTTGTCGGTATGTGTCCCTACCTGATACTCAAGAACAAGCGAGAAGATATCGTTCTTCGGGTTTTTGACATAAAAAAGTTTACCGCCATTGAAGAGGTCTTTCGTCTTGATATCGGAGAAGTCGGTAAATTTCGGCGTAGGAGCCTGTACGGGATTCTTAACGAAATTTTTGTAATACTGCGAATATTCTTCGTCGGGCATTTCGAGTTTTTCAATTTGTGCCTTATCGAAAAGTTGTATTTTCGGATCTCCCTCAGAGAACGAAATTGTAAGATAATTGCCTGAGAAATATTTGTTTGCTGTTGCCTTAATATCGTCGATAGTGATAGCTTTTATCTTTTCTTCCATATTGAAATATTCGCTCATCGGAATATTGTAGAGGTACGACTCTGTGGCAAAGTCTATCTTTGAACCTGGATCTTCTGAAATTGTCTTAAGCTTCTGCAGGAAACTTTCCTTTACCGATTGGAAAAGCCAAGTAGGTATCTGTCCGCGTTTGAGCTTGTTTATCTCTGCCATAACGAGTTTTTCGGTAGCAGCGTCGGACTCATAAGTATATTGGCTTACATCGAAATAGGGTGAAGCCTGTATGATAATACGTCCACAGTCACGCAACGACATAGAAGAAGCTCCTACTCCCCCGATAGCTCCTTCCATATTGAGCTTGTCGAAGAGACCTATATTGTAGTCGTTGTTGAGGATAGAGAGCATAAAATCTATCTTAAACTCATCGGGATGTCCCTTTTTCACACCGTCGTAACCCCATACTATAGAAGGCGAGTAGCCGAGTTTTATCTTTATTTTTTCGTTCTTTGTCAGCGGAGTAGGTATGGTAGGCTTGCGTTCGGGGAGTTTTTTTGCCTGCATCTTGCCGAAAGTCTTTTCTATCAAAGGTTTCACGGCAGCAGGATCGAAGTTACCATATAGCAGCAGCCCCATATTGTTTGGCACATACCAATCTTCGAAAAACTTAATCATCGGTGTCATACTCGGGTTTTTCAGGTGTTCGGGTGTGCCGATAACTCCGCGAGCGTAGTACGAACCTTTAAATAAATGCTCAAACAGAGTCATATATTGTTGGTAGCCTATATCGGGTGTTCTAAGGTTCAACTCTTCGAATACGTTTTCCATTTCTGCTTGGAATTCGCGGAAAACGGGGCGTTGGAAGTGGTCGCAATAGAGTTTCAGCCATTTCTCCATCTGATATGCGGGGAAAGAGTTGTGGTAAACCGTTTGGTCGAAATTGGTATAAGCGTTCAGTCCTGTACCGCCAATAGCCTGAATAAGCGTAGGATATTCCGAACCTTTACTGATTTTCGACGATGCCACCGAGAGTTCGTTTATCTTTTTTGTCAGCTCGTCTCTTTTGGCTTTGTCTTTTTTCGGATCTTTCAGCTTTGCCTTTTCGTCATATAGCTTGATAATCTGCTCGTACATAGGCTTTTCCTTCGCCCAGTCGAGAGCACCTATTTCCTGCGTACCCTTGAACAACATGTGTTCGAGATAGTGAGCCAAACCCGTAAAATCTGACGGTTCGTCGATAGAACCTGCTCTTACGGCAACTTGTCCGTAAACATCGGGTATATCTTTATCAACCCACAGATATACCTTCATACCGTTTTGTAGAGTATATTCCTCGAACCCCTCTTTCAGATTGGTCTGAGCAAACACTCCCAAACTAACGGCTGCAAAAGCCATTAACATCAAAAATGTCCTTTTAATCATAATTTTGTATTATATTTTATTTAATTTAAATTTACTAATCTATAAGCGTGCAAAGATAATAAATTATTTTTTTATACAATATCGACAGACATTTGTTTCCGAGATAATAAATTGTTTATCAAAAGAAAAAAAGAATCTCTTGCAGGAGATTCCTTTCTTTTTTTGTCGTTAAAAAACTTCGATAGTATCTCAGACTTTGATTTCTACCGAAACACCGCTCGGCAGCTCGAGCTTCATCAGAGCATCTACTACTTGCGATGTAGACGAATAGATGTCTATCAGACGTTTGTACGACGAAAGTTCAAACTGTTCGCGAGACTTTTTGTTGACGAAAGTAGAGCGGTTTACGGTAAAAATCCTTTTGTGTGTAGGCAACGGAATCGGTCCGCTTACTGCTGCACCTGTGGCTTTTGCCGTTTTCACGATTTTCTCTGCCGACTTATCAACCAAATTGTAGTCGTACGATTTCAGCTTGATTCTGATTTTTTGTTGACTCATAAAATAATATATTTTTATTAAAGTTACTAATGTGTTGAAGTTAAGAGTCATTCGCTAACCTCAACAGTGAAAAATACAAGCGGCAAAGGTAATAATATTTTTTCGAAACACAAACATTCGCTACGAATAGTTCACGACGATATTCGGTTTTCGAGGGCAATAAATAAATTTTTATTGTCTTCGAGGCATCGTCTACGGAGTAGTTTGTTTTGGATACTCCTATACGGCACGGAGAGACCGATAGCCGATTTTCGATTGGCGGTTTCAGATTTTCTTTGTACCTTTGCAGACTTTTTCTGAGATGGTTTTTACACTCGGAACAAGACAACAAAAAAATATAAAAATAATACTATCACTATGGCATTTTCAAACAACGTTATGATTGTTCGTCATAAACTGTTGGCAGACCTCGTAAGGCTCTGGAAAGACGAACAACTTGTAGAAAAAATCGACAGACTTCCATTAGAACTGAGTCCTAAGAAATCGAAACCTCTGGGGCGGTGTTGCGTCCACAAAGAGAGAGCGGTATGGAAGTACAAGACCTTCCCTCTGCTGGGTTTCGATATGGACGATGAGAAAGACGAACTTACTCCTCTGTCTGCCTATGCCCGCCAGGCTCTCGACAGACGAGAACGCATAAAAGAGAACATCCTATGCGTCATAGACGAGGCATGCTCTTCGTGCGTGCAAATAAACTACGAAATAACCAATCTCTGTAAGGGTTGCGTAGCCCGCGGCTGCTACACCAATTGTCCGAAAAATGCGGTACACTTTCAGAAAAACGGTCAGGCTCAGATAGACCACGACGCTTGCATTAGTTGCGGTATATGTCACCAAAGTTGTCCGTACCACGCAATAGTTTATATTCCTGTTCCTTGCGAGGAGTCTTGTCCTGTGAAGGCAATCAGTAAAGATGAGTTCGGTATAGAGCATATCGACGAAAGCAAATGTATATACTGTGGTAAATGTATTAATGCTTGTCCTTTTGGTGCCATCTTCGAAATATCGCAAGTATTCGACATACTCGAAGGTATCCGTCGTGGCGAAAAGATAGTGGCTATAATAGCTCCGTCGATTCTCGGACAATTCAAGACCACGATAGAGCAGGTTTACGGGGCATTCCGACAGATTGGTTTTGCCGATGTGATAGAAGTTGCCGAGGGTGCTATGAGTACCGTCAGCCACGAGGCACACGAACTACTCGAAAAACTCGAAGAGGGTCAGTCGTTTATGACTACCTCGTGTTGCCCGTCGTATATCGAACTTACCGAGAAACATCTGAAAGACCTCAAACCATACGTCTCTTCCACAGGGTCGCCTATGTACTATGCTGCCCGTATAGCCAAAGAGCAACACCCCGACGCCAAGATAGTGTTCGTGGGTCCCTGTGTGGGTAAACGCAAAGAAGCCCGCCGCGACGAAGCGGTAGATATGGTGCTTACATTCGAAGAGGTCGGCTCCATCTTCGATGGGCTCGATATAAAAATAGAAGAAGCTCCTCAATTCAGGATAGCAACCGACTCCGTACGCGAGGCACACGGCTTTGCCGTTGCAGGCGGCGTAGCAGGGGCTGTCAAATCGTACCTCAAAGTACGTGGTAAAGACCAACAGGTGATAGATATTAATATATCAGACCTCAACAAGAAGAATATCGCTTTGCTCAGAGCCAGTGCAAGGTCGGGCAAAGCCAACGGCAACTTCATTGAGGTGATGGCCTGCCCGGGCGGTTGTATAACGGGACCCAGTGCATACAACGACGTTATGTCAGGACGAAAACAGATAGACAGAGAGCTGCTCAAGATAGAGAAGACCTATGAAACGGTTGGTCTATAAGCTGAAAAAGGATAGAACTCTTCTTACCGAAGAGTTCTACTCTCTTTTGGCTGGGTACGACGAAGAGACACTGAGTTGTATCAACAGAGAGGCACGCGAGGTGAGCCTCAGCCGTTTCGGGAACAAGATATACATACGCGGACTTATAGAGATAAGCAATTGCTGCAAGAACGATTGCTATTACTGCGGTATCCGCAAGAGCAACCGCAATATAGAGCGTTACAGATTGCAGGACGATAGCATTGTGGGGTGTTGTGCCGACGGGTACGAACTCGGTTTCCGTACCTTTGTCTTGCAAGGCGGCGAAGACCCTGCTATGTCCGACGACCGACTGGAGGCAATCGTGGCACGTATACGACGACAATTTCCCGACTGTGCCATAACGCTATCTTTGGGCGAAAAAAGTAAAGATACGTACCGACGTCTGTTCGAGGCGGGAGCAAACCGCTATCTGCTGAGGCACGAGACCTACAGCAAGGCTCACTATCAGGAGCTTCATCCGTCGGAGATGTCTTACGACAACCGTATAGAGTGTATCGGTGCGCTCAAAGAAATAGGGTTCCAGACAGGGACGGGCATTATGGTGGGTAGTCCGCATCAGACGGTAGATAATCTCATAGAGGATATACTGTTTATCCGTCGGCTGCAACCGCAAATGATAGGCATAGGTCCTTTTATCCCTCATAGCGATACGCCTTTTGCACAGTATGAATCGGGTACGATGGAACTTACCCTGCTGCTGCTCTCGATATTTCGCCTGATGCACCCGACGGCACTGATACCGGCTACAACGGCATTGGCGACGCTTGCACCCGACGGCAGACTGAGAGGGATACTCGCCGGAGCTAACGTAGTGATGCCCAACCTATCGCCAAAAGACGACAGAGTGAAATATTCTCTGTACGACAACAAAGCAACGCTTGGAGCAGAAGCCGCCGAAGGACTGTCGCTGCTCGCAGAACAACTCGCAGGGATAGGATACGAAATATCGTTCGAGCGAGGCGACTTTGAGAGTTGTGTGTAAATTAATATCTTTGTAAAGTATCTTGAACTAAATAAACGATAATGGACAAAAACAGTATTCTGCAATATAAAACGTTGTTTGATAGTATTGTAAAGCACATTGTAAGCGATGATGCCAAAGAACAAGTAGAAGTGTGGTTTGCCCGCGAACTGCAAACAATATTAGGCTATGCGCGTTGGGAAAACTTTCTCGTTGCTATACACCGAGCGGTTGATTCGTGTAAAGCGCAAGGTATCAGTGTAGATGATCATTTTCGTGAGGTCACGAAAATGATCGAAATCGGTAAAGGTGGTAAACGAGAAGTCGCCGATTTTATGCTTACCCGCTATGCTTGTTATCTCATCGCCCAAAACGGCGACCCCAAGAAAGAAGAAATCGCCTTTGCCCAAAGTTACTTTGCCGTACAAACACGAAAGGCAGAATTGATAGAAGAACGGCTAAACCTGATTTCTCGTTTGGAGACTCGAGATAAATTGAGAGCAGCCGAAAAACAATTGTCGCAGAATATATACCAACGAGGTGTCGACGACAAAGGTTTCGGGCGTATACGCTCCAAAGGAGACACAGCGCTTTTCGGAGGACACACCACCGAAGATATGAAAAATCGCTTGGGCGTGAAAGCCAATAGACCATTGGCAGACTTTCTGCCTACTCTTACCATAGCAGCCAAAAACCTTGCTACGGAAATGACCAACTACAACGTGGAAAACAAAGATCTGTACGGAGAGACGTCCATTACTCATGAACACATACAGAACAATCAAAGTGTACGTGCTATGTTGGCAGACCGCGACATAAGACCTGAAGATTTGCCTGCCACCGAAGATATCAAGAAGTTGGAACGCAAAGTTGCCCGAGACGAGAAAAAGATAGAACAAGCCTCACAAAAACTTCCGAATAAGAAAAATGGGGATTAATGAAATACTAAACAATATACTGCACGTAGAGCACGGCTTTCAGCACATCATTGATGGGGCTGATGAAATCTATTCTGCAAACTCGAAGGAACAATGTTTTGAGGTTGCCCTCGAACTATTCCGAAACGATGCCTATCAAGCACGAATGTTGGCAACTACGATATTGGGACGATTGGCAATAGAGGATAATGACGCGCTTCGTTTTCTGAAAGAGCAAGTAAGCACAGATAAAAATTGGCGGGTGCAGGAAATGCTTGCAAAGGCTTTCGATGAGATATGTAAGAATAGAGGTTATGAGAAATGCTTTTGCCTGATTGAGAATTGGTTAGACGATGACAATCCTAATGTTGTCCGTGCGGTAACAGAAGGATTGAGAATTTGGACAAGTCGCCCATTCTTCAAGGAAAATCCATCATTGGCTATTGCTCTAATTGCTAAACACAAGGCACACGAAAGCGAATATCTCAGAAAGTCTGTGGGAAACGCTTTGAGGGATATTAGCAAAAAACACGCAGAATTGATACGGCAGGAAGTGTTGCAATGGGATTTATCCAATCCACAAACTCTATTTACTTATAAACTTGCAGCAAAGTTACTGAAATAATATTACCATAGGATACGAAATATCGTTCGAGCGAGGCGACTTTGAGAGTGATGTAAAGATATGAATAATAATTTTTTAGAAGCGACTGCAGTAATCAAAATTTATAATTAACTTTGCTCGAATTTATAAGCAAACATAAGTATAACTAATCTTGAACCTATTGAGAATTTTTATAAGAGAGTTTTGAAAGGATTATAGACCGAATACATTAACCATATCCCTAAGACAATGGAGATTAGAAGATAAGTGAGTTAGCTGCAAGTATAAAGGACAACTATACCAATTAGAAAAGAACAGAAAATGGAGCAAATAAACCAAACAATACAAGATATAGGTAATAAAATTACAGCACATACAGTTTTATTCTTTGATATGGACGGGACATTAGTAGACACAAATCTTGCTAACTTTCTTGCTTACAAGAAAGCGATAATTACCGTAACAAAATCAAATTACAACTTAATTTACAATCCAGATAGACGGTTTAACCGTAGCAATCTTAAAAACGCTGTTCCAAACTTAGCAGAAAACGAATATATTAAAATAATCCAAGAAAAAGAAAGGTTTTACAACGACTTTCTACACGAAACCAAACTCAATGTAGAAATTGCGGATATACTTTTCAAGTATTCAAAAACAAACAAGACTGTTTTAGTTTCAAATTGCAGAAAAAATAGAGCGATGACAACGCTAAAATATTTTGGACTTGAAGATAAGTTTAGCCACATCTTTTGTAGAGAATTTGGCAGTAATGACAAAATAAATAAATTTCAAAACGCTATTTCGAAATTAGGCATTGCCCCCAATCTGGTTATAGCCTTTGAAAATGAAGAAATAGAAATTACTGATGCAAAACGAGCAGGCATTGAAATTATAAACCCAACATATATATAAAAAATGAAAAGTTTTACAATCTTATCAGAAGAGCAATGGTATAAAATCCCAAAAGAAAGAGAAGCCCATTTTCGAAATTTGATAGGCGAAAGACAAAAAGGTAGAATTGAAGACGCTGGATTTTTTGTGAATGACTCTAATGAAATTAGTTTAACTGGGACATTTCTCAAACAAAACACAAATGCATTTTATCATGCTGATTATAATGGGGGTAGCTCATGGAGAAACTTAAATAGTATTGAGAATTTGATTTGGACTTTGAAGAATGATGTTTGTCCATTTCCTGACCGAATACCAGATGTTGCACATCAATTCTGTAAAATTTTACATCAAGATTTACCTGAAATTTTACAACTAACGAAAACAAACAATCTTACTGTTTGTGTTGTCCCTCGTTCAAAAGCAGAAAGTCATTATAGAAAAGACCAACTATTGTTTAGAGAAATCATTAGTTTTGTCGTAGATAAGTTAGCGAATTTTGAGAATGGCACAAGATACATTATTCGCCATTCAAACACAAGAACAACTCATTTAGATAGAAAACAAGAAGGAGGAGACGGAAATTTACCATACCCCGGAATAACAACAGAAACTTGTAAGATTTCTGAAAATGTGAAGAATAAAGATATTTTACTCATTGATGATTTATATACGAAGACTGTAAACATTGATGAGGATGCAATTCAAGCATTACTTGACAAAGGAGCTAACTCTGTTACTTTCTATTCTATAGGAAAAACTGTATCAAAACAATAATAATTTTATAACTATGAAATATAGTGATAACGCATTAAACATTTTAACAACGAAATCCTATAAAAGTATTGGCAATGCTTGGATTGCAAAAAATTTGAAAGGTAACGAAAGTGTTGAAACCATCGTGTCTTTATTAAATAAAACCTTTAAAGAACCAACAAACATAGATGAATTTGAATTCCTAAAAAATAACTTTAAAACAAAACTTATTCAGAAATTTGAAGATTGTTGTGATGGTTTTGTCGCTTTAGGAGATCACAACTTTCCCCAACATCGTGGAAATGTCAAAGAAAGCGAGCGTCCTGTTTTTCTTTTCTATAAAGGAAATATTGATTTGTTAAGCATTGAGAACAAAAATATTTCTGTAATTGGACTATTAAACCCAGAAGGAGATATTGAAGAAAGAGAACGGAAAATTGTTGCTCAATTCGTCAAGAACGGTGCTACTATCGTAAGCGGTTTAGCATTTGGTTGTGATAGCATATCTCATCAACAAGCATTAGATTCTAACGGAAATACAGTTGCAATCTTACCGAGCCCATTAAACAATATTTTGCCAGCAAGAAACAAAGGACTAGCATTTAAAATTATTGAAGAAGGTGGATTGCTAGTCACAGAATATGGAAATGACTTTAAAACAATTATGGAATTAAGCAGTCGTTACAAGGAACGTGACCGCTTACAAGCATTGTTTTGTGATACAATAGTTTTAGCTGCAAGTTATTCACAAAATTCAGCTGATTTACACCCCTACTTAAGAGGTCAAAAGCTTGACAGTGGGGCAAGATTAGCAATGGGCTTTGCAAGAGATTACAATATTCCAAGAGCAGTAATGTATGACGAACAAATTGACGAAAAGAATCCAATGTTTGACTTAAATAGAGATTTAATCAAAGAAAAAAGAAACATCGCAATAATAACACAAGATAATGTTTACGAAGCTGTTGCGAAAATATTAGATAAAAAGCCTATATCTAAACACAAGCAAAAGACTTTTAGGCAAGGAAATTTATTTGACCAAGACAGAAATTAATAATAAAGCAAATAGTGGGAAAAAGAATACTAGCTATCAAGCTACAGGTCATTGGCGATAAAGTAGAATATTGGAAAAGCATGTAACAATAGACTTTGTGCTACCAACAAGCCTGAAGATTGGTTACCGAGCAAATGGCAGAGATAGGATACGAAATATCGTTCGAGCGAGGCGGCTTTGAAAGTGATATATAAACAATCAATTGTAAAAAAAACTATAACAAACAGTATATAAAAATGCCCTACATACCAAGTTCATCGAAAGCAGAGGAGTTTATTTGCCATAGCGAGATATTGGATACAATCCGATATGCCGAAGAGAATAAAAACAACCTGCCGCTTATCGACTCCATACTCGACGAAGCCGAAAAATGCGGCGGTATCGACCATCGTAGTGCGGCGGTGCTCCTGGAGTGCGACGACCATGCGGTAAACGAACGAATATTCGACTTAGCCCAAAAGATAAAACATAAATTCTACGGCAGACGTATAGTGATGTTTGCCCCTCTATATCTATCCAACTACTGCGTAAACGGCTGTGTGTATTGCCCGTATCACGCAAAAAACAAAAATATTGCCCGCCGAAAACTGACTCAAGAAGAGATTCGCCGCGAGGTGATAGCACTGCAAGATATGGGACACAAACGCCTCGCTCTGGAAGCGGGCGAGCACCCGACCTTAGCTCCGATAGAGTATATTCTGGAGTCGATAGAGACGATTTACAGCATAAAACACAAAAACGGAGCGATACGCAGAGTAAATGTCAATATCGCCGCTACCACTACCGAAAACTACAAGAAGCTAAACGATGCAGGTATAGGCACATATATCTTGTTCCAAGAGACGTACGACAAACAAAACTACGAGACGCTCCACCCCTACGGACCGAAGAGTAATTACGCGTATCATACCGAGGCTATGGACCGTGCTATGGAAGCAGGTATCGACGACGTGGGTATAGGCGTACTTTTCGGACTGAACAACTACCGATACGACTTCGCTGGGCTGCTTATGCACGCCGAACATCTCGAAGCCCGTTTCGGTGTGGGTCCGCACACTATCAGCGTGCCCCGTATATGCCCTGCCGACAGCATAGATACAGACGACTTCGACAACTCGATATCCGACGATATTTTCGGTAAAATAGTGGCAATAATACGCATAGCCGCTCCATACACAGGTATGATTATCTCCACACGCGAGTCTGAGGAGTCGCGACGAAAGGTATTGGAGCTCGGCGTATCGCAACTGAGCGGAGGCTCCTGCACGAGTGTCGGCGGTTACTCGAATGTAGCCGAGGACACAGACCATTCGGCTCAGTTCGATATCAGCGATACACGTACGCTCGACGAGATAGTGCGTTGGCTGCTCGAGCTCGGTCATATACCGAGTTTCTGTACCGCCTGTTACCGCCAAGGACGCACAGGCGACAGATTTATGGCTCTTGTAAAATCGGGTAAGATAGCCGACTGCTGCGGACCGAACGCACTGATGACACTCAAAGAGTACCTCGAAGATTACGCCTCCGAAGGGACACTCAAAGCGGGACTCCGACTGATAGACGAAGAGCTCGGCTTTATCCCCAACGAAAAGATAAGACTGCTGACCGTCCGCAACCTGAAATCCATAAGCGAGGGCAAACGCGACTTCAGATTTTGATGTA
>ERZ772967.325-NODE-325-length-40346-cov-29.288079_pt1 | contig 40346 bp, 40 predicted proteins | sample MGYA00511677_ERZ772967 | MGnify/ENA primary metagenome ERZ772967 (study PRJEB29015, sample SAMEA2737931) | human oral metagenome | biome: human oral; feature: human-associated habitat; material: dental | place: China | collected 2146 ...
CCTGTTCAAGGAGGGAAATAGCACCCGGCGAGATACCAGACTCAGCAGCTGCTTGGCGGACACTCAGACCCGCAGCCTCGCGGGCTTCTCGCAACAATCGCCCGAGCTTGGGCTGAGGTCTGGCACGAGCCGGAATCCCCCGCGCGCTCCCAGAATGACGGAGGCTTCCCTGAGAAATGGGTGTGGAAATGCGACCTGTTTCGTTCATATTTCTATTGTACGCTCCGCGTTTAGAAATGTGAACGGGTTTGGCTGATTTTACAACGGTTTACAGGGATCAATTCGTCTGGTTATTGTGCTTTTGGTATAGCATGTCTTTGGCATAAGCTATTTGGTATCTTCTGTGTTGCTCATGGCGAGACGAGGGAGCAGTCGTGTGCTGCTCGACCTCATCTCGCCTGTTGGGTTGGGGTGTGTCGGTCCGGACCGGTCCACTCTCTCGCGTGCGGCTATGTGTGCTGCTTGCGGGTGGTGGGCTTGGTGGGCGGGGTGCCGAACAGTTGGGAGATAGCTCCTTGTTGTTCGCGGGCTTCCCGTTCGATGTCCTGGCGCAGGGCGTCTGCCTTGGCCTGGATGTCGGGCTTGGCCGACATGGTATTGCGCTTGGCGCTGCTGCCGTCAAAGTTACTCCGTACGTTGTCAACTGGTGGAATGAGCGGGTCGTTTCTGCGTGGAACGATCGAGCACTGCCGGCCATGCAGTCGCGGATCCGCAACCTGCTCCGGCGCAAGCGGCGTAAGCAGGGCACGCTCCAGGACGAAACAGCTGAGACCACAGATGCTCCGGCCCTCCCACTGACGGAGGCGGATGTTGCGTGTGCGGCCTTCGTTGAACAGGTTGATGCTCTCTCCGGTGAGCCCGGTACCCCGATGAGCCAGGCAGAGGCAGAAGAGCATCTCTTCGCTATCCTCATCATGGCAGCGAACATCGCCGAACGGCTTCGCGCTTTCTCGGGTGTTCGTATTGAGTCTGAGGATAGTGAGCGTGTGGAGTTGCTCTCAGAGGCGATACAACAGCTCTCAACCCAGCGGATCGCAGATGGCATCAACCGCCTGCTGGAATCGGACACCGCATCACTGGATGAAGCAACAGTCGCCCAGTTCATGAAACTGCTCAAAGGCGCTCGCATCCCCACTCAAGGCTATGCACCTATCCGAGTGGAGCAGTTGCAGGAGGCACTGCGGCTGGAGGAGTAAGAGGGGAAGGCCTATGGGGCGCGGCCGAAGCTCCTAGCTGACTACGCTGCTCGCCGATACGCTACCCCCACCTTGGGTGCAGCCTGTTCAATCCATTCTTCATGGAGACCAAGTTGATGACCAATGGCGCTCTCTTCAATTTCGCGCGTCTGTTGCTCGCCATACAGATGGTCAATATGCCCGCGTACATCATCAATCTGTTGCTCGACTGCATCAAACCGACTATTCATACGCTTCTCAAGGCCGTCCATATCATCTTTGATGAGACGGTAGAGCTTGAGTACTTGTTCATCATTCATACTAATTACTATAAGAAAAATGGATGTATAAATCAAGGGTTAGCACGAGCCATTGAGACTTACCTGTTGTCATGCATTGACTAGATTAATCGGCAATATCTGGCTCTAGCCACTCGCAGCATTTTGCGATATAATCATACCCAGTAATGCCACGCCCAAATCCTGACAATAAGCCATCGCTTCATGCTCGTCTCCGCAAGACCAAAGCGGCCTTTCTGGCGACAGCTCTGACGCTGGCTGGCATCCTCCTCATCATGCTGAATGGCTGGCTTTCTGGCCTCAACCTCGGTGACTGGTCGTGGCTGCACGCGCTGCCGCTGGGTGAGCTAGGCGGCACCCTCTTTGGTGCCGGGCTCCTCGGTACGCTCTTTGAGTACTCATTCCGTAAAGATCAGGAAGCCGCTACTACTCGCCAGTTTCGCCAGATCATTCACGATGAGGCACCGGCGATGCGGGATGCGGTGATTGAAGGGTTCCGGTTCAACACTGACGACCTGGAGCGGATAGCCACGCCCCAGCTGTTGGACGAACTGGCGGTCAATAGTTTGGGTATGCGTTTTGGTGATGCGGCTTTCGGGCGGGAAGTGTATGGGGACATCAAGCACCAAGCGATCACGGCTGAGGAACGCTGGTATGACGCGCGAGTCGACGCGACCCTAGGTATACCTAGGGTTAGGAGCATAGCTCCTAACCCTTTCTTTGACTTACTGGTCCGTTGGGAATACACGGTGGTGCCCAAGCATCGGTTCCGGAAGTTTGCCGTAGTCTCAGACCGTCAGCGGTATGACCAGATGGTGGCTGAGCGCGGGGAGACGAGCGTGTGGTTTCGCCGACCGGTGTCCGGCGTAGCAGTCACTGACCCGGCAGTGTTTGCGTTGGAACAGTTCACCATCGATGGGAAGGCTATTCCGTTCACTCGCCAGGCTGATGATGTCTCACAGGTCTACACCGTTGATCTCGGTGAGCAGGTGGTGCGGGATGAGAAGCCGGTGGTGGTGTCGTTCGCATTCCGGACTCTAGTGCCTCGGGATGGGCACGTGGTTCACATCGACATTGATCGTCCAACCAAGGGATTTGAAGTCGAGTTGACCTAAGACGCTACTGCTATCCGGCGTGTGCGCCTGATGGACTTCGCTTCTCGTGGTGACGGTGGCCGCATTATTACAGAGTCGGAGATACCGGTGGTCCGCTACCGCTACGACGGCTGGCTGTTCCCACGCGCGGGCTTGGTGTTCGCCTGGACGTTGGCGGACGAAGGCTCGATCGCTGCGCCACAAGCCACAGCCGAAGCCTCACACCCTGAAGCGCCGAAACGTTCCATGCCAGTCGCTCGCACCAACCCGGCACCCAAAGGCGACGAGCACGCCGCGTCGAAGAGCAAGAGGGACGCCCGCCACCGCCAAGCGGCATAGCGGGCGACTTGTCTAGCGCGATTCAACCAGATACTTCAGCATCTCAGCAGCCACCCATGATGGTCTCCTTCCGTCCTGGCGGGTCCGATCCCGGCGAGATTGACCTTGTCCGCCAAATATTACCATACATGTATGGTGGTGGCAGGGGTGGCCTGCCGGAACGCTGGACCCCATGGGGCAGGCCAACCGAACCGACGAAGACTGGTGGCGCTACGCCCGCACCCTCGGCCTCAAGCTCCAGCGTGCCCGCTTGGCCAAGGGTATGAGTCAAGAAGCTGTCGCTCACGCTGCCGGCATCTCCACCTTCACCTACCAGAAGTTCGAGAAGGGTGAATCCAAACCCGGCACACCCATGAACCCGCGGCTACGTACTCTCTTGGCGCTGGCTGAGGCCTTGGATGTGAGAGTGGGGGAGTTGGTGGAGGGGTAGATGCTGGGGAGTTGGTGCGGGGGCTGGAGATGGCGGAGTAGCATCGACACGTGGATTGGGGATGGATTCCAACAGTTCTTACCGCAGTGATGTCGACGGGAGCTGCGATTTACGCTGCGCGAGCGGCGACGAAGGCAAAGGCTTCTGAGGTGGAGGCAGCACGCTTGCGTGAGCTTGAGCAGCGGCTGTCTGAGCGGAAGATGGAGATTTACGGGCGGATCATGGCGGCTCTCGGGAACCTACTAACCCCCGAGGAAGCACGTCGGCCCCCCGAGGAAGCACGTCGGCCGGCACCCAAGGCTCCAAAGAATAAACCGGGTGAGAACACCGCCATCTTTGATTTCATGAATAACGTAGTTATCTACGGATCAGATGATGTACTGCGGGCATTCACAAGATTCCGACTCGCCAGTAACGCCGAACCGCCCACTCCGGTTATCATAAGACTAGTGTCGGACTTCATGTTGGCGATCCGTCGCGATCTCGATGGTGGGCAGAGCGCTGTCACGGGGATTGAGGTGATCGGTATGCGGATCAACGGCTTATACAATGATCCCAACACCATTGCGGCACTCACGGAGCCGTTCGAAGTTGTCTGCGCTCAAAACGAGTGGACACCGCCTTGGGAGAGGAAGTAAAGGGGTAGTCAGGCCGCCAGTCTCTTTCGGCAGTTGCATACCTTGAGGCTTATGCACAGGCGACGCGTCGACCAGCGAAACCCCTAGTCGGAGCGCGCTTGAGGATGGCTGTGAATAAGCTTCTTTGTCTTCGGCTTGTGGGACAAAAGACCGCAACGGGTCAGTAGTGGAGGTCTACAGGCCTGCGTTCAATGCCGACTGCTTCAGGCTGTCAAACACTGTGGTGTAGCTAATGCCGATCTCGCTTCCGCTGCATAGTGGGCTGAGCCCTCGACCTGTATAGTTCCACCACATGTTCCTGGAGATGATAGGTGAGGCGGCGGTGCGTAGGGGTGGGTTCGCCCTTGGATTGGGTGGCAACTGGTTGAAGCTTAATAGGGGCGTTGAACGTTTACCGGGAGAGAGCGCGGTACAGGACCAACAGGTCTGCGCTCAACTCCGGACTGGATCAGAATGTTCAGCACCGTGGTGCGACTGACGCCGACCTCGCCCGCCACGTAGCGGGCCGAACGTCCCGACTGGTACAGCTCCACCACGCGTTGGCGGACACGCTTGGTCGCGCGACGGTTCGTGGCGACGGGCCTGCCAGTGGTTCGAGCGGCAGGCGGACGAAGCTCAACAGGGGTGTTGGGAGTGTATTGCGCGAGGGCCACCAGTCCCTCTTCCCCCCACGATGCCTACGCTGCCGCTCGTCGCTGTTAGGGCAGCCTGGGCGGCGCCAGCCGCCGATTGGCGAGCACCGGCAACCCGCGGCGGGCCTGCCGTACCCGATCCAGGTCCAGATCGACCAGCAACAGGCCCGGATCCTCTGCGGCACCGGCCACGACAACGCCGAGCGGGTCCACCACCAGAGACCGGCCGATGGTGAGCGGCCCGGTGGAGCCGCAGGCCGCCAGGTAGCAGGTGGTGTCCAGGGCCCGGGCGGTGACCAGGGTGGTCCAGTGATGTTCCTTGAGCGGCCCCCGGACCCAGGCTGCCGAGCACAAGATCACCTGGGCCCCGGCCAGGGCCAGCCCCACCGCGAGGTCCGGGAACCGCAGGTCGTAGCAGATCATGGCCCCCAACCGGACCCCATCCAGGCTCACCACCGGCGGCAACTGATTCCCGGGAGTCACGGTGTCCGATTCGCGGGTGGTGAAAGCGTCGTAGGGGTGCAGTTTGGTGTACGACGCCAGCTGCTCTGCCCGGTCATACAGCACAAAGACATTCTCGACCGCCGCACCGCGACGCAGATGCACCGTCCCCGCCAGGGCGATTCGGCAGGCTCGGCTGACCTCGGCGAAGGCCCGCAGGAAAGCCCCGCTCTCGGGCTGGGCAACCTCAGCGGTGTACTGCGGCCGTTCGGGGTCGTACCCGATCAGCCCTTCGGGCAGCAGCAGTAGCCGGGCACCCCGGCCGGCCGCCTGCTGCGCCAGCCGCTCAATCGTCGCCAGGTTGACCTGCGGATCTCGGTCGATCTGAAACTGGCCCAGCGCTACCCGCATCGTCGTCACCCGACGATCGTGGCACAGCGCCGATACGATGACCCAGGCCGGAAGGAGAAACCACCAGATGACGGTGCCGTTCAACGCTCTGGGGCGGGCTGCCGCCCAGCAGCGGGAGGCGCTGCTGGGCGCAACCGCTGCCGTGATCGACTCCGGTTGGCTGGTCCACGGTCGTCAGCACCGCAGCTTCGAGGCCGAACTGGCCGGCTTCCTCCAGGTGGCCGAGGTCTGCGGGGTCGGCAACGGCACCGACGCCTTAGAGATCGGGCTACGGGCCGTACGCCGCGACCGGCGCCAGACTGTGGTCACGGTGGCCAACGCCGGCGGCTACACCACCACCGCTGCCCGCGCCGCTGGGCTACGGCTGCGTTACTGCGATGTCGACCCGCAGACGCTGCTGCTCGACCCGGCACGGCTGGGCGAAGCGGTCGATGCCGACACTTTCGCGGTGGTCGTCACCCACCTGTACGGGCGGGCCGCCGACGTCGCCGCGGTCCGGGCCGTAGTGCCGCCCGGGATAGCGGTAATCGAGGACTGTGCCCAGTCGATCGGTGCCCGGACCACGGCCGGGATGACCGGATCCCTGGCGGATCTGGGCACATTCAGCTTCTATCCGACCAAGAACCTGGGCGCGCTCGGCGACGGTGGCGCGATCACCACCAACGATCCAGAACTGGCGCGGCGGGTCCGCCAGCTCGCCCAATACGGCTGGGTAGACAAGTACACGGTCGGCTCCCCCGGCGGTCGAAATTCCCGCTTGGACGAGCTGCAGGCCGCGTACCTCAGGCTCCGGCTGCCGCTGGTGGAGCCGGCCAACCAGCGCCGACGCGAGATCATCGCCCGCTACCAGGCCGCCGCGCCCGCCTCAGTCCGGGTGCTGCCGGCGCCTGACGCCAGCCACGCCGCACACCTGGCGGTGGTGGTCACCGACGACGCCGCCCGGCTGGCCGAGCACCTCGCCTCCCACGGCATCCAGACCGCCGTCCACTACCCTGTCCCCGACCACCGCCAACCCGCTTACCACGACCCGCGGGTGAGCCTGCCGGTGACCGAGTCGCTAGTCGGCCGGATCCTGTCGCTGCCGCTGTTCAGCGAGCTGACCGAAGCCGAGATTGAGCAGGTGTGCGATGCTCTCGCCGGTGCCTGAGCCCCGGTTCAGCGTGGTGGTCCCGGTATACGGCAACCGGGACACTCTCCCGGCCCTGCTGCAGCGGTTGGACCGGCTGGCGACCGACTTACCCGGGCCACTAGAGGTGGTGTTCGTGATCGATGGTTCCCCCGACGACTCGGCCCAGGTCCTGGCCGAGCATGCCCCGCGGGCCCAGATCCCGGTCCGGGTGCTGAGCCACTCGCGTAACTTCGGCTCATTCGCCGCAATCCGGACCGGGCTGGGCGCGGCCCGCGGTGACCTGATCGGGGTAATGGCCGCCGACCTGCAGGAGCCGCCCGAGCTGATGGCGGATTTCTTCGCCGCGCTGCGTGACGGGGCCGATGTGGCCGTCGGACGACGTACCGGCCGTGCCGACCCAGCCTCTAGCTCGGCGCTGTCGCGGGCCTACTGGGCGCTGTACCGGCGCTTCGTGATGCCGGCGATCCCGCCCGGCGGGGTCGATGTATTCGCGGTCACCCGGGAGGTCGCCCAGACTCTGGTCTCGTTCTCCGAGGCCCACTCCAGCCTGGTCGGGCAGCTGTTCTGGGTCGGCTACCGCCGGGTCGAGGTGACCTACCAGCGTCAGCCCCGCCCATCTGGGCAGAGCGGCTGGACACTGCGCAAGAAGATCAGCTACCTGCTGGATAGTGTCTTCGCCTTTACCGACCTGCCGATCCGGCTGCTGACCCTGATCGGGGTACTGGGAGTGGTGCTGACCACGGGGGTCTCGGCCGTGGTGCTGGTGGCCTGGGCGCTGGGCCAGATCGAGGTGCCGGGCTACACCCCGCTGATGCTGGTGATGCTCTTCTGTACCTTCACCATGCTGCTGGGGCTTGGGATCGTCGGCTCGTACGTATGGCGGATCTTCGAGAACAGCAAGGCCCGGCCGCTGTCGATCGTCTCCGACGACACCAGCTACGGCGAGCCGTGGCACTGAACCGGGACCTGGCGGCGGGGCTACGGTTCCTGATCGCCGGAGGCTTCAACACGCTGATCACCGGGGCCGCGTTGAGCCTGCTGGCGCTGGTGATCGAGCCGCGGGCGGCGTACGGGATCGTCTTCGTGGCCGGGATCGTCCTGTCGCTAGTGCTGTCGGGCCGGTTCGTCTTCCAGCGCCGGATTACCTGGCAGCGTTGCTTGGGCTACGTCGTGATGTACCTGGTGGTTTTCGGGATCGGATTGGCGGCCCTGCAGCTGGCATTACGGGCTGGCCTGCCATCTGGGCTGTCCGGTCTGGTGGCCCTGGTGACCGCCCCGCTCACTTTCCTTGGCGGGCGACTACTGTTCTGGGGGTACGGGCCCGAGGACCCCGAGTCAGGAGAGCCAGATGAGCGTGTACGTCCACCCGCAGGGGATCTGTGATTCGCCGACCGTTGGTGATGGGACCCGGATCTGGGCTTTTGCGCACGTGCTGGCGGGAGCCCGGATCGGGCGTGACGTCAACATCTGCGACCAGGTCTTCGTCGAGAATGACGTGACCATTGGTGATCGGGTCACCATCAAGTGCGGGGTGCAGGTCTGGGACGGGGTGCACTTGGGCGACGACGTCTTCGTGGGCCCGAACGTGACCTTCACCAACGATCCTTTTCCCCGCAGCAAGGCCTGGCCAGAGCAGTACACCCGGACCCAGGTCTTGGCCGGGGCCTCGTTGGGAGGCGGGGCGGTGATCCTGCCAGGCGTGACGATCGGGCGTCGGGCGATGGTAGGCGCCGGCGCGGTGGTGACCAAGGATGTCCCGGCGAACGCGATCGTGGTCGGCAACCCGGCCCGGATTGTCGGCTATGTCGACGCTGCTGATGCCCGGCTGCCGGGGCTGCCGGCCGCGGCGGTGACTGCCAGCCAGATCAGCGGCGCGGTGGAGCCCCCGCTGTACCGGGTCACGATCGCCTCAGACATCCGCGGCAGCCTGGCGGCGATCGAATTCGACCAGCTGCCGTTTCGGCCGCAACGGTTCTTCACCGTCTACGACGTCCCGTCGAAAGATGTTCGCGGGATGCATGCCCACCGCAGCTGCGAGCAGTTCCTGGTGGCCTTGGCCGGCTCGGTTACCTGCCTGGTCGACGACGGCAGCCGACGGCAGACCTACCTGCTCGACGACCCAGGGGTCGGGCTGTACATGCCGGCGCTGACCTGGGGCACTCAGTACGGCTACGCCCCGGGTACGATCCTGGTGGTCTTTGCCTCCCATCCGTACGACCCGGACGACTACCTGCGCGACTATGACGACTTCGTCCGGCAGGTGCAGCGGACCTGAGTCACCGCGGTGGCGCCGGGCACCCGGCCGGGGTAGTCGCCGGGACCGTGACCCGGTAACGCAATTCCCGCCCGGCCAGGGTGGTCGCGGTCAGGGTCTCGACCAGCCGTTCCCCCGGCAGGATGCTGGCGTCGTCGTAGCTGAGCCGCACGCAGACGGTAGTGCTCGGGTACAGCGCCCAGTACCAGGGCTCTCCCGGCTGGGCCTGGCGTAGCCCCCACGGCCCGGGCTGATAGAAGCCGAACCATTCGTAGCCGGCGTCCACCCGGTCCGCAGGATAACCGTCGGCCCGGTAGCCGACGCCGACCCGGTGTTTGATGCCATCGTTGAGCGCTGCCGCGTCTGCGATCAGCAAGCCGAGCCCTCCCAGACCGGCCAGGGCGAGTCCGGCCACCACCGGTAGCCGACGCCAGGCCCGGGCGCCGGCACCCCGCAGTGCGTGGCCGACCAGGCCGGCCACCGGCACCACCAGCGGCATCAGGTAGCGGTCGAAGAGCAGGTTCCCGGTCAGTCCCTGGATTGTTACCAGCCCCACCCCGTAGGCCAGCGCCCAGGCCAGGACCACCAGTGCCGGCCCGCTGAGCCGCCGCCGTGCGCAGCAGATTCCGATCACCGCTGCCAGTAGCCCAACCACGCCGCCGAGGACCATCAGGTCATAGCCGCGCCGCGGCATGATCAGCCCGGCGACCCCGGGAATGGTCTCGGAGTACGAGGGGACCTCGGCGGTGTAGTTGCGTAATAGCGCCACCGGCTCGATCGTGGCCCCGATCATGGCCACACCCACCAGTGCTGCGACGATGAGCATCGCCAGCCACCACCGCCGCCGCAACGCGGCCCGCCCGGGGCGCAGCAGCATGGCCGCAGGCAGGATCAGCAGCCCGAGCGTCACCAGCAGCCGGGTCACCATGCTGGCGGCGTACGCCGCCGGCCAAGGCTCGTTGTGGGACACGAACGCCCCGGGCACCGAACGCCGCCATGTCAGCAGCCCGACCGCGGCCAGGGCAGTCACCAGGCCCAGCCCGGCCACGATCAGCGCCGGGCGCCACTGCCGCCTCTGCAGCCGCGACCAGCAGAGCACCGCGGTGGTGGCGCCGCCGGCTGCCAGGCCGTACTCGCGTACCGAGAAGGCGGCCAGGCTGGCCAGCAGGGAACCACCCATCCAGGCCAGGGACCGGCCGGCGTCACTGCGCAGGGCTCGGATCCCGAGCACCAGGCTCAGCATGGCCAGGCCGGTCATGTACAGGTCACTCATGAAGGAGATCGCCAGGCTCGGGTAGAGCGGGCCGACAGCCAAGCAGGCACTACTCAGGACAGCGCCGGCACGGGGCAGAAAAGCCCGTACGACCAGGTAAGAGACGGTCAAGGTGGCAGCTCCCACCAACGCGGTGAGGGCCTGGAGAGCCACCACCGAGTGGCCCGCCGCGGCGACCACCGGCCAGGCTAGAAGCACCTGACCGATCAGCATCGCCATCGAGAAGTCAGGGGCGAAGACCCCGGTGTCGTACCAGCGGAAAAGCGCCCTCAGGTAGACCCAGTCATCGCCCCGTAGCGCCCCCACCGCTCCCCTGGCCATGGCGTCAACCCACCACAATCCGGTGATCAGGACGGACGCCAAAGCGGCCAGGGCTGTCTCGCGTCGGCTGATATTCACCTGGATGCCTCCTCGTTCGCAGGCACCCTAGTGCCTGAGCCGACACCGCCGCGGGATGCCTCGCACGACCCACATCATGAGATATCGTCTTGCTATGTGAGATCCAGTTTGGAGGTTCGCGGCCTCGGCTACAAGAGTGCTCCTTGAAGGCGGCGAATAGCACGGCTAATCATCGCTTTCGCCAGTGGTCTCGCTCCGCGAGACCGCCCCCGTGGGTGGGTTACCCACATTCTGCGGCAACGGGGCCGTCCGGACGTTACGGAAGGTTGGGCCTCGGTATGGCAGCTCCCGCACTGGTGATGCTTGCGCCTGGCAGCAATGACCCGGCAGTCACCTCGGTTACTCACCGGCTGCGGCATGATCTGCAGACCCTACGCCCCGAGATCGGGGTCCAGATCGCCTTCCTCGATCACTGCTCGCCGACCGTGTCGCAGGTGGTCTCCCAGCTAGTCGGACGGGGTTATCAGGAGATCGTGCTCGTACCGCTGCGGCTTAGCCAGGCCACCAGCGACGATCCCGCTCTGACCGGGCTGCTGCACCGGGTGCAGGCTGCCTACCCGACCACCACCTTCGCCCTCGCCCAGCCGGTGGGGCCGGCAGCCAGCCTGCTGGGCGTGGTCGACCACCGGCTGCGCTCAGCGCTGACCCAGACCCGGACGCTGGAATTGGACGGGCTGGTGCTGTGCATCGAGGGTGGGGCCGACTTCCGCGGCAACGCGCTGGTAGCCCGCCGGGTACGGCAATGGTCGGGACACCACAAACTCCCCTGCGTTGCGTCCGTGGCCGACGGCTCGGGCAGCAGCATCAACCAGGCGATCAGCTCGCTACGGGCCCAAGGCCGCCGGCATATCGCGGTCGGAGCCTTCTTCCTGACCCCTGATGACGCCTACCAGGCCCAAGCGCAACAGGCTCGCCGTCTGGGCGCAGTCGCGGTGGGCGAGCCGATCGGCGCTGACCGGGACCTGGTCGATCTGGTCCTGGCCCGCTATGTGGTCTCCGCCATGGACCTGCTCCACTTCGACGTCGAAGACCAGACCACCGCCGTCTCCTAAGGGTGGAGCAGCCGCAACCGTTTAGGCAGGGTTCTGCTCCTCCGGAGCGGCTTCAGAACACCAGGTCATCGGCGCGCCGGCCTCAGATCCCATTCGATCGTGGTGGGCTGGCCGCGCGACGCGGCCAGCGGGACGGCTGCTGGCCTGCGCGCTAGCGTAGGCCGAACCGACGATGAGGAGGCCGGATGACGGACAGGCCACGGATCCAGGTGGTCAAGACCGAGCGGGAATGGCGCGAACTGCTCAGCCCGCTGGAGTATCACGTGCTACGGGAGGCAGGGACCGAACAACCCGGCACCGGCGAATACGAGCACACCACCACTGAGGGCGTCTATCACTGCCGCGCCTGCGACGCCGAGCTGTTCCGCTCCGATCAGAAGTTCGCCAGCCACTGCGGCTGGCCCTCGTTCTGGGGGCCGCTGGCGCAGGACCGGGTGGTCTATCGGGAGGACCGGTCGCTGGGCCGGATCCGTACCGAGGTCCGGTGCGCGTCGTGCGATTCGCATCTAGGGCATGTCTTCCACGGTGAGGGGTACGACACGCCAACCGACGACCGGTTCTGCATCAACTCGGTCTGCTTGCGGCTCGCCCCGGCGATCTAGCGGCTGCGGCCCGTAACAACCGCCGGTCGGACGCATCGACCTGCGCACGGCGAGCCTTCAGAACCTGGGCGGCCGCGTCCGTAGGCTGCCTAGGTGACCTCACGTACGCGTCCAAACCTGCCGCCTGGTTTCCGGCAGGTAGTCGCTGACCTGCGCGCGGCGACCTGGCGTCCCGAGGTACTGATCGAGGAGATGCCATCTCCGCAGCGGATCGCCCCCTATTCGATCGCCTTGGACGCCGATGTGGTGACCAGCCACGAGGAACTGGGTTCGGGACGGCTGGTGCTGCTGCACGACCCGGCCGGCAACGAAGCTTGGGACGGCTGTTACCGGTGCGTTACCTTCTCCAAGGCCGAAGTGGAGCCCGAGATGGTACGCGACCCGCTGCTCGCCGATGTCGGCTGGAGCTGGCTGATGGATGCCTTGGCCGTCCATGGTGCCGACTTCCGCGAGGTCAGCGGCACCGTCACAGCCGTGATCTCCACTCCTTTCGGTGAACTGGCCGGCGACCCGGGCAGCGCCGAGGTAGAGATCCGGGCTTCCTGGACTCCGGAACTGGACCAGCCCGAGGCGGTACAGGCACATCTGTCGGCCTGGCAGGACCTCCTGTGCATGACCTCGGGCCTGCCGCCGGTACCGCCCGGGGTGGTGCCGATCTCGACCAAGCGGTCCCGGCGATGACCGACAGCGACCTACCCGAGATCCCAGTCCGTTCTCGTCCGCTGGCAGGAGTGCCCGACGTGGTCGACACAGCGGACGGGCTGCGAGAATTCGCGGCCCGACTGGCTGACGGCTCTGGGCCGGTATCGGTCGACACCGAACGAGCCCAGGGGTTTCGCTACACCGGTCGGGCGTACCTGGTGCAACTGGCCCGCGGCGGTGTCGGGATCGGTCTAGTCGACCCGATCCCGCTCAGCAGTGAGGATCTGCACCTGTTGCACCGCTCGATCGTCGACGCCGAGTGGATCATCCACGCCGCCACCCAGGATCTGCCCTGCCTGGCGGGGCTGGGGCTGCTGCCGGAACGCCTCTTCGACACCGAATTGGCGGCCCGGTTGCTCGGCTACCCGCGGGTCGCCCTAGGCACACTGACCGAGTCGCTGCTGGGGATCCGATTACTCAAGGAACACAGTGCCGCGGACTGGTCACGTCGCCCACTGCCGCGGGACTGGCTAGCGTACGCCGCCCTGGATGTCGAACTGCTGGCAGATCTGCGTGAACTGCTGGGTTCCGAGCTGGAGGCGGCTGGGAAGGCTGACTGGGCCGCGCAGGAGTTCGACTACCTGATCCGTCGGGCCCAGCTGCCGGTCGTACCCCGGCCTGACCCGTGGCGGCGGCTGTCGGGGATCCACACGGTGCGGACCCCGCTCGGGATGGCGGTCGTGCGTGAATTGTGGACCGAACGCGACCGGATCGCGCGAGACCTGGACCGGGCCCCTGGGCGGCTGCTCGGCGACGAAGCGATCGCCACCCTGGCAGCCCAGGTGAAACGACACCCGGTGAGGGTCGATCGGCAGACCCTACGCGCCATCGCCCGCTTCAACCGGCGCGAGGCCCGTCGCTACGAATCCAGTTGGCTAGAGGCCGTACACCGGGCGCTGGCGCTGCCCCAGGCTGACCTGCCTGCTACCACGGTCGCGTCCGACGGGCCGCCGCCACCGGGAACCTGGTCACATCGGGACCCGGCTGCTGCTCAACGGTGGGAAGGGGTACGGCCCAAAGTACTGGCGTTGGCGCAGCAACACCAGTTGCCGTTGGAGAATCTGATCGCCCCCGACGCGCTGCGGCGCCTGCTGTGGGCCCCCGACGGCCTTTCGGCGCCAGATCTGGACACCCAACTGAGCGGGTACGGGGTTCGACCGTGGCAGCGTGAACTGGTGGTCCCGGTCATCGCCGACATCCTGGCCCGGCTGTCAACCTAAGTCCCGGCTCAGGCATTGACCTGACGACAGCGATGCAGATCGGCGTGGCGAAGGAGATGCAGGTAGTGATGAGACGATACGAGGCAGCGCTGCTGGCGGGAATCATGGCTGTGACAGGCTGCGGTCAGGCAACCCCTTCCGGTCCAGGGGCTGGTGTTCCGGCGCCGGCATCCGCAGCCAGCAGCACCCGTGCCGATACCCCGGCCACCGCTGCGAGCATGGCGACCGGTCCCTGCGCTGGCAGCCCCAGCCAACCGAGCCAGTTGCAGCCCGGGGCGCAGTCGGTGCGGCTGTGCGACGCCAGCAGTCCCGGGCTGGAGCGGTTCGCTCCCCAAGACCTACTGACCACTAAGACCGACGCCGTTGTCGCCGCCTACAACGCCCTGCCGGGCAACACCGGGCAGGAGGTCTGTACCACCGAGATCTCGGGCACCTACCGCCTCGAGATCCGCTACTCGGACCAAACCGTCACCATCGATGGGCAGGCGTTCGGCTGCCACCAGGTCGGGGCCAAACTTGGCGCCGACGCAGTGCTGGCCGCCTTCAGCCAGGCGCTGCAGGAGCAGCGAACCACCACCAGGCCCGCCAGCCCGGCTCAGCTGCAGGCCGCCTGCCACGCCGGGTGGGTCCCGGCCCGGGTGGATGACACCACCGGTGGCTGGGTGTGCACCGGCGCCGGGGAATTGGTAGGCGAGATCAGTGCCGCGGACTGGTCGGTGATCAGCGAAGACCTGCGACGCAACCTGAGGCCAGGCGCCCCATCAGCATCCTGCTCTGCGGGGACCGGCCTGCCGCCGTCTCTCTGGCTGCGAGACGGCTACGGCAGCGTCCGCGAATTGCAGTGGCAATGCGGCTGGGTAAGCACCGGCGCCAATCACAAGACCGAGATCTGGACCCCGGGTCCTCAGGCGGACGCCGTGATGAAGGACTGGCTGACGAAGGCCCAGAAGGTGAGATAGGCGCCGTCACAGCCATGACGCGGCCCGGTCCCGTGGCCGCAACGAGGTCACCGGGCCGATCCTGCCGAAACCGACGCCGGCCAGGTTTGGCCAACGGTGATCGTCTCGATCACGGTCCGGGCCACCGCCTGGGCGGTGAGCCCGGCTGCCTCCAGAACCTGGTCGCGGCTGCCGTGAGACCAGAACTGTCTCGGGATCCCGAACTGCCGCAGCGGCACCTGATGCCCGGCCTGTTCCAAGGCAAAACCCAGTTGGGCGCCGAGCCCGGAACCGACAATCCCATCCTCGATGCTGACCACGAGATCGTGCTCGGCGACCATCGCCACCAGGGCGGGGTTCACCGGTAACGCCCAGACCGGGTCGACCACGGTCGCGCCGATCCCCTGTTGTCCGAGCCGGGCGGCGACGTCCAGGGCCAGGCCCGCCAGCTGCCCGTACCCGATCACCAGCACCCGCGAGTCGCCGGCCGTGGCCAGCACATCCACCCCGTCCACGGTCCGCAACGCGGGAATCTCGTCGGGTACCGGATCACGTGAGTACCGCACCACCGACGGGCCGTCGTCGATCTGCATCGCAGTCTGCAGGGCCTGTCGCAGCCGTTGGGCGTCGCGAGGAGAACTGAGGCTGATCCCCGGCACCGTCGACAGCAGCGCCAAGTCCCACACCCCGTGATGGCTGGCGCCGTCTGGTCCGGTGATCCCAGCCCGGTCCAGGACCAAGGTGACCGGGAGTTGGTGCAGCGCGACATCCATCAGGAGCTGGTCGAAGGCCCGGTTCAGGAATGTGGCATAGACCGCGAACACCGGGTGCAGCCCGGCGCTGGCCAGCCCGGCGGCACAGGCCACGGCGTGCTGTTCGGCGATCCCAACGTCGAAGGTCCGGCTCGGAAAGGTGGCCTGGAACGGGCCAAGGCCTGTCGGGTGCAGCATGGCAGCGGTCAGGGCCACAATCGACGGGTCAGCCGCCCCCAGCCGCACCAATTCCTCACCGAAAATGTCGTTCCACGAGCGGGCCACTTTTGCGGCCAACGGCTCCCCGGTCAGTTCATTGATCCTGCCGACCGAATGAAAGGCGTCCTCGTCGTTGTCCTCGGCGGCCTTGAAACCGCGGCCCTTGACGGTGAGACAGTGCACGATCACCGGTCCGCCGAAACCTTTAGCCTGGGCGAAAGCAGTCTCCAAGGCGACCAGATCGTGCCCATCGATCGGGCCGATGTACTTCAACCCGAGGTCGGAAAACAGCCCCTGCGGAGCGAGTACGTCTTTGATCCCGGTCTTCAGCCCGTGCAGCAGGTCGTACGCCGGCCGCCCCACGACCGGGGTGTGGGAGACGGTGTCCTTGAGAATCCGCAGGGTCTGCTCGTACCGTCTGTCGGTGCGCATCGCCGACAGGTGGTTGGCCACACCACCCACCGTGGGTGTGTAGGAGCGGCCGTTGTCGTTGACCACGACCACGATCGGCAGATCCGGCTCGTCGGCAATATTGTTCAAGGCCTCCCAGGCCATGCCTCCGGTGAGCGCACCATCGCCGACCACCACGCCGACGGTCCGTTTCTCACCTCGCAGCCGAAAACCTCTCGCCATCCCGTCCGCCCAGGACAAGGCAGCCGAGGCGTGCGAATGCTCGACCCAGTCATGTTCGGACTCGGCCCGCGACGGGTAGCCCGAAAGCCCGCCCGCCTGCCGCAACGTGGCGAATTGTCCCTGCCGACCCGTCAGCAATTTGTGCACATAACTTTGGTGTCCGGTGTCGAAGATGATCGGATCCCGCGGCGAGTCCAGCACCCGGTGCAGGGCGATCGTCAGCTCCACCACCCCCAGATTGGGGCCCAAGTGTCCCCCGGTCCGGCTCACACTGGAGATCAGGAAGGCTCGAATCTCGGCCGCCAAGTCGGCGACGTGGCTACGACTGAGGTCGCGCAGGTCGGCAGGGGATCCGATCTGGTCCAACAGGGGCATAGGGGCGAGTCTAGGGTCTCGCCACAGCCTGCTTCCGCCTCCCCGGCGACGATCACGCCCCTGGTCCGACTGCTGGGGCCAGATCGACGACCTCGGTCGGACCTCTGTCTGTCGCAGCGACCGCACCCGGGGGCGCTTCTCGTACCCTGGTACGGGTGCTGTGCCTGATCTCTCCCGCCACATCGCTGGACCTGGACTCACCACTGGTCACGTCTCGGTATTCGCAGCCGCGGCTACTGCCCCAGACCCAGGCACTGGTCGATCGACTTCGTGGTCTTTCGGTTGATGATCTGCGCGTATTGATGGGGATCTCGACCGAGCTGGCCGAGGTGAACCGGCAGCGGTATGCCACCTTCACCATTCCCCAGCCGGCAACGGCCCGGCCAGCAGTGCTGACCTTTGCCGGTGATGTCTACCGGGGGCTGCGGGCCGGCGAGCGGTTCACTGAGGCTGACTTCGACGAAGCCCAGCACAGCCTGCGGATCCTGTCGGGTCTGTACGGGCTGCTGCGTCCGCTGGACCTGATCCAGCCGCACCGGCTGAAGATGGGGACAATGCTCACCACGGCTCACGGTCGGGGTCTGTATCAGGTGTGGCGCGAGCAGGTCAGCGACCTGGTAGCCGAGGATCTGGCCGTGTCGCCGGGAGAACCAGTGATCGTCAATCTGGCCTCGGCCGAGTACGCCAAGGTAATCGACACCCGGCGGCTGCCTAGGCCGATGATCTCGCCGCGTTTTGAGGATCCCGACCGGTCTGGCCGCTATCGGGTGGTCTCCTTCCTCGCCAAGCGGGCTCGCGGTGAGATGGCGGCCTGGTTGGTTCGCGAACGGATCCGTAACGCCGACCAGCTACCCGACTTCGCCGTCGCCGGCTACCGCTATTACCGTGATCATTCCACCGCGACCGTCCCGGTCTACCGCACAGACCCGACCGCCTAGCCCCAGATGATCTCATAGCACCACAATCCGAATTCCAAGAAAACAATCGTCGCCAAGGCCACCGGGAACCAGTGCTGCAGGGATCCGCGACCCCGGCGCTCGGGGTCGCTGACCAGTGCCGCCCCCACCAGCAACCCGACAAAAAGCAGGATCGGCCACAGCGCCACCACCTCGATCCCGACCTGGAACGAGACCAGCAACGCGGCCACCATTAGCGCCCAGAAACCGGCCCCCAGCCGTAACGCGTAGCTACTCCAGCCCAACGCCAGACAGGTAGCACCCAACCAGACCAGGGTCCTGGCCACAAAACCGCATAGTCCGAACGGGTCGACGCGACAGACTTCGGCAGCGCTCATGAGCGGCGAGACCACGATCAACAGGATCATCCCGCCCAGACCAGCCAGTACGAACGCCAGCACGGCATAAGCCACCCGGGCGCCCCGGCTCGGAGTATCCGCGATCCGCATCGACACCATGAGGTACAAGATGTCATGCCCCGATAGCAGGCACTAGTTCATTACCGTGAGCCCATGCGACCTGCCGATGACATCGTCTGCCAGCTGGTACGCGGCGACCTGGCCGCCCAGGTAGTAGCTCGGACCGAGACCGCGGTGGCCTTCCTCGACCATCGCCCAGTCTTCCTCGGCCACACCCTGGTTTGCCCGGTGCGGCATGTGCGTACCCTGCCGGAGCTGCCGACGGACCAGCTCACCCCGCTGTTCAGCCTGGTCCAACGGGTGGCTCAGGCGATGGTGGATGGGCTGGGTGCTCACGGCAGTTTCGTCGCGGTCAACAACACCGTCTCGCAGTCGGTCCACCATCTTCACGTGCACGTCGTCCCGCGTACCAAGGGCGATGGCTTGCGGGGCTTCTTCTGGCCCCGCACGACCTATCGCGACGGCCAGATCGAGGCGTACGCGACCCTGCTGCGGGAGGCGCTGGCCGGCTAACGACTACGACGCCAGCAGTGAACGCAACACATACGGCATGATGCCGCCATTGCGGTAGTAGTCCGCCTCCCCTGGGGTGTCGATCCGGACCACGGCCTGGAAATTGACCGGGGCGGCTGCCCCGCTGGCCCGGACTGTCACCGTCTTCGGGATGGTGCCCGAGTTGAGCTCGGTGATCCCGGTGACCTCGAAGGTCTCCGTACCGGTCAGCCCGAGCGAGTCGGCGTTCTGGCCGTCGACGAACTGCAGTGGCAGTACCCCCATCCCGATCAGGTTGGAACGGTGAATCCGCTCGTACGACTCGGCGATCACGACCGTGACCCCGAGCAGGACGGTGCCCTTGGCGGCCCAGTCCCGCGACGATCCCGAGCCGTATTCCCTGCCGGCCAGGATCACCAGCGGGATGCCGGCCTGCCGATAGTGTTGGGCCGCCTCGTAGACGCTGGTCACCGGCCCCTCCGGTTGGGTGAAGTCTCGCGTCACCCCGCCCTCGGTGCCCGGCGCCAGCTGATTACGGAGCCGGATGTTGGCGAAGGTGCCTCGGATCATCACCTCGTGGTTGCCGCGCCGCGAGCCGTACGAGTTGAAGTCTGCCTGGGCCACCCCGTGCTCGGCCAGATACCGCCCGGCAGGGCTGTCGGCCTTGATCGACCCGGCTGGCGAGATGTGATCGGTGGTCACCGAATCCCCCAACTTCAGCAGCACCCGGGCGCCGCTGACGTCTTGAACCGGTTCCGGTTGAAGCGGCATCCCCTCGAAATACGGAGGCTTACGAACGTAGGTCGAATCCGGATCCCAGGCGAAGATCTCCCCGTCCGGGGTCGGCAGGCCCTGCCAGGTGGAGTCCCCGGCAAAGACGTCGGCGTAGCGTTCGGCGAACATGTCGGCCCCGATCGCGGTCGCGACCACCTCGTCGATCTCCTGCTGGCTCGGCCACAGATCCCTCAGGTAGACCTCCTGGCCGTCCCTGCTGATTCCCAGCGGCTCGGTGTCCAGGTCAATATCCATCGTCCCAGCCAAAGCGTAGGCGACTACCAGGGGCGGCGAGGCCAGGTAGTTCATCTTCACGTCCGGTGAGATCCGGCCTTCAAAATTACGATTCCCCGACAGCACCGCGACCACCGCCAGATCGTGCTCATTGACCGCCTGCGAGACCTCTGCGATCAGCGGGCCGGAATTGCCGATGCAGGTGGTACAGCCGTACCCGACCAGGTTGAAACCCAGAGCCGCCAGGTCCTGGTCCAGCCCGGCCCGGCGGTAGTAGTCGGTCACGACCTGCGAACCGGGGGCCAAAGTGGTCTTCACCCAGGGCTTACGGTTCAGCCCGAGCTGGTTCGCCTTGCGGGCTACCAGCCCGGCGCCGAGCATCACGCTCGGGTTGGAGGTGTTGGTGCAGGACGTGATTGCTGCGACCGCGACCGCGCCGTGGCCGAGTTCGAAGCCGCTCCCGTCGGCCAGGGTTACGGGAACCGAACGCCGCGGATCGTCGGTGTAGCCGGGCAGTGCCTCAGCGAAAGCCTGCTTCGAGCCGGACAGTACGATCCGGTCCTGGGGCCGCTTCGGGCCGGCGATGCTGGGCACCACGGTGGCCAGGTCGAGCTCCAGGTACCGTGAGTACACCGGTTCGCGGGTGTCGTCGTGCCACAGACCCTGCGTCGTGGCGTAGGCCTCGACCAGAGCCAGCTGCTGTTCGTCGCGGCCGGTGAGGCGCAGGTAGTCGATGGTCTTGTCGTCGATCGGGAAGACTGCGATGGTGGAGCCGTATTCCGGTGACATGTTGCCGATCGTGGCGCGGTTCGCTAGCGGCACCTGGGAAACACCCGGCCCGTAGAACTCGACAAACGTGCCCACCACCCGGTGCTGGCGCAGCATCTCGGTGATCGTGAGCACGAGGTCGGTGGCGGTGGTCCCCTCGGGGAGACTTCCGGACAGCTTGAAGCCGACGACGTTGGGGATCAGCATCGAGACCGGTTGGCCGAGCATCGCAGCTTCGGCCTCGATACCGCCAACCCCCCAGCCCACCACGCCAAGCCCATTCACCATGGTGGTATGGGAGTCAGTGCCGACGCAGGTGTCGGGATAGGCCTGCAGCACGTCGCCGCTGGCGCGGGAAAAGACCACCCGCGCGAGGTGCTCGATGTTGACCTGGTGCACGATGCCCGTTCCGGGCGGTACCACCGTGAAATCGTCAAAGGCGGTCTGCCCCCAGCGCAGGAACTGGTAGCGCTCCCGATTGCGTTGATATTCCAGTTCCACATTGCGCTGGAAAGCGTCGTTGCTGCCGAAGATGTCGGCGACCACAGAGTGGTCGATCACCAACTCGGCCGGCGACAGGGGATTGACCCTGGCAGGGTCGCCCCCGAGGTCGGCGACCGCCTCGCGCATGGTGGCCAGGTCGACCACACACGGCACCCCGGTGAAGTCCTGCATGATCACCCGGGCCGGGGTGAACTGGATCTCACGGTCGGGCTCGGCAGTCGGATCCCAGCAGCCGAGGGCGCGGATATCGTCAGCGGTGACATTGGCGCCGTCCTCGGTACGGAGCAGATTCTCCAGCAGCACCTTGAGGCTGTACGGGAGCCTTTCCTGACCCTCGACAGCGTCCAGGCGGAAGATCTCGTACGAGGTCTGGCCGACGTCGAGCGTGGATCGGGCTCCGAAGCTGTTGACACTCATCTGGTCGCTCCTCCAGTCACGGATGGGGCCACCCCACCCGATATACCTTGACGTCAAGGTATCATCGTCAACGAGTCCTCTCGCTGGCGTGGGAGCCAGTCTGCCAGCGTCGATCTGGTCCCGTCGCAGAATCCGCCGACCTTGGTCGGAAGCCCTGGAGGGGTCATACTTCTCTTACCAGAGGCAGCCTGCAGGAGGAATCGTGCCGAAGGACATCGGTCTCCCACCCGTTGAGGGGCGTTTCGCCGCCACCTTGACCATCGGCCCGAAGGGACAGATTGTGATCCCCAAGGGGGCCCGAGACCTGTTCGGTTTCCAACCCGGTGACCAGGTCCTGCTACTCGCCGATGTCGGCCGGGGCATCGCCATTCTTCCGGCTTCTGCGCTCGGCGAGCTGCTGGCCACGTTACCCTCTCCGATCCCGTCGGCAGGGCCCTAGACCCGGATCTGCCTCGACGAAGGCCTACCGTCGCCAGGGACGGCGAAGGCCGGCCGCCTCGAGGGGCGACCGGCCTGGCCTGGTTTGGCTACGGAATCAGCGGCTCCGGCCCTGCATGGCCGTCTGAACCTGGGCGAAGACGTCGCGGACCTCCTGACCGAAAGCGGTCACAGCTGCGATGATCACAGCCGCGATCAGCGCCACCAGCAGCCCGTACTCGACCGCGGTCGCACCCTTGGCCGCCTTGCCGAAACGATCCGACGCGACGAGCAGCAGGCTGGTCACGTAAGCAGAAACAGCGTTCATGAACAGGTACACCTTTCGATTACTATCACCCGACCACAATGACCCGGTGATATCCCCCGGCTCCTTCCCTCGAAGGGCCACCATCAGAATGACGCAATTCCGACCGTTGCCGCAATCCACATGAGAACCACCTCACCTGGGAAAAATGACCAGGCCGGCCGCCTCGAGGGGCGACCGGCCTGGCCTGGTTTGGCTACGGAATCAGCGGCTCCGGCCCTGCATGGCCGTCTGAACCTGGGCGAAGACGTCGCGGACCTCCTGACCGAAAGCGGTCACAGCTGCGATGATCACAGCCGCGATCAGCGCCACCAGCAGCCCGTACTCGACCGCGGTCGCACCCTTGGCCGCCTTGCCGAAACGATCCGACGCGACGAGCAGCAGGCTGGTCACGTAAGCAGAAACAGCGTTCATGAACAGGTACACCTTTCGATTACTATCACCCGACCACAATGACCCGGTGATATCCCCCGGCTCCTTCCCTCGAAGGGCCTGAAAGAACAATGGCCGATGCGTGCTGGGCGATCAAGAAGGGTGAGAGTGGCCTCATCTGGACTCATCTGGTTCCAGCACCGCCAGACACTCCACATGATGAGTCATGGGGAAAAGATCAAAGGCGCGGACCTCGCTGGCCTGGTAACCATGAATGGCAAAATCGGCCAGATCGCGCGCCAAGGCGGCCGGGTCACAGGCCACATAGGCCACTCGCCGGGGCCGGCGGCGGACGATCTCGGCTACCACTGTCGCGCCGCAGCCGGAGCGAGGTGGGTCCAGCACCACCAGGTCGACCTGGCCCGGCCATCGTCGGATCACCCGTTCAACCCGGCCCTGCTCGGTTCGAGCCCGGGCGACGTTGCGGCGGGCGAGGGCGACCGCCGGGCGAGACCATTCCACCGCCCGGACCGTGACCGATTGCGCCACCAGCATCCGCGCGAACAGCCCCACTCCGCAGTACAGATCCCAGGCCGATTCACCCCGCAGCGGCCCAAGACCCTCACGAACCGCCGTGACCAGGATGTCGGCGGCCGCGGGATGCACCTGCCAGAACCCGTCCGGCTCGACGTGGAAGTCGAAACCGGCAGCCTGCTCGAGTAGCCGGGAAGGGCCGGCGACCACTTCACCGGCCACCAGGACCGCACCGTCCACCCCTGCCTGTACCACCTCGGCGCCCGGGGTAGCCCCGGTCAGCGCCGGGCCCGGAACCGGACGCAGCCCGGGGTGGGCAATCCAGCAGCCAGCCTCGGGCAGTTCGACCAGATCATGACCTCGATGACGACGTAATCCGAGCCGGTGATCGTCACTAACCCGGTATCGCATCCGGGTTCGCCAGCCTTGCCCGGTATCCGCGGGCACAGCCTCCACTTCACCCGTCCAGTGGTAGCCCGCCAGCCGTTCAAGCTGCTCGGCGACCACCGCGGCCTTCAACTGCCGTTGTAGCGGCAACGAGGCATGTTGGAAGTCACAGCCACCGCAGCCACCCGGGCGAGCCACCGGGCAGGGCGGCGGCACCCGCTGCGGATGGGCATCAAGGACCGCGACCGCGTCGCCGTACCCGTACCGCTGCCTGCGAGCGGTGATCCGCACCTGAACAGTCTCCCCCGGCAAGGCATGACGCACAAAAATCACCCAGCTCCCCACCCGGGCCACGCAGTGCCCGCCGTGAGCGATCGCCCCGACCTGGACCGGGCCCACCAGGTCGCCGACCTGCAAACTGATCGGGAAGTCGACCATCATCACCCGAGGACAATACGACCTGCAGGCGATCCCGGCCCGGACTGCCGGGCCCTGGTCAGAGCCCGGCTACGGTGGTGCCATCACGGGAGGAATGAGGTCCAGATGCACTACGTGATCATGGGATGCGGCCGGGTCGGGTCGCTCCTGGCGCGCGGCCTGGAGCGACGCCAGCACACCGTCTCGGTGATCGACGTCAACTCCGACTCCTTCCGACGTCTTGGCCCGGGCTTTCGCGGTTCGACGGTCACGGGAGTCGGCTTCGACCGCGACATCTTGATCGCCGCCGATATCGGGCACGCCGACGGTTTCGCCGCAGTCTCCAACGGAGACAACTCCAACATCCTGGCTGCACGAGTGGTCCGGGAGAACTTCGGCGTCGACAATGTGGTAGCCCGGATCTATGACCAGGGTCGGGCCGAGGTGTACGAGCGGCTGGGGATCCCGACCGTGGTGACGGTGCGCTGGGCGGCGGACCAGGTGCTGCGCAGGCTGCTCCCGGTCGGCGCTGAAAGCCTGTGGCGGGACCCGGCTGGCGCGGTGCGCCTGATCGAAGTTCCGTACCACAGCGGCTGGGTTGGGCGCCGAATCCGTGACCTGGAGGCCGCAGCCGACACCCCGATTCCCGCCATCACCCGGTACGGTTCGGGGGCCGTGGTGAACGACGCCACCGTGCTGCAGTCCGGTGACATCGTGTACGCGATGGTGGAATCAGCCCGGATCCCGGACGTCGAGGCGGTTCTAGGTGTCGCCCCGGTGGAACAGTAGGAGGCAGCGATGAGGGTGGCGATTGCGGGAGCCGGCAATGTCGGCCGTTCGATCGCGCGGGAACTGATCGGCAACGGTCACCAGGTGCTGCTGATCGACCGGGACCCGGCAGTGATCAGACCGGCCTCGGTACCAGACGCGGAATGGCTGCAGGCGGATGCCTGCGAAATGGACTCGTTGGCCGAGGCTCGATTGGACTCCTGTGACGTGGCGATCGCGGCCACCGGGGATGACAAGGCCAACCTGGTGCATGCACTGCTGGCCAAGACCGAATTCGGGGTACCGCGTACCGTCGGGCGGGTGAACCACCCCGGTAACGAGTGGCTGTTCGACGAGATGTGGGGGGTGGATGTCGCGGTCTCGACACCTCGGCTGATGTGCGCACTGGTCGAGGAGGCGGTCACGGTCGGTGACTTGGTCCGGCTGATGACCTTCCAGAAAGGCCGAACCAATCTGGTCGAGATGACCCTGCCTGAGGTGTCACCGGCAGTGGGCCGGCGGATTGGTGACCTGGAGTGGCCGGGTGAGGCGGTGCTGACCGCGATCATCCGTGATGGACGCGGCCTGCCCCCCGAACCCGACAGCTGTCTGGAGGCTGGGGACGAGCTGCTGTTCCTCGTCGACCCGGAGCAGGAGCGGCATCTGTCGCGGTTCCTGTCACCACGGCAGCCGAAGCCCGCAGCCGTTCAGGGCACGATCTCGTAGGCGGGGTTGAAAATCACCCGTCGTCCCTCGCTGATCGTCAAGGTACCCCGAACCTCCAGGACCCGACCAGCGACCAGTCCCGGGATCGTCTGACGTCCCATCCAGATCACGATGATCGCTCCGGTCTCGTCTCTCAGCTCTGCCTCCAGGCGGCGCGCAGTCGAGGTGTAGGCGATCGACTGCAGCGTTCCCCGCAGCCGTACCCGATCTTGGACCCGAACCGAGGCGATTGGCTGAGCTGCGACGTAGCGGTCTCGCTCGGCTAGGTCCGGGGAGGCCGAGGCCTGGTCCGATGACCGGATCCGGTGCGCTAACCGGCGCCACAGCACCGGCACCGTCAGCCTTGTGGGATCGTGATCGGGACGGTCTGCCCAGCACCCATCGCCTCGCTGCCGCGCCGTACGATGAGGTTGCCGAAGAATTCTTCCATGACTAGCGAAGCGCCCTCTCCGTTCACATCCAGGGCGGCCTCCCCCATCAGCCGGCCGATCAGCAGCCAGCGAGGTCCCTCCGCGAACCAGTCCCGTAGCGGGGCAAAGCCCTCGTTGCCTTCCTGGTCGGTTGCCGCAACGACCCGTCGCAATTCGATCCCGAATGGGCCCCTGGCCACGTCGCAGGTACCGCCAGCCTCTTTGGTCTCGGCTTCAATATCACCGCGAATCTCTTTCGCGAAGCCGCCACTATTGGGAGCGGCCCGTACCTCAACCTGGATGGCGGAGGCTCCCAGAACAGCCACCAGGGCCATTCCCTGCCGGGTCTCGGCATCTGCCACGATCTGCAATTGCATCCCCTCTTCGGGGGTGATGATCAGGGCTCCGAGGTCCATCCGCTCGACCTCATCACCATCAAGGTCGACCTCGTCGAGGTCGAAGGGACCCTCTGAGCGCCACTCGGCTGGGTCCTCGTCCCAATCGTCATCTTCGTCAGAGTCGTCTTCGTCCTCGGAAACGTCGTCCTCGTCCTCAGAGTCGTCGCGGACTTCGGCATCAGCATCCTCGTCCGCTGCCGGATCCGGCTCACGGTCAGTCTCCTCGTCCGGCTCCTGCGTGGGGTCGGCACTGTCGGGTGAAGCGGGTACCGCGGCCTTCTTCTTGCGCCCGAAAATCACGTCGTGTCTTCCTGTCCGTCGGTGTCGGCGCCCACGCTACGCCAACCGGCGACCCCGCCGCTCGAACCATGACCGGCCTGGCCCCGTACCGATGGCGGCAAGTCCGACACCTCGATGAAATTTGCCCGTACCACCGGCTGCACCACCAGCTGGGCGATCAGGTCACCGCGACGTAGGCTCACCGCCTGTTCGGTATCGGTGTTCAGCAGATTGATCCGAATCTCGCCACGGTAGCCAGCGTCGATCGTGCCCGGTGCGTTTACGATCGTCAGGCCGTGACGGGCCGCCAGCCCAGACCGAGGATGGACCAGGCCCACATAGCCGTCGGGGATCACCACCGCGATCCCGGTATCGACCAAGACCCGTTCTGCGGGCCCGATCGTCACATCGTCGCGGATAGCCAGGTCGGCGCCAGCGTCACCAGGATGGGCGTACGCAGGCAATGGCAGCCCCTGATCTAGGCGCAGCACCTCGACCCGTACCGGCATCACTGGTTCTGCTCGATCATGCTCATCGGCCGGTACAGGCGCGGGTGTTCACCGGAGGACATGAGCTCACCCTAGTCGGACCGTGAATCGACCAGCCTCAGCCCGGTACGGTGGGGGCATCCGGCCAGGAGGAGAGATGGACAACAAGATTCTGGAGAAGACATACCCGATGGTCGTCGGGGCCGTCACCGCACTGATCGCCCAGTTTGTGGTGCGCAAGATGTGGCAGGTCGCCACCGGCAACACCCCGCCGGACCCGAACGACCCGGACGTTCCCACCCGGGAAGCGGTGACCTGGTTCGTGGCCTCATCGCTCGGAGTGGGGGTGACCCAGCTTCTAGTCGGACGCTACTCGACGCGCAAGGTCAAGCAGTGGGTGGCGGACAAGGAACTGGTCTGATCACAGGGCCGCTGCCATGGTGCCCCTGGCCAAACCGGGGGCACCATACGGTGCAGCATCAGACACAGTCGACGCAGTACTCGACGCCATTGCGTTCCTCGGCGATCTGGCTGCGGTGCTTGACCAGGAAGCAGGAACCGCAGGTGAACTCGTCGGCCTGCCGCGGCAGTACCCGGACCGTCAATTCCTCATGCGACAGGTCTGCTCCGGGCAATTCGAAGGCCTCGGCGGCTTCCGCCTCGTCCTCGTCGACCTTGCCTGAGTTCTTGTCGTTGCGACGGCTCTTGAGTTCCTCGATGCTGTCTTCGTTGGAATCCTCGTCGGTCTTACGTGGTGCGTCGTAGTCAGTGGCCATCGCTCTTCCCTCATCCTTGACGTCTGTCCCGGTCCGACGGCTCCCTCAGGGTGGGTTCTGGGTGCGGTCCAGGTCGGGAAGCATGTGTACCACACGTGTCAACCCCGTGGGCATCCACCCTCGAATAGGCACGCCAAACGGGAGGATGGTGCAGTTGAAGGGGTTTGGGGCCTGGTACCGGTAGGTTGGCCCCAACCAACACCAAACGAACGGCCACCTGATGCGGACTGGGCGACTCCTCGGCCTTACCCCCGACGGAGCACTGCTCGTGGTCACGCCCGACGACGAGGAGATCTCCATCGCTGTCGACGCTCGACTCCGCGCAGCCGTGCGGGGGGATCGCCCGCGCCTGGGACAACTGGAGATCGAGATGGAAAGCCAACTTCGCCCCCGCGAGATCCAAGCGCGCATCCGAGCCGGTGAGAGCCTGGATGAGGTCGCGCAGGCTGCTGGCGTGCCGGCAGAGCGGATCGAGGCCTTCGCTGCCCCTGTTCTCGCTGAACGCGCCCACGTGGTCGGTGTGGCCCAGGCAGCCCCGGTACGACGCCGCGGCGAAGCCGCGTCGACCCGCGCTCTGGAAGCCACCATCGGACAACGACTGCGCAGCCGTGGTCTCGACGTGGACGACGTGGACTGGGACAGCTGGAAACGCGGCGACGGACGCTGGGTCGTCCAGGCCGGCTACGAGGCGGACGGGACCCGGCAGGAAGCGCTATTCACCTACGACACTGGTGGCCGGTTCTCAGTGGCCGAGAACGACGCAGCCCGCTGGCTGATCGACGAGGCCGAGCCCGCCACCACGGTTCGGCGGCGCCATGTCGACCCCGACAGTGAGCCCACCGTGGACCTGGACGACGATCTGGCGCTGGTCAAGGCAACCATGCCGGAACGTGGCCCCGACGAGTACACCTCCGAGACCGAGGTGCCCGACTACAGCCCAGCCGAGCTCGCCGAGGTGGACGGGGTCTACGACCTGGTCGCCCCATCATCTGAGATGGATGTGCTGTACGAGATGATCTCGGGTATTGATGAGGATTCGGTCCGGATCTACACCGGCCTGCAAACTCCAGTCACTCCTCGCGACGACCCCGAATGGTCCCTGACGCAGAGCGCGTCGGCTGCCAACCCTGAGCCAGAGCCACCCGAGAGCCCTGTGGCACCTGTGCCACCGGCCCCTGTTTCTCGCAGGCAGCGCCGCAAACCCCGAAGCACTCGGCCGGCTCCGACCCCGGAACCGCCGAACGAGACGGCGGCAATCCCCGAGCAGCCGACGGATCCGACTCCGAAGACCAAGCCCGCCAAGACCCGGCGTAGCCGCAGCAAGCGAGCCTCGGTGCCGTCGTGGGACGAGATCATGTTCGGCTCCAAGGAATAGTCGGACGCGCCACACAGCAGCCATGGATCGAACCTGGGATACGCCCCGAAACTCACCTCGGCTTCTTCGCCAAACGGTGCCAGCACACCCGGCCCACCATGGTCGCCCATCCGCAGGGCGGAATCCCTGTTGCTATTCGACGATCAGGGGGATCTCCAGCTCCGGAGCGGTCAGGGAACCGTGCATCCCTACCAGGCTAAATTCGCCGCTGAGTTCATGGGTCAGCACCGCCCAGTCGTCACGCATGGCGACCACGACGTCGCCGAACCGGCCGGCGACTCGAGGCGCGAGTTTCCCGAACCACCCCTCGGCCACTGCCTGCTGCCGGGTCCGGACCCAGGCCAGGTCCCCCAACCGCTGGGCCCACCGGGCAGCGACCGCCTCGGGATGGTCGGTGTACAGCTGACGCATCCGGGCCTCGCCCCCGATCAGGTCAACGTCGGCCAACAGGTCCGGCTGGTCCTCGATCACGATCCGATGATCCTCGGGCACATCCACCATGCCGTGATCACCAGTAACCACCAGCCGGGTGTCGTCCGGTAGCCGGTCGCGCAGTTCAGCCACGAAGGCATCGATCTGCAGTAGTCGCTGATACCAGTGGTCGGATGCGATCCCCGACAGGTGACCGGCGTGGTCCAGCCACCGGTCGTACAGGTAAACCAGGGACCGCTCCCCCCGAGCCGCAGCGGCTACCGTTAGGCGGATTTTCTCCTCATCGTCGGTCTCGTCGACGACCGGCTCGAAAAGCCCGCCTCGAAGCCCTGCCATCGTCAGCCCGCTGTTCTCGAACCGCATCGGCAAGACGCTGGTCACCACTACCTGCTCGGCGCGAGCCCGTTCAAAGATCGTCGGCAGCGGCTGGAAGTCCTGCGGCGCGGTGGTGGTGTCCCACGAGAGCGGACAGAAAATCTTGCCTGTCCCCGGGTTACGCAGGGTCAGCCCGGCGACCCCGTGCAGCCCCGGCGGCAGCCCGGTCCCCAGGCTGGTCAGCGAGGTGACAGTGGTGCTGGGGATCCCGGCGGTGATCCGGCTCCCGTGACCGATCGAGGCGGCCAGAAAGGGGGTGGCCGCCAATGCCGACTGGATCGGGTGCCAGCCCAGCCCATCAATCAGCAGCACCACCCACCGCTGCCCCGGCGGTAATCCCAGCACATCCTGGCGGCATCCCGGCAGACCCAGTTGGGCACCGATGCTGGGCAGAACATCCGACAATGAACCGGACCCGTACGCCGGCAGCAGCGGCTCGTTCATCGAGCCACCCGGGTAGTTGTGGCGCCGGTTCCGGTACGTCGTTGCACCTCGACGGCGAAACCGACCAGCTTCTCGACATTGTCGACACCGTCCGCGGCCGCGCTCATGCGTACCGTGAGATCTTCTGTGGTCACGTTGCCCATGTAACCATGGTCGGCTTCGCAACTGGGATCGCCGCAGCCGGCTGGTTCAAGATCCAGCCGCCGCAGGGTTCCCCAGCCGACCGTTAGCCAGGCCTCCTCGATTCGGGACTGCGGCGTCCCGAACTTCTCCGGGCAGCTGACGACACGGCTCAGTGAAACCGACGTCAGGCGTTCCAGCGGCACCACCTCGGTGGTACTGGCTGCCTGCAGCGGCGCCAATTCCAACGTATATTCATCGGTGTGCCCCACCACCAGCCGGGTCTCGGTCAAGGCCAATACCGTCAGGTGCCGGTGCAGGGAATCCTCCTGGAAGGTGGCCTCGTGGTGTACCAGGTGACGCACCAGCGGCTCGTCTCCCAGGGCCAGCAGTACGCCGTCGCTCACCAGGTCTGGGAAGTATCCGCAGGCGGCGACATCAGCCCGCAACGAGCCAGTGGTGTCAGGCAAGGTCACGCGGCACATCCTCCCACTAGTCGACCAGCGGTTCGCACCATGGACGGCGTAAGCCCACACGCTAAGTTCATGCCATGTCGACGAGACCTTTCTTCGCCGCCCGTATCGAGACCGCCATCAACCGGCGCGTCGAGGCCGTGGCCCGGCGGGCTGGGTGGGTGGAAACCATCACCGCGTACGTCGGCTACGGCAACCACCGAACTCTACGGGTATTGGCCCGGCTCTCTCTCGCGCCCAAACGCCCCCGCGGCATGGTCGGGGCCGAGGTCCGCCGGCTCCTGGAGCGCCGCGGTTGGCGTAATTTCTTCACCCTGGCCTGTGTCTCACGGCCGGTCACGATCCGGCTCGGCGAGCGGCGCGTCGAGGCCACCACCGACCGGGGCGGATACATCGACGTCCACATCAAAGAGCACGGTCTCGAGCCGGGCTGGCACACCGTCCTCGTCGAGACCGAGCAGGCCGATCCGACTGAGGCCGATGTGCTCGTCGTCGCCAAGGACGTGGCCTTCGGGATTGTCAGTGACATCGACGACACGGTCATTTCGACCTGGCTACCGCGCCCCCTCATCGCCGCCTACAACTCCTTCGTCGCCACCGAGAACGCCCGCCAGGCGGTACCCGGCATGGCCGAGTTGTACCGAGATCTGCTGGCCCGGCATAGCGGCTCACCAATCGTCTATGTTTCGACCGGCTCCTGGAACACGTTGCCTTTCTTGCGTCGTTTCCTGAACCGGCACCGCTATCCTGCCGGGCCCTTGCTGCTGACCGACTGGGGCCCCACGAATACTGGCTGGTTCCGCTCCGGACTGGATCACAAACGCAACGCCTTGCGTCACCTGGCTCGCGATTTCCCCCATATCTCCTGGTTGCTGGTCGGCGACGATGGCCAGCACGACCCGATGTTGTACGCCGAATTCGCCGAGTACGCGCCGAAGCGGGTCCGGGCAATCGCCATCCGGCAGCTGAACCCGGTCGAACAGGTCCTCGCCCACGGCACCCCCGGCGAACGGCTCGACACCCCGCCTCCCGAGGACGTCAAGAATCCCCGTCCCGTGGTCTTCGGGCCGGACGGCTTCTCCCTGGCCCGCAAGGTCCGCGATCGCATCTGACGAGGCCATAGCGGGTGTCGTGGGTCGAACGGTCGCCCGGCACAGCGGCCCTAGAATGCCCCACGAACCTGAAGGAGGAGCATGGCGAAACGCCCGGCCGTTGAACTGGAAGAGGACCTCGCAGAGCGGATCGTCGACATCGACGTGTCGGCCGAGATGGAGTCGTCGTTCCTGGAATACGCCTATTCGGTGATCTATTCCCGGGCGCTGCCGGACGCCCGCGACGGGTTGAAACCGGTCCAACGTCGGATCCTCTACACGATGGACGAGATGGGGATCCGCCCGGACCGGCCACACGTCAAGTGCGCCCGGGTGGTCGGCCAAGTGATGGGTGTACTGCATCCCCATGGCGATGCGGCGATCTACGACGCCCTGGTTCGACTGGCCCAGCCCTGGGCGATGCGGCTGCCGTTGGTCGACGGGCACGGTAACTTCGGCTCCCTGGATGCCGGGCCAGCGGCCATGCGATACACCGAATGCCGGATGGCGGCTCCAGCGGCCACCATGACCACCGGGCTAGACGAGGACACCGTCGATTTCCGCCCCAACTACGACGGTAAGGGCACTGAGCCGGCGGTGCTGCCCGCCGCCTTCCCGAACCTGCTCGTCAACGGAGCCACCGGCATCGCTGTCGGGATGGCCACCAATATCGCCCCCCATAACCTGGTCGAGGTGGTGCAGGCGCTGAAGCATCTGCTGCGCCACCGCGACGCCACAGTCGAGGACCTGATGCGTTTCGTCCCTGGCCCGGATCTGCCTGGCGGCGGGAAGATCGTGGGACTGGACGGGGTCCGAGACGCGTACCAGACCGGACGGGGCACTTTCAAGATCCGGGCTACGGCCCGGGTCGAGCAGGTCAGCCCGCGGCGGCGTGGAATCGTGGTCACGGAATTGCCGTATCTGGTCGGCCCCGAGCGGATCATCGAACAGGTCAAGAATCTGGTCCAGTCCAAAAAATTATCCGGGATTGCCGACATCAAGGACCTCACCGACCTCACCAACGGGATGCGTCTGGTGATCGAGGTGAAGAACGGGATCAATCCGGAGGCGATGCTCGAACAACTTTACCGGCTGACCAAGCTGGAGGACTCGTTCGGGATCAACGCGGTGGCCCTGGTCGACGGCCAGCCACGCACCCTGTCGTTGAAGGAGATGCTGCAGGTCTACCTGGACCACCGGCTCTCAGTCACCCTGCGTCAGACCCAGTTCCGACTTGGCAAGGCCACCGACCGGCTACACCTGGTTCAGGGGCTGCTGATCGCGATCCTCGACATCGACGAGGTGATCGCGATCATCCGCTCCAGCGATGACGCCGCCGCTGCCCGGCAGCGGCTGATCGAGGCTTTCGACTTGTCCGAGGCCCAGGCGACGTACATCCTCGATATGCAACTGCGTCGGCTGACCCGCTTGTCCACCATCGAGTTGGAGCAGGAACGCGACCAACTTGAGAAACACATCAGCCGGTTGCAGGCGATTATCGACGACCCGACCCGGCTACGTCAGCTGGTCAGCGACGAGCTCGACCAGATCGCCAAGACGCTGGGCACTGCCCGCCGTACCGTGCTGCTGTCTGGATCGGGCGCGGTGACGCCTTCGGCTAAAGCGACCGCGGCGGCGCTTGAGGTTCCCGATGGCCCCTGCCGGGTCCTGCTGTCCTCGACCGGCCGGGTGGCTCGGGTGGATGGCCCCGCGGCGCTCGGCTCAGGCGGTCCCCGTTGCGCGCACGACGTGATCATCTCCCAGGTCGAGACCACCACCCGCGGCGAGCTGGGGGTGCTCACCAACCTGGGCCGGGTATACCGGCTGCAGGCCATCGACCTGCCCTCGGTGCCGCCACAGGCGGCAGCCCCCCACGTCCAGGGCGGTTCCTCGGTAACCGAACTGGTGTCACTCGACCCCGGTGAGCGGGTACTGGGGCTGACCCGGCTTGGACCCGAAACCGGGATCTGGGCCTTCGGCACCGAACGCGGCATGGTGAAACGTACCAATCCCGAGATCCTAGGCAAGGACTGCTGGGATCTGATCCGCCTCGACGAGGGCGATTTGGTGGTCGGCGCGGTCGAGCTGACCGACGACCAGCACGATCTCGTCTTCATCACGTCTGACGCCAGCTTGCTTCACTTCCCCGCCTCCACGGTGCGCCCCCAGGGCCGTTCCGGCGGCGGGATGGCCGGCATCAAACTGGCGCAAGCCGCCAAGGTCGTGTTCTTCGGCGCGGCACCGGTCAACGACGGCGAGGTAGTCACCGTCGCCGGTTCCCGGTCGGCGCTGCCCGGAACCGACGCCGGTACGGTCAAAGTGACGCCACTGGCGCAGTATCCCGGCAAGGGCCGCGCCACCGGCGGTGTCCGCTGTCACCGCTTCCTCAAGGGCGAGGATGTCCTGCTGCGGGCTTGGGCGGGCCTGACCCCGGCCGCGGCTGCGGCGGCCTCCGGGGTGCCAGTCCCGTTGCCTGACACAGACCCGCGTCGCGACGGCTCGGGCATTCCCGTCTCCCAGCCGATCGACGGCATCGGCAGCCGCCCGGTCTGATGCTGTCGTCGGGCTGTCCGGTGCCCGTCGGATCAACCTGCTACTCAGGCCAGGCCGGCGTTCATCAGGCGTCAATCGTCTCCGCATCGAGACGGTAGGCCCCCTCGACAATGAACTCTTTACGCGGGCCCACCTCGTTGCCCATCAACCGTTCGAAGGTCCGAGTGGCCGCCTCCGCGTCGTCGACGGTGAGCCGGCGCAAGGTCCGGTTCCCAGGGGACATCGTGGTGTCGGCCAGCTGGTCGGCGTCCATCTCCCCCAGCCCCTTGTAACGCTGCGGCTCGGCGAACCGGATCCCCCGCTTGGTAAGCTCGGCCGCCTTACGCTGATACTCCGGGTCAGAGTAGGTGTACAGGTACTTCGGCTGACCCTTCTTGGGTTGGATGATTTCAAACCGGTGCAACGGCGGCACCGCCGTATAGACCCGGCCCGCTTCCACCAGTGGCCGCATGTACTTGAAGAACAGGGTCGCCAGCAAACAACGGATGTGGGCGCCGTCAGAATCCGCATCGGCCATGAAAATGACCTTGCCGTACCGGGCCTGCTCCACGTCGAAGGTCCGCCCGGAGCCGGCCCCGACGACCTGGATGATGGCTGCGCATTCCGCATTGCGCAGCATGTCGGTCACCGAGGCCCGCTGTACGTTGAGGATTTTGCCTCGGATCGGCAGCAGCGCCTGGAATTCGGAACTGCGAGCCAACCGGGCGGTGCCCATCGCCGAATCACCCTCGACGATGAACAGTTCAGTGCGGTCGACATCGTGGGAGCGGCAGTCAGCCAGCTTGGGCGGCAAGGTCGACGATTCGAGAGCATTCTTCGCCCGCTGCGCCTCCCGATGGGTACGGGCGGCAACCCTGGTCCGGGAGGCCGCCACCACTTTCTCCATCAGGGCCCGGGCCTGGCTGCGAATGTTGGTCTTGGTCGCAGTCAGGTACTCCAGCAGTTCCGACTCCACGATCCGGGCCACGATCCGCGACACGGCCGGGGTCCCCAGGACCTCTTTGGTCTGTCCCTCGAACTGTGGCTCGGCCAGCCGGACCGTGACCACGGCGGTGAGTCCTTCCAGGATGTCGTCTTTGACGATTTCCTCACCGTTCTTCATGATCCGGGTCCCGTCTAGGCCCTTGCCGAAGGCCCGTACCAGGCCCCGTTCAAAACCTTGGACGTGGGTGCCGCCCTTGGGGGTGGCGATGATGTTGACGAAGGACTGCAGGCTGGTTTCATAATCCTGCCCCCACCGCACCGCGATATCGACTTCCAGATCCCGTTCGACATCGGTCGGGGTCATGGTGCCGGCGTCGTCCAACATCGGTACCGTCTCGGTGAACTGGTCTCGGCCACGCAGGCGAATCACCTCGGTGACCGGCTCGCCGGCAGCCAGGAAGTCGCAGAACTCACTGATCCCACCGTTGTGCTGGAATACCTCAGTTCTGGGCTCTGGTCCGCGCTGATCGCTCACCCGCAGCTGCAGGCCGGGCACCATAAAGCTCGTCTGCCGGGCCCGATTCAGAACCGGTTCTACCTGGATCTCAGCGCCCACGACAAAAATCTGCCGATCGGGCCAGTAGCGGACCCGGGTACCGGTCCGGTTCTTGGCCACCGTACCGGTCCGGCGGAGCTGGGCGCCGGGGGTGAACGGGGCATCCGGCCCGTCGCCGTCAAAGACTCCAGGCACGCCGCGGCGAAACGACATCGACCAAGTGGCGCCGCGGCGGTCGACCTCGACATCCAGCCGAGACGACAACGCGTTCACCACCGAGGCCCCAACCCCGTGCAAGCCACCGGCCGCGTTGTACGAGCCACCACCGAATTTCCCGCCACCGTGCAGTTTGGTGAAGACCACCTCTACCCCGCTCAGCCCGGTACCCGGGTGGATGTCGACCGGGATCCCGCGGGCATGGTCGGCCACCATCACCGAGCCATCGGCCCGCAGCTCCACCTCGATCCGGTCACCGAAACCAGCCAAAGCCTCATCTACGGAGTTATCGATGATCTCCCACAGGCAGTGCATCAGCCCTGGGGTGCCGTTGGATCCGACGTACATGCCGGGTCGTTTCCGCACCGCATCCATGCCCTCCAAGACCAGCAGGTGCCGGGCCTCGTAGTCGTGGCCCAGCTGCCCAGCGGCGCTGCGACGGGTGGAACGGGTCGGTTCAGTCACGCAGCGAAGGTTAGCGACCGGGACGGACAACGCCGGCATGGCACGGCAGGTACAGCCAGACAGGACCTGCCCGCTATACTTGAGCCTGCTCGACTCAAGCCACCGGGGCACGGGGAACATTCCACTCGGGTCCCATGTTGACGCATGATGGATGAGACATACGCTGTTCCGGCCCGGAGCAGTGTGAGGGAACACAACCCGCACAGCACGTCCCAGCGACACCTGAACGGGAAGAGAGGCACTGTGAGCACGACCCTGTACGACGACTCACTGACCGCAGCCGACCGGTGTGACCGGTGCGGCGCGCAGGCGTACCTGCGGGTGACGCTGTCCGGCGGTGGCGAGCTCCTGTTCTGCGCCCACCACGCCAAGGCCCACTCCGACAAGTTGCGCCAGGTCGCGCTACGAATCCACGACGAGACTGACCGGGTCCGCTGATCCGGTCGAGGCGGCAGACCCCCGGCCTTCGGGTCGGGGGTCTTGCTGTGCCATCACCCGCGCCAGCTCACCACGGTCGTGACGTCCGGCATCTGGTTGGCACAGGAGCTTCCGGGTCCGGCGCCAGTAGGGTCCCGACTATGGACAGCGCCCTTCATCCCGACTTTCGACCGATGTACGAGACCGTGCTGACGCGCAACCCTGGCGAACCGGAGTTCCACCAGGCGGTCTTCGAAGTGATGCATTCCCTGGCGCCGATCGCCGACCATCCGGATTACACCGCATGGTCGATCCTGAAGCGGATCTGTGAGCCGGAGCGTCAGATCATCTTCCGGGTGCCGTGGGTAACCGATGCCGGCCAGATCGAGATCAACCGTGGTTTCCGGGTCCAGTTCAACTCGGCACTCGGCCCGTACAAGGGTGGGCTACGTTTCCACCCCAGCGTGAACCTGAGCATCATCAAGTTCCTGGGTTTCGAGCAGGTGTTCAAGAATTCCCTGACCGGAATGCCGATCGGCGGCGCCAAGGGAGGGTCGGACTTCGATCCCAAGGGTAAGTCGGACGCCGAGATTATGCGGTTCTGCCAGTCGTTCATGACCGAGCTGTACCGGCACCTGGGCGAGTATGTAGACGTCCCAGCCGGTGACATCGGGGTCGGCGGTCGTGAGATCGGCTACCTCTTCGGCCAGTACAAGCGGATCACCAACCAGTACGAATCGGGTGTGCTCACGGGTAAAGGGACCACCTGGGGTGGTTCGCTGGTGCGGACCGAGGCGACTGGCTACGGCACGGTCTTCTTCGCCCAGGCGATGATGAAGGAGGCCGATGACTCTTTCGAGGGCAAGACCGTGGTGGTCTCCGGCTCGGGGAATGTCGCGATCTACGCCGTGGAGAAGGCTCAGCAGCTCGGCGCCCAGGTGATCGCGGTCTCGGACTCCTCGGGCTACCTGGTCGACGAGGCCGGGATCAACCTTGAGGTACTCAAAGATGTCAAGGAGGTCCGCCGGGGCCGGGTCGCCGACTATGTTGCGGCGGTCGGCGGCAGATCCCGGGTAATTTCGGACGGTTCAATCTGGGATATTCCCTGCGATGTCGCTTTCCCGTGCGCCACCCAGAACGAGCTGGATGACCAGCATGCGGCGACGTTGGTGAAGAACGGGGTCCGGATGGTCGCCGAGGGAGCCAACATGCCTACCACCCCGAAGGCGATCGAAGTGTTCAAGGCCGCCGGGGTTCGGTTCGCGCCAGGCAAGGCCAGCAATGCGGGCGGAGTCGCCACCAGCGCCTTGGAAATGCAGCAGAACGCCTCCCGCGATTCGTGGAGTTTCGAGACTGCTGAGTCGCGGCTGCAGCAGATCATGAACGATATCCACGACCGGTGCGTCGAGACCGCCGAGAAGTACGGGCACCCAGGCGACTATGTGGTCGGGGCGAACCTGGCCGGCTACATCAAAGTGGCTGACGCCATGGTGGCGATGGGTGTGATCTGATCGACTCGGCGACCAGGTGGCTGCGTGTGCTCAGGAGCCGGCCCCGGGAATGTCTCAGTCGAGGTAGTCGCGCAGCACCTGCGAGCGGGATGGGTGCCGCAACTTCGACATGGTCTTGGATTCGATCTGGCGGATCCGCTCCCGGGTCACCCCGTACACCTTGCCGATCTCATCCAAGGTTTTCGGCTGGCCGTCGGTGAGTCCGAAACGCATCGACACCACCCCCGCCTCGCGCTCCGACAATGTGTCCAGCACGTCGTGCAGCTGTTCCTGCAGCAGGGTGAAATTGACCGCGTCAGCGGGAACAACGGCCTCTGAGTCCTCGATCAGGTCACCGAACTCCGAGTCCCCGTCCTCACCCAGCGGGGTATGCAACGAGATCGGCTCCCGACCGTACTTCTGGACCTCCACGACCTTCTCCGGGGTCATGTCGAGTTCCCTGGCCAGTTCTTCCGGGGTTGGTTCGCGTCCCAGATCCTGCAGCATCTGACGCTGGACCCGAGCCAGCTTGTTGATGACCTCGACCATGTGGACCGGGATCCGGATAGTCCGGGCCTGGTCGGCCATGGCCCGGGTGATCGCCTGCTTGATCCACCAGGTCGCGTAGGTGGAGAACTTGTAGCCCTTGGTGTAGTCGAACTTCTCGACTGCCCGGATCAGGCCTAGATTGCCCTCTTGGATTAGGTCGAGGAAGAGCATCCCGCGCCCGGTGTAGCGCTTGGCCAGCGACACCACCAGCCGCAGGTTCGCCTCCAACAGATGATTCTTGGCTCGCCGGCCGTCATTCGCGATCCAGTCATAATCGTCGACGTCGGTCTCTGGAACCGGCTGATCGTCATTCAGCCGTTCCTCGGCGAAGAGCCCAGCCTCGATCCGTTTGGCCAAGTCCACCTCCTGCTCGGCGTTCAGCAGGGCCACCTTGCCGATCTGCTTGAGGTAGTCCTTGACCGGGTCGGCGGTCGCCCCGGCTGCCATCACCTGCTGCTCGGGTTCGTCGGCGTCGTCCGCGTCGGAGAGACTGAAACCTTCGTCCTCGGTGATCTCCTTCTCCAGCTGGGCCTCCTTGGCCGGCTGGAATTCGGATTCGTCTACGTCTTCCAGGCTGCGTTTCTTGCCGCCCACCTTGAGGACCACGTCATCGCCCTCGCGGGTGAACTCGACCGGGACCTCCCGGGTCACCGCCTCAACGATCGAAGGCCCATCCTCGAGATGTAGCTCCTCGGTCTCGTCCGCCTGCCGTCGCGACCTGCGGCCACGAGCTTTGGGCTCGGCCGTAGACCGGGTTTTGCGAGAACTTGTGGTGCTCTTTGAGGTCTTGTCGGACTTGGTCGCGGTGGCCTGCTCGGCAGAGTCTGATTCCGCGGCGCTCGTCTTGGCGCTACGCCTACTGGTCGTCTTGGCTGCGGCCTGCTCGGCAGAGTCTGATTCCGCGGCGCTCGTCTTGGCGCTACGCCTACTGGTCGTCTTGGCTGCGGCCTGCTCGGCAGAGTCTGACTCCGCGGCGCTCGTCTTGGCGCTACGCCTAC
>ERZ772967.326-NODE-326-length-40305-cov-11.730261_pt1 | contig 40305 bp, 30 predicted proteins | sample MGYA00511677_ERZ772967 | MGnify/ENA primary metagenome ERZ772967 (study PRJEB29015, sample SAMEA2737931) | human oral metagenome | biome: human oral; feature: human-associated habitat; material: dental | place: China | collected 2146 ...
GGGTCTTATCCGGCTTGAACGGATGTCGACCGTGGAGCATCCGCAACACCATTACGCGGATGGCATCCAAACCCGGAATGAGCAGAACCGCCCAGCCCATAATAAAAGGCGTAGCATCGGTGATGCCGGCGGAGCTTGGCATCACAAAAATCACGCCCAGCAAGCCCAGAATAAAGCCTACGACTTGACTGCCGCAATCGCCCATAAATATCTTGTTGTGCCGCTCCACTTTTCCAAAGACATTGTAATAGAAGAACGGAACAAGAGCGCCCAGCAACGCAAACGCGATGCCCGCACCTGCCACTACGCCCTGCCCGGCAAACTGCACGCCGAAGAAGAACAAGGCCACCATACTCAAACCTGAAGCCAAACCGTCGATGCCGTCGATTAAATTGATGGCATTTATAATATAGACGATCAAGAGCACAGTTAGCGGCTGCCCGATAAAGGGCGAAATCTCATAAACCCCGAAGAGTCCATAAAGATTATTGATCCACAGATCTGAAAGTACGATCAAAAGGGCGCAAATCGTTTGAACTAAAAACTTAAGTTTGTAGTTTATGCCGTTCAAATCGTCAGCTATGCCCTCTACATACAATAATATGAGGGCGCAAAGTCCGAGCGTCGGCGGCTTAGCGGCCAAGATGTCGACCTCACGATTGTCGGTGACGCCCTGCAAGATGGTTCCCAAGCCGTAAAGGAGCGTATAAGCAAAAATCAGCGCCGGCGTAAAGGCGATGCCGCCCAAACGCGGAACGATGCCGGTGTGAACTTTTCGCTCATTGACGGTATCGAAAAGTTTCCGGCGAAAGGATATGAGTATGATGCGCGGAATCATCAGCGCCGAAACTAAGGCACTGGCGACGAAGCTCATTAATATGGCGAATAGCGTCATTGTATGCTTTTACTTTGCTTTAAGAACAATCGCGTCGCGGCGGACTATCAAAGATGTAAATGCAGCCTTTGGTCGGTAGAACATAGTTTAAACTTTGATTCCAACTATTTGAGGCGTCGTTGTCAAGAGGTTGCGAGGAGCCCTTCTTGCTTTCATTGGCCTGAAGCGAAGGTTTTGATGCAGGATATCGCACTGCGGACGACCTTTCTTCAGGTATGTTGCTTGGGTTTCTTCTTTATGTAACGCGCCAATTGCACAAAAATTGCGGTATGCTCTTATTTTTATTTCCTTTTTTTGTTCTTTTTTTGCGCTGCACCGCGTCGCATTCGCTCAGTGGTGTTCAGTAGCGGCCGGCATCGCAGTAGAATCACGGCCGACGCAAGCAAAGCCGTTGCGCAGCAAAATTTCATCGCGCCAGACCTCAATTTTCTCCGCGATGTCTGTCGGCCGATTCGGTGCATCGTGCAGCGCATCGAGCTGCATCGAAACCTGTCGACTCAAGCGAGTAATCAGCTCTCGTCCGACGATATCCGTGAGCATCAAATCTTGGCGAAAAGCCGCTAATCGCTCCCATAGATAGCACAAAATCTCGAGCGCCGCGCCCCAATCGGCTTGCGCCTGCCGCTCCTGCGCCGTTTCGATCCAGCGCGCCCCGCTACCGGCGAGCAGCAGACGGTCAGTCGACGTCTGCGGCTTGAAAAGCGTTCGCTCCACGGCCATTTGCAAATCCGTCAGCCCCTTTTCAGAAGCAGCCGCACTTTCATCCTGTTCAGCGCGTCGCATACGAATATAATCCGCTACGTTTTCAAACGATTCGCGATGGATTCCGCCGACAGCAATCGTCAGATCTCCGACGCGCATAACCAATTTTCGATCGCGGTCTATCCGAATAATGTAGCCCTCCAAGCCTGCCATTGGGCCGGAAGTTATACGAACGAGCTGACTACCGGCGTAATGTTCAAACGGATGAAGCAGAAAACGGATGCGCGTAGCGTCAAGTTCGGCGATCTTCATAAAGGGTTGCATCACGGCGTGCGGAATTCGGGCCACGCAGCGCGTAGCATAATCGCGCGCCAAGTGCAGTTCCGGCAAGCGATCTTTGAAGTAGGCCTCGATAGCCTTCACTTCACCCTGAATAAATATGAGTCCGCTGATCGTCGGGCGCAATTGTTTACACACTTTGTCGTGATTACGAATATAATTGCACGATTGATGCACGAACGTAGGAAAGCAATTGTCCGCCTTCAGCTTTTGTATGATGTGCTTGAGGCGCGCATTGTGCGTAAAGAAGTAACTCCAATCAGCATCAAGGGCCGGTCTCGAATCAGCACAAGCGACCTCCCGCTGCGCCCGCCGCAAGTTCGTCGCCGCAGGGCCTTCTATTGTATTGTCTTCTTTATGTTCCGTCATTTTTCAACGCAATGCAGCGGCACACGCGCCAAACTGCTTCAGAATATTGCGTGCAAATATAAAGAAAACCATCTGACATTTTTATATAAAGTAGCAAAAAACAAAGCCTTCACCCCCGCGTTTTTTTAATATTGGCAGACAAAAAACTTATAAAGACATAAAAACAAAAAGCGAGAAGTTTACCAGTCGCGCGGCCGAAGCATTTTCGGAAACGGCCGCTGCAAAACAAACTAAGAATGCAAAGTGCGGCGGTGCTTAGGCCTTTTCAAAACGACCTTACGAGGGAGATGGGAGCAGACTTGCGACCATTGTGCAAACAGCATCATCGAGATGATCAGATGGCGCTTTGTTCACAATCCGGACACACTTTGGGCGTAGCTGAAAAAAGCAGCCTCACAGAATCTTTGGAAGCGCTGCGCAAAGATCAGCGTAGGTCTTTTCAAAATCACGAGTATACCACGGGTCTGCCACTTCGCGATTTTCGCCGATGAGCGCCATCAATAGGTTTATTTTGTCTTCCTTGTCTTCTATTCCAATTGTATGGAGCCAGCGGAGGTTGTTTCTGTCCATCACGAAAATCCGGTCATAATAATCATAGTCGGCTTGCGTCATCTGCCGCGCCTCTCGAGGCTCGAATGGCACGCCATGACTGTGCAGACAATGCTGAGCCGGAGGGTACATATCGTTACCAATTTCCTCCGTAGACGTAGCCACGCTGTCGATCTCAAATTCTTGCGCTCTTCCGGCGTCTTTTACGAGCTTCTTCATCAGAAATTCCGCCATAGGACTTCGGCATATATTGCCGTGACACACAAAGAGGATCTTTTGCTTCTCCATTACCGTGTTTTTCGGGCAAAGATAAACATTTGCAATGAATAAAGATACAAACACTCGGCCCTTATACCAAGGCATTATAGTTGATTTACGGCCCCCTTTGTCGGTGAATAAAGGAGGCCGGTCTACACTGTTTTTCCGACAGATTTACACGAAACCATGCAGCTACACTCAAAGCAACCTTACGAGGGCAACAGACGCAAACTTTCGACCAAAAGCGAACGATAAGGTCTTGCACTTTTATTGTTTGCTGCCACCAAACGATAGTTTGCTCCCACCAAACGATGGTTTGCTGCCGCCAAACAATGGTTTGCTGCCGGCAAACAATAAAAACGCCCTTCTCAACGCCCAAAACCCGCAGACGGTGCCGGCCGAACAACGATTATGGCCGGCAATTGCTCCACGGACAGAAAAAGCCAAAGCGGCCGAAGGGTCGCAAAAGGCTTCGCCGCCGCCCCGGTTCACACATCCGCACCCTTTCCCGCAGTCGGCCGAGAAAAAATTAGAGACGAGCGAGAATAATTGCCCGATGAAGTGGCCCATTTTGAATACTTCTTTATACATTTGCAAGCTATACAGGGGCTTGCGGTCAAGACATCTCGGCCACGGTATGGGCTAAGCACAATAAAAACACAATGTACACCTTCAGAAACAACACGTCCGGCGCTACCAAGCGCGTAGGGGAAGCGGCTAAAAGGCTCCGACTGCTGGCCTACTGCGGCTTAGCGCTCTTAGGAAGCCTGTTGGCAGACGCACATGCGCAGCAGGGTACAACTACACCGAACAAAACTTGCAGTGTGGGCGACAAGATCCCCGCTTTTTCCATTCTGTTGAACAACGGACAAATGCTTACAGAAGCTGATCTCAAAGGGACGGTTTCAATCTTGGCCTTTTTCAACACCGGATGCTCGGATTGTCGGCGCGAATTGCCCCACTTGCAAAAAATAAGTGAGCGCTTTCCCGACGTAAATATTATATGTATCTCTCGTGCAGAAACGGAAGAGTCGATCAAATCCTTTTGGACGGATAAGCAACTGACACTTCCTTATTCCGCGCAACCGGATCGGCAAGTGTATGATGCGTTTGGAGCGAAAGGTTTGCCAAAGCTTTATTTGGTCAATAAGGACCACGTCATTTGCTGCACGTATGCCGAGCGCTTAAGCAAGCGCGTTTTAGTTCGTCAAATCAAGAAGTTGCTCTATGAACAATAATCATTTCAATCTGAAAATCCGCCTCATCTTGATGAATTTTCTGGAGTTCGCCGTTTGGGGAGCTTACCTGACAGCTATGGGGCGCTACTTAGGTAACATCGGACTCAGCACTGAGATTGCGTGGTTCTACTCTATCCAAGGCGTAGTCTCGATTTTTATGCCGGCTTTAATAGGTATGATCGCCGACCGCTTTGTTCCGGCACAGCGACTTTTGGGCATTTGTCATTTATTGGCGGGCACGCTGCTGATTGCGGCCGCACTCTATCAGCAGAGTACGCCGACGTGGAGCTTCGGTATCTTCTTTACGCTCTACACTTTGAGCGTGGCTTTCTACATGCCGACATTGGCGCTCACCAATTCGGTGGCCTATACGATATTAACGCGCGCCGGTATGGATACAGTGAAGGATTTTCCGCCCATACGCGTCTTTGGTACGATTGGTTTCATCTGCGCAATGTGGTTTGTAGACCTCGCCGGAATCCAAGCCGACTATCGTCAGTTTATTGCTTCAGGTGTGCTCAGCTTAGCGCTCTTTGCTTACGCCTTCACGCTACCCGCTTGCCCCATCATCAAAGACGGGCGCAAAAAGAGCTTTGCTGAAGCCTTCGGACTCAACGCTTTTGCGCTCTTTAAGCGTAAGGATATGGCGCTGTTCTTAATCTTCTCGATGCTATTGGGCGTCAGCTTGCAGATTACAAATAGCTTTGCGAACCCATTCATAAGTAGCTTCGCGTCAATGCCGGAATACGCCGAGACGTTTGGGGTGCAGCACACAAATATCATTATTTCGATCTCGCAAATCAGCGAAACGTGCTGCATTTTGCTGATTCCGTTCTTCCTAAAACGCTTCGGCATCAAAAAAGTAATGATCATCGCGATGGCTGCCTGGGTCTTCCGCTTCGGCTTGTTTGGTTTGGGCGATCCGGGTCCGGGACTTTGGATGTTCATTCTCTCAATGTTGGTCTACGGCGTCGCATTCGATTTCTTCAACATCAGCGGCTCGCTCTACATTGATCGGGCCACGGACGACAGCATCCGCTCTGCCGCGCAAGGATTGTTTATGTTAATGACCAATGGTATAGGCGCAACGGTCGGCACATTGGGCGCACAATGGCTGATTAACAAGATGACGCACCCCATATCGCACAATGAGAACATTTATACCGTAGGCGATTGGCCGACGTGCTGGTTTATTTTCGCCGGCTATGCACTTTGTGTCCTCGTTTTCTTTACGCTTATGTTCAAGGAGCGCACAAAATCAGCCGCATAATCAGGCCTGAACAAACAAAATCAAAGTCCTTGTGCAAAAAAAAATCATTTTTTTAGCGCAAGGGCTTTGTTAGTTCTACGAAAACTCCTACCTTTGCATCCGCAAAACAAAAGCATGCACTGCTAGCTCAGTTGGTAGAGCAACTGACTCTTAATCAGTGGGTCCAGGGTTCGAATCCCTGCGAGGACACGATTGCAGATACAAACAACCTCAAACATCGACAGTTTAGAGGTTGTTTTTTATTATTAGAAATATTGTGTTTTGAGGGTTAACTGCCTGTTTTTAAGTCGATTGTTTGTTTTTTGTGGAATTTGCCTATCGGTTTGTTGATCCAAATGAAGTGAGTTTAATGACTACGATTGTATTAAAAAAATTACCGTCTTTTTTGCCCTACGGATATATCGAGGCAGAAAAAAACGGTAATCTTTTTTGTATGAATGATATAGTTAATCGGGTATTATTGCTTTATTATTTTAACGGATTTGTCCATAAATCTTACGATATATACTCCTTGTGCAAGATGCGAAGCCTGTATTGAGTTTTCGCCTCTGTTTACGGTAACGTACATAACCGCATTGCCTCCTATGCCATAGATAATTGCCCTACCTTCCGTGTCGGATTTGATATGAATAGTTCCTGTTGTCGGATTGTAGGATATCGATAAGTCGCTGTTTGTGTTATCTATACCCGTAGAAGGGTTGTTTATGGTAATTTTGATTTTTTTTGTTGCAATTTTACCGTTCGAATTGAATTTGATATCTACGTCCACGCTTCCGTATTTACCTTTGATGGGCAGAATAACAAGACTGTCGTTACGTATCGATATTGAACACAGACTTTGATCGGATAAGGCTGCTATATATTTGGTAATACGCTTGTCGTAATTGTCCGCATCGCTGACTTTATCGCCTAAATAAATCTTTGTGTCGCCATCGATAATCGTATCTTTCAGTGCCTCGGCAATGACGGGGCTTGCATTGTCGGGGAAAACCGACATTGCAGGGAACCAGTAGTAGTCGTTCAGTTCGTAGATGTTTTTTACCTCAGCAGTTTCCGCATCGATTACGTGAACTCTATTCTTCTGGTAGTTGGCACCGTATCCTGTTCTTGTAGAGGTGATTACAAGTTCGTTGTTTGCGGGGTTTATGTTGATGGCAGAACCATAAAAAGCCTCTTTGCCATCGTACCCTTTGAGTTCATAGAATGGTTTAGATAAGAAATCGGTACTGTTTACGTCGTCTTTATCTATGTCATATTTAAATACTTTGGTGCCAAAATAGGTCATCGATGCCGAGCCTTGCATTTTTGCCCAAAATATAGAGTTTGTCTTTTCGCTTGCTGCCATTACTCCCGAGTTCCAAGCCCCCCAAGTACCGGGTATGCGGGCACTTTCGGGTATGGCTATTTTTTTCTCGACAGCTAATGTATACGGATTTATTTTCCACAAGCCGTCGCCGTATGCAGATGCCCACAAATAGCCGTCTTTACTCGAAACGATAGAGCCGATATTGGTACATTCTATTGTTTTTACGATTGTGTGATTTGTCGCATTTATCACCAATACCCCTTTGCCTTGCATACAGGCAAAAACATAGTCGCCTATACGCAGCATTGTTCCGATTTGTCCTTTTGTAGTGCCTTCTATGACGTTGCCTATGGTCATTTTGTCTATATTGAACAAAACTATACCCTTAGCTGTACCGATATATCCGGTTTGTTCGTCTACTCCGAGGAAAGACCGTCCGTCTCCTGCTGCTCCGAGTACATCGAAATTTGCTTTTTTCTTCAATGTTTTGACATCGGCTATTACCAAGCGTCCCCCCGGGGTGTATTGCTTGTCGCCACCGTCGGCAGCTTGTTTCGAAACAAAATAGAAGTTGTCGCCATATATGGTTCCAAATTGTGTAGTGGCACCGAATGCCTGTCGCGGATTTTCTCTGGTATAGGCTCTGTATATCCATTCTCCGTTCTCTTTCATGAAATTGACGGAACCGTTGGTGTGCCCGAACCACTCTTCATTGACTACGAACATACCTTTGGTATAGTCTACCGTTTCGTGTTTGTATTCGGTTACCGGTGTGAAATTGCCCCAAACCGCTCCTTTGAATTCTTTGTCGAAGTTCAAAGCATTCCACGAATTTTCTGTCAATGTTTTATTTTGTATCGATTCGACAGACTCGAGAAGATATTTTTCGCCCTTCTCTTGCTTGAAATATCTCCAGATACCTTTTTGTACGATACCTGCATTCCAATAATCTGCATTATCCATTGCAGCATATTTGTCGAAATCGGAGTTCGAGGCACTGACCAATCCTTCGAACGGATACAGCGGATATGTGGTATTGTTGTTATAAATTACAGCCTGTGTGTTTTTGCCGTCTATATCGAAGCCAATACCTCCGATGGAATCTTTTTTATTAAGCAAAATGAATAATCGTTCGTCTTGGCGGGCTATATCTTTGAGCATATCGATGACTTTTTTGTCGCCGTCCCAACGATACCCCCACATAAGCGAATTTTCGCTTTTACCGTCATTCCATTTGATTACGACGCCTGCCTTCTTAGTTCCATTGCCGACCCAGTATGTTATGTCTTCGAACTTTGCAGGTATTGTTACAGGTAGAGGAGCGGGCTTGAAAGGTTCGCGAGGCTCGACTCCTGTCCAACTTTCCCAACCTTTCTGAAATCCCCACGAGTCCCAACTGCCGTTGGTGAGTTTTCGTAGAGTGGCTCCTACTCCCGAGTATACAAACTCGTCGTTGATATCGTCTTTTATGAGATACGACCAATATCCTTCGTGATACCAGGCAGCCCGCCATTTTACTTCGGGTAATGTGCATTTCCAATAGTCGTAGTCATAGCACGCATATCCGTATTTGGCATAGTTGAACGGGTGGTCTATTATCCCCGTATCCATACCTCCTTGTATGGCTGCTTCAATGTCAGCCATAGGGTTGGTAGGACAGCTGTGTTGCCCCAAAAACTCGTTAGGTTTGTCGAATTTGAAATTTATTTTCGGGTCATTTTTGACACCTTCCAAGTCATAGGTGATTTTGATTTTTTGCCGTGAGGAGGCGTAGCCTAATCCGGCGATGGTATTGCCCAGATTTGTAAGCTGTGTGAGGAATAGGAAACTTGGGTCGGCTTTTGCAATAGCTTTTATCATATCCAATCCTGTTGCTTCGCCATTCCAGCGGAATCCCCACACCATCGCTGTCTCGTCGTCGTAATACCAGTCTACGACAAGGGCAGCCTTGTTTTCACCTTCGCCTACCCAGAATTTTATATCGTCGAAAGTGAATGTGTTGTCTCTAGTGGGAGATTTCTTTACTTTTGGCGACAGATTTTTATTGTCGCTTTTTATTTTCTGTTCGGGGCGTGGTATGCCCTGTGTTTTGAATGCTTTTTGTTGTGCGGAGATATTGCCCGAAAGCAATAATATCAATACGACGGCTGAAAATACGGATTTACGTCTCAGTATCGATAGCATTCGAATAAAATAATTATCGATTTTCATGTCTTTTTACTTTTGGTGATTTTAAAATATTGGAAAAACATTGCAAAACGCATTTCTACGTACGTCTTGCAATGTCGGAGTTTTGTGTTATTTGTTAATTACTTTTTTAGTAACAATATTAGCTCCTTTGGAAGCTCTGATGATGTATATGCCTTGTGGCAAATCCATATTTCTATGATATTTGTCGCTCGTGATTTGCATATCGGCTACTTTTCTGCCATAGACATCGTATACTGCAACATGATAATTGAGACAGTTTTCGACGAACAGAGTATTATCGTGCATATATATGTTGTGCGAATCGTTCGAAATATTGTCCGTGCCTGTACCGATACCTATTTTTACGGCAATTTTTTTGTCTACTATTTTACCGTTGGAATTGAAACGAACTGTAACCGAGCCTACTCCATCTTTATTGTTCAGTGATTTGATAATCAATTTGCCGTTTTTTACCGTTGCGCTGAAAAGTGTAGGAGCAGAGTTCTCTACAAGCGTTTTCACTATCGAGACATTCATATTGTCTTTGTCGCTGACCCAATCGTTTAGTTTGAGTGTATACGAACCTCCCTTGTCGCAGTTGATGGTAGGAATATCTTTGACTTCAGGGTCGAAGTTGTCAGGGAAAACGGGCAGGGCAGGGAACCAATAATTTTTTATCATAGGATATGTAGCCAACATTTCTCCCTTTTTGCTTATACGGGCTAACTGATGTGTGGGGTCTTGGAATTCGTGAAACATAAAACAATAGAGTTCGTCGGTAATGGGGTGTATTCGGAATCCCGTACCGTACATTATCCATTTCCCCGGTAGTTTTTCGAAATCGTATACCTTAGAGAATTCATTTTTGTCTATATCATAACAGAATATTCTACGACCTTTGAACCAACTGTTGCCGTTTTGTCCCAGCCAGTATATTTTATTTTCCTGCGTGCTTGCACAGAACCCGTCGGCAGTCCACGCATACCAAGAGTTGGGTACGTCTTCTATACCTTTGTCGTTCGGTATGTGTAGAGTGTCGGTCGCGAAAGTATAGGGATCCATCTTTATCAGATATGGTACGGTAGCACCGTTGCCAGATACATCATATGCCACACTTATCCATAAGTTACCGTCTTTGGACTGTACGATAGAGCCGAAACCTCTGGATCGAGTTTTCTTTTTTTTCTCGTCGTAATACGTGGGAGGAGCCACTGTTTTTATCAGAGTATCGGCGTCGGCATCTATTATTTTGAGACCATCGTTCTGATGTATGGCAAAGACGTAATCTTCCGTACGCACCATAGTACCTATTTGAGCATAGTATAACTTCCCGTAGCCACTTCCGTTGGGATTTCCTGTCCCCTTTATCTGTTTGCCTATGGTCATAGTCTCCATATCGTACACCCAGATACCGTTGCTTGTACCGACATATCCTTTTTTCTCGTTTACTCCTAGAAAAGACCGTCCGTCGGCAATAGACTCTCCCTTGTCGTCGGTAGCAATCTTTTGTATTTCCTTCAGACATTTCATCGTCTTGGCATTACAAACAGCCAGTCGGCTGCCTGTAATCTTAGCACCTGGGTCTTTTTCCTGTTTTGATACTACATAAAATTTACCTCCGTAGATAGTACCGTACTGACTTGTACAACCAAGTTCCTTACCAGGATTCTCTTTCTGGAAAATGCGATAAATCCATTCTCCTCCATTTGTTATGAAGTTTATGGTACTGTTCTGATGTCCGTACCAGTCTTCGTTAACAATAAAAGTACCGTCGGTATATTCTGTCTCTTTATTATCTTGGCAGACAGCGATAATAGATACCGACATCAATAACAATAACGAAAATATTTTTTTCATATTACTAAGAAATTAAAGTTTATTTATTCTTTTTTATGTGTAAATCTTCTGCTCTTATTATTTCGGTCGAAGTCTCTCCGAGCCAACCACAGGTCTGGTTGAGCCCCGTATATACTTTGATGAAATCGACACCGGGTAGATACACTTTTTTGCCACTGTTATCGACAGCCCAGTCTATATCGAAATTTATAAGCGATATCGAGTCGTTCGGGTGATTATCTACATATCCCCAATCGTATGCGTACTGTACCCAATATTTGCCTGCTCCGCTTACTTCTTCTGCATTTTTTTTCAGACAAGTGCCCTTGAAAGTCAATTTATCTGCCGACAGCCATTTTGGGTAATAATCCTGTTTGTGGAAAATAACTTTTGAGATATACCCTGTTGCATTGTAATTGTCTGTCCACTTTATATAAGTGGAGTCGGTGATATTTCCCGTCTCGTCGGGTTCAGGTGTCTTGTTAGGATCGGGACGGTAATAGGTTATCTCGTAGTTTTTCTTTGTCTCGGGCTTATAGTATTCGCTGCCTGCAAGCTCGAACCATTCGCTTTCGTCGGGTTTGCCGTTCTGATTCTTGTCGAAAGCAACCATTACTATGCCCGGCTCGCAGCTACCACCCTTTTTGCCCACATCTACCAAAGAGTAAAAAGCATTGCCAAATATAATGAAGTCTCGTTCGTTGGGGACATTTATGACCGTGTGGTCGAAGCCGAAGGTAACATACCCTCCGTACCCTCCTAAGGAGACAAGTTTGTTGGCTCTGCCCGAAATCGACTGCTCTACCTTTATGCGGATACTCTCTTCGGTATCGCCTTCTACGTATTCGGGTATCTCGTTGATAAACTGTCCCGGAGCGGGCTTGTATTCGAGTACACGCGATATATACCGACTATACTCTACCAACTCGTGTACTACATTCACCGTGAAATTGTGAATATAAGGGGTCTCTTTGTCTATTATCTCGAAACGCAGATTGTATGTGCCTTCATCTTTCTGAACGAACGTATAATAATGCTCTTCCGATAGGAGCGAGTCGCGTCCGTCGGGCAGTATCAGGCTCCAGCGGTATGTCTCGCCCGTAAACCCCGGCGTAAACCGATAAGCTTTCATCCTCGGCAGATAATAGACGTCACTCAGACCCAGACTGACAGTGGGTATTTCTTGACGACAACTTGTAAATAATGATAAAATACCTAAGAAGACAAATAGATTTTTATACATAGCTTTCATATTCGATTATTTTTTTAGATATACCATATGTGCGGGAATATCGCCCGTGCTTACCCTCCATTTGCGTTTACCTTCTTTGTTGTAGCACGACAGTGTTCCCGTCGAAACATAATTTTTCGCATCGGTTACGTAGATATCTCCTGTTTCGGGGTGAATACTTATTCCGTAGGGCATTTTTATCTCTTTTTCCGTACCGTCTGTGATGAAATTCTTACTCACTACTTTTTTCGTCTTGATGTTTATAATGCCGTACGTCAGAGTGCTTTGCTGTGTTATATTGTCGTAGTCGTGGCTGTACAGATAAAGAGAGTCGCCGTGTATAGCCATATTGGAGCAAGGCACGTTAATAGTATCCGTTACAATCATCTCGTTGTAGCCGACTCTTTTGTCGAGAACGAAGAGATTGGACGGTACGCTCCCGTATGGTGAATATATGTCATTGTAGTTACCGCGTGAGCTTACCCATAGTTTGCCGTATTTGTCCGCTTTGATACGATGCAGGTTGAGCCCGACAACTATTTGTTGCTCCTGGCGGAAGCCTTCGAATTCCACTACCGATACCGTATTGTCGTAATACGGTACACGATAGCCGCCCGAATTGGCGACATACAAGTAATCGCCCAAGACTACCATCTCTTCGGGCTGATAACCTACGGTTACTTTATCTACCACTTGCAGGCTGGCGGTATCTATCTTGAATACGGCTCCCAGAGGTGCATTGGGGTCTATAAGAACGCCCGCTACGTAGGAGCTGACATAAGCGTGTTCTCGGCGGAAGCATATATACCGACAGTTAGGTATCTCTATCTGTTTTATCCGAACCCCCGTTCGGGCGTCCAATACCTCTACTTTATTCGAACAATTTACAATGATATACAGCTTGTTGCCGTATATCTGTACGTCGTTGCCAACATCGCCGAGCTCTTTTACGACAGTCGGGTTGCGTTCGGGGTATATATTTCGCATATATATGCCCTCAGTATAGTCGAGATAATCCAAAGTACACTTGTTGCTACCCATATTTCCTTCATTTACCAGATACATTCCTGCTATTTTGGAGTTCGGGTCTATTTTGTCGCGAATTATTTGCACATCGCTTACCACGATATGCTCATCTTCTCGGCAAGAGGATAAAATGGATATTATTACCCCCAATATCATTGTAATGCTTAACTGTATCTTTTTCATAATTCTACTACTAACGAAAATCTGTAATTGCGCTTTGGCATAGGATAGTTGAATATCACTTCGTAATCTTGGTCGAAAAGGTTGTTTACTTCCAATGTCGCCTTGAAGTTCATATCCTTGATTCTAAACTTTTTTACCAGTGAAACATCGTGAGTATACCACGGCTGTACGTGATTGTATACGATATTATCCGATTGGCTGTATCGCTCTCCTGTATATATGAAACTGTAATTCAGAGTCCAATCCTTATAGAGAGCAGAGGCTATGACAGTGCCGCTATGCCAGGGGATATAAGGTATCTGATGACCGTAGAAAGTATCGCCTGGGTCTGTGTAGTTGCGTGCTTCCTGATAGGTATATTGCAACTTTGTCTGTAAAAAGACATTGCCCATTCTGAACATATTGCCCACAGAGACATCCAATCCTTTGATTTTTACCAATCCGAGATTGTAGGTTGTCCATTTGAATAGAGGGCTTTTGGGAGTACATATAATCTTGTCTTCGACCAGGTTGTAATATACGTCTATCTGTGCATCGATATTTTTCACGATAGAATATCTGGGACGTTTGGTATATTTGAGTCCCAAGTCATATTGAGTTGCATATTCGGGTTTGATATTTGAGCTTATCATCTCTACATAATACATCTCATTGAATGTGGCTACTCTGAAAATCTTTTTGGCGAAGGCATTCAGTCGTAGGTCTTCGTTGGGCAGCAATCGATAAGAGGCGAATACGGCAGGTGTCATAACGTGTTTGTCGTCGGGGGCATTATATTTTCTCACCGTTTCGTGAATTAATGTTCCCAGCAGGCTTGCCTGTATTTTCAGACGATTTAAGTCTAATGATGTTGCCAGCGACAGCCAGTGCGATGTTCTCCGCGGGTACGCAAATATATCGTAATTGTCCATACGTTGAAAGTCGGCGTCGAGTGTATTGTATTGGAAGTCGTAAGAGAAAGAGACGTCCCAGAAATCGGTCAAGTAGAAAAGGTTTGCCGTGGCGATGTAGAACTCTTTTTGTCTGAATTTGTTGTTTGTAGGATAAAGCGTATAATCGAAGTTTTCGAAATGTGTGTAATCGCTTGCATATTTTATGTTCAGCAGTGTGTTCCATCTGTCGCTTATTGCAAGTTTCATATTGCCTTGTACAAATGAGTTTATGTCCTGCATACGTTCTCCACGTTTCCATTTGTTGTTGATGACCGCTCCCGGTACTCCTCTGTCGGAGCTGTAATTATAGAAATTGACATTCCACGTCCCTTTTTCGAGAGTGCCGTAGAGAGCCGCTTCCAGACGAACGGCGTTGATGTCGCCGTTTTGTCTGATAGCTACCGTATCGTAGGCTACTATTTTACTCTTGGGGAGTACTCGTCTGTAATGAACTTTATATTTTCCGCTGGCGTTGATCCATTCACCGTTGAACGACAGACTTATATTGTTGTTGATTTTGTATTCCATCAGAAGCGACGGATTTATTAGGTCGAATGAACCGAATTTTAAGTTCGCTTTGATATTGGTATTCTTGTTGCTTGCAAAATGAGGCTTACGGGGTTGTATGTAGATACTGCTTGCAGAACCGAAATCGCGTGCCGACTGGAAAATTTTGCTTCGTTGCCCGTTGTACAGGGAAATCTCTTCGATATTGTCCATCGAAAATTTTCCCAAATCCACCTGCCCGTTCTGGGCGTTTCCCAGTTGGATACCGTTGTAGAATACACCTACCTGATTTGTGCCCATACTGCGTATGTTGATGGTTTTCAAGCCACCTACGCCTCCGTAGTCTTTCAGCTGTACTCCGGAAAAATATCTGATGGCATCGGCGACCGAAAAAGAATTAAGGGCATCCAATTCCTGTCCCGACAGTTTTTGTGCAGAGATGATTTCTTTCTGCTCTTTTGCTGTTGCCACCACTTCGGTGAGAGGAGTACTCTCGATGCTGTCTTTCTCGTTCTGTGCCGTCAGTAGCGGACAGAAAGAAGCGGTAAACATTATTAATGTAATTACCTTTTTACTTGTAAACATACTCAATAATAAATCGTAATGTATTATTAATCAATCATCAAACAGCTTCGTACGAATGAAGTCGAAGTAAAATATAAACAGGGTTATATTTACAGTTTAAAACTCTATTCCTCGAAAGCTTTAAAAAAAATATCAAGGCACGGGCAGGTCTCCTGACTTATCCTCATTTTGAGCAGCCTTCCCACATCATAAAATGCAGTGACTATTGTAGGTTATGTCAAAATGTTGCATAGGATTCACAGTAGCGGGTCTGTTCGGGATTTTCACCCGATTCCCTTTTAATCAATGTACTACAAAAGATAGTAACATCGAACCGATGCGCTGCAAAATTACTAATTAATTTTCATAACACAAACAAATTATAAAAAATAATTAACTTTGGAAATTTCTGAGGAGAATGATAAAAACGTCCGAATTGTATGTATTTCTAATTCGAAACGTGAAATTATCTTGAACCAAATATTTTACTCCTGAAATTACTGTTGCTAACGTATAGCCTACTTCTTCCAAAAAGCGGGTACAAACAGCAGCAGCACCGTGAAGAACTCGAGCCTGCCCACAAGCATTGCAAACGACATAAACCATTTGGCAAATGACGGTATGGCGTGGTAGTTGTCGACCGGTCCCAGATGACCCAGACCGGGACCTACGTTGCCAAGACAAGATATCATACTCGATATGGACTCTTCGAAGCCAAGCCCCGAAAAACACAAGACGGCAGACCCCAGCAGCGACATAATGACATACAGCAGTACGAAGGCAAGCATACGGGTAACAATATCTTCTTTTACAATCCTGCCGTTGTAGCGTACGGGGAAGACGGCGTGAGGATGTATCATTCGCTTGAACTCGTAGTAGCAATATTTGAAAACCAATATTATACGTATCACCTTGACACCTCCTGCCGTAGAACCTGCCGAACCGCCTATGAACGTGAGAAGTAATAGTATGTAGACCACAGCAAGCCATCCCGAATAATCGACCGATACAAATCCTGTCGTTGTTATCAACGACGTAACGGTAAACAGATTGCCTCTTATATTTTCGCCGAGGTCGGCAAGAGCAAAATCTAATATGCCGAATTGAGATACGGTTATGATGAATGTGGATAACAAGATGATATTGACGAAAGTACGCATCTCTTCATCGTGGATAAATCTTTTGATTTTGCCCGTTATCAAGAAGTAATACAGCGAAAGGTTTATCCCCGAACAGGTCATAAGTACTATTATAATCCACTCTATGGCAGGCGAATGCCAATATGCTATACTCATATTTTTGGTGGAGAAGCCTCCTGTGGAGACAGTCGATAGCGAGTGATTGACGGCATCGAACCAGTTCATTCCTGCAAGCCAGAGAGCTACTACGCCTGCTGCGGATAGAAACAGATATATGAGCAACAGTCTTTTGGCTGTCCCGCTAACTTTTGGGTGCAGTTTCTCTTTGCTAAGTCCCGTTACCTCTGCCGAGTATATCTGTGAACCGTTGAATCCGAATATGGGCAGCACTGCCATAGTGATGACAATTATCCCTAAACCGCCTATCCAGTGTGTGATACTCCGCCAAAGCAGCAAACTTTTGGGCAAAACTTCGATGTCGTTCAGAATGGTTGCCCCTGTGGTGGTGAACCCCGACATAGTTTCGAAAAAAGCATCGGCAAACGACGGAATATTTCCGCTGAGCCAGTATGGAATAAGCCCTATGAATGAGAATATTATCCAAGTGAAAGTTACTATTACCGACCCTTCGCGTTTGCCTATGGACGTAGAGGCTCCTCTGCACGATATCAGGGCTGTCAGACCCAATATAGCCGATATCCCGAACGAAATGCCAAAATACGTTACAGTCTGTTCGGAGTAGTATAGGGCTACTGCCGCACAAAGCAAAAAAAACAGGCTCTCTATAACGAGCAGACCGCCCTGTATATAGACCACAATCTTGAAGTTAAATCCTGTTTTTATCTTTGAACTCATAACTGTAAACCGTTAACAGATAGCTATTTGAATAATGCTTCGAGTTTTTTTGTCGTATTGCCTTTGCAAAATACTATCACGTGGTCGTTGGGTATAATCTGTGTATTGCCGTCGACGACACTGCCGTTTCCCTTGCGTATGATACCGCCGATATTGACGTTGTCCGGTAGTCTTAGGTTCTTTACTATGTTTTTGGTAACCTTAGAGCCTTCTTTAGCAATGAGTTCCACCACTTCGGCATCGATAGAAGGCAACGTGCGTACATCGAGTACATCGAGATTTAGCGTTATTTGGTGTATGTAACTCGCCGCAATGGTTTTTTTGTTGATAATGGTACTTATATCCATCGACTCTGCGAGGTTGAAGTAATCGATATTCTCTACCTCTGCAATGGTTTTCTTGACACCGTAACGCTTGGCAACCATACAGGTGAGCAGATTTGCCTCCGAATTCGGAGTAACTGCCACGAAAGCATCTACCGAAGCTATGTCTTCGTCTTCGAGCACTCCGACATCTCTTCCGTCAGAGTTGATTATCAGTGTGTTCGGTAGCTTGTCGGATATGGCGATGCAGGCTTCTCTGTCAGGTTCTATTATTTTGACGTTGTAGTGGTTCGGCATAGTTTGCACTATTTTTTGAGCTATTTTGGTGCCACCCAATATCATTATGTCTTTTATTTTGTAGTCCTCCTTGCCTGCCTGTTCTCGTACGAAGTCGAGGTTGTCTTCGTTGGTCATAAAAAATACTATATCGCCCGCCAATATTTCGTCGTGTCCGTTGGGTAGTATTGTCTCGTGTCCTCGTTTGATAGCCACTACACGGTATCTGTTGTGTCCGAAGTATCCGGTTATGAATTTTTTGTTCAATATCGGTGCATTTGCACGTACTTTTACCGAAAGCAATATCATTTCGCCGTTGCGGAAAGGCATATATTGCCTCATCCAGTTTTTCTTGAGACTCTCTATAATGCCTTGTGATGCAAGCACTTCGGGATAAATGAGATAATCCACTCCGAGTTTGGCAAAAAATTCCTTATTCTTGGGCAAGAGATATTCATAGTTGTCGATACGTGCAAGTGTTTTTGGTACACCCAAATTGTTGGCTATCATACAGGCAGTCATATTTATGCTTTCGTATGGAGTAACGGCAACAAACAAGTCTGCTCCGCCTACGCCGCACTCTTTGAGGTCGTGTATGGAGGTAGGGTTGCCTCTACTTGTCATAAAGTCGTACATATCGAGGTCTTGTAGACGTTCGCTGTCGGCGTCCATCAGTGTTATGTTGTGGTCTTCGCGGGCAAGCAATTTTGCCAGATGCCTTCCCACTTCACCTGCTCCTGCTATTAATATCCTCATATCTATTATATTAAGTAAAAAAGGAATTGCTGTTTGAAGTAAAAATAATTAATACCGCTCCTGCTTATTTGCCTAAGATGTCCGAATCATTTCCCTGATGGAGTCTGCGATACCTTCCGTATCGAGCTCCAACATACTGTAAAGTTCGTCGGGAGTACCGTGTTCTACGAATGTGTCGGGTATGCCGAGGCGTTTTGTCTGTACTCGGTAACCGTTGTCAGCAAAAAATTCGAGGACGGCACTACCGAAACCGCCTTGTATGACGCCGTCTTCGATAGTTATGACCTTCTCGAACTTTTTACCCACTTCGTGTAATATCTTCTCGTCGAGCGGTTTGATGAACCTCATATCGTAATGAGCAATGCCTATATCGGCATTCTCCCGTTCTATCTGTTCTATGGCTTTACGAGCCTGATTGGCAATAGTACCTATGGTCAGCACAGCGATATCGGAGCCGTCTTTGAGCTTTTCGCCTGTGCCTAAGGCGATGCGTACGGGGGTGTTGTGCCATTCGGCAGTAGTGCCCTTTCCTCGCGGGTATCGAATGACGAATGCTCCCATATCGTCTTGTTGGGCAGTATACATCAGGTTACGCAGCTCGTGTTCGTTACGTGGTGCGGCTACCGTCAGGTTCGGTATACAACGCATATATGCAATGTCGAACAATCCTTGGTGTGTGGCACCGTCGGCTCCTACTATGCCTGCTCTGTCGAGGCAAAAAACTACGTGTAGGTTTTGCAGGGCAACGTCGTGAATGACATTGTCGTACGCTCGCTGCATAAACGACGAATATATGTTGCAAAACGGTGTCAATCCCTCTTTTGCCATACCGGCAGAGAACGTAGCGGCGTGTCCTTCGGCGATGCCTACATCGAATACTCGGTCGGGGAACTCTTTGAGCATAATAGACATAGAACTACCCGAGAGCATAGCCGGTGTTATGCCTACTATCTTCGGGTTTTCTTTGGCAAGTTCGAGTAGAGTAGTGCCGAAAACATCTTGATATAGCGGTATCTGTGATTTGTCGTTGTTGCGTTCGCCCGTTTCGGGATTGAAACGTCCAGGTGCATGCCAAGTGGTAACCTCTTTTTCGGCAGGCTCGTAGCCCTTACCTTTATGGGTGATAATATGTAGTATACGCGGTTTCTTGTGGTTTTTCAATTCACTGAGTATATCTACAAGTTTTATAACGTCGTGGCCGTCCGATGGTCCGAAGTATCTGATAGACAGTCCCTCGAAAATATTATTATGATGACTTGTTCGTGATATTTTCAGAGTGTTCAGGAATCGTGTCAACTTTTTCGCTCCGTGTTCGGTGATTATATTTCTGTTTCTCAGGAAATTATATAGCCTGTAGCGAACCCTGTTATAAGTTTTCGATGTGTGGAGTCTACCCAAGGCATCGTTCCAACCTCCTTTTATAGGGTCGATAGCCATATCGTTGTCATTGACTATTATAAGCAGATTGTTGTCTATTATGGACGTGTTGTTAAGCCCCTCGAAAGCTAAGCCACCTGTCAGCGAGCCGTCGCCTATTACGGCAACTACATTTCTGTCTTCGTTTTTAATTTTAGAAGCAACACTCATACCCAATCCTGCCGATATTGAGGTGCTTGCGTGCCCTGTACCGAAAGCATCGTATTCGCTCTCTTTGATCGACGGGAAGCCCGAAATCCCTTTGAATTGTCGGTTGGTGTGGAATTTCTCACGCCTGCCGGTAAGTATCTTGTGCGGATATGCCTGATGACCGACATCCCAAATGATGCGGTCGTGCGGTGTATCGAATACATAATGTATAGCCACGGCAAGTTCTACCACTCCCAACGACGAACCGAGATGCCCCGGATTGTTGGCAAGCTGCTCTATAATAAAATGTCTGAGTTCATCGCAAAGCTGTGGTAATTGATTTACTTTCAGCTTTTTAATGTCAGAAGGATAATTTATATTTGTCAGTAAAGTATACTTATTTTCGGTCATCGGTCTCTATACGTGAAATTAGCCACAAAGGTATAAAAAAGTTATGAAAAAAGTATTTTGTTTATATTTTCGAAAATATACACTATCTTTGCGGACTGTTTTTTAGTCGAACAAAATGAAAATTTTAACCGCAAAAGAGGAATTAAGAAAAGTCGTAGATGGCTTAAAGTCAGAGAATAAAACAATAGGTCTGGTGCCGACAATGGGTGCTTTGCACAGAGGACATCTGTCGTTGGTAGAGCGAGCCGTGGCACAGAATAACATTACTATTGTCAGCGTGTTTGTCAATCCTACGCAGTTCAATAACCCCGATGACCTGAAAAGCTACCCCCGTACGCTCGATGCCGACATTGCCTTGCTCGAAAAAGCAGGCTGTAAATATGTTTTCGCCCCTAAGGTCGAAGATATTTATACCTCCGACGAACTCGGCACTCCCTTTCAGTTCGATTTCGAAGGACTGGACAAGGTTATGGAAGGACGGTTTCGCCCCAATCACTTTAACGGAGTGGTGCAGATAGTGGGCAAACTCTTCGAGTTGGCGAGCCCCGACAGAGCCTATTTCGGCGAGAAAGATTTTCAACAATTAGCTATAATACGCTTGATGACAAAGCGTTATCACCCTTCGGTAGAGATAGTGGCTTGCCCGATAGTACGCGAAGATTCGGGATTGGCTATGAGTAGCCGCAATATGCTATTGTCTGATAGTCAGCGAAAAGTGGCGTCGCATATATATGCTGTACTTGCAGAGGGGCGTCAGTTTGTACCCAATACGCCTGTGGCTGAGCTCAAAGAGTGTACCATAGCTGCAATAGAGCAAAAACCCGAACTTAAAGTAGAGTATTTCGAGATTGTAGATGGCAACACGTTGCACAATATCGAAAAATGGGACGATGCTTCTTATGTAGTTGGCTGTATCACAGTGTATTGTGGTGGAGTAAGACTTATAGATAATATCTGCTATAAAAATATCGGATAACAACCGAACGTAACCTGCTATCAAGGTTTAGTTGTTGTATTTTGCTTGTTATCAGTCTTTTATTATAGTTTCTTTGTCTATTACCAAGCGTTTGTAATAAGCTATGGCAATAGTGGTGAAGGGTAGTGCTATGATAAGCCCCAAGAAACCGAACATCACCCCGAAAGTAGACAATGATAGTAGTATTATTGCAGGACTCAGCCCCATATTTTTGCCCATAATGCGGGGCACCAAAAAGGCGTCTGTCGATAATTGAATGATTACGAATACTATCAGTATCCCCAACAGCATAAGCCCCAGACTATTACCTGTCTCGGCACTATTTACGAAAGCGAAAAATATCACGGGAATGAACCCTAACGAGTGCAGATAGGGTACGAAACTGAGTATTCCCATCAATATCCCCATAACTATTGCCATCGGTAGACCTATGATGGTAAAGCCGATACTGTATAATATCGCTATTATCAGGCATATAAGAGCTTGTCCGCGAAAATATCTATTCATTGCTCCCGACAGGTCTGTCTGCAACTCCTGTGCAAAATTACGGTAGTGCTTAGGGAATAATTTTATCATATTGTCGCTTAGTTTCTCATAATCTTTCAGTATGAATATCACATACAGTACGGTGAAAAACATTGTACCGATAGCCAATACTACTTGCCATAGATTCGACATCAATCCCCAGAATTGCGGTACAACCTTGCCTATAATCACATTCAAAGTATCAAGCGATATTAATTTCTTGTAATCGAGAGCCTCGAAATGTATCTGTAGGTTTTTTATCAATACCTCATTTATAAACGGATAGACATTTATATCTTGCAAATATTTGTCTACGAGGGGTATTATCTTCGACATCTCCTCATATATAATGGGTATTATCAACATACCGAGTCCGAAAAGTACCCCGCATACGAGCAGCAACGCCAGTATAATGGATACAATGCGGCTTTTTACGCGTATCCGATACTGTATGAAGCAAACGAGAGGGTGTATGAAATATGCTATCAACCAACCTACTACGAAAGGAAGAAGTACTCCGTAAAGGTATCTTATCGAGAAAAAAATCAGTATCACCACCAATATCCTTATGATAAGGCGTACCGTGCTGTCGAGTGTATATTGTGTCTTGCCCATAATTTCCGTGCTCTGATAATTATTATTTTATATGTCTTTTATTAGCAAATCTTTACTGTCTGCAGAAGTTTTGTCTTTGATTTCTTTTATCATCTCCCACATAGTGTTGTAATTGCCGTCGCGTTTGATGCCGTAGTTCTCTTTGCCGCTTTTCTCTACCCTGTCGAGTATGGTGGCAACCGATATTTTGTTTATGTCAAAGGCGGGCATATATGTGTGGTTGTTGTTGTCGTCTATTATTTCTACTATTATGTTGATAGACAGCAATATCTTGACCGAGTCGTTGATGAGACGTATTGGCAGATTGCTCTTGTTGGCTATATATTCTGCCGATACAGGAGGCATATTCTCTTCGAAACGACTGATTATGATTTTTGTCGTCAATATCAGTACAAAATCCATAAAACGTCTCGATATCTTGCCTTTGTCGTACTCGTAATATTTGTCTTTGAGATTCTGACTGACAAATGACAGTTCGGCACCGTATAAGACAATTAACCACGATATTTGCAACCAAAAGAAAAACAGCGGTATAGCGGCAAACGCACCGTAGACGGTATTGTATCGGGAGAGGTTTATCTGCCCATTGATATACAGGTATTGGAATAGCTGGAATGCCGTCCCGCAAATAATGCCCGCAAACAGGGCGTGAACGAATTTTACCTTGGTATTGGGTACGACCAGATAGAGCAGTGTAAACAGAAGCCAATAGAAGAAGAACGGTAGTATTCTCATAAACAGGTTGTTTAGAGGAGAGTACAGCTCGCCGAGTACGGAATTCATTCGGTTATTGACGTATATCGAGAAGCCGCTCGCCAAGCTTATTAGCACCGGAACAAGCACTATCAGAGCTATATATGTGGTGAATTGATGAAAAAACGAACGAGATTTTTCGACATTCCATATCTTGTTGAAGTTTGCCTCTATCTCCTGAAATGTGCTGATAACCGTCCACAACAGAAATACTACACCTATGCCGATTACTACGCCGCCCGACATTTGCTCGAGGTAATTGTCGATAAATCCCGTTATGTACGGTATCAATTCGCTCTGTCCGCTAAGTGAGTCTTCGATAACTTCGTTTACCCTTTCGGACATACCGAACCCTCGTCCTACGGCGATGATAAGAGCCAATACAGGTACCAAAGCCAGTACTGTCCTGAACGACAGGGAGGTAGACCTCGCCATAAGTTCGCTCTTCACAAAACCTTTTATTGATAAAATTATCTTGCGTAGTAGGTTGAATGTTAATACTTTGGTCTTCGAGAGATTTCTGTCGCCTATCTCCCATATATCGTGTGTGAGAAATCGTATTATCCCTCTGAAAAGAGATACTGCCGTCTCTATTATATTTGTCTTTTTTTTCTCTTTGCCCATATTAGCTGTGTTTCTGTGAGCGATATAAAAAATAGTAGAACTATAAGCCGGATTCTGTAGTTCGCCATAGCGTACTGTCTGTCATTTATCTTGGGCAGGCATCGCTGCCTGTCTCCATCGTTCTACCCTCCGACTCGGGCGAGCAACCCTCATACATCGGTATACTTGAACTTTCAACACATAATGCGTACGGCACCGTTTGTCGCCAAACGGTCGGTAGGCTCTTACCCTGCCTTTTCACCCTTACCTTACAGTTACGTAAGGCGGTTGTTTTCTGTTACACTCATTCGACCTCACGACCGACTTCCCGTTAGGAAGTATGCTGCTCTGCGTTGCCCGGACTTTCCTCCCCGAATACTCGGAGCGACAGACCGTTCTACTATATTGCAAAGGTAATACATTTTTTTTACCGAGCCAGACGACTGCCGTCAAAAATACCAAAAAAAGAGACAAACTCGTATGTTTGCCTCTTTTACATTATCTGAGTATCGTCTTCTAAAAAGAACGATACTGCTGTATATCAAAATATTAACGTTTCGAGAATTGGAAGCGCTTGCGGGCTTTGGGGCGTCCCGGTTTCTTACGTTCTACGATACGGGCATCGCGGGTAAGAAAACCTTCGGCTTTCAGAGCGGGCTTGTTGGTCTCGTCTATCTTTACCAAAGCACGTGCTATCGCCAAACGCAGAGCTTCTGCTTGTCCTTTGTATCCGCCGCCACAGAGATTCACCTGTATGTCGAATTTATCTGTTGCTTCCAACTTGTTGAGCGGCTGACGAACAACGTATTGTAAAATAGTCGAAGGGAAATAATTCTCAAACTCACGTTTGTTGATGATAATCTTTCCTGAACCGGATTTCACAATCACACGGGCAATTGCTGCCTTTCTTCTTCCTATTGCATTTACTGTTTGCATACTTTCAACTATCTAATTTTTTTTAAGTCAATTAATTTTGGAGACTGAGCCGTATGAGGATGCTCGCTGCCTGCGTATACATATAGATTTTTTATCACGTGAGAGGCAAGGATGTTCTTGGGTAGCATACCCTTTACAACCTTCTTTATCAGTGTCTCAGGCGATTTTGCCATAAGTTCGGCAGGGGTGCTCTCGCGTTGTCCGCCCGGATAGAGCGTATGACGGAAGTATATCCTGTCTGTCCATTTCTTGCCTGTCAGACTAACTTTGTCGGCATTAATGATTATCACGTTGTCTCCACAGTCTACGTGCGGAGTGAAACTTGGTTTGTATTTGCCTCTGAGCAATTTAGCTACCTGCGAAGCCATACGTCCGAGAACCAAGTCTTTAGCATCGACTAAAACCCACTCTTTCTGAGCGGTTGCTTTGTTGACTGATACTGTCTTATAACTTAGTGTGTTCACCTCTTAAAATTATTTTTTACAAATTATACATTAATAAATATCACTCATTAGCAGCGGGCTAAAATCCGTCTTGCGGGCTAATTCGCTCAGAATCCTGTTAAAATACCGATAATGAAATATTTACGTTATATGGATAATAATTTTCGGACTGCAAAGGTAATACATTTTTTTTAATCAACCAAAGAAATGTATATGTAAATAATCGATTGTCGGTCATTAGTTATGCAAGTCAATTATAATGCCACGGTTACACTATTTTTCCCATACCCATTTTACGTAGCACATATCCTGACGGTATGGCAGGTCGTCGTTTTTGGGGAAGAGGCGGAAGCCGTAGCGATAAGAACCGCCTTGCTTTATGCCGTAGTTTAGATTGAAGTACATTAGGCTGCCTTCTTTTTTGACCAAATTGAACTCTTTTGTCTTCTCGAACCGAAAATCGCTATTGCCGTTGGCGTGCAGCAGTACCAGTTCCAAACCTATGCCGCTGTCGTTGAGGTTTTTGGTGTCTACTATTGCGTCCACATCGAAGACGTCGCCTATCGTGGGGCTTGTTGTCGTCTTTACCTTCAGCGAACGTATCTCTATCGAATCCCAATTGCGGACGATATTCTTCTTCCAAGCGACAATCCGACGAGCTTTCTCGAAATTGTTGGCACATAGCGATTTGTTCCTTTTCTCGAGTACCAAATAAAATTTACTGATGTAATCGTCTATCATTCGTTTGGTTGTATAGCGGGGAGTGATTTGTGCAATAGAATTTTTGATGTATCCTACCCATTTGGCAGGGTAGTCGTAGCCGCTTCTGTCGAAAAACATCGGTATAATCTCGTTCTCGAGCATCGTATATATTGTCGCTGCATCTAAATGGTCTTGATATTGAGTGTTTTCGTAGGTCTGCTTTTCGGTCAGAGCCCATCCTGCTCCATCGACGTATCCCTCATACCACCAGCCGTCTTTTACCGAGAAGTTGAGTACGCCGTTCATCTGAGCCTTTTCGCCTGATGTGCCGGAGGCTTCCTGCATACGTGTCGGCGTATTGAGCCAGATGTCCACTCCCGAGACAAGACGTTTTGCAAGCCTCATATCGTAATTTTCGAGGAATATTATTTTACCCAGAAACTGCGGCATACGCGATACCTCGATTATGTGTTTTATCAGTCCTTGACCGGCTCCGTCGGCGGGGTGTGCCTTGCCTGTGAAGATAAACTGTACGGGGTAGTGCGGGTTATTTACGATTTTGTCGAGGCGTTCCAAGTCGTTGAAAAGCAGGTGAGCACGTTTGTATGTTGCGAAGCGGCGTCCGAATCCTATTATTAAGGCATTGGGATTCATATTGTTCAATATGGATACAATCTTCGACGGGTCTTGCTGGGTTTTCAGCCAATTGTCTTCGAACTGCGACTTTATATACTTTATCAATTTGTTTTTCTGTATAATACGTGTATGCCAAATCTTTTCGTCGGGTACATTGTATATCTTTTTCCATATCTCGAGGTTCGATTGATCGTTGTAGAACTCTTTGGTGAAAGTGTCTTCGTATAGCAGTTTCCATTCGGAGGCAGTCCAGCTTGGCAGATGTACACCGTTGGTTACGTAGCTCACGTGGTTCTCTTCGGGGAAATATCCGCTCCACAGGTTGGCAAACATATTTTTCGATACCTCTCCGTGCAGATAGCTTACTCCGTTGATACACTGCGAGGTATTACAGGCAAATACACTCATAGAGAATTTTTCGTGAGTATCGGGATTGTTGCGTCCCATATTTATAAGGTCGTTACAAGTAATACCGAGCTTCGACGGGTATTCGTGCATATATCGGTTGAAGAGGTCTTCTTCGAAATAGTCGTGTCCGGCAGGCACCGGCGTATGCACCGTATATAACGAAGAAGAGCGAACCATCTCCAATGCTTCGTAGATATTGAGTTTGTCGTTCTGCACATAATCCACAAGTCGTTGCAGATTTATCAGTGCGGCGTGTCCTTCGTTGCAGTGGTATACATCTTGGCGGACTCCGAGTCTCTGTAATGTAAGTATGCCGCCGATACCGAGCATAATCTCCTGTTTGAGGCGGTTTTCGTTGTCGCCTCCGTAGAGTTGATGCGATATGGTACGGTCTTCTTCGGTGTTTATATCTATGTCGGTATCGAGCAGATACAGAGGTATTCGTCCTACGTCCGTACGCCAGATATGTGCGTAAACCATTCTGTTGGGGAAAGGCACGGAGATGACGACAGCATTATCGTGTTCGTCTTTTACCTGACTTATACAGAGTTTATTGAAATTCTGTGCTTCGTAATTGGCTATTTGTTGCCCATCGACCGATAGCGACTGTGTAAAGTAACCGTAGCGGTACAGAAAACCAACTGCCACCATATTGATACGTGAGTCGGAGGCTTCTTTCAGATAGTCGCCTGCGAGTACTCCGAGCCCTCCGGAGTAGATTTTCAGATGGTCTGTAAGTCCGTATTCCATACTGAAATAGGCTATCGACGGCACGTCCGTCCTAAACGGGGTATTGATATAATCTACAAATCGTTTATATACTTTGTCGAGAGTATAACAGAATGTCTTGTCTTTCGATAGCTCTTCGAATCGTTCTTCTTCGACCACATCGAGCAGAGCTTGGGGGTTATGTCGTGAGAGACTCCATACTGTGGGGTCTATCGACTTGAATATTTCGCGTACGTCGTGATTCCAAGTCCAGTACAGATTATGAGCCAAATCGTTGAGATGTTCGAGGTTGTGAGGTAGTTTAGTTTTCACCGCCAGTTCGCCCCAAATAGGCTCGTTAGCATTATTTACTTTTATTTCCATATATTTGACTCCTATTTCTGATGTTTTTTGTTGGTGTTTTTTAGTTTTATTTTTTTTACGTAGGCAAAAATGGCTTAAGGTTCTATGAGATATTTGAAATCATTGTCTTGCTGCCACTTTGCTATTAGCTCTTTATCGTGGAAGTTTCCTGTCTGTCTATCGGATACGTAATTGACCCTCACCAGCGGTAGTTTTTCCTTTGTCGCTTCTGCCACTTTTGCGTGTCCGCTTAGGATATAGTCGAACGAATCGACATTCGTAACCGTTATGTCGTTGCTTTGGTCTGTTGCGAGTGTAGGGTAGAGGTTTCGTGGAGAAACGAACGCTTGGGGTGTGTAATTATTTTTCATTATGCCGAATTTCTCGAATTCGGAGAGTATTATTTCGCATACATCCTTAGGCGGTACCTCTGTGGTATCTATTATAAGGTCATAGTTGGTATAGTCGAGACAATCGACACCGTAGTAGAGTTTGTATCGTTTTACCTCACTCTTTTTGCGTTCGACTATTTTCATAGCCGCTTCTTGTATGGAGGTGTAGTTTTCGTTGATACGCTCTTTGTCGCCTGAGATACGTTGTGCCGATACCACGATATTGGTCTTCAGAAATACTTTGAACGAGTTTGGTATGAAATACCAGGCGAGTCGTGAGTCTACTATGAGATTCTCGGCATCTACGAGCGATTTGAATGTGTTGTCTATCTCTTGGTCTATTTCGGGGTGAGTCTCTGCATATACGTTTAGTTCGTTGGTAGTCATCGAATAACGTTCTGCTATACGTCTCTGTATCTGTCCGGTGTAGACGTATTCGTAATTCATTGTTTTACATAAAATTGCAGATACAGTACTCTTGCCGCTACCCAAATCGCCTGTTAGTGATATTATTTTAGACATTATAAGACTTATGCTTTACGTTTTCAGAATACTATGTGTTAAAATAGATTAAATGTGTAGGCTTTTAATTATAGTGTTGCCTATTTTCCTGCAAAATTATAAAAAAATATTATAACTTTGCAATATAAAATCGATTTGTACATTGTATCAGTTCAATATAAACATCACATCGACACTAATACTGAGAATTTGGCTGAGTGTATGTCTGGCAGTATCGACACTGCCTATTGATGCGTCTTGTAAATTACCCGTTTACAAGAATGCCCCACCCCAATATCACAAACTTCTCGACGAAGCCCTGAGGCGGGCGGGCAGCAATGCCGTCGAACTTGGGCAGGCGTTGAGGCAAGCTCCCCAAGAACACGCAGAAGCCGTTGCTTTCCTCATCTCTTATATGCCGCAACGCGACTTGCAGACACTCTCGGCGAGCTTTATCCTCGACAATGTCGCCTGTGCATACGAGGCAAAAGAGCGTTTCCCTTGGGGAAAATCGATACCCAAAGATGTCTTCTTCAACGACGTACTGCCGTATTGCGTTATGAACGAAACCCGCGACAATTGGCGTAGAGACTTCTACGAACGTTTTGCCAAATATGTGGCGGGAGCAAGAGATATATTCGAGGCGATAGAGGCTCTCAATAAAAATATCCGCGATGAGGTACAGGTCGACTACAATACCAAGCGTGAGAAACCCGACCAAAGTCCTTACGAGTCGATGCGTCAGAATATGGCGTCGTGCAGCGGACTTGCCGTATTGCTTACAGATGCATTCAGAGCTGTCTGTATACCATCACGCATAGCGGGTACGCCCAATTGGTACGACAAACGCGGCAACCACAGCTGGAACGAGGTATGGGCAGACGGCAAGTGGTACTTTACCGAGTATTACCCTTCGGGGCTCGATAAGAGCTGGTTTTTGTCGAGTGCAGGCAGAGCCGACGAACACTCGGCGGAGCACGCCATATACGCTACTTCGTTTCGTCCGACGGGCATTCACTTCCCGCTCGTATGGGATTCGACCATTACGTACGTCGCTGCCGAGAACGTAACGAAGCGTTATGTAGAGTTGTACCGCAAAGAATCGGCAGATAAGCTCAAAGGCGATTATATCAATGTGAAAGTAACGTACGTCGACCCCACACGTGATGGAGATAAGCGTGTCGCAGTCAATGTCGATGTCTTCGATAGCAATGGGCAGGTCGACGGCGGACGCACTGCCGACGGCAACAGAGACCTGAACGATTTTCTTACATTTACGTTAAAGAAACATCACGAGTATCTGCTCAAATACTTTCTGCCCGACGGCACAGAGCGCCAGTATCGCTTTGCTACTGCCGACAAGGAAATATTAGTTGAATTAAAATAAGAGAATAAATTACCAATCATTTAATTTTTATCTAAGTATGAAAATCATTCAAGAATTTAAGGAATTTGCCATAAAAGGCAATGTTGTGGATATGGCTGTCGGTATCATCATAGGTGGTGCTTTCGGCAAGATTGTTACCTCTCTGGTGAGCGATATTATAATGCCACCGATAGGTATGCTAATAGGTGGTGTCAACTTCAACGGGCTGCGTTTGGTACTCAAGTCGGCTACCGTCGATGCAGCGGGAGTAGCCTCTCCTGAGGTTGCCATCAATTACGGAGCGTTCATTCAGGTGCTTTTCGATTTTATCATAATAGCTTTCTGTATATTTATGATGATAAAAGGACTCAATATGCTGAAAAAGAAGAAAGAAGAAGCCCCTGCCGAACCTGCTGCTCCTACTAAGGAAGAAATTTTGCTTACTGAAATACGCGATTTATTAAAAAACAAATAAAATAAGTACAAAAATGAATAAGATTAGTGTATTAGTATTGATGGTGGTTTTGATAGGTTTTTCGGGCAAGGCTTTGGCTCAGAACGATAAAACCAGAACCACTGTAACAGATGTAGTGGGTAGTTCGTCGAAGACTTCGAGCGATCTGAAAAAACTGCAAACAGACTCGCTGAGCAACTGGAAGCTGAGCGGTGCTGTCGGCTTGAACTCGGCATTTACTATGCTGCACAATTGGGCAGCGGGTGGCAACAACTCGGCTCTTTTCGTCGGTGCGGGCAATATCCGCCTCATCTACCAGAAAGATAAATTTGCTTGGGAAACGTTTTTCGATACTGAACTTGGTTATACTTATATAGATAAGGCTACTTATGCTTGGCGTAAGTCGAACGATAAGATAAACTTCACATCGAAGGCAGGTTACGATATCGGCAACAACTTCTATGCTACATTGCTTGGATCATTCCGCTCGCAGTATGCCAAGGGTTACGATTATCCCAACGACAACACACAGAACTATATCTCTAATTGGCTTTCGCCTTCGTATACGGACATCTCTGTCGGTATCGACTGGAAGCCGAACGATATTTACTCCGTATACCTTTCGCCTGCCGCAGGTCGTATCACAACGGCTCTGGATACTGCTCTTAGAGCGAAATACGGTGTGGATAAAGACAAGAGTGTGAAAACAGAGTTCGGTGCTATGCTCAAAGGTGCACTCAATTATCAGTGGGGACAACTGAAAGTTGTTTCGGGTCTTACGCTGTTTACCCCATATTCCAAAACATTCGGTAATGTCGATGTAGACTGGGATTTGGCTGTATCTTATCAATTGTTGGGAGCACTCAACGTATCGCTCGGCACGTCGCTCAAGTACTACGATGCCGTTAGGTTCGACAACGGCGACGGAAAAGTAATGCAACGTCTCCAATTCAAGACACTGTTGGGATTGGGTATAGGATATACGTTCTAAGTAGAAACTTATAAAGTTAAAAAAACTCTTTTTATTGGTCTGGCTGCAAGTTTTTTTGCAGTCAGATTTTTTTTTGTCGCTTTAAATTTGTACTTTTGTTCGATTTTTGTTTTATAACCAATAAATAACAGTATATGAAGACACAAGATTTCATCAACAGAGAGCTCCATTACGGAGCACACAACTATCACCCTCTGCCGGTGGTACTCAATAGAGGCGAAGGCGTTTATCTTTGGGATGTAGAGGGCAAAAGATATTTAGACTTTCTGTCGGGTTACTCGGCTCTTAGCCAAGGACATTGCCACCCGAAGATTGTAGAGGCACTGAAAAAGCAGGCAGACGTGCTTACTCTTACCTCGAGAGCTTTCTATTGCGACCTCTTGGGTGAGTTTATGGAGAAAGCCACCAAGTTTTTCGGTTACGACAAGCTATTGCCTATGAATACGGGAGCCGAAGGAGTAGAGACAGCTCTGAAGCTTGCACGTCGCTGGGGGTACGACGTCAAAGGTGTACCCGAGGGTAAAGCGAAGATAGTGGTGTGTGCCGACAACTTCCACGGACGTACCATAACTATTGTGTCGATGAGTACAGACCCGAGCAGCTATGGCGGATTCGGACCGTTTACCGAGGGGTTTGTAAAGATTCCTTACAACGACGTATCGGCATTGGAAAAAGTTATCGTCGACCCCGATATAGTAGGGTTCCTGCTCGAGCCGATTCAGGGCGAAGCGGGCGTAGTGGTGCCCGACGACGGTTATCTGAAAGCTTGTTATGATATATGCAAAAGCCACAATGTACTCTTCATTGCCGACGAGATACAGAGCGGTATAGGACGTTCGGGCAGATTGCTCGCCTGCGATTGGGAAGGTGTCAAGCCCGACATCTTGGTACTCGGCAAGGCTCTGTCGGGTGGTGTGACTCCTGTGTCGGCGGTATTTGCCAATGACGAGATAATGCTCACTATTAAACCCGGTGCACACGGCTCTACATACGGCGGCAATCCTCTGGCTTGTGCCGTGGGTATGGCGGCTCTCGATGTGGTACGCGACGAGAAACTCGCCGAGAACGCCGATCGTATGGGCAAGATTTTCCGCTCGGAGGTGGCAAAGATAAATCATAAGATGATAAAGAAAGTTCGCGGTAAAGGGTTGCTCAATGCAGTCGTAACCGAGCCAAGCGGTGATGTCAAGGCGTGGGATATATGCGTGATGCTCAAAGAAAAGGGGCTGCTTGCAAAACCTACCCACGAACATATCATCAGGTTTACGCCGCCGCTCATAATCAACGAAGCTCAGATGAGCGAAGCCGTGGCAATCATCAAATCGGTTTTCGAGAGCATATAAAATCGAGTAAAATATCGATTGTAAAGAATTGATTTTGCGTAAATATCCGAAATGTTATAACTTTGTAATTAAATATATTATCCTTACAAAGACCCTATAGAATGAATACACATAAGGAAATATACTTAATCGACCTTGCTATACAGGTTTATGAATAAGCTCTTAAAGTGAGAGACAGCTTAGAAATAGTATGCAAATTCGTGAACTTAACGAAATAATTACAGCTGCTAACAGGCACTTGGCTCAATGGCGGGTGATGTGGTTAATTGAACATTCCACCTCGCATCAACTTTTATGGTGTAATTTACACAGTTTTGTGCTCCGAAATCCGCCACTGCGCCAAGTGCCAAAACGTTAGGCAACATTAAAATCAACAATATGAGACAGTACCAAATTTCGAAGATTTTTCTATTTATAGTAATGGGATTCTGTTTTCTTGCAGAAACGAAAGCTCAAACAAAAACGGAAGTGCTTGTAATCGGCACAATTCATAGTGGGCACAGTAATAATCCGAATTATTCATATCAAGATATTCTGAATATTTTAGGCACTTACAATCCTGATGTAATTTGTGTAGAAATACCACCATCTTATTTTAGAAAGCAATCCTACCTCAAAGAAATGATGATAGCTTCAATATACGGTTTTGATAATAATAAGAAAGTTTATCCGATTGATTGGTGGGAAACTCTATCGGATGTTCGTGCTGAAAGGAGTAAATATATCAAAACCGATGATTACAAAACGAAAAGTCAACAAGCCGATTCGTTAGTAAAGAGCAATCGCATAATGCAGGCATTCGTAGAGAAATATGGTACTATGGATAGCATCTGGAAAAATAATAAAATGGGATATGAGTTTTTCAACGGCAAAGATTACAACGACTACATCCGAGAGATGTACTCTATATCAATCCGTGTGTATGGGGACGGTTGTATGAATTTATATTCGGAGTTGCGTAATGCCAAAATGATGGAATTAATTAACACTGCTATCGCCGAAAACAAAGGGAAACGCATTATAATACTTACAGGGGCTGAACATAAGTACTACTTTGATATTGCTTTGTCAAAACAAGAAGAAGTGCAATTAGTTAACTTTGAGAAGTTATTACCTTTAAAGACAATAGTTCCAACCTCAAACATAGTAGAATTTATTGAAAATGATTTGGCAAAAGGTTATTATGATATGTCAGATACTTCTTCCATAGATGTCTTGTATCAAAATGCATTAGTTCCTCTGATTCATGGGATGGGAATGGATGACAGCCCCAACATTATACCTGTTGAAAATGTAAGAAAAGCTATATCCATTGTAGCTGAATGGGAATCTAAACGTTCAAAATCAGCAGTATTGCAGTTTGAGAAAGCGTGGATTAGATTTTTAGAAAAAGATTATTTCGGTGCGATTAAAATATCGGAAAGCATTAACAAAAGGTTAAATGAATTACCAAAAGAAAAACATTGGTTTTTTGTAATATATTATTGGCGTAATATAGGTTTTTGTTATGACATGACCAACCAAAGAGATAAGGCTATAAATGCTTATCAAGAATGCAAAAAAGCCTGTAAAACATTGGGGGTTAATGTGAATGTCGCAGAAAAATATATCTACAAAAACTTTGAGAATGAGCCTTACACAAGAGAACAGAATAAATAACGTTGTCTGATATGGGCTTTACGTTAGGTGGGGGTACACGCAAATCCCCGAACTGTTAGCACCAAAAAAAAAAAAGATATTTTTGAAGAGTATTTTCTTGAAATTTTGTCGTTTTTCGGAGGAAAATGTATACTTTTGTAGTGGTAAATCAAGTGTTCATTTAAGCATTGCAGAATAAAGAAGGGAAAAGAAAATTGCTAGTTTCCAACTCGTAACTCATTTATCCTTTATTCTTTTTAGTTCGCTGATTATATGGAAGATATGAATTTATAGAATCTTTCCTGGCGGAACTTTCAGTATATCCTTTTTGGGAAAATTATATATACAAGTTAGGATAATTATGTATATAAGTTGGAGGGATTATGTGTGTAATTCGAGAAGGTTGTATATATAATTCGGATAAATCATTTAGATGGGTTTGGGTAAGTATCGTTATCGTTGCCGATAAAACAGATATTCTGTCGGACGATTGTACGAAAAAAATTTTGGCAGACAATAACAACTCATTAATCAAACACAGACTATCCGGTAAAAAAGAGCGACTCTTCCGTGTGTGGAGGTCGCTCTTCTCTTTTTGTCGTTCGATTAGAGAGTCGGTTACTCTTCGTCTTTCTGAGTAGCTTCGTATTCCTTGATAAGTTTTTCCTGAACGTCGGTCGGACACAGCTCATAAGCATTGAACTGCATAGAGAACGACGCTCTACCTCCCGACAGCGAACTGAGAGCCGTCGAGTACGATGCCACCTCTTTGAGAGGCACTTTGGCTTTGAGGTGTTCGAAACCTCGTTCGGAGTTCATACCCAGAACCATACCTCTACGTCCTTGTAGGTCGCTCATCACGTCGCCCATTCTGTCGGACGGCACGAGCACGTCGAGGTCATATATCGGCTCGAGCAACTTCGGTCCGGCTTCTTTGAAAGCTTGTGCGAAGGCGTTGCGTCCTGCCAATCGGAACGATATTTCGTTGCTGTCCACAGGGTGCATCTTACCGTCGTATACGATGACGCGTACATCGCGTGCGTAAGAGCCTGTCAGCGGTCCCTGCTCCATTCTGTCCATAATACCCTTGAGAATGGCTGGCATAAAGCGTGTATCGATGGAGCCACCCACGATGGAGTTGATGAAGATGAGTTTGCCGCCCCATTCGAGGTTAATCTCTTGTGTGTCGCGTACGGATATTTTATACTCTTGTCCGTTGAATTTATATATCTCTTTGGCAGGGACATCTTCCATATATGGCTCTACGATGAGGTGAACCTCACCGAATTGTCCTGCTCCGCCCGACTGTTTCTTATGGCGATAGTCGGCACGTGCTGCCTTGGTGATGGTCTCGCGGTAAGGTATGCGGGGTTCGCTGAAGTCTATCATCACCTTGTCGAGATTCTCTACTCGCCATTTGAGAGTGCGGAGGTGAAATTCGCCCTGTCCCGACAGTATCGTCTGGCGAAGCTCTTTCGACCGCTCTATGACCCACGTCGGGTCTTCGGAGTGCATACGGTTGAGTATTTCGCCGAGCTTTTCGTCTTCACTCTCGTTCTGGGCTTTGATGGCACGACGATATTTCGGGGCGGGGTAGTCTACTTCGGGGAATACCCAATCGATATCCTTACCATTCATAGTATTACCTGTGCGTACGTCTTTGAGCTTGACTGTGGCACCTATATCGCCTGCTACCATTTCGTCGACCTGCGTACGAGTCTGTCCTGCAACGGAGAATATCTGAGAGATACGCTCTTTGCTGCCATTGCGACTGATATTGACCATATCGTCACCACCTTTTATCTTGCCCGACATCACCTTGTAGTAGAGTACTTCGCCGATATGCGGTTCGATACTTGTCTTAAAGAAAAATAGCGAGGTCGGTCCTGCAGGGTCGGGTTTTACTTCCTTTCCTGTCGTAGTAACGGGGGCGTGCATCTCGGCGGGCGAGGGGGCTACGGCACACAAGAAGTCCATAAAGCGACGTACTCCCATCGACTTGCCTCCACACATACACAGCACGGGATATATGCCACAGTCGATAAGTCCTTTGTGTATACCGACAAATATATCTTCTTCGGGTAGCGACCCTTGGTCGAAGAATTTCTCCATCAGACTCTCGTCATTCTCTGCGGCAGCCTCTACCAGAGCGGCGTGCAGCTCTGCGGCTTTGGCTTTTTCGGCTTCGGGGATGTCGAGTTCTTCGGGCTGTCCGCCTTCGGGTTTCCAACGATACATCTTCATCTTGAGCACGTCCACTACGGCGTCGAAGTTGGTACCTGCGTTGACGGGATATTGTACGAGAGCCACCTTACCGCCGAAGCTCTCACGGAGCTGTTCGAATGTCTTGTCGAAGTCTGCCATCTCTTTATCGAGTTGGTTGATGGCGAAGATGACGGGTTTCTTCATCTTGTCGGCATAGCGAAACTGGTTCTGTGTGCCTACCTCTACGCCGTATTGTGCATTGACGAGTATTGCAGCCTGGTCTGTAACCGTCAGCGACGAAATAGCTCCGCCGATAAAGTCGTCTGCACCGGGGCAGTCGATGATGTTGATTTTTTTATTTGCCCACTCGGTAGTGATGATGGTTGGGAAAACGGAGTATCCGTACTCCTGTTCGACAGGGAAATAGTCTGAAACGGTGTTTTTACCGTCGACAGTGCCTCTGCGTTTGATGGCACCGCTTTCGAAAAGCATTGCTTCCACCAGAGTGGTTTTGCCCGTACCGGCACCGCCCAGAAGCGTAACGTTCCTAATGTCCGAAGTCTGATAAACTTTCATAAACTGTTAGTTATTTATTATTTTATATTTTGTTTTTTTGTAAAAAGTCCTATAATACGCTTGACCGTAAAAAACGGGTTGTAAATTTTTCGGGGCAAAATTAGGAATAAATTTTGATTTTTGCAATTAAAAAGTGTTTTTATTTTGGTTGTACAAATTAATGAATGTAATATTTTGTCGAAAAAAAAATAATTTATTAATTTTGCATCGAAAAATATTTTTATTCACTAAAAACATCAATAAATAAAATGAAACCACTAAAAAACTACTTTATTTTGGGTCTGCTCTTTTGTGCAGCGTTAATGCCTTTCGGCTCTGTGTATTCTCAGAATTACACCACAGACGGTAATAAAATAACAATTACAACCGATAGGGAGAAGGGGGAATGGCTGATTTGTGTCGTAACAAATTTTTTGAAACCCGGTTATGACGATGAAACTTGGATCGACTGGAATAACAACGGTAAGTACGATAAGGATGAAGAGATTTTTACGGGACCAAATGCCTTTAAGCACGAACAGATATCTAAGACGATTACCATATACGGAAATGTAAAATATTTTTTGTGCGTAAAACAAGAACTTGTTTCGATAGATGTAACTAAGTGTCCTACTTTGTCTACCCTTCATGTATCCAGAAATAAGTTTAAGACATTAGACCTTTCCAATTGTCCGAACCTTAGATATTTATATCTGAATTCGAATGAAGTATCTGCTTTGGATCTCAAAAATAAACCTGAACTTCTATATGTAGAGTGTGTTATGAATAATTTGTCCAAAGAGACAATGATGAAGTTGGCAGAAGATCTTGCAGATAGGACAGGACTCGACGAAGATGGTACGCAAAAGTCTACCGGTAATATCTATGTAGTGGCTTTGCTGGATACGGAGAAAAATGTTTGTCCCAAAGAGGCTGTCGATAAAATAAAGGCAAAGAATTGGAACGTTTACGCATATAAGAATTATGATGACCCCGAAAAAACGGTAGAAGTACCCTATGAAGGAACTCCTACGGCAATCTATGAACCCAATGTATCCGACAACAAACTATCGATATACCCCAATCCGGCAACGACGACTGTGAATGTTTCCGTACCCGAATCGTATATAGGACAGACTATTAATCTCGTTTCTATGAATGGCAGCATCGTTTTGACACAAAAGATACTGCAACAAAATACAGTGATGGATATTTCTACTGTCCCTGCAGGAAATTATATAGTGACGGTAGGCTCGAGCTCTTATCGTATAGAGATTGTAAAATAAGCTAATTTGTTGAAGTAATTAAGTTTTTTCATAATGGAGAAGACGGATGCAGACTACTACGGTTTGCGTCTGTCTTTTTTACTTTTTGCCACCGATTTAGTTCTTCTGCTAACTCGTGTTGTGTTATTTGCTAAAATATTCTTCCGTTATTTTAAACTTTTGCCATATATCGGCTGCGAGGTAGGCTTCTTTTGTGCCCGGAGGTACTGTAAGGATAACTTTACTCAAATCTATGTTGTCAAACATATCTTCCGTTATACGTAGCGGCTTTTGCCAGCCGACGGTAACGGATTGGAGACCTCTGCATCCGTAGAAAACATACTCTCCTATCCATACAGAATCGTTGCAGGGAAGAACGACAGACGCAAGGCTTGTGCAGTTGGTGAAAGCTGCAACGCCAATCGTTGTTACGCTGTCGGGTATGGCAATTGAGGTAAGGCTTGTACAACCGCTAAAAACACTTACTCCCATACGGTCTAAGCTTTTGGGCAGAGAAACAGACGAAAGGCTTGTACAGTTGGCGAAAGCTCTGTGGCTAATCTCCGTCACACCGTCGGGTATGTCGATTGAGGTAAGGCTTGTGCAGTATTCGAAAACACTCATTTCTATCCGAGCCAAACCGTATGGAAGGGCGACGGACGCAAGTCCCGTACAGCCTGCAAAAGCCGCCTCTCCAATGACTTTAACGCTATTGGGTATGGTAATAGAGTTGAGGGTTGTATAACCGCAAAAAGCGTCATCTCCAATACCTGTTACACGGTATGCCTTACCGTCTTTTACTACGATAGCGGGGATACTTACGTCTCCCGCCGGTCTGTCGGTATAGTATTGATCTGTCTTCGGCTCGGATACTACGGTTACCTCACGGTTGGCGTCGTCGGTGATTTTGTAGTAAAGCCTGCCTACTTTGAAGTCGTAGTTTTGCCCTTGCTGTGCTCTGAGGGGTGTAGCTTGTGCCGAAACGAACCATAGCAGTGCAATAGTTGCGGAAAGTTTTATGAATTTTGTCATATTCTTACGGTTTTAGCCCATTGTATTGTACCACACTATTTTATATTGAAAAAACACAAAAGGGATAAAATGTGAGCGGGAGATACTATCGTTAACTTCTCCCGCTCCTCATTTATACGTTTTCGGTCTCTTGTCCGAGTATCTCTTCGCTGCGGCTCTTCCACGGACGTTCGC
>ERZ772967.328-NODE-328-length-40261-cov-35.074243_pt1 | contig 40261 bp, 30 predicted proteins | sample MGYA00511677_ERZ772967 | MGnify/ENA primary metagenome ERZ772967 (study PRJEB29015, sample SAMEA2737931) | human oral metagenome | biome: human oral; feature: human-associated habitat; material: dental | place: China | collected 2146 ...
CCTTCAAAGACCTCACCACCGACCTCCACCCCACACCTTGACACCATATAGAACCGTCTCGACGCGGAACCCGACCGATCTCGGTGCGGAACCGGACCGATCTCGATGAGCTCGGCGGGGAGGGGCGGCGCGCTTGCGCCGGTGCCGCCCCGTTCGTAGGCTTCTGCCGTGTTCGTTCCGCACTGCGATAGCTGACTGCGTCCCCGGTCCCGGCCGGGGACGCCGGTTCCGCGTCCGCCTCGTCTGATCGCGCCGCCTCCGAGGGCCGCCGACACGACCTGGCGAGGCGCGTCGAACGTCTGTCAGCAGCGGCCCGCCGAGCCTCCGCCCGTGCCGCGTTTCGACGAGCACCCGAAACGAGCCCCTCTGTGCCTCCTCAGTCCCCTCAGTCCGCCCGTTCCACCCGGCCCCTCCACGCCTCCGACATCCCCATCGCCCGCCACCCGCGCCGCTGGCCGGCATTCCTGTCCATCACCCCGACTCCGCTGCCCGCCGTCCTCGACCGGTCCGGCGCGTGGATGCGCGCCCTCCTGCGTCGTGCCGCACCGTTGCTGGCCGTGGCCTCTCTTCTCGACGCCCTGACCCACCTGGCCGCCGGACTCGTCCCCACCGCCCTGGGTCGCGTCGTCGACTCGGGCCTGGACCGGGGACTGTCCGCCGACCTGGCCCCCGGTCTGCTCGCCCTGGCGGCGCTCGGCATCGTCAGCGCGCTGACCGGCGGCCTCGCCGAGGCGTTCTCCTTCGGCGCCTGGGCCTCCGGCTGGCAGCCCAGCGCCCGCGGCGTCGGTCACCGGCTCGGATGTCGCTCGCGCGCCATCACCCGCGCGGTCGCCGGTGGCGATGTCGTCTCCACCGTCACCACCGACGCCGACGCCATCGGCGCGTTCATGTACGTCATCGCCAACGTCGCCGGCTCGCTGGTGAGCGTCATCGTCGTCGGTGTCCTCATGATCCGCATGGACATCGGGCTCGGGCTGCTCGTGCTGCTGGGACTGCCGGTCGTCCTGAGCCTGGTCGGCGCCCTCGTCGAGCCGCTCGACCGGCGCATGTCCGTCCAGCGCGAGGAGCAGGGCCGCCTGACCACTACGACCACCGACGTCGTCGCCGGCCTGCGCGTGCTGCGCGGCATCGGCGGCGAGGACGCCTACGCCGCCCGCTACTCCGAGGCCTCCGCCCGCGTGCGCGACGCGGGAATGAGGGTCGCCTCCACGCAGGCCCTGCTCGCCGCCATCCGCGCCGGCGCCCCCATGATCCTGACGGCGGTCGTCGTCGGCGCCGGCGCCACCGCCGCCCTGGAGGGGCGCATCACGCCCGGCGAGCTCGTCACCTTCTACGGCTGGGCGACCTTCCTCATCCAGCCGCTGGACTCGTTCGCCGACCTCATGCAGCTCATGACCCGCGCCCGGGTCGGAGCCAGGAGGGTCGCCCGCGTCGCCGCCGTCGAGCCCTTGGTCCGCGATATCGTCGTCGATCCCGCGGCGCGTCCGGACCCGACCGGCGACCTCGTCGACACCACCACCGGCGTGCGTCTGCGCGGCGGCGTCATGACCGCTCTGGTGTGCTCGCGTCCCGGAGCCTGCGCGGCCCTGGCCGAGCGGCTCGGGCGCCCCGACGACGATGCGGCCGTCACGCTCGACGGCACCGACCTGCGGCACCTGCCGATCGAGGCGGTGCGCTCGGCCGTCATCGTCTCCGGTGCGCGCGCCGAGGCCTTCGCCGGGCCCCTGGCGGCCGAGGTCCTCGGCGAGGCCGTTCCACTGGCCGAGGATCGCGAGCTCGCTCCGCTCGTGCGCTTGCACGCCGGCGCCGCGCGGCCCGACGCCGCACGGGCCCCGGTCCCCCTCACCGGCGACCAGGAGCGCGCCGCCGGTCACGCGCTGCGAGTGGCCGCGGCCGACGATGTCGTCGACTCCCTGGGGGGTCTGCAGGGCCGGCTCACCGAGAAGGCCCGCAATCTGTCGGGCGGTCAACGCCAGCGCCTGGCGCTCGCCCGCGCCGTGGCGCGCCGCTGCCCGGTGCTGGTGCTCATCGAGCCCACCAGCGCCCTGGACTCCCACACCGAGGACCTCATCGCCCGACGGCTTCGCGACGAGCGCCGGGGGATGACGACCGTCGTCGTCACCGCCTCCCCGCTGCTGCTGGGGCGCTGCGACGAGGTCGTGCTGCTCGAGGCCGATGAGGGCGGAGGGCTGCGCGAGACGGCTCGCGGCAGTCATCGCGGGCTCAGCGCCCTGGACGCCTACGCGGCCGTCGTCGAGCGCGGGGGCGAGCGCGCATGAGCGCCCTGCGCCTCCCCGTGGCCGATGCCGCCGACGTGCGCCGGCGCTTCGGCGCGCTCCTGCGCGAGCACGGGCGCGCCGTCGGAGTCCTCGCCGTCGTCCAGTTGTCCGCCGCCCTCGCCTCGGCGGCCATCCCCAGGGTCCTCGGCCTCATGGTGGATGCTGTCGATGCTGCCGATGTGGACGGCGGGGCGGGGCGGCTGGGCCGCCTCATCGTCATCGTCATCGCCCTGGCCGCCGCCAACGCGCTGCTGACCGGCATCGGGGAGTACCTCGCCCGAGTCCTCGGAGAACGGGTCTTCGCCGAGATGCGCGAGGCGCTGGTGAGCGCCGTCATGCACCTGCCTCTCGGCGTCGTCGAGGCCGCGGGCACCGGCGACCTCCTGGGTCGCACCGGCCACGACCTGGAGTCGATCCGCTTCGTCGTCCAGCGCGGCGTCTCCCAGCTCCTCATCATCGTGCTCACGATCCTGACCGTTGTGGTGGCCGCGCTGGTGAGCTCCCCGGTCCTCGGCGTCTCGATGCTCGCGGCGATGGTCGTGGCCGGGCCGATCGGCCGGTGGTACATGCGCCGCGCCATCCCCTCCTACAGGGCCATGAGCGCCCTGTGGGCCGAGGTCGACGGCGCCGTCGCCGAGACCGCCGATCAGGCCGCCACCGTCGATGCCCAGAGCCTCGGGGCGCGCCGCAACCTGGTGCTCGATCGCGCCGTGCGCGAGGTGTGGACCACCGAGCAGTACACCCTGTGGCTGCGGGTCCTCCTCGTCGCCGGGCTCTCCGTCGTCGTGATGCTGCCACTGCTCGTCGTGCTGACCTGGGGCGCATGGCTCCTGGGCCGCGGGGCGGTGACGCTCGGTGCGGTCGCCACCGTGGCCCTGTACGCGGTTCAGCTGCGCGGGCCCGTCCACGAGATCACCTTCTGGCTCGACTCCGTGCAGTCCGCCTCCGCGGCCATGGCCCGCATCGTCGGCGTCGAGCTCGTCGAGCCGGATCGCACGGCGTCCAGCGACCGGACCGCCGCCGCGCCCCCGCGTGCGCGCGGCGCGTCCTACGCCTATCGGGAGGGCCGCGATGTCCTGCACGACGTCGACCTCGAGGTCCTCCCCGGGGAGCGGCTCGCCGTCGTCGGCCCATCCGGCTCCGGGAAGTCGACGCTCGTGCGCCTGCTCGCCGGCATCCACCCGCCCACCCGCGGTCGTGTCACGGTCGGGGCGGACGGGCCGGATGGCGAGGGGACGGATCTGACGGCGCTGTCGGAGGCCGCCCTCCGCAAGGAGGTCGTCCTGGTCACCCAGGAGCACCACGTCTTCGCATGCTCCCTGGCCGACAACCTGCGCATCGCCCGGGCCGACGCCACCGACGCCGAGATCGCCCGGGCCCTCGACGTCGTGGGCGCGGGGCCGTGGGCGGCCGAGCTGCCCGACGGCCTCGCCACGCTCGTGGGCGCCGGCGGGGCCGACCTCGATCCGGGGCGGGCCCAGCAGGTGGCTCTGGCGCGCATCGTGCTCATGGACCCGACCACGCTCGTCCTCGACGAGGCGACCAGCCTGCTCGATCCGGGGGCGGCCCGTTCGGCGGAGCGAGCGCTGGAGGCCGTGCTGACCGGGCGCACCGTGATCATGGTCGTCCACCGGCTCGACGCCGCCGCTGCGGCAGACCGGGTGGTCGTCCTCATCGACGGGCGGGTCGTGGAGCTGGGTCCGCACGACGAGCTCGTCGCCGCCGGGGGCGAGTACACCAGGCTGTGGGAGGCCTGGACTGGTGCGTAAGGAGCGCGTACGGGTCGGAGAGCGGTGGTGGGCGGGGGCTCAGGGGGAACCGATCTCGGTGCGGAACCGAACCGATCTCGACGACGGCGGGGCGCGGCCGCTCGACTCGGGGCGAACTCCCCATCGCCTGCGATGGTGGTCAGCGGACCCCCGTGACAGACTCCTACCACTCCGGATCTCGGAGTGGGCCCTGTCCCCGGGGCCACCGCCCACCGAAAGTCATCCTCATGCGCACGATACTCCGCAGGCGCTCGGCCGTGATCGTCGTCTCCGTCCTCGCCGTCGTCTCCGTCCTCGTCATTGCCGCGGGTCTCACCGGCGTGCTCAGAAGATCCACCGGCGACCCGTCCGCGACGGCGACGCCCGGGCAGGACGCCGAGGCCACCGCCGAGAACGCCTACAGCGACCGCTTCGTCGTCACCTACTCCGAGGGGACGCCCGCCGCCAACGCCATCGGGTCGGTGGAGGCCTACGGCACGAACATCATCGACTCCCTGCCCGCGGGCGACAAGCAGGCCCTCACCGCCGCCGCCGGCGAGATCTCGGTCGAGGTCGAGTCCGTCACCGCCCACTCCCTCGGCACGGTGGGCGTCGTGCTGAGCGAGAGGCTCACCCCCGATCAGGTCGAGGAGTTCATCTCCGCGCTCGGAGCCGCGGACGGCGTGGAGGCCGTTGAGCCCGAGGTGCACATGACGACCCTGGACGACAACGTCCCCAACGACGAGTACTTCTCCTACCAGTGGGACATGACCTCCGGCTCCCACGGGATCAACGCCACGAACGCCTGGTCGCAGTCCACGGGCGAGGGCGTCACGGTCGCCGTCATCGACACGGGCATCCTGGCCGCCCACCCGGACCTGGAGGGCCGGCTCCTGCCGGGCTACGACTTCGTCTCCGACTCCTGGATCGCCCGCGACAACGACGGCCGCGATGCGGATCCCTCGGACGAGGGCGACAACGTCGAGGCGAACGCCTGCTACCAGGGATCCGAGGCCACCAACTCCTCCTGGCACGGCACCCACGTGGCCGGCATCATCGCCGCCAACGCGAACAACCGGATCGGCGTGGCGGGCGTCGCCCCGGGGGCCGCGATCGTCCCCGTGCGCGCCATGGGCCGATGCGGAGGCGCCGGAACCGACATCATCGACTCCATCACCTGGGCGTCGGGAGGGCACGTCAACGGCGTTCCGGACAATCCCAACCCCGCGCGGATCATCAACGTGAGCCTGGGCGGCGACGGCACCTGCCCGGCCTACACCCAGAACGCCATCGACGCCGCCGTCGAGCACGGCTCGATCATCGTCGCCGCCGCGGGCAACTCGGACCAGGACGTGAGCGGCGTGACCCCCGCGGGCTGCAAGAACGTCATCACCGTCGGTTCCACTTCCAGCAGCGGCAGCCGCGCCTCCTACTCGAACTACGGCGCCGGTGTCAGCGTCTCCGCCCCGGGCGGCGATGTCGCCAGCGGGGGCGTCCTGTCCGCCGTCGATACCTCCACGACGACTCCGGAGGGCTCCGGCTACGCCCTCATGGTGGGCACCAGCCAGGCGAGCCCGCACGTCGCCGGCACGGTCGCGCTGCTCCTGGCCATCGATCCCTCGCTCACGGGCGACAAGGCCACCACCCTGCTGCAGGACACCGCCGCCCCCGTGAGCGACTGCGACCGCGACGGCTGCGGCAGCGGTATTGTCGACGCCGCGGCCGCGATCCAGAGGGCCAAGCAGGACAAGGACGATGCCGGTGCCGAACCGGCTCCCGAGCCCGAACCGAGCCCCGAGCCCTCGGATCCCATCGGTCGCCTCCTGGACTCCCTGCGAGGGGTCCGGAGCCCGACGACGGAGACGACCGAGTAGGCCGCCGGATCAGGCGACCCCGGATGGAGGGCGGTGACGGGCATGGAGGAAGCCGCTGGAGGCGGGCCGAGCACGACCGGCCAGGAGCCGACGAGCAATGGAGCCGCGCATGACGGTGACCACGGGGTTCCGGCGCTGCGGCTATCACAGGAGCCGCAGCAGCCGCGGCACGTCACTCGTCCTGCGGCCTGCGCCGTCGTCGCCCTCGCGACACTCCTCACGGCCGCCTCCGCCTCGGTCCTCGGCGTCGCGCCGAGCACCGGGGCGAGCACCGAGGACGGTGCCGGGGCCGCGGCCGCCTCGTCCACCGCAGCCACTCCGCCCGGCTCGCCCGGGGGCGGGGACGCCGTCTCCCGCCCGCCGGTGGATGCCTCCACGGGTGGTCCGGCGGTCACCGGAGTCCTCCTCGTCCTCGACAAGGAGATGAGCGGACTGCTCGCCTCCGGCGGGTTCAACGACGTCATGTCCATGATGGCCGGCTCTCTCGAGGCGGCCGCTGGCGCCTGCGGCGCCACCGTTGATGGCATCGACATCGCGGGCGGAGGACTGCTCGTCCGCCTCGACGACCCGTCGCTCAACCCGTGCTTCATCGACGGACTCGCCGGGATCGAGCACGTCGTGAGCGCCGACGAGGATATGGCTATGACCGCCCAGTGACTGCGCAGAATCACCCAGTGACCGCCCAGCGATCACGCAGGATCTCCCGGGCGGGCCGTGAGGCATTGATACGGGGCGGGGCGGCACGGGCTGCGGCGCGGCCCCGGGATCAGGCCGATCGATCGGATCGGGGATCAGGCCGTGATCGTGCTGGAGGCGACGAGCGCGATGATGATCGCGCCCAGCACCACGCGGTAGACGAGGAAGCCGGTGAACTTGTTGGAGGAGACGAACTTCAGCAGCCAGGCGATCGTCGCGTAGGCCACCAGGCCCGAGACGACGGTGGCGATGCCGGTGGCGGGCCATCCGATGCCGTCGGCGATGTCCCCCGCCGCGGTCACGGCCTCGAGCAGGCCCGCGGCGATGAGGGCGGGGATGCCCATGAAGAAGGACAGCCGCGTGGCGGTCACGCGGTCGAAGCGCAGGAAGAGGCCGGCGGAGATCGTGGCGCCGGAGCGGGAGATGCCCGGGAGGACGGGGGAGAGGGCCTGGAAGGCGCCGATGATGAGGGCGTCCTTGACGCTGACCTGGCTCATGCCCTTGCCGGCCGAGGCGTGAGTGGCGCCCGTCGGGCCGTCGGACTGCTGGTCGGCGAACCACATGACGGCGCTCCAGATGATGAGCGCGCCGGCGATCACCCACAGGGAGCGGGCCGTGACCTCGATGAAGTCCTTGAGGACCAGCCCCACGACCGCGACCGGGATCGAGCCCAGGATGATGCCCCAGCCCAGCGTGTAGTCGGGGTCGCTCCGCGCGCTCCGGTTCGTCAGTCCCCTGAACCAGGCCGCCACGATGCGCACGATGTCGCCCCAGAAGTAGATGACGGCGGCCAGGATCGCCCCGATCTGGATGACGGCGGTGAAGGCGGTGATGCCCTTCCCGTCGATGTCGTAGCCGAGGAGCTTCTCGACGATGTTGAGGTGGCCCGTCGAGGAGACGGGCAGGAACTCGGTGATGCCCTCGACGATGCCGAGGATGACGGCGTGCAGCCAGCTCATGGGTCTCCCAGGATGAGGGCGGATGGGGTCGTCCGAAGGTTATCGTGCCGTGACGCGGTGCTGACAGGTCTGCGGCGTTGGCCTTAGTCTCACTGCGCCGCTGTGTCGGCGCGCCGCCGCGTCTCGCAGTTCCACTCGCCGTCTCGCCGCGTCGCGGTCCCGTCGCCCGCTCGTCACCCTGCTCGATGGGGCGGGGGCCGTGAGCGCGCGGAGCCGGCGACGGTTGGCACGCCGCTGGCAAGAACCACCGGGAAGGGGCCGTGAGCGCGCGGAGCCGGCCCGCGATCGGTCCTCGTCCCGGCCTCGAGCGGGCGCCGGCGCAGCCCTCAACCTCCTCCAGGCAAGCGCGCCCCTCGTCCCGGCCTCGAGCGGGCGCCGGGCCGACGTCGGGCCCGTTCCGCCCCGGTGCCGGCCGGTTTCAGTCGGTCTCGGCGGCGAGCCGGGCGAGGACGGCGTCGTGCAGCGGGCCGTTGGTGGCCACGGCGTCGCCGCCCCAGGGGCCGGGCTCGCCCGTCAGCGAGGTGAAGCGCCCGCCCGCCTCGGTGACCATCGGAACGAGTGCTGCCATGTCGTAGACCTCGAGCTCGGGCTCGACCGCCAGGTCGACCGCGCCGGAGGCCAGCAGCATGTAGGACCAGAAGTCGCCGTAGGCGCGTGTGCGCCAGCAGCTCTGCATGAGCGAGAGCATGCCGCGCAGCCGCCTGCGCTCCGCCCAGCCGGACAGGGAGGAGTAGGACAGGGAGGCGTCCTCCAGGGCCGTCACACCGGACACGTGCAGCTGATGGGCGAGCGCCAGGGACCGTCCGCTCCACGCGCCGCCCCCTGCGACCGCCCACCAGCGCTTGCCCAGTGCGGGCGCGGAGGCCAGGCCGACGACGACCCTTCCGTCCTCCACCAGGCTGATGAGGGTCGCCCACACGGGCACCCCGCGCACGAAGTTCTTCGTCCCGTCGATCGGATCGATGATCCACTGGCGCGGCGAGTGACCCGTCACCCCGAACTCCTCGCCGAGCACCGAGTCGCGGGTGCGCGCGCGCGACAGGTAGTCGCGGATGAGGCGCTCCGCTTCCCGGTCGGCGGCGGTGACCGGGGTCAGATCCGGCTTGGTCTCGACCTCGACGTCCTGGGCCTCGAAGTGGCCCTGGGTCAGGGGATCGACCTGATCCGCGATCGTGTGGGCCAGGTGCAGGTCGTCGCGCCAGCGGCGCTCGCCGGCCGGGGATGGGGAGGCGGTCTCGGTCGTGGCGTCGGTCATGGCACCACGGTAGCGGCGGTTCCGAGATTCTCCGCGACCTTCCGAGGGCCTTCGCGGGCTGGTGGCGCGCTGCGCGCCGCCCCGGCCGTCGCGCGCGGGACGGCGCACGCGGCCCCGGGCCGTCGCGGGCGCTCATGACGTCCGCGGCGGTCCGGGGCCGGGCCGGGGCTCAGACCTCCAGCAGCACCTTGATGGCGCGGCGCTCGTCCATCGCCTTGTAGCCCTCGGCCGCCTCCTCCAGGGGCAGGCGCAGGGTGAAGACCTTGCCCGGGTCGATCTCGCGCTTGAGGATGCGGTCGATGAGGTCGGGCAGGAAGCGGCGCACGGGAGCGGGGCCGCCCAGCATGCTGACCTCGGCGAAGAAGAGCCGCTGCCCGTTCAGGCTCACGCCATGGGCCACGCCGACGTAGCCGACGTGCCCGCCGGGCCGGCACGAGGCGATGGCCTGGTCCATGGACACCTGGTTGCCGACGGCCTCGACGACGCCGTGGGCCCCGTAGCCCCCGGTGAGTTCCTTGACCTTGGCGGCGCCCTCCTCGCCGCGCTCGGCGATGACGACGTCGGCGCCGAACTCGCGGGCGAGCCGAGCGCGGTCCTCGTGGCGGGAGAAGGCGATGACCCGCTCGCTGCCGAGGGCCTTGGCGGCCAGGACGGCGGACAGGCCCACGGCGCCGTCGCCGACCACCGCGATGGTCCTGCCGGGGCCGGCGTGAGCGGCCACGGCCCCGAACCAGCCGGTGCCCAGCACGTCGGAGGCGGCCAGGAGCGAGGCCATGATCTCCGGGTCCTCGGGCCTGCCCCCGGGGACGACGACGAGAGTGCCGTCGGCCTGGGGCACGCGCGTGTACTGCGACTGCGTGTCGCTCATGAAACCGCCGTTGGCGCAGCGGGACTGGAAGCCGTCCGCGCAGATCTCGCAGGTGTTGTCGCTGATGCAGAAGGAGCCGACGACGAAGTCGCCGACCTCGATGTTCTTGACGTCGTCGCCGACCTCGACGACGGTGCCCACGTACTCGTGCCCCATGGGACGGGCCTCGTCGACGGGCTGGATGCCCCGGTAGGGCCACAGATCGGAGCCGCAGATGCAGGCGACCTCGATCTTCAGGACGGCGTCGGTGGGCTCGACGACGCGCGGGACCTCGCGGTCCTCGACGCGCACGTCCCCGGGGGCGTGCATGACGACGCCGCGCATCGTGGTGGGCAGGGGCGGGGTTGCGGTGCTCATGGGATCCTCCATTACCCGCGCCCGGTGGTGCTCGGGCGCTGTTGCCTTGAGCCTACGAGCCGTGCGGGCGCCGTCCCAGGTACTCCCAGGACCATCCCGATCGCTATCAGCCGAAGCCCCGATCGCCGTCGGTCGGAGCCCCGATCGTCCCGCGCGGCCGGGGCGGGACCTCGTCATGGGTCCGGCGCGGGGTAGCTCGTGCACCGGAGCCCCGCGCGGCCGGGGCAGGACCAGGGGGTGCCGGCGAGGGGATCGGCGATGACGCCGCCACCAGCCTGGGACTGAGCACTGTCCGGGTGCGCGGGGCCATGCTCGGCTACGGCGTCGTGCTCGCCGCCGTGTGCGTGGCCGTGTCCGGGCCGATCGGCTTCCTGGCCCTGGCGGCCCCGCAGCTGGCGCGGCGGGTGAGTCGGGCCGCCGGGATCACCATGGTGGCCTCGGCGGCCATGGGCGCCTTCGTCCCGGCCGGGGCCGACCTGCTGGCGCAGCGCCTGCTCGCCTCCTTCCAGATCCCGGTGGGGCTGCTCAGCGCGGCCTGCGGCGGGATGTACCTCGTCTGGCTGCTCGTGATCCCCTCCGAGCGCCCGGAGCGACTGGGCGGGGGCGACTGAGCCGACGGCGCGGCCGTCCGGTCGGGTTCAGTCGGCGCCCGTCCGCCCGGCGGGGGCCCGTCCGCCCGGTCCGCGGCGGGGCAGGATGCGGACCGCGACGGCCTTGATGGCGCACCACAGCTCCTGGCCGACGTTGATGCCCATGTCGGCGACGGCGCCGGCCGTGACGGCCGCGCGGACGGCCTGGCCGCAGGCCAGTCGCACCTTCACGCTCACCAGGGCGCCGGCCCGCTCCACCCCGACGACCCGACCCGCCAGGACGTTGCGGGGGGAGCCCCGGGGCGGCCGCCGATACAGGGCCACCGCGTCCGGCGGCACCAGGGCGATGCCGGGGGCGCCGGGGTCCGGTTCCCCGCGGGCCTCCCGCCCGGTGGTCCCATCCTCGGCGGTGCTCATGCGGCCCCCGTCGCCGTCTCCCCCGTCCCGGGGGCGCCCGTGGATCGCCCCTCCCCCCGGCAGCGACAGCGCCGGAGCGAGGGCATCGCCGTCCAGACGCCCGGTCAGGACCGCGGTGCCGGTGAGTCCGGCGGCGAAGTCGGAGACCGGTTCGGCGAGCACGTCCGCCGCGGTCCCCCGCTCCGCCACTCGGCCGCCCTCCAGGACGACGACGTCGTCGGCCAGGGCTGTGATGTCCAGGACGTCGTGGGTGACCAGCAGGGTCGTGATCCCCCTCTCGGCGGTGCGGCGGGCGATCAGGGCGCGCATCTCCCGACGGGCGGTGACGTCCAGGGCCGACATCGGCTCGTCGAGGAGCAGTAGGCGCGGGGCGGTGACCAGGGCGCGCGCCAGGGCCACGCGGGCCGCCTGGCCCCCGGAGAGGGCGCCGCCGGAGCGGGATGCCAGGTGCGCCGCTCCGACGGCGGCCAGCTCGGACCTGGCGCGGCTCCGGGCCGCCGAGCGACTCGCGCCCCGGCAGCGCAGAGCGAAGGCCACGTTGCTCAGGACCGACATGTGGGTGAAGACTCCCGGGTCCTGACCCAGCAGGGCCGCCTCGCGGCGGCCCGCGGGCACGAAGCTCTCGGGACCGTCCAGGACCCGCTCGCCGAGGACCACCCGGCCCTCCTCGGCATCCAGCAGGCCGGCCACCACCGCGCATACCGTGGACTTGCCCGAGCCGTTGGGGCCGATGAGGGCCATGGTGCGCCCGGCTCGGACGGAGAGGTCGACGGCGACGTCGCGCGCGCTCAGGCGGAATGAGACCCTCAGCTCTCGGCCGAGTCCGCCGCCCTCGTGCGCGAGTTCCGCGGGGGCGGTGGACTCGTCACGGGCGGATTCCCCCGTGCCTCCGGTCTTCCCGGTCTCCCTGGCCTCCTTCACGGCCGGCGCCGCGCCCCGGTCCGGACGGCGGTCGCCCGTCAGGGCGCTCCAGCGCACGTTGGTGGCCCCCACGACGAGGAGGGACAGGATGATGAGCAGCGTCGCCAGTGCCAGGGACACGGCCGTGTCGCTCTCCCTCTCCAGGTAGATCGCCAGCGGCATGGTGCGGGTAACGCCCTCCTTGGAACCGGCGAAGGCGATAGTCGCCCCGAACTCTCCCAGGCTCCGCCCCAGGGCGAGCGCCGTGCCGCGGACCAGTGCCGGTGCCGCCAGCGGCAGGGTGATGCGCGTCAGGATCCGCCACGGGCCCGCCCCCAGGGTGCGGGCGATGGTCTCGGCACGGGTGTCGCGACTGCGCAGCGCGGCCTCGAGGGTGACCACGAGGTAGGGCATGGACACGAAGACCTGGGCGATGACGACGGCTGCGGTCGTGAAGGGGATCTGCACGCCCAGGACCTCCAGGGCCCCTCCGAGCAGTCCCCGCCTGCCCAGGGTCGCCAGCAGGGCGATTCCCGCCACCACCGGTGGCATGGTCATCGGCAGCACGGCGAGCACGCGGCCCACTCGCACACCGGGCCACTGCCGCGCCAGCAGGAGCGCCAGCGGCACGCCGAGGCTCACTGAGACGGCGGTGGCGACCAGGCAGGTGCGCAGGGACAGGCCGAGCGCGCGGGTCGCCGACCGGGAGGCCAGCAGCGTCGGCAGCTCGGTCCAGGCCACGCGCGTGCCCAGGCCGACGAAGGGCAGGAGGATGACGCAGGCGCCCAGCGCCCCGAGCGCGAGCACGGGCAGCGGAAGGGGGGCTCGCGCGGCGCGCGAGCGGTTCCGGTGCTCGCCGGTGCGGGCGGGGGCGGGCCCGTGACCGGACCCGGCCGGGTCGGGGGAGGCGCGGAGTGTCACGTGGCGAAGCCTGTCATGTCGTGGGTCTCATCACGTCCGCGAGACCGTGTCCGGGCCGGGCACTGGTCCGGACGCGAGTCCCGCGACGGGGCGCGGGTCGGCCGCCTCAGCCGTTCTCGGTGGCTTCCTCGGCGGGCGCCGCCGCCGACGTCGGGGCGGCGGAGGAGTCGGAGGGGGCGCCGAAGCCGTACTTGGCCAGGATCTCCCGGCCCTTGTCGGACAGCACGAAGTCGACGAAGGCCCTTCCTCCGGCCGGGTTCGACGCGGAGGCGGTCGTGGCGATCGGGTAGTGGTTGACGATGCCGTGATCGGGGATCGTGATCTCCTCCGTGCCCTTGGCGCTGGCGGCGTTCGTGGCGTAGACGATGCCGGCGTCGGCCTCGCCGGACTCGACCTTCTCCTGCACGCTGGAGACCTTGGTCTCCTCCGAGGCCGGATGGAGGGTGACGCCGGTGGCCTCCTCCATCTCCCTGGTGGCGGTGCCGCAGGGGACGCCGGCCTGGTCGTCGCAGATGACGAGGTTGACGCCCTCGGCGTTCAGGGACTCGTCGAAGCCGGTGATGCCGGCGGGATTGCCCTCGGGCACGATGATGCTCAGGACGTTGGTGGCGAACTCCCGCTGCTCGCCCACGAGCCCTCCGCCGGCGGCGTCGTCCATGGTCCTGGTGTCCGCGGTGGCCAGCACGTCGGCCGTCGAGCCCTCGGCCAGGTTGGAGACGAGGTCCTGGGAGCCCTGGAAGTCGAAGGTGACGGAGGATCCGGGGTTGGCCTCCTGGAAGGAGGTGCTGATCTCCTCGTAGGCCTTCTGCAGCGAGGCGGCCGCGAAGACCGTGATCTCACCGCCGACCGCGCCGGAGGCGGCGTCGTCGGAGGATGCCCCGGTGGAGCTCCGGGAGGGTGAGCCGCCGCAGGCCGCCAGTGAGATGGCGGATAGGAGGGCGACGGCGGTGAGGGCTGCGCGGCGGCGGACGCGCATGAGCGGGTCCTTTCGTCAGGGGTTCCGTTGCAGGGGGAGCCCGCCCCGGTCGACCGGGCGCTGGTCGGTGCTGACTCGGCGTCGGGTCGTGGATGTCATGGTCGGGTCATGGATGGCGGCTGGTCGGTCCAGGATCGCATGGAGCGGGCGGAGGGAGAAGACCATGATGTTGGGTGCCCGAAGATTGCGGCGGTTCGCAGCGCCCCACCGATGAGGGCGTCGCCGGACCGATCTCGAGCCGGAACTGGACCGATCTCGAGCCGGAACTGGACCGATCTCGATACGGAACTGGACCGATCTCGACGCGGAACCGGACCGATCTCGGTGCGGAACCGGACCGATCTCGGCGAGGAGGGGGCGTCCGCGGCGGGGTCAGGCCCCTTGCGAGGGGGCGACGTCGTCGGAGCCCTGGTTGCCGGTGCCCTGGGTGCGCACGGGCCCCCATCCGCGGCGCGGAGCGGTGGTCGCCGTCGCGCCCGTCCGCGAGCGGTAGACGACGTAGGGTCGGGTCACGTAGCCCAGGGGCGCGCTCACGACGTGGACCAGCCGGGTGAAGGGCCAGATGGCGACGAGCAGCAGGCCGGCCACGATGTGCAGCTTGAACGCCGTCGGCACGTCCGCCATGAGCTCGGGCCGCGGGTTCAGCAGGAGGATCGAGCGGAACCACGGGCTGATGGTCTCGCGGTAGTCGTAGCCGCCGTGCAGACCCCCCAGCAGCTGGGTGGAGACCGTCGCCCACGCCCCCAGGCAGATCGGCACGAGCAGGAGGACGTACATGATCCTGTCGTTGGTCGTCGTCGCCAGGCGCACCGACTTGATCACGATGCGCCGGTAGAGCAGGCCGCCCAGACCCGTCAGCGTCATGACGCCGGCCAGCGTGCCGGGAACGACCGCCATGAGATGGTAGATGTGCTCGGGGATGCCAGCCGCCTCGGTCCAGGCCTTGGGGACCCCCAGGCCCATGCCGTGGCCGGCGGCCACGAGCAGGATGCCGAGATGGAACAGCGGGGAGGACCAGCGCAGGATCCGCGACTCGTTCCACTGGGAGGACCGGCTCGTCCAGCCGAACTGGTCGTTGCGGTAGCGCCACACCAGGCCGGCGCCCAGGAGGAGGAGCGATGCGTACGGCAGAGCGATCCACAGGACGTACTGCTCGAAGGCGCTCATGATCGGGGCTCCTGGGAGTTGCTCCGGGCGGGTGCCGCGGGAGGAACGGAATGGACGGGGTCGGCGGGGTTGGCGGGGTTGGCGATGATGCCGGCCGCCGCGCCGATCGGAGCGACCGGTGTGGAGGGGAAGGGCAGCGTGTCGGTCACCCCGACGGTCTCGACGGGGGGCCCGGCCGCCACCAGCGCCCGTACCCGGTCGGCGGTGGCGGCGTCGATCTCGGGCAGGGTCATGGAGACCGCCTCCACGAGGCGGGAGTAGGGGGATCCGGCGTCGACGAGTGCGCTGCGCAGCACCTCGATGCCCTCGCGATGACTCGACAGCAGAGTCTGCGCGATCTCATCGCCGCTGCGCGCGGAGAGCTCCAGCACCACCGGCAGGTAGTCGGGCAGCTCGTCGGTCGTCAACTCGTAGCCGGCCGCCGCGAGCGCCTGCTTGAAGGCCAGCAGCGCCGCCCCGCGGTGACGGGTGTCGCCCACCGCGTAGTAGGTCAGGTACAGGCAGCAGCGCCGGCGCCGGTCGAAGGTCTCCACGTAGTGCTCCGCCAGGACGCGCTCCCCCCAGGAGCGGGCCGTGGCCATGAACTCCTCGACGGGGGCGGCCACCGCCGCGGGCGGGGCCTCGGGGCCGACCAGGGCGGCGGTGACCGCCTCCAGGCGCGCGCTCAGGGAGTCCTCGACCGGGTAGTCCAGCAGCAGGGACGCCGCCATGTGGGTCGTCGCCCGCTGGGAGGCCGTGAGCTCGACCCGCTCGGGGGCCGTCAGCGGACGCGGTGCTCGTACGAAGGGGGGCATGGAGATCATTCCGCGGGCCATGGATCAGCGGCCCCCGTCGGAGGAGCCCGCTTCGGACAGGCTCGGGCCCGCGGCCGGCACCGGCTCGCGGCGCACCGTTGGTATCGGCAGGAGCACCGGGGCGGAGCCCGGCCTCCCCTGGGAGGAGTGGAAGGAGGCGACGTCGGAGTGGCAGCCGGCCGGGGCGCCCTCGCCCAGCAGCGTGCGCACGTCCTCGCCCATGGCCTCCATGCCGCGGGGGATCTCGGGCTTGGAGGTGGGGATGACGTACCGGTCGTCGTACTTGGCGATGGCCAGCAGGCGGTACATGGACTCCAGCTCCTCCCCGCTCATGCCGACGGAGGCGGCGATGGCCGGGTGGGCCCGGCGGCCCAGGCGCACCTCGCGCATGTGCGAGCGCATGGCGGCCAGGCGGCGCAGGGCGAGCTCGACCGGGCCCGTGTCCCCGGCCGTGAACAGCCCGGCGAGGTACTCCAGCGGGATGCGCATCTCGGAGACGGCCGTCAGCAGCACCCTGTGGTCCTCGCCGTCCAGGCCCGCGGCCGCGACCTCGTCGACGACCGGGCTCAGCGGCGGGATGTACCACACCATGGGCATGGTCCGGTACTCGGGATGCAGCGGCAGGGCCACCTCGTAGGTCTCGATGAGGTCCCAGACGGGGGAGTCCCGGGCCGCGATGATCCAGGTCTCGGGGACGCCCTCGTCGCGAGCGGCCCTGATGACCTCGGGGTCACGCGGGTCCAGGAGGATCTCCCGCTGGGCCGCGTACAGGTCCTGCGGATCCTTGACGGCGGCGGCCTGCGAGACGCGATCGGCGTCGTAGAGCAGGACCCCCAGGTAGCGCAGACGGCCGACGCACGTCTCGGAGCAGACGGTCGGCTGACCGATCTCCAGACGCGGGTAGCACAGCGTGCACTTCTCGGCCTTGCCGGTGGCGTGGTTGAAGTAGACCTTCTTGTACGGGCAGGCCGACACGCACATGCGCCAGCCGCGGCAGGCGTCCTGATCCACCAGCACGATGCCGTCCTCCGCGCGCTTGTACATGGCCCCCGACGGGCAGGCCGACACGCAGGTCGGGTTGAGGCAGTGCTCGCAGATGCGCGGCAGGTAGAACATGAAGGTCTGGTCGATCCGGTGCTGCACCTTCTCGCCCATGCTCGTCAGGACCGGGTCCTCCGCCAGGGTCTCGGTGGATCCGCCCAGGTCGTCGTCCCAGTTCGGCCCCCAGGCGATGGTGGGCATGTACTCGCCCGTGAGCTGGGACCGCGCCCGGGCCACCGGGAGGGTGGGGGAGTCCTTGGGGGCCGAGAGCAGGCGGTCGTACTCGTAGGTCCACGGCTCGTAGTAGTCCTCGACGCCCGGCATGTCCGGGTTGGAGAAGATCTGCGCGAGACGGCGCAGACGACCTCCGGAGCGGGGCACCAGGCGGCCGCCCGGGGTGCGGGTCCAGCCGCCCTTCCAGCGCTCCTGATCCTCCCAGCCGCGCGGGTAGCCGACGCCGGGACGGGTCTCGACGTTGTTGAACCACATGTACTCGGTGCCCTCGCGGTTCGTCCACGCCTGCTTGCACGTGACCGAGCACGTGTGGCAGCCGATGCACTTGTCGAGGTTCATCACCATCGCGATCTGGGCCATCACCTTCATCAGAAGGTCACCTCCTGGTTGCTGCGACGACGGATGAGGGTGACCTCGTCGCGGTTGTTGCCGGTGGGGCCGATGTAGTTGAAGGCGTAGGACAGCTGCGCGTAGCCGCCCGCGAAGTGGGAGGGCTTGAGCACGATGCGGGTCAGCGAGTTGTGCGTGCCGCCCCGGCGCCCGCTGGACTCGGTCAGCGGGGTGTTCATGGTGCGCTCCTGGGCGTGGTGCATGAAGACCATGCCCTCGGGGATGCGGTGGGAGACGATCGCCCGAGCCGCCACGATGCCGTTGCGGTTGTAGGCCTCGACCCACTCGTTGTCCCTGACACCGATCTTCTCGGCGTCGGCCGGGCTCATCCAGATGGTCTGGCCGCCCCGGCCCAGCGTGAGCATGTGGAGGTTGTCGTAGTACTGGGAGTGGATCGCCCACTTGTTGTGGACCGTCAAGTACCGCACCGCCACCTGCGCGGTGCCGACCGGCGAGGTGGAGACCGATCCAGGTGCGGCCTCGCCGTACAGGGAGGCGTAGTCCAGCGGCGGCCGGAAGGCGGGCAGGGCCTCGCCCATGTCCCGCATCCAGTCGTGGTCGAGGTAGTAGTGCATACGACCGGTCAGGGTGTGCCACGGCTTGGCGTGCTCGACGTTGACGACGAAGGCGGAGTAGCGCCGCCCTCCATGCTCGGAGCCGGACCACTCGGGCGTGGTGATGACCGGCTGCGGCTTGATCTGGGTGTCGGCGAAGGTGATCTGCTTGCCGGCCTCCTCCTCGCTCAGCTCGATCAGCGGAGTGCCGGTGCGCTTGGACAGCGTTCCCCAGCCCTGGGTGGCCAGGCGGCCGTTGGTCGCCCCCGACATGTGCATGACCGCGTCGCCGGCCTTGATCGGGGTATCGACGAGCGGGCGGTTCTCCCCGGCGCCGCGGCCGGTGCCGTGGGCGCGGCGGAGCTTGTCCATCTCCTTGTCGGCGATCAGCATGATGCCCTTGGCCGGGATGCCCGGCTTCTCCACCAGCGGGCCGATCGTGTCGAACTTGTTGAGGATCTGGGTGTAGTCGCGTTCGACGGGCACCAGCTTGGGCATGGTGACCCCCGGCACCCACTCCTGCGGCAGCGAGGAGATGTCGCCGTGCGGCATCGTCATGGCGTCGGGGGTGTCGTGGGTCAGCGGGACCGCGACGACGTCGGTCTGGGCGCCGAGGTACTGCGGCGCCCAGGCGCTGACCATGGCGGCCAGCTGGCGGTAGATGTCGAAGTCGCTGCGGGCCTCCCACGGCGGGTCGATGGCCGCGTTGAAGGAGTGGATGAAGGGGTGCATGTCCGTGGTGGACAGGTCGTACTTCTCGTACCAGGTGGCCGCCGGCAGGACGACGTCGGAGTGCAGCGTGGTGGACGTGTTGCGGAAGTCCGCCGTCCACATGAGGTCGAGCTTGCCCTCCGGGGCCTTATCGCGCCACGTCATGGACACCGGCCGGCGTCCCGGAGGCGCCTCGGCGGCATTGACGTCGCCTCCCGTGCCCACCATGTGGCGCAGGAAGAACTCAGTGCCCTTGGCCGAGCTCCCCAGCAGGTTGGTGCGCCAGGAGGCCAGGATGCGGGGGAAGTTCTCCGGGGCGTCGGGGTCCTCGGCCGCGAATCGCAGCTCGCCGCGCGTCAGCTGGTCGACGATGTAGTCCTTGGGATCCATGCCGGCGTGCCGGGCCTGCTGTCCCAGCAGGAGGGGATTGCGGTTGAAGGTCGGGTACGACGGCGTCCACCCGCGCTTCATGGCCTCGACCATGGTGTCCGAGACGGTCTTGCCGGCCAGCACCCCCGGACCCAGCGGGGAGGCGAGGCGCTCGGCGGGAGTGTCGTCGTAGCGCCACTGGTCGGTGGTCAGATACCAGAAGCCCGTGGAGATCATCTGGCGGGGCGGCCGCTGCCAGTCCAGGGCGAAGGCGAACTGCGCCCAGCCGGCGATGGGGCGGACCTTCTCCTGACCCACGTAATGGGCCCAGCCGCCGCCGTTGACGCCCTGGGTGCCGCACATGGAGGTCAGCGCCAGAATCGAGCGGTAGATCTCATCGGCGTGGTAGTAGTGATTGATGCCCGCGCCCATGAGTACCTGGGAGCGGCCCTTGGATTCGACGGCATTGGTGGCGAACTCGCGGGCCACGCGGATCATGGCCGGTGCCGGCACGCCGGTGAGCTCGCTCGCCCACGCCGGGGTGCCGGGCACGGTGGCGTCGTGGTAGTCCTCGGGCCACTGACCCGGCAGGCCCGCCCGGTGGACGCTGTAGTTGGCCAGGAGCAGGTCGTAGACGGTCGTCACCAGACGGCCGTCGGGCAGGCGGGTAGCGGGCACGCCGCGATGCAGGACGCCGCCGCCCACAGAGCCGGTGGGCGTGGTGGAGCCGGGCAGGTCGAAGCGGGGCAGGAGCACCTCGACGCCCTCGACGGGCGAGGTCGTGGTGCCCAGCTCGGCGATGCTCATGATCGGGGAGATGCCCTCCATGAGCAGGTTCCACTTGCCCTCGCCCTCGGGGGTGAAGCGGTCGGCCAGGGTGCCGCCGGGATCGGTCGGGCCGCGATCGCGGTCCCACACCAGGGGCCGGAATTCGTTCTTCGGCTGCCCGTCGGCCGTGCCCGGCACGCCGTCCGCGGTCAGGAAGCGGCCGGGAACGTACCCGCCGCCATCGGGCGAGGCGTCGAGCTCCAGCAGGAAGGGGGAGTCGGTGTAGCGCCGCATGTACTCCATGAAGTACGGCTCGTGGCGGGCGACGTGGAACTCCTTGAGGATGACGTGACCCATGGCCATGGCCATGGCGCCGTCGGTGCCGGGGGCCACGCGCAGCCACTGGTCGGCGAACTTGGTGTTGTCCGCGTAGTCGGGGGAGACCGCCACGACCTTCTGCCCGTGGTAGCGGGCCTCGGTCATGAAGTGGGCGTCGGGAGTGCGCGTCAGCGGCACGTTCGAGCCCCACATGATGAGGTACTGGGAGTTGTACCAGTCGCCCGCCTCGGGGACGTCGGTCTGGTCGCCGAAGACCTGCGGGCTGGCCGGGGGCAGGTCGGCGTACCAGTCGTAGAAGGACAGCATGGTGCCGCCGATGAGCTCGTGGAAGCGGCCGCCGGCCCCGTAGGAGAGCATGGACATGGCCGGGATGACCGAGAAGCCGGCGCAGCGGTCGGGACCCCAGGTGCGAATGGTGTGGACGTAGGCCGCGGCGATGATCTCCATGGCGTCGTCCCAGCCCACGCGCACCATGCCGCCCCTTCCGCGGGCGGACTTGTAGGCCTGTGAGATCTCGAGGTTGCTGGTGATATCGGCCCAGGCGGCCACGGCGTCGCCGTCGTGACGCTCCTTGGCATCGCGGAAGGCGTCGAGCAGCACGGAGCGCACATAGGGGTAGCGGATGCGCGTGGGCGAGTAGGTGTACCAGGAGAAGGCGGCGCCGCGGGGACAGCCGCGGGGCTCGTACTCCGGCATGTCCGGACCCGTGGTCGGGTAGTCGGTGATCTGCTTCTCCCAGGTGATGATCCCGTCGGTGACGTAGACCTCCCAGGCGCACGAGCCGGTGCAGTTGACCCCGTGGGTGGAGTGGACCATCTTGTCGTGGCTCCACCGGTGCCGGTAGAAGGTGTCGGCCTCGCGACCGCCCGTGAGGAAGAGACGGCGGGCGTCCGAGCTGGCCCGGCCGCGACGCAGGTAGGAGCCCAGGGCGAACAGGGCGGGGGTGTTCTCGACCTGCTTGTCGGGTCCGTCAACGAGGGGGTCGGTGAAGGTGGTCATTGATGGTCTTTCACTGTGATGGTCAGTGGCTGTCAGTGGCGGTCGGTGGCTTTCAGCGGCGGTCAGTGGCTGTCGGTTCACCGGGGGCGGGCCGATGTGCCCGGGAGGAGCGCCGCCCGGACACTCTGGACCAGGCCGTCCCGCCGTCGTCGGGAACGGATCAGCCCGGGAAGGGAGCCCCCGGTCGGGCGTAGCGGATCCAGCAGATGACCGCGCACAGGGCGCAGAAGGCCACGGAGATCCAGTACCAGGCGGTCGCGCCGAGCGAGGCGATGGCGACGCCCACGATGAAGGGGCCGAGGCTCGCGATCGCGGCGGTGAAGCCGATGGCGCCACCCGCCTGGCGCTTGGGCATGATCATCGGCATCTGCTTGAAGGTGCCGGCATTGCCCAGGCCGGAGAAGAAGAACATCGCCAGCATCGCCCACAGGAAGCCGGGGAACTGGGCCGGATCGGTGGGGTGGAGGAAGAAGGTGGTCGCCGCCAGTGTCGCGCCCATGCCGATCAGGGAGACGAAGGTCCAGATGGCGCCGCCGAACTTGTCGCACAGCGGCCCCCAGCACATCCGGATGACCGAGCCGATGAGAGGGCCCAGGAACGCGTAGGTGGCTCCCAGGGGCAGGAGCGACTTGTCGAAGGTGGCGGCCAGCTCCGAGCTCGGCCCGTAGGTGTTCTTGATGAGCAGCCCGAACTGGGCCGCGAAGCCGGAGAACAGTCCGAAGGTCGCCACGTACATGAGGGTCATGTACCAGGTGTCGGGGTTGGAGAAGATGTCGATCTGCTGGCGGATGTTGGCCTTGACGGGCACATCCTTGAGCAGGGTGAAGGCCAGGATCGCGGCCACGATGGTCCAGGGGACGAAGAAGACGGCGACGTTGTGGACCCAGACCTGGATCTCGCCGTTCTCGCCGGCCCTCTGGGGCGCGATCCAGGTGATGCCGAACAGCCCGAAGCCCATGAGCCAGGGGCCCATGAGCTGGATGATGCTCATGCCCATGTTGCCCACGCCGGCCTGGATGCCCAGCGCGGTGCCGGCCAGGCGCTTGGGGAAGAAGTAGCCGGTGGAGGGCATGTAGCCGGAGAAGGAGCCGCCGCCGATGCCGCAGGCGAAGGCCAGCGCCATGAGGACCCCGAAGCTGGTGCCGGTGTTCTGCACGGCGAAGAACCACCCCAGCATCGGCAGGGCGTAGAGCAGGGAGGAGTAGGCCACCAGCTTGCGCGTGCCGACGATGGGCGGCAGGAACATGTAGATGAAGCGGATCAGCCCGCAGGCCAGGCCCGGCATGGCGGCCAGCCAGTACAGCTGCCCCTCGGTGAGGGTGAAGCCGATCTCCGTGAGCTTGGGGGCGATGGCGCTGGGCAGGAACCAGACGCAGAACGCCAGGATCATCGAATAGGTGGTGATGATCAGGGTTCGCCAGGCGATGGGGGCGGACCAGTTCTCCGGCTCCTCCGGGTTCCAGCCGGTCAGGACCCGGCCTGTGGTGTCGAGCTTGCTCATGAGGCTCCTGTAGTGACGTGGGGACGGAGCGCGGTCGCGGGCCTCGGGCCGCGTCGTCCGGGGCGGGCGCCACGAGATGCGAGTCCTTGTGGCTCAGACCGACCCATGATGACGGAGCCGGTGCGCGCACGGGGAGAGTGCGCGTCGTATCCCGTCATTCCAATGGTTGTGCAAGGGACCTTTTTCACGGTGTGCGCCGTATTTAGCAAATATCATGTATCGTAATAAATGACGGTGCGCAGGCGGGGCGGCATCATTACGGTGGTCTCATGCGTCAAACCGCCGACAGTCCCCGTCATGATCAGCCCGCCGCCGAGGTCGTCCAGAAGACCCTTCATCCGTTGCCCGAGCCGGTCAAGGGCGCGGTCATCACCGTCTCCGATCGTTGCTTCAACGGGGAGCGCGAGGACGCCTCCGGGCCGCTCGCCGCTCAGCTCCTGGCCCGGCACGACGTCGTCGTCGACGAGGTGCGCGTGGTGCCCGACGGGTCCGAGCCGGTGCGGGCGGCCATCGAGGTCGCCGTTGCCGCGGGCGCCCGGGTCGTGCTCACCACCGGGGGGACCGGGGTCACCCCGCGCGACCTCACCCCCGAGGGCACCGCGCCCCTGCTCGTGGCGCGGATGGAGGGCCTGGAGGAGCAGATCCGCGCCCACGGCCTGACCAAGACTCCGCTGGCCGGCCTGTCGCGAGGGCTGGTGGGCGTCACGAGCCGCGGAGACGACGGCGCCCTCGTGGTCAATGCGCCGGGATCGCGCGGCGGGGTCAAGGACACCGTGGCCGTCATCGGCCCCCTGGTGCCGCATGTCCTGGAACAGCTCGGCGGCGGCGACCACTGAGCACGCGAGCGCTCGTGGGCATTCGTGGGCGCTTGCGAGCACTGCTGAGGCGGCGATCCAAGCACCGATCGGGCCGCTGCCGGGCGGTTTACCGGGCCGCCACTGGGCACTGAGTCGGTATTGCGGACTCGCACCGTTCGCATCGGCTCAGTGGCGGTCCCAGGCGCGGACGTCCTCCCACGTGTCCAGGTCGCGGGCCGCGGATCGCAGCTCTCCCAGATCCACATGGACCACCGACAGGCCCCCCAGGGCCCGACGCACGGAGACATCCCGCAGTGCCGCGCCCCCTGGCGCCACGCACTGCGTCAGTGCCGCTGTGCGGTAGACGCCGAGCAGGTACTGGACGTGGTCGCCATCCAGCGCGCAGGCGCCGTCCGCGTCCTGTGCGTTCCTCGCCGCCGCCACCAGAGCGGGCAGTGCGCGCCCGGACTCGGGCGCATCGCAGGTGACGACCGCGGTCAGCTCTGCCGGAGCCGCTGCGCGGGCGGCGTGGGCTGCTGGTGCTGCGCGCCCGGGGGATCCGGGCGATCCTGAAGATCCTGAAAATTCGGCCAGTCGTGCGAGCCCGGCGGCGATACCGGCGACCGGGCCGCCCAGCGGCGGATCCTCCAGCGCGCGCAGGACGCCGGCGGGCAGCGCGACCTCTGCGGGCGCCACGACGACGACGCGACCCACTGTCGCCACTGTCGCCACTGCCGGGCTGCGCTTCTCCGGCGCGGACCGCCCCGTCGGCTCGGCCCCGCTCGCCGGTTCAGCCAGATCGGTCAGCCCAGACAAGCCGGCCAGCACATGATCGAGCAGCCGGGCACCGCGCGCGACGACATCGGGCTTGGAGGCCCCGCCGAGCCGACGCCCGGTTCCGCCCGCCAGCACGACGACGTCGAGCCGTCCTCCATGGGCCGTGCCGGGCGGATCGGGTGAGCCCGTCGTGCTCCCGTTGCCGACTGCGGCGTCGCCCCCGCCGTCCGGTCCACTGGTCACGCCGGTCCCAGGGCGTCGATCTCGGCCAGGAGCGCCTCCACGTCGGCGTCCTCGGTCTGCGTCGGGTCGGGCAGGTCGATCTGAGGACGGGGCGGATTGTCCAGGCGCACATGCGCCCAGCCGATGGAGGCGACCCGCCCAGTGCGCTCGCAGGCTGCGACCACCCGACCGCGCAGGCCGGCCCGGGTTCCGCAGGGCGGCCCGATACGGGCGGCCTCCACCTCCTGCGGGCTCACGAGGGGCTTCATGAGCCCGGCCGACGTCAGCGCCCCGCGCAGGCCGCTGTCCGCAGACAGATCGTGGTAGGCCAGCTCGGCGCGCCGCACTCGAGGGTCCCGCCAGCCCGAGGCGGCGCGCTCGGCCACCCGGGCCAGGACCCGGTGCTTGATCGCCCAGTCCAGCTCGGTGGCCACGAGCTGCGGGCACCCCGACCGCAGCGCCCGCGCTCCCCGCTCCGCCAGATCGAGCACACTCGCGGTCAGCGCGTCGGTCTTGCTCGACAGCCGGCCGGTCAACCGCTCCAGGGCGAGTTCCAGCAGCTCGGGGCAGGTGATGGAACTGCGCCCGCCCACCCGCTCGCATGCGGCATTGGGCTCCCGGTTCCATGCGTGGACGGCGCGCGCCGGGTCGGCCAGCTCGCACTCGGCCATGTCCCACTCGCCGCGCTCGACCAGGGTCAGGGCGGCATCCATCACGACGATCTTGATGGCGGTCGTCCACGGGCTGACCGCGGAATCGCCGGCGACCACGTGCAGGCGCCGCCAGCGGCTCGCGTCGGCGTGGGGCTCGTCGCGGGTGTTGACGAAGGCGCGCTCGTGGGTGGGGTCGGCCGAGGCCGCCCCATGAATGTGGTCGGCGCGGGCCGAGTAGAGCATGGGGCCCAGCGGGTGATCGAGAGGGGGATCAGGAGTGTCGGGAGCGCCGGTGCCACCGTCATCGGTCCGGCTGCCGGCATCCGCCTGGCCGCCCCGCCCGCAGGCCAGCGACCCGGTACCGGCCAGGATCTGGCGCGCCGCCAGGAGCCCCACCATCCCGCCCAGAGGCAGAGGGGCGTCGCGTGTCACCTGGTAGTTCTCGTGGCAGCCGAAGGTGCTGCCCCATGCGTCTGTGTTCGACTTCAACAGGTGGATGCGCACGCCGCGGGATTCCAGTCGGGCGTTGGCGGCGCGGGTCATCGATGCCAGCACCGCGTCGCCGGCCAGGTCCTGGGCCACCGCATCGGTCGCCCACACGCACTCCGGCCCCGCGTACTCCGGGTGCATGCCGATGTCGATATACAGGCGCGCCCCGCTGGTGGTGAAACGGTGCGTGCCGCTGGGCGGGGAGGAGACGTCGCGGAAGACCTCCTGCACCGCCTCCTCGACGCTCAACGGCGCGCCGTCGAGACCGGCGGCCACGTGCGCGCTGGTGACTCCGTACTCGGTCTCGATCCCGACGGCGCGATGCAGACGCCCGGCAGGGGCAGGGCTCACTGGCCGCCCTTCTGCCGGAAGCTCTGCACGAAGGTCAGCGCGTTGACCTCCAGGACGTCGTCGATACCGTCCAGGACCTCGTCCAGCCCCTGGGCTCCCTGGGTCGCGGAACTGGGCGCCGCCGGTGCCGGTGCCGGCTCGGGATCGGGCGCCTCTTCGCGCGAGACCTCCTTGTGGATGCGATCAGCCATGTCACTTCCTCCTGAGTGCGTGAATGCGTGAGTGCGTGTGCCGGGCCGGTGCCCTAGTGCTTCAGTGCCCTGAGTGCCCTGAGTGCGCAGTGCCGTCGTCGTCCGCCGGTGCTTCGGCGTCGGATGCTCGCGGGTGGAGCGGACCCGCACCGGGATCAGCGTAGAAGCCCTCATCCCAGGCGTAGGTGCGCGGCTCGTCGGGGATGTCGATACCCAGCGCCTCCAGCACCGCGATGAGGCGCGCGGCCCGGTCGTCATCGGCCCCCTCAGAGCCACTGGCCCCGCCGGGATCGCCAGGACCGACGCCACTGTGCGCGAGGGCGCGCTCCACCTCCGCCGCGGTCGGGTGGAACGGATCGGGCAGACTCACCCGCAGCAGGTCGGTGGCGTCGATATCGACCACCAGTGAGGTCCAGCTCGCCGCCCACACCCGGTCGGGGAAGGCCCGCAGGAACTCGGCCCGTCCGCCTGCGCGGGTGTCGGCGGGCGCCCTGCCGACGGCGGCGCGCACCGCTTCGTCATCCACGACCCGGCGTACCGAGCCGCTCCGCTCCAGGGCGGCTGCCAGCGACGCCGCCGGATCGACGACGGCGAACTGCAGATCGGCGGCCCGGATGCGGGGATCGTCCCAGTCGCAGTCGTAGCGTGTGCGCAGCCGCTCCAGCACCGCGAGCTTGGCGCACCACTCCACCAGGTGAGCGGCCTGGAGCGGGCCGTCCTCCAGAGCGTCGAGCGCCTCGCCCCACAGCGCCAGGACCGCGGCGGTCTCCTCGTCGAGTCCGTGGCGGCCCTCCGCGGCTCCACCCGCCGCCCCGCTCCCGTCCTGGTGGGCGGCATGAGCGGCGGCGATCTCATCGAGAAAAGCGCGCTGGACCTCCAGGGCGCCGACCGCGCCGCCGTCCGCCAGCTCGCAGCGCACCCGCAGCTCGGGATCGTGGGAGAAGGCGCGCAGTGCGCCGACCGGGTCGGCGAAGGCGAAGCGCTCGGCCAGGGCGCGCGCCCTGTGCGGGTGCTCCTCGATCAGGGACAGCAGCGCCGCCATGGACCCGGTGCGCAGCAGGCCCGTGACCGCCAGGGATGAGGAGTCGGCGGTGATGACGTGCAGGCGCCGCCAGCGGCGCTCCTCGGCGTGGGGCTCGTCGCGGGTGTTGACGATGGGGCGCTCACGAGTGGTGTAGAGCGAGACCGCCTGCTCGATGTAGTCGGCGCGCGCGAAGATCTGGAAGCCGGGCGTCCGCCCCTCCGGGCCGAGGCCGACCCGCCCGGAGCCGCCGATCACCTGCCGAGTCACCAGGAAGGGCAGCGTGACGGCGGTGAGCAGGTCCCAGGGCACATCGCGGCGCACCGCGTAGGACTCATGGGCGCCCCAGGCGGCGCCGTGACCGTCGGTGTTGTTCTTGATGACCTGGATCCGGGAGCCGCGCTCCCGGCTCAGGGCGGCCTCGGCGTGATGCATGAGCAGGTCGCCGGCCTTGTCGTACAGCACCGCCTCGCGGGGGCCCAGGGCCTCGGGGGAGGCGTACTCGGGGTGGGTGTGGTCCACGTAGAGCCGGGCCCCGTTGACGGCATGACTGGCCGAGCCCCGGTAGTAGTGGGCCTCGAAGGGAGCCACACGCTTGACCCAGCGCGTGGGGGAGCCGGTCAGAACCGCTCCCGCCTCCTTGTCGGTGCGGGCCTCCGGGGCCAGGTCGTGGTCGGCGCCGTCGCGTGCGTCCCTGGTGGGCAGCTCCCCGGAGTAGTCGAAGCGGCAGCCCGCGCCGACCAGCAGATCCCGCCCGGTGGCGGCCGGCACGTGATCCGTGGACGGCGCACCGCCGGCGGCCGCATCGCGCGCATAGGCGAACAGCAGGTCGCGGGCCAGCCCGTCGGGCTCGGCAGCCGGGTCGTCGCGGTCGATGAGGGCGTACTCGGTCTCCACGCCCATGACCCTGCGCACGGTGATCATCTGGTCTCCTTCCTGGGTGCCGGGGCGAGTGCGATGACGGGGTCGGTGCGCTGGCCCCGTCCGATGACGCGCGCCCACTCCTCCGGATCCGAGGCGCCGGGCAGCTCGGCGGACTCGGCCACCTCGGCGTGCAGGGCCTGCAGGAGATGGGCGGTGGTCAACCCGCGTCGGCCCGCCAGGGCGTCCTTGACGGCGGCCGCCTTGGCGCGCTCGACGACCGAGGCGATCATGGCCCCGGAGACCAGGTCCACCAGGTGCCAGGTCTCGATCGCCCCCGAGCGCCGGTGGACCTCCAGGACGGCGGTTTCGGGGCTGCGGGAGAACAGGGCCTCCAGCAGCGCCTCGCCCATGACCCGCACGGCCCGGCCCGCGGATCCGGCGGCGGCGAGCTCATCGGGGTGGATCGGCAGGTCCTCGGTGAGGTAGCGCCCCAGGATCTGGCGGCTCGCCTCCCGATCGGGGCGGTCGATGCGGATGCGCACGTCGAGGCGGCCGGGCCGCAGGATCGCCGGATCGATCATGTCCTCGCGATTGGAGGCGCCGATGACGATGACGTTGCGCATCTCCTCCACGCCGTCGATCTCGGCGAGCAGCTGGGGGACCACCGTGGTCTCGACATCGCTGGACACTCCGGTGCCGCGGGTGCGGAACAGGGACTCCATCTCGTCGAAGAAGACCACCACCGGGACGCCGCGGGCCGCCTTATCGCGGGCGCGGGCGAAGATGAGGCGGATGCGCCGCTCGGTCTCCCCGACGTACTTGTCCAGCAGTTGCGGGCCCTTGATGTTGAGGAAGTGGGTGCGCCGGCCGGTGGTGCGCGCCAGGGAGGTGGCCACGGCGCGGGCGATGAGGGTCTTGCCGACACCGGGCGGCCCGTACAGCAGCAGGCCCCGCGGGGGTCGCAGGCGGTGCTCGACGTAGAGCTCGGGGTGGGCCATGGGCAGTTCGATGGCGTCGCGTATGCGCTCGATGGTCGCGTCCAGTCCGCCGATCATCTCCCAGGAGGTGTCGGGGGAGTCGTCCAGAAGGAGGTCCTCGACCTCGCGGCGGGCGATGCGGCGCAGGGCGACGCCGTCCTTGAGGTCGGCCATCAGGGCGTCGCCGGGCCGCAGGCGGACGGCGACCAGGGCGGGGGACAGGCGCAGGACGCGGGTGTCCTCGCTGCGCACGGCGACCAGGACGTGGCGCTCGTCCAGGCGCTGCTCGACGGTGACGAGTTCACCGACGTCGTCCGGCTCGGCCGTGGCCACCGCGTTGAGGCGCTCATCGAGGACGAGGGCGGTACCGGGCTCCAGGCCGCCCAGCGGCAGTGCGGACGAGGCCGTCACCCGCATCCGCCTTCCGGCCGCGATGACATCGATGGTGCGGGCCATGGCGTCGACGACGGCCACATGCGTGGCGAAGGAGAGCGGGGGCGCCGTCAGGCGCTCGATCTCCTCCTGGGCGGCCGCCAGCTCCCGGCGGGCCGATGTCAGGGCGCGGGCCAGGCTGCGGTTCTTGCGCACGAGCACGTCGGCGTCGGGAGTGCTCGGATCGGGTGGGGTGACTCCGGTGGCTTCGACGGCCCCGGCTGGTTCAGCAGCGCCGGCTGCTGCGGGGGCGGTGTCGGTGGAGCGCCCGGCACCGGCATCGGCACCGGTGCTATGCGGCTGCGCGGGTGCCGCTTCGCCCTCATCCACGTCCTGCTCCTTCGCCTCGGTGGTGGTAGGCGGCCCTCCGGGAACCGGAGTGGCACGCTCGTACCAGAACGAGGTTAACGCGTCGGGCGGCACGGCAACAGGGGGAAACAGGGGGATAGGTCCGGATTCAGGGTGCTGAATGATTGATTCCATTCATTGGGAGGAATCCAGGGGGCGGCCGGCTTCGGCTCAGTCTGCGTTCAGTCGGCGGGGCGCACCCAGTCGCCCGAACGGCCGCCCGATTTCGCAGTCACCTGGGCCTCGCGCAGCGACACGCCCCGATCCACGCCCTTGACCATGTCCACGATCGCCAGGCCCGCAACGGTCGCCGCCGTCAGCGCCTCCATCTCCACGCCCGTGCGGTCGGCCGTGCGCACGGTCGCGGAGATGCGCACGCCCTCCTCCTCGACGACCAGGTCCACCGCACACCCGTGCACGCCGATGACATGCGCCAGGGGCAGCAGCTCCGGAGTCCTCTTGGCCGCCGCAATACCGGCCACGCGCGCCACGGCGAGCACATCCCCCTTGGGGACGCTCCCGTCGCGCAGCGCGGCGACGATGCGGGGCGAGCAGGCCACGAATGCGGTCGCACTCGCCGTGCGCACGGTAGGACTCTTGGCGGTCACATCCACCATGCGGGCGGCGCCGGTCTCATCCAGGTGAGTCAGACGGGGCGGATCGGACGGGTCGGGCATGGGCTCCTCCGGGTACTTCTCCAGGTAATTCGGGGTTCCATTGAGGTTCAGTGCAAGTGAGTGCGATTCAGCGCGATAAGGCCGACCTCGTCGCCCACGGCGACCTCGGCCACCTCCTCGCCCACGACGGCCAGCGCCTCGGCTGCGGCCATGGAGGCCACGAGGTGCGAGCCCGAACCCAGGCGGTGGGTCGGTTCCACCCATAGAACTGGGCTCGCGGTGCTCCCGGTGCTTTCAGTGCGCTCAGCGCATTCAGCGCGCTCGGTGCTCTCGGCGGCCGCGCCCGGCGCTGAGTTCTCCATGTCCTCCATGTCCTCCACGGACGCCCGGGCCGGAGCCTGGACGAAGCGCACGGGGATGTGCTGGCGCCTTCCCGGGGGTGTGCGCCAGGCCGCCGCGGCCCGTGCTCGCATCGAGAGGGCGTCATGAGGGCGGCGAACTCCGCTTCCGGGCAATGGGCCGGGAACAGAGTCGCGCCCGGCCAGGCGCGCCAGGGCCGGGGCCACCACGGTGATGAAGGACACGAGCACACTCACCGGGTTACCCGGCAGGGTGATGATGGGCACCTGCCGATGCGTCCCGCCGTCCTCGATACGCACCACGCCGTGGCCCTGCGGCTTGCCCGGCTGCATGGCGACCTTGGACAAACGCAGCCGCACCGTGCCGTCTGCAGTGTTCTCGACGTTCTCGCCGTCCTCATCATCCTCAGCCAGCATGACCAGGGGGTCGAAGGCGCCGGCCGACACCCCGCCGGAGGTGACGATGAGATCGGCCCCGCGCGCCGCCTCGATGAGGGCCGTGGCTAGTGACTCGGCGGTGTCAACGCTGCGGGAGACCGAGGCGAGCCGCGCTCCGTGCTCGGCGACCAGCCCCGCCAGCAGCAGGGAGTTGGAGTCGGGGATGGCGCCGGCGGGAAGCTCCTGGCCGGGCTCGACGAGCTCGGCGCCGGTGGACACCACGGCGACCCGCGGTCTGGGGAAGGCGCGCACCGCGGATAGGCCGACCGAGGCGAGGGAGGCGACGGCCGTCGCTGTCATGAGAGTGCCCGCCGTCAGGACCGAATCGCCGATGCCGACGTCCTCGCCCGCCTGGCGCACGTTGAGGCCCGGCCTCGCGGCAACGCGGATCCCGACCTCGGCGGGCGGCGGGTGAGGGCCGGGCGCCTGGTCGGTGTCCTCGACCTTGACAACGGCATCGGCGTTCTCGGGGAGCATGGCGCCGGTCATGATCCGCTGGGCCGTGCCGGGAACCAGGGGGGCGGGCGCAGTGCCGGCGGGCACATCCCCGGCCACCGGCAGGATGACCGGTGCCTGGGGGGCGGCCGACTCCGTGTCCCGGGCGCGCACCGCATAGCCGTCCATGGCCGAGTTCGTCCAGGGGGGCACGGGCAGGGCGGCGGTGACGTCCTGGGCGAGTACCAGACCGTGTGCCGCGAACAGGGGAGTATCGACGGCGGGCAGAGGCGTCAGTGCGGCGAGGACCTCGGCGACGTAGGCCTCCACGCTGAGCGTGTCGGGCATGGCGGGCTTCTCAGCCGTCTCGGGCATGGCTCTCCTTCTCGGGGCCGGCTTGGCGCGCAGGCGGTCCGGGCCGTGCGGGCTGCGGCGGCGATGACTTCTCGGTGCCCATCATGGCCCATCATGGCCGTCCGGATGCACTAATGCGGGGCGGCCCGGTGGCGGGAGGTGAATAAGGTGAATTAGGAGGCGAATGAGCCCTTATGCCTTAAATCCCCATCATCCCTCATCATTCCTCGTCATCGTTTAGCGGCGCTCCGACCAGCTGGTGTCGCCCCGGGGAGGCGCTCGCGGATGCCAGGCCATCGGGGCTGCACACTCGTCCACCACCTGAATCGAGAAGAACCGCGGAATCATGCGAAATTCAGATCTCGGTCGGCATCATCACCCCGCTCCCATGTGCGCACACCCCCCTCAGTGCACATGGGAACCCGACAACGAATCCTGGCCGCTCGCAATAAACCCCGGAAATCCGCCCAAAAATGTATTTTGCCTGCAGCAACTCCCTTCCTCCCATGTGCAACCTCGCCCCACGGCGCCCAGCTCCGTCCCGTGACCTTTGGAATCACTCATCTGGTGGTGGCGCGCGGCGAGCCGGGATACTGGAATCACGACCGGGGCTGAGCCGAATGCTGAGTAATCCTGAGTAATCCTGAATACGGTCGACGCGCGCATCGGCGTGTAGCCTCCCCTGCAGCAGCCCGCATCGTGAGCGCGGACCGCCTGGGAGGAGCGGGCATGACCCACACCACTGAATCGAGAGAGCAAGCAGCTGCGCGCGTCGCGCGGGCCGGGGTGATCCGCGAGCCGGTCTCGGTCCCCGAGTTGGCCGCTGCCGTTCAGGACCGGGCGGCAGGCGCCGTCGTCACCTTCGAGGGCGTGGTGCGCGACCACGACCGCGGACGGGAGGTCACCGCCATCGCCTACTCGGCCCACCCGAGCGCGGATGAGGTGATCGTCCGGATCGCCCGCGAGACCGCCGAGCAGTCGGGATTGCGGGCAGTCGCCGTCGTCCACCGCATCGGGGAGCTGGGAGTTGGGGACACGGCGCTCGGCGTCGCCGTGAGCGCGGACCATCGCGCACCGGCTTTCGAGGCCGTCCGCGACATCGTCGAGGAGATCAAGAAGCGCCTGCCGGTGTGGAAGCATCAGCTCTTCGCCGACGGAACGCGCGAGTGGTCCGGCTGCGCGTGACGGCGGCTCCGGTAGGAGGCCGGGAGCCTCACCCGCCGGCGAAGGGCGGCAGGATGTCGATGCGGTCGCCGTCCTTCAGGGGTGTCAGCGAATCTGTCGGCGTTGAGAGGGCGTTGACCAGGCAGCTGGAGATGCCGATGATCCGAGACATCTCGAGACCGCGTCCGGCCAGCTGCTCGCGCAGGGCGGCCAGTGTCGTGCCGGCGGGCAGTTCGAGGCGCTCCTCGGGGCGCCCCGCGGCCTCGGCGGCCGCGGCGAAGTAGCGCAGCTCGACGGCGATCGCGTGATCGGTGGGCGAAGCGGTCACGTCGGCTCCTCTCGGGCTTGGGCTTTGAACGCGTTCCCGGCTCGCGCGGGCGGGGGCCGGTGCCGTAGGGATCGCGTGGATGGTACCCCGCTGTCGGCTCCCGGTGGCGAGATGCGCCGGGGTGCGGGTTGGTCGCATGCGATGTGCGAGAGTCGACCCATGGATGTGGATGCCGCATGGGACATCGTGGAACAAGTACTGTCCGACCGCGTGCCGACTGTCGCGGCCACGCTGCGGGGGCCGGCGGCCTCGGAGGATATCGAGCGCCTGAGTGCGAGGGTCGGCCGTGACTTGCCGGCCGACTTCGTGGCGAGTCTGCGCCGCCATGACGGCCAGGACAATCCGACTCGGCTCCTCGACCTTTTCGACCACTTCACCCTGCTGGGCGTCGAGGACATGATCGAGGCCTCCGACATACGTGCAGATGCCTTCGCGGGGGAGGAGGAGACGCCCATCGACTGGATGGTCCCCGACAAGGTCCGCACCGTCATGAACCGCCGGGGCTGGCTGCAGTTCACCGACGCCGAAGGCCGTGGCTACGCCCTCGACCTCGACCCGCTCCCGGCGGGCCGGGCGGGGCAGGTCATCTACCTGCCGATCGACGGCCTTACGCCCGAGCCCGACTACCCCTCCTTCACGGCCTGGTTCTCCGAGGTCGCGGAGAAGTTCGCCGCCGGCGCCTTCAGCGTCGAGGACGGCGACAGCATCTGGCTCGACCACGACGACTGACATCCGGACCGATCTCGATGCGGAAGCGGACCGATCTCGGCGCGGAAGCGGGCCTCAGCCGCCGATGGCGGACATGGTGCGGGACGGCCGAACGAAGTCGGCGCCATACCGGCCGGGGGCATCTGTGCCGTGGGCGAGCGGCTTGTACCAGGTCGCCCCTGCCCAGATCCGGATGAGGTCGTCGTCGCTCGCGCCGGCGCGCATGGGGCCACGCAGATCCGTCTCCTGGGCGGAGAACAGGCAGGTCATGACCCGCCCGTCCGCCGTCAGGCGGGTCCGGTCGCAGTCGGAGCAGAAGGGCGCGGTCACCGAGGCGATGATCCCCACTGTCCCAGCTGGGTAGGCGCCCTCGCGATCGGCCCCGGCGGCGACATCCCACACGGCCGCCGGACGGCGGTCCGGTCTTCCGCGCGCATGCAGCTCGAAGCCCGCAGCGTTCAGGGCCTCGAGCACCTGCTGGGCGCCGACCACGTCCTCGGCGCGCCACGACTCGCGCGGTCCCAATGGCATGTGCTCGATGAAGCGCAGACTCCAGCCGCGCCGCAGGCACTCGCCCAGCAGTCGGGGGGCGCGCTCAGCGAGACCGTCGGGCATGGCCACGGCGTTGATCTTGATCGGCGACAGCCCCGCCGCCTGTGCCCCGGCCACGCCCCGCAGAACCCCGTCGAGACGATCGCGACGGGTCACGCGCGCATATTCGGCCGGATCCAGGGTGTCGATCGAGACGTTCACCCTGTCCAGGCCCGCTTCGTGCAGGCCGGCGGCGCGCCTGTCCAGGCCCAGCCCATTGGTCGTCAGGCCGATATCGGGCTTCGTACCTCGACGTGTGCGCAGGTCCGCCACCGCGGCGACGATCTCTTCCAGGTCCCGTCGCAGCAGCGGCTCCCCGCCGGTCAGGCGAATCCGCTCCACTCCGAGGCGCTCCACCGCCAGTCGCGCCAGTCGCCCGATCTCAGTGGTGGTGAGCAGACTGGGCGTCGGCAGCCACTCGAGCCCGGCGGCGGGCATGCAGTAGGTGCAGCGCAGATTGCAGCGGTCCGTGATGGACAGGCGCAGGTCGCGCACGGTGCGCCCGTGGCGGTCGGTCAGCCGGTCGGGGACCGTGCCTCCCGCTGTTATCGGAGCCGTTATCGGCGCTGCCGGTCCTGCCTGTCCTGCCTGCGCTGTCAGGGCCGGCAGGGCTGCCGACGCCTCTGGAGCGAGAGGGGCCCGACCTCTCTCAAGCCCGGTGCTCCCGGCGTCATGATGCGGCCCGGCCGGCGGCGCCGGAAGCGCAGACGGCACCGGGCGCACCGCCGGAGTCGGCAGTGCCACGGGCGTGCGCACCGTCATCTCGGCGACGCGGCCGTCAAAGGGCGGAGGAGCCATGACGAGGAGGATACGGGTCCGTGCGGGCCGGCCTTCTCCCGCAACCGGAAGGTCCGGCTGGCCGGCGTAGGATCACTCAGGCGACGCGCAGGATCTCGACGCGCGCGTAGCCGTCCTCGGCCTCCAGCAGGGTGTGCTGGAAGGTGAAGGGCAGCTGGTCGATCTGGTTGAGCAGCGGCGTGGGCACGTGCGGGGCGACCAGGTCGAAGCCCTCGCCCACGTTCAGCGAGGAGGCCGCGCCGATCACGGCGGCGTGACGCAGGCGGTGCGGGATCGCGCGGGCGTCGAGGGTCAGACGGTCGGAGTCGTGCTCCTGGCAGCCGCAGGCGTGGCTGTGCTTCTTCTCCTCGATCGGGATGAGGTTGGGGTTATCGCTCATGGCGCTCTCCTTGTCGTGAGTGTGACCGCTGTCGGTTGCGCATCGGATGCGCAACCGCCCGATCTGTGACGCTGAGCCGGAGCGCGTCGTGAGATCATTGCCCGGCCTGCGGCTACTTTATTACGGTGAACGATGTGGAAAAAAGTGAGGTGAGTGTGTCGAAGGACCCACGTTCGGCCGCCTCCGATCAGATCTCGGGTGCATCCCAGCCGGCTGTATCTTCTGCATCGACTGCATCGGCTGATCCGGCCCGCTCCGGTGCTCCTCGGCTGGCCCCCAGGCTCGTCGCCCTCGCCCTGGGCGGCGCATGCCTCCTGTCCGGCCTCGATGCGGCCCTGCTGAGACTGGGGGCATGGGCGCCGGTGGACGGCGCGGCACTCGCGGCCTTCCACGGTCCTCTCATGCTCGTCGGCTTCCTGGGCACGGTCATCGGTCTGGAGCGAGCGGTGGCGGCGCGCACGAACTGGGCCTTCCTGTCGCCCGCGGGCAGTGCCCTGGGGTGCCTGTCCCTGGTGGCCGGGGTCCCCGAGCCGGTCGGTCAGGTCCTGGCACTCCTCGGCTCTGCGGCTCTGTGCGCGGTCTACGTGCACGTTCACCGGCGCGTCGCCTCCATCGCCGTGGATGTCGAGGCCATGGGCGCCATCGCCCTGACACTGGGGAACCTGCTGTGGCTGCGAGGCATGGCGATCGAGACCTGCGTCCCCCTGTGGCTGCTCTTCCCGGTGCTGACCGTCGTCGGCGAAAGGCTCGAGCTGGCCCGGATCGCCTTCGTCGGTGGTGCCGTTGAGGAGGTCGTGCGCGCCCTGTCCGCCGCCTCCCTGATGGGCGCCTGCATGCTGGCCGTCACCGGCACCGCCCGTCTCGTGATCGGCCCGGCCCTGCTCGCCCTGGCGGTGGTCATGGCCCGCTACGACGTCGCTCGCCGCACGATCCGCGCCACCGGGGCCGTGCGGTTCGCCGCCGCGGCCATGCTCGCCGGCTACTTCTGGCTCGCCGTCGCCGGATTGGCCTGGAGCCTGGGTCCTCTGGACGCCGCCTATGACAATTACGACATCATCATCCACTCCATCGCCCTGGGCTACGCCTTCTCCATGATCCTGGCTCACGCACCGACGATCATCCCCGCCATCGTCCACCGCCGTCTGCCCTACCACCGGGCCATGTGGCTGCCCTACGCCCTGCTGCACGTCGGGCTGATGGTGCGGGTCGTCGCCCGACTCCGCGCCGGGGTCGCTGAGCTTGCCGAGGGCACAGTATGGCGAGCCGGCGGCGTCCTCGGCGTCGTCGCTGTGCTCGTCTTCCTGCTGCTGACAGTCACCCGCGTCGCCACTGCAGGGCGGATCGGCGCCGGCCGGCCAGCTGGGGCGACTGGGCCCGCCGACCCCGGAGGACCCACTGAGCCCGGAGAGCCCGCTGAGCCCGCCGGGTCGGTCGGGGCCGGGGCGGACCCGACCGCCGGCACTGCACGGGGGAATGAATGATGCCCGTGTCCATCGGACGTCCCGACGAAACCGGCCGTCGGGAGGAGCGAGCCCGCAGGAGGCCCGCATCCGCTACCGCGGCCGGTCTGCAGCGGCGACCCGACCGCAAGCCGTCCCGCCGCAACACCCAGGTGCGGCGCAACGCCCTCGTGCTCGCCTGGATCGTGGTGGCCGCCGTGCTGGCCGTGCTCATCATCGCCGGACCACTGGCCTCCTGGGGCACGTGGCTGCCCCTGCACGCCCTCCTGCTGGGCGGCATCGGCTCGGCGATCACCGTGTGGTCCGCCCACTTCGCCGACACCCTGCTGCACCGTCCGGCGCTGGGCGGAGCCGCTCTGCTCGACGCCCGCCTGTACGCCCACGGGGCGGGCACGGCGCTCGTCCTGGTGGGGATCACCGCGAGCTGGCCGGTTGTCGCCATCGCCGGGGTCACGATCATCGTCCTGGCCGCCCTGACGGGCGTGGTCGCCATCTCGGTGCAGTACCGGCGCGCCGTGGCGCCGCGCCTGGCGGCCCTGGCGATCCACTACGCCGTCGCCCTGATGCTCCTCGCGCTCGGCGCAGTCTTCGGCTACCTCACCAACTGGGCCGAGGCCCGCGGATCGACGCACCTGTCCGACGTCTTCTACGTGGCCCACACGACCACCATGGTCCTGGGCTTCGTCGGCACCACCGTGCTCGGCACGCTCACCGTGTTGTGGCCCACCATGCTGCGCACCAAGATGGAGCCGGAGGCGCCGCGCTGGACCACCCGCGGCCTGCCCCTCCTGGTGTGCGGCACTGCGCTCGTGGCGGCCAGTGGGCTGTTCTCGCCGCTGGCCGTAGTTGGCATGATCGTTTATCTCGCCGGGGCCTGCGGCGTCATCGTGCCCGGGTTCAAGACCGCTCGGCGAGTGCCGCCCACATCCTTCGCCACCGCCTCGGCCGCCGCCGCGGTCATCTGGTTCCTCATCGGCGTGGTGCGGATAGGCACGGGCATCGGCGTCTCGGCGCTCGGCGACGCCGGGGCCGTGGGGCAGGCGGCCGCCGCTCGAGAGGTCATCCACGGCGTGCGCGTGCTCCTGGCTGCGGGCTTCGCCCTGCAGGTGCTCGCCGGTGCCTTGAGCTACCTCAGTCCCGTCATGCTCGGCGGCGGGCCCGCGGCCACGCGCGCCACCAACGCCATCATGGACCGCGCGGCCGCCTACCGGGTCGTCGCCGCCAACGCCTGCCTGGCCCTGGCGCTGCTCACCGTCCTTCCCTGGGAGGTGCGCATGAGCGGGGCCGTCACGGCGGGCGCCATCGCCGCCTACGTCCCGATCGGAATGGGGCTGAGCGTGCGGGAAGTCGTGGTCCGTGCCCGCGAGAAGAAACGCGGGGCCGCCGTTACGATCCCTGGTGGTTCACCCGCTGCGGCGCGAGGTGCGTCGTCGTCCAGAATGCCGGTCTCGTCCGTCAGGCAGCCGCACCCGCGAGCCGAGAACGGCCGGAGGCCGGCAGCATCCCAGCCCCCTCAGCCCCAGGAGAGCGCCGATGAGTGAGAAGAACGCCCCCGAGGATTCTGGGAATTCCGGGGAATCTAAGGCCCGCGGTCGGGCTCGGGCCGGCGACGCCGGTGACGGCCGGAGCGGTGCGACTGGCCGCGCCGGCGCTGCCGAAGGAGTCGGGAGTGCCGGTCAGGCCGGTAACCCCGATGGCCCTGGCCGTGCAGATCGAGCGGGCCGGGCGGATCGAGCAGATCGTTCCGACGGGGCGCGCATCCATCGCGGGGCCGTGACGGCGGGCACGGCTCCCGCCGTCGGCCGCGGGCGCGCCGTCGCCTCCCCTCAGGACGCCGATGCCGCCCGCCGGCAGGCGCGCGCAGTCGACCGCCGAGGAGCTCTCTTCGGGCTGCTCACCGCCGGGGCGGCCGTCGTCGTGGGCGCCGCGGTCGGCGGTCGCGGAGAGGGAGGCGCGGGGACGCGGTCGGTGACCGCCACGGGCAACACCGTCGAGGCCGCCATCAGCGTGGACGGCATGCGCTTCGTGCCCGACACTGTGGACGTCGCTGTCGGGGACCGGCTCGTCATCACCCTGGACAACACCTCCGACCAGGTCCACGATCTGGTCGTCGAGCTCTCCGCCGGGGGCACCGCCACCACCGGGCGCATCGCAGCGGGGGCCAGCGGAACCCTCGATGCGGGTGTCGTTGCCGGGCCGCTGGAGGGCTGGTGCTCGATCGCCGGGCACCGCGCTCAGGGCATGGTCTTCCACGTCACTACCGGTGGGCGCAGTGCCCAGGCGAGCGACCATGCGGGCCACGGCGATGGCGGCGCCCGCTCCGGGGACTCCTCTGGCGATGCGGTGCCGGACTACTCGGCGACTCTGCCCGACGATGTCTCCGCCTTCGACGCCGTCCCGCCCTCGGCGGACACCTCCACGGTTCATGAGCACACTTTCACCGCCACCGAGCTCGTTGCCTATGTCGGCGGTGGAGTCACCCAGAAGCGCCTGACCTTCAACGGCCAGGTCCCCGGACCGGTGCTGCGCGGCCAGGTGGGCGACACCTTCAGAATCACCCTGGTCAACGACGGCACCATGAGCCACTCGCTCGACTTCCATGCGGGCGTCGTCTCCCCGGACGAGGTCATGCGCTCGATCAATCCCGGGGAGCGGCTCGTCTACGAGTTCGTCGCCGAGCGCGCGGGCATCTGGCTCTACCACTGCTCGACCTCCCCCATGAGCGTGCACCTGTCCAGCGGCATGCACGGCGCCGTCATCATCGATCCACCCGGTCTGAGCGGAGTCGACCGCGAGTACCT
>ERZ772967.332-NODE-332-length-40137-cov-4.520159_pt1 | contig 40137 bp, 33 predicted proteins | sample MGYA00511677_ERZ772967 | MGnify/ENA primary metagenome ERZ772967 (study PRJEB29015, sample SAMEA2737931) | human oral metagenome | biome: human oral; feature: human-associated habitat; material: dental | place: China | collected 2146 ...
CTCGAACCGCTCACCTCGACACTGCCAGTGTCGCGCTCTAGCCAGATGAGCTAATACCCCCTCGAATTATTTCACGGCAAAGGTAACGTTTTTTTCAACAATAGCGCTACCTTTGACGGGAAATTTACGGACTATGCTTGTTTTTTATACGACATTTCATCTCTCACACAGGAAATATGAAGAGGGGCTTGCTTATTTACGGACGGTTTACATCCCGGCGGCAACGCGCAGCGGTCAACTCCGATCGCCACGTTTGCAGCGAGTCGTTCATGAGGTGGAAGGTGCGGAAGGAGTCAGTCTGTCTGTGCAGTTCGGGGTAAGCGATGAAAAGACGTTACAAGCCTGGATGTGTGACGAAGGGGCAGCGTTACATCAAGAGCTTGTCGCGCGATTCGGACATGAGATGGCGGGGTTCTCGACTGTACTCGAAGAACTTGATTTGATATGAAAGGAGGGGGGGCGACGGCTTTAGAACGGATTATTCTCGGGATTGACCCTGGGACGATCGTTATGGGATATGGCGTACTTTCCATCAATGGGCGAAAAGCAGCCCTCGAAACGATGGGCGTGTTGAAGTTAGACCGTTATGAAGATCACTATGTACGTCTGCGCCGCATTTATGAACGTGTCATCTCGCTAATCGACCAATATCATCCAGACGAGATGGCGATCGAAGCGCCTTTTTTCGGGAAGAATATACAAAGTATGTTGAAGCTGGGACGTGCACAGGGAACTGCCATTGCCGCAGCGTTAAATCGTGACGTGCCGATATTCGAGTATGCGCCGTTGAAGATTAAGATGGCCATCACCGGTAACGGACAAGCGGCTAAAGAGCAGGTGGCCGGCATGTTGCAGCATATCCTCCGTATTCCCGACGAATGTATGCTTCCGCAACTTGATGCGACGGATGGGCTGGCCGCAGCCTATTGTCACTATTTGCAAACCAACCGGCCCATGCCCGAAAAAGCATACACCGGTTGGAAAGATTTCATTGCTAAAAATCCCGGCAAGGTGCGGTGAAAATAAACAGTTGTGTTCTTTTCCGCCGCGATCGCCGGATGTAACTGTTATACTACGCCTTGTGCCATCATTGCGCGGGCTACTTTCATAAACCCTGCAATGTTCGCTCCTTTCACGTAGTTGATATATTTGCCTTCGCGACCGTGGAGCACGCACTGTTCGTGGATGCTGCTCATGATCTGATGCAGTTTCTCATCTACTTCTGACGCCGGCCAGGAGATATGCATGGCATTCTGGGTCATTTCTAACCCCGATGTGGCCACACCACCTGCATTCACCGCTTTACCCGGAGCAAACAGACGGTTGTTATGCAGGAACAGATCGACTGCTTCGGCCGTACAACCCATGTTCGAAATCTCGGCCACGCATAGCGTGTCATGGTCAATCAGAGCACGTGCATCTTCAGCGCCTAATTCGTTCTGTGTAGCACACGGCAACGCAATATCAACCTTCTGCTCCCACGGGCGTTTGCCTGCAAAGAATGTTGCTCCCTTAAATTCGTCGGCATAAGGAGCAACAATATCATTTCCGGAAGCACGCAACTCGAGCATATAATCGATTTTCTTACCGGAGATACCTGCCGGATCGTAAATATAGCCATCTGGACCGGAAATAGTTACGACTTTTGCACCCAACTCGGTCGCTTTGGTGGCAGCACCCCAGGCTACGTTACCGAAACCGGAAATTGCAACCGTTTTGCCTTGGATATCGTGCCCGTGCTCACGCAACATCTGATGTACGAAATAAAGTCCACCGAAACCGGTCGCTTCGGGACGCAAGATCGACCCTCCGAATTCCATGCCCTTACCCGTCATCGTTCCCGTATTTTCACGAGCTAATTTTTTGTACATGCCATAGAGATAACCCACTTCGCGTGCACCTACGCCAATGTCACCTGCCGGAACATCCGTATCCGGGCCGATGTTACGCCAGAGTTCCATCATGAACGACTGACAGAAGCGCATCACTTCGGCATCACTGCGTCCGCGGAAAGCAAAATCCGCCCCGCCTTTTCCGCCCCCCATAGGAAGGGTGGTCAATGCATTTTTGAAGGTTTGCTCGAAGCCGAGGAATTTCAGGATCGAGAGGTTTACCGACGGATGGAAACGCAGCCCACCTTTATACGGGCCAATTGCATTGTTAAACTGTACGCGGTAACCGAGGTTGACATGTACTTCGCCCTGATCGTCGACCCAGGGCACACGGAATGTAAAAATACGGTCGGGTTCCACTAACCGTTCGATGATTTTTGCTTTTTCAAATTCCGGATGTTCGTTGTAAACATCTTCAATTGAGATAAGCACTTCTTTGACAGCCTGCAAGTATTCCTTCTCTCCGGGATGCTTGGCTTCCAATGATAATAAGATTTCTTCGGTCTTCATGTTTTTTTTATTTTTAAAAGTCCACAAATGTAAGGAGTTTTTACGGTATACCAAATATTTTTCTTTAATTTTGGCGAATGATCCCGTAACAGGTAGGGATCGTGAATTGTATGAGCAAAATAAAGGACTTTCAAAAAGTTGCATTCAAAGATGTTTCGTTTGCTGATCTGATGAATAAGCGTATATATAATGTGCTGCTGATTGCAACGGAATATGATACGTTCATGCTCGAAGATGACGGGCGAGTGGATGAGCAGATTTTCAATGAATACATGTCGCTGAGCTTGCGTTATCCACCGCGATTCACACAGGTTTCGACCGAAGCGGAAGCCTTACGGGAGCTGGCCAATCGGACATTCGAACTGATCATTTTCATGCCGAACATGATGGAGGCCGATATTTTCGGCGCTCCGAAAGAAATTAAACAACAGTTCCCGGCCATTCCGATTGTGGTTTTGACGCCTTTCTCGAAAGAAGTAACAAGACGTGTGGTGAATGAAGATTTAAGCGTTATCGATTACGTCTTCAGTTGGCTGGGGAATTCGGACCTGCTTCTGGCGATCATCAAACTGATTGAAGACAACATGAACGCGCCGGACGACACAGCCAGCGTAGGGGTACAGATCATCCTGCTGGTCGAAGACTCCATACGCTTCTACTCTTCGGCACTGCCGCATCTTTACAAAGTTGTATTGGAACAAAGTCAGGAATTTGCCAAAGAAGCACTGAATGATCATCAGCGGACGCTTCGGATGCGCGGAAGGCCGAAGATCAAGCTGGCACGCACCTACGAAGAAGCAACAGCTATATATGACCGGTATCGTGAACATATTCTGGGTATCGTTTCCGATATGAGCTTTACGCGTGAGGGAAAGAAAGATATGCTGGCAGGCTACCGTTTCGGGCAATATGTGCGTGAAACAGGACCGGTGACACCGATCATTATGGAATCCTCCGAATCGAGCAATCGCAAATATGCCCGAAAACTGGGCGCTTCATTTATCGATAAGAATTCCAAGAGTTATCCGCAAGATTTGCGTGAAAAAATTATGCGACGCTTCGGCTTTGGCGACTTTGTGATCCTGGAACCTGAAACAAAAGAGGAGATTATGCGTATCAAAGACCTGAAAGGATTACAACATCAGATTTTTAATATTCCGGAACGCTCGCTCAGGTATCATCTTTCGCGCAATCACTTTTCGCGTTTCTTCTATTCACGCGCGATGTTTCCGCCGGCTGAACTGCTGAAACAGATTGATGTGAACATGTGCGCGGACTTGAATGATGCACGGCAACTTATTTTCGATGTCATCGTACTGTATCGGCAGATGAAGAACTCCGGGGTTGTGGCTGTTTATCAGAAAGAACGGTTTGACGAGTACAGTAATTTTGCACGTATCGGCGAGGGATCACTCGGAGGTAAAGGGCGGGGACTGGCTTTTATCGGTGCGATGATCAAACGCTATCCGATGCTGGATCAGGAGAACTTTCCGGTCAACATCCCTAAAACGGTCGTTCTCTGCACCGATATCTTCGATGAGTTTATGGAAACGAACCGTCTGTATCCACTGGCATTGAGTGATATCAGCGACGAGGAGATGCTTAGCCGTTTCTTGGAGGCCGAACTTCCGAAGAGGTTGGTCGACGATCTGATGGCTTTCTTCGAAGTGGTGAAGCGCCCGATCGCGGTTCGTTCGTCGAGTTTGCTCGAAGATGCCCATTATCAGCCGTTCGCAGGTGTCTATTCGACGTATATGGTGCCTAATATGGACAATAAAAACGAGATGCTGCGGGCGGTGAGCGATGCCGTCAAAGGGGTTTATGCGTCTGTGTTTTATCGCGACAGTAAGGCTTATATGACGGCTACAAGCAACCTGATCGATCAGGAAAAAATGGCCGTCGTGCTTCAGGAAGTCGTCGGCGTACGGTTTAACGACCGTCTCTATCCGCTGATCAGTGGAGTGGCACGCTCCCTGAACTTTTATCCCATTGGCAAGGAGAAGGCCGAAGACGGTATTGTCAACATTGCTTTGGGATTGGGTAAATACATTGTCGACGGTGGCGTTACGCTGCGTTTTTCACCTCGTCATCCTCGCAATATCTTGCAGATGAGCACAACCGAATTTGCCTTGAAGGAGACGCAGACCCATTTTCTGGCATTAGATATGAAGAATATGCCAACCCGTTTTTCGGTCGACGACTCGTTCAATTTGATACGTTTGGGAGTTAAAGATGCCGATGAAGATGGGGCATTGAAGTTTATCGTCTCGACATACGAGCCTCATGACCAGATCATCCGTGACGGTTATTACCCCGGCGGACGGAAAATCTTGTCGTTTGCAAATATTTTGCAGCATGATATGTTTCCGTTAGCTAAAACGCTTGACACCTTGCTCCAGATCGGTCAGAAAGAAATGGGACGTCCGGTCGAGATTGAATTTGCAGTCAATATTCATCCGCAAAAACGCGATCGTGCATCGTTTTATTTGCTGCAAATCCGCCCGATCGTCGATCAAAAAGAAATGATAGACGAAGATCTGAAGCGCGTGGATCCGAACGATACGATTCTCTGGTCGCCCAACTCACTGGGACACGGCATCTCGAATGATGTGCACGATGTGCTGTACGTCAAGACCGCATCTTTCGATTCGTCCCGGACGCAAACGATTGCAGCAGAAATCGAGGCGATCAATCGTGAATTTTCCGGTAGAGGTTGTTACTATGTGTTGGTCGGTCCTGGTCGATGGGGTAGTCATGACCCGTGGCTCGGTATTCCGGTAAAATGGCCGCATATCAGTCATGCACGAGTGATCGTGGAATACAGTTTGGACCATTACCGGATGGACCCGAGTCAGGGGACGCACTTTTTCCAGAACTTGACGTCGTGCGGTGCAGGCTATTTTACGATTCATCCTTCGTTTGGCGGAGGTACGTTCGATGAAGCGTTTCTGAATGCACAACCGGCTTTACGGGAGACGGAGTATCTGCGGCTCGTACATTTCGAGCATCCGATAACGATCAAAATAGACGGCCGCCAAGGGTTAGGTGTCGTGATGAAACCTAATGAACAAACACAGGAGTGATCTTTGTTTTATAAGGCAAAGAGTTTACGGACATAAAATAAAAGGAAATTAATCCCGTTTTCCGGAAAGGATGGCTATCTTTGCGGAGATAAATGTAAGCCATTAGCCATTAGAAGCGTATGAAGAAAATTGTTATTTCACTGTTTTTGATGACCGGATGTTGTCTGACATATGGGCAGCGTACGCATCAATTCGAGTCGCCCGAGCGGTTATTTAACGAGGGGAAAGAGTTATTTCATTTACGAAACTATCCCGGTTGCTCCGACAAACTGAACGCTTATAAAGCACAATCGACCAATCGCGATCTGATTCAGGAAGCAGACTATATGCTGGCCTGCGTCGCTTTCAGACAAGATCATCCGGCAGCCATCGAGATACTCGAGAACTATCTGACGACTTATCCCGACACACGTCATGGAGACGAGATTTGCTTCATGCTTGGCTCAACTTCCTTTGCACAGGAGAATTATCAGGCAGCGATCGAATGGTTTAATCGCTCCGAAATCGATTACTTGGACGAAGAACAGCAGGAGGCTTACGCTTTCCGTATGGCTTATGCTTTATTGCAGACCGACGATCTGCGCACGGCGCGGAACTACTTTGCCCGCATCCAACAGGTCGGACATAAGTACAAAGAAGCTTCCGGGTATTATTTGGCTTATATCGATTATGCCACAGGCAACTATGAAAAAGCCTTGACCGGATTTAACCGGCTGAAAAATAGTCTGACTTATCGCGAACAGGCTCTTTATTACATCACCCAGATCAATTTTATTGAAAATCGTTACGACCGGGTCATCGCAGATGGTGAAGAGCTCTTGCGAGCTTACCCGAATAGTGCGAATAATTCGGAGATATACCGGTTATTGGGAAACGCCTACTACCGGAACGGCGAGCCATCGAAAGCGATTGATCGGCTGGAAAAATATGTGGCTCATACGGATTCCGTACTTCGTGGCGATATGTATATTTTAGGTGTCTGCCACTATAATCAAGGCAATTATGACCAGGCGATCGAAGCGTTGACTGAAGCCATTGATGAAGAAGATGCATTGACACAAAATGCCTACCTCTATTTAGGACAGTCTTACCTCAAGACGAATGATAAAAATAAGGCACGCATGGCCTTTGAGATGGCCACGACATCCGAATTCGACAAGCAGGTGCAGGAAACGGCCATGTATAACTACGCTCTGCTGATTCATGAGACGTCATTTTCCGGATTTGGCGAGTCAGTCACCATTTTCGAAGATTTCCTGAACCGTTTTCCGGACTCGAAATACACGGACAAAGTAAACGATTACTTGGCTGAAGTGTATCTTACCACAAAGAATTATGAAGCAGCATTGGCTTCGATCGAAAAGATACGCCAACCGGGAGCCAAGATCCAAGCTGCGCGTCAAAACGTATTATTCCGATTGGGAACACAGGCTTTTGCTAACCAACAGTCCGAGAAGGCCGTCGATTACTTCAACAGCGCCATCGCATTAGGGAACTATGACAAGGAAGTCTATAGCGACGCCTACTTCTGGCGTGGAGAGGCTTATTACCGTCAGCATAACTTCAGTGATGCGGCCTCAGACTTCCGTGCCTTCGCAGCAAATACGCCTGACCGAGCCTCCGATGCTTATGCGCTTGCACATTACAATCTGGGGTATTGCTATTTCAAGCAGAAGAACTACGAAGCGGCACATTCAGCTTTCCGGCAGTATGTCGACCTCGAAAAAAACACATCGGCGATATCGCTGGCCGATGCCTATAACCGAATCGGCGACTGCCTGTTCCATAACCGTCAGTTCACGTCGGCCGAAGAGCAATACACACGCGCCGCGTCATTGCAGCCTTCGAGCGGAGATTATGCGCTTTATCAGAAAGGATTCCTTCTGGGATTGCAGAAAGATTACAAAGGAAAGATCAGTCTGATGGACCGGGTTATCCGTGAATATCCCGAATCCCCCTACGCAGACGACGCCTTGTATGAGAAAGGGCGTTCGTATGTGCTGATGGAAAACTACGATCTGGCGGCCGACGCTTTCAAAGAACTGCAACAGCGTTTCCCACAGAGCAGTCTGGCACGGAAATCAGGTTTGCAACTCGGCCTTTTGTACTTTAACAATAACCAGCCTGAGCGGTCCGTCGAAGCCTATAAGAAAGTGATCAGCGACTATCCGGGCAGTGAAGAAGCAAAGACAGCCGTACAAGACCTGAAATCGGTCTATGTAGATATGAACGATGTGGCATCGTATGCGAGCTACGTCAACTCGCTTGGCAATACATCGACCCGTTTCGATGTAAGCGAACAGGATTCTCTAACGTATTTTGCCGCCGAGAAGCTCTTTATGCGTGGCGATAATGAAGGGGCGCGCCGGAGTTTGAACAATTATTTGCAGCAATTCCCGCGTGGAGCATTCAGTCCGAATGCCAATTATTATCTGGCTCAGATTGCATTCAATCAGAAAAATTACGACGAAGCAAGAGCAAGGTATACGGCGGTAGCCGAAAGCGGCAATACGAAATTTCTCGAAGAGTCGGTAGCACGCAAAGCCGAGGTGGAATACCTGCAAAAAGATTGTGCCGAGGCCATCAAGAGTTTCAAATGGCTGGCAGTTATCGCTGAAACGGCTCATAATCGTGAGGCGGCCAGACTGGGTATTATGCGCTGTGCCCGGCAGACAGGACAACAGACCGAAGCCTTGCTGGCAGCCGATGAACTGCTAAAAAGTTCGAAACTCAGACCCGAAGTAGAGGCCGAAGCCCGTTACTTGCGTGCTCAATCGTATCTCGGCTTGGGTGAAGAAAATAAAGCCCGGGTCGATCTGCAGGCACTGAGTAAAGATACACGTACGGTCTACGGAGCTGAGGCTAAATACTTATTAGCTCAGTCTTATTACGACGGAAACGAGCTTGACAAGGCCGAAAAGGAATTGCTGAACTTCATTGAGAAAGGTACGACACATCGTTATTGGCTTGCACGCGGATTCGTGTTGCTCTCTGACGTGTATGTTCGGAAAGGAGATAAATTTCAAGCACGTCAATACCTCACAAGCCTGCAAAAGAATTACAAAGGCAATGATGACATTGCCGGAATGATAACGGAACGACTCGCAAAACTGAAATAAAGAAAAGGATAGTCGAAATGTCAATAAAGAAAATGAAGAAGATGACAACGAAGAACCAAATACGGATATCGATCGCAGCTGTTTTATTAAGTAGCAGTCTGACGCTTGCGGCTCAGGAAAAGGAAACGAAATTGAACCGTGAAATGACGCTCGAACGCGAATATGATCCGAGTGTACAAGATGCGAATAAGGTCAATCGCCTCCCCGACCTGAAAGAGCCGAAAGAGCCGAAGCATACGATCGAATATTCACCGTTCACCCTGCCGGCCGATCCGGAAAAGGAGATCGTCGTGCTTCCTTCGGGTAAAATCATGACGGCCATCCCTTACAACAAACGTCGCGGGTATCTTCGTCTCGGTACGGGAATGAACATGAATGTAGAAGGAGATTTCGGCTATCATCTTTTAAATAACCGGACGGATTTCCTGAATGTTTTCTTTTCCCACCGTTCGACGAGTAGCAAGCTAAAAGACTACGATGGAAGCGGCATGAAACAAAAAGCCAAGCTCAATGACAACCTCGGAGGAATCCATTTTCATCATCATTTCGACTTTGGCACGTTGCGCCTCGGAGGGAAATATGGCTACACAGGGTTTAACTATTACGGTTTCCCCTTAGACTCGCTCTACCGAATCCAACAACCGAGCAACAATCTGCTGCTACCACAGAGTTACCCCGCTGATCGCGAGAAGAATCAGGTAAACCAAACCATGAACGCATACGTTGGCATCCGATCGAAAGAAGACGCCTTGCTTGGCTATCTGCTCAATATTGAATATCAGCGCTTCGGACAAAAATACGGACATACCGTCGACGTGGATGGCATACGTGAAAATCGATTCACTCTGCAACTGGGCTTTAGCTCACGTTTCAGCAATAACACTCAACGGGTAGGTCTTGCTGGCAAGCTGGACTATTTCAACTATACGTATCCTTCGAACAATAAAGGAGGTGATACCCTTGCCTTCGGCTATCAGAATCATGCCCAAATCACTGTGACGCCTTATTACCGTTACGCAGATGATAACTGGAAGTTACAGTTAGGAGCCAACGTGATGCTCATCACCGGCGATTCGTCCAAACTTTTTCTGTCGCCCAATATTTCGGCCGAAGGAAAGATAGCGGATAAGACGGTGCTATACCTCTATGCCGGAGGCGGTATTGGAATGAACGATGCGCGTTCGATCTCACAACTGAACCGTTATACGGATCATGGGTTAATGGTGAAACCGTCGCGCACATGGCTGGATTTGGAGTTGGGCATCCGAAGCGGCTTCGTTCCGAACATGTGGATGGAATTCTTCGGTGGTTACAAGATGACGGAAAATGAGGTGTTTTTCGTTCCGGCTAATTATGTCGGAGCCAAGCATGATTTTGGGAATTACAGCTTCGCTTATCAGCCGGACGCTTCGCTGTTTCGCGTCGGTGCGTCGTTGAAGTATGCCTATCAGAAATGGGTTGATGCCTCGATCAAAGGCGTGTACCATAACTGGTCATTGCGTGACGGAGATGGCAACACGTGGCTCTCCGGCAAAGGGAATGGTTATAAAAGGGCTTACGGACGCCCCGAGTTGGAACTTCATGCCGATCTTACCGTCCGTCCGTTCCGTCCGCTAACGCTGGCGCTGGGATATTATTTAGGTGCGAATCGTTATACGCTGTTCCATCAGAAAGAAATTAAGCTGTCGAACATCAACGATCTGAATCTTACGGCGACGTATAACTTCAACGATACGTTCGGCGCTTATGTAAAGGTGAATAATATGTTGAACAGTCAGCAGGAACTGTGGTATGCTTACCCTACTCAGCAGTTTCATGTGCTGGCAGGTGTCAACCTCAATTTCTGATTCACTGATTATACAGATTCCTGTCGAAGAAATCGAGGATTTCGATCTCGCTCTGATATGCGCGATGGGCAGGACTGTCAGGGTTCAGTTCCATCGCTGCTAAATAGTTATTTAATGCTTCGCGGCTGTTGCCCTGCTTACGATATGCATTGCCACGTAAGAAAAAGGCTTCGTCCGACTCGGGATGGTCGGTCAGGTAGGCATCAAGCCGGCGGATAGCGTCGGCAGTTTGGCCTTCACGGATGAGTTGTTTTATCTCGTTCATGTTCATGCAGCAAAGATAGGGACTTGTTTGTGAACGGGAAGATCATCCGCTGTAAAAATCGTATAAAGATACGAACGGCGCTGTCTCTGAAGTGGGAGCAGCGCCGTTCGATTGTATATCAATACCGGTAGATGTCCGACTTGAACGGCCCGTTTACCGGAACGCCGATATAATCGGCTTGTTTTTGGGTGAGTTTCGTGAGTTTGACGCCGACCCGCTCGAGATGCAGCCGTGCCACTTCTTCGTCGAGGTGTTTCGGTAGACAGTAAACGCCAACTTCGTACTTCTTTTGCCAGAGATCGATCTGTGCCAATGTCTGGTTCGTAAACGAGTTACTCATTACGAAGGAGGGATGTCCGGTTGCACAGCCGAGGTTGACAAGACGGCCTTCGGCCAACAGGAAAATCGAATGCCCGTCGGGGAAAGTGTATTTGTCGACCTGAGGTTTGATATTTTGATGCTTGATACCGGGGAATGTCATCAGTTTTTCGACTTGAATCTCATTGTCGAAGTGTCCGATGTTGCAAACGATCGCCTGATCTTTCATCGCCTTCATGTGGTCGATGGTGATGACATCGCAGTTACCGGTTGTGGTTACAAAGATATCGCCTTCTTTTATACCTTCTTCCATGGTTGTTACTTCAAAGCCTTCCATCGAAGCCTGTAGTGCACAGATGGGGTCTATCTCCGTTACGATCACACGGGCCCCATACGAACGCATCGAATGAGCGCAGCCTTTGCCTACATCGCCGTAGCCGGCTACTACCACGACCTTTCCGGCAATCATCACATCGGTAGCGCGCTTAATCCCGTCGGCCAGCGACTCGCGGCAGCCGTATAGATTGTCAAACTTCGATTTCGTTACCGAGTCGTTTACATTGATAGCAGGCACGAGCAGTTCGCCGCGCTCCATCATCTGATAGAGACGATGTACACCGGTTGTTGTTTCTTCCGATACGCCTTTCATTTCCTTAAGCATATTGTGCCAGCGTTGCGGGTTTTCCTTATGGATGCTTTCGAGGAGGTTCAGAATCACTTGTTCCTCGTGATTGGCTGCTTTGCGTTTAAGGATCCGGGGATCGTTTTCGGCCGCATATCCCTGATGGAAGAGCAGCGAGGCGTCTCCTCCGTCGTCGACAATGAGGTTCGGGCCTTTACCGTCGGGGAAACGTAGCGCCTGATCAGTACACCACCAATATTCTTCAAGCGTTTCGCCTTTCCACGCAAATACGGGCACACCGGCCTTGGCGATAGCCGCTGCCGCATGGTCTTGCGTAGAGAAGATGTTACAACTTGCCCAGCGTACATCGGCGCCAAGGTCTACGAGTGTCTCGATCAGAACGGCGGTCTGAATGGTCATGTGCAGCGATCCGGTGATGCGTGCACCTTGAAGCGGTTTCTTATCCGCATATTTTTTGCGCAGCGCCATCAGCCCCGGCATTTCGTGTTCGGCGATTTCGATTTCCTTGCGTCCGAAATCCGCCAGTGTAATGTCTGCCACTTTATAGGGCAGCGTGTTCGTTGTTTCCTTTGCCATAACTTTCTTGTATGATTTTATGGCGCAAAGGTATGAAAATTTTGGATATGCTTTTTCCCCAACGCTCCGCTTCGCTACATATTGGACTGAATTAAGGCACCCTTTCAGGGCTGTTTTTTTATTGTTCGTTGTCAATGGTTAGCGTTTTTTTGCCGGATATCATGGAATAACCATTAACCATTGACAATTTTTCCGAGATTGGTTTTCTGTGCAAATTGACGAAGAGATGGGAAAGCTGTTTTCCTCTCCTCCCGGAGTTTTCGTATCTTTTCGTATCTTTGCCGTGTTTTTTTATGTAATAGAATGACAAGGCATCAGGTTATGAAGTCATAAATCCGCTTATGGAGAGGAAAGAAATTTACATCACCGGTGCGGGGATTGTTTCGGCTATCGGGATCGGTAAGGCGGAGACACTCGACGCGTTAATGAACCGGCGTACCGGAGTTGCTCCCGTACGATACCTGCAAACGACGCATACCGGGTTGCCTGTGGGTGAAGTGAAGTTTACCGATAATGAGTTGCGCGAGATGTCGCAATTGATGCCTTCGGACGCATTTATACGCTCGTCGTTGTTAGCCATTCCGGCTGTGCGCGAAGCAATGGAACAGGCACGGATCAATCGTTCTGCAGCGTTGCGCATCGCTTTTCTTTCGGGGATCACCGTTGGAGGGATGGACAAAGCGGAGCGATACTACACCGATTTTCTCACGAACGATTCTAAAAATATTTATATCGAACTGAACGATTGCGGCTCATGTACCGAGCAAATTGCCGATTACTTCGGATGCTTCGGTATGGTTTCGACGGTTGTGACGGCTTGCTCTTCGTCAGCGAATACGCTGATGATGGGATGTGACCTGATTCGCGATGGACGGGCCGATGTCGTCGTAGCCGGCGGATGCGAATGCCTCTCGCGCTATCATGTGAATGGCTTCAATACGCTAATGATCCTCGATCATGAGGTTTGTCGGCCGTTCGATCGTGACCGGGCAGGGATTAATCTGGGAGAAGGCGCTGGATATCTCGTGCTCGAGTCGGCAGAAACGGCGCTGTGTCGGGGAGTGAAGCCTATCGGTAAAATATCGGGTTACGGCAATGCTTGCGACGCATATCATCCGACAGCCTCGTCGTCCGACGGTCTCGGAGCATACTTGGCGATGAAAGGAGCGATAGACGATGCGGGAGTAAAGCCCGAAGACATCGGTCACCTCAATGCGCACGGCACAGGTACTCCCAATAACGATTTGACCGAAGGATTGGCCGTCATGCGCCTCTTCGGCGAACGGATACCACCGATTTCATCGGTCAAGGCTTATATCGGACATACGACAAGTGCAGCCGGAAGCATCGAAGCTATCGTTTCCCTGTTAGCCCTCGAGCACAACTTCCTGCCGGTAAACCTGAATTTCCGCAATCAAATCAAAGAGCACAGTTTCGTACCGATAACGAACCCGGAGCCGCAACGTCCCTTGCATCACGTGCTCTCCAACTCGTTCGGCTTCGGAGGCAACGACTCCGCGATCATCTTATCCAAAAGCTAACCGCTCATGTCTGTCTATCTTCAATCAGCCCGGCAAATCTCTGTGCAACAACCTCTCTCCGACGAGTGGTTTGACCATCCCATAGCATACGGCAAGAAGTATGTGCCTACACTCGACCCGCAATTCTCCGATTATCTTTCTCCCCTGATGTCGCGCCGTATGTGTACGCTCCTCAAGCGTGCGGTCGTCGTGTCTCGTCTAACGCTCAAGGATGCGGACGTCGAAAGGCCCGATGCCATCATCAGCGGCACAGGACTCGGATGTATCGCAAACACGGAGCAGTTTCTCCTTTCCATCATGGAGAACAACGAACAATTGCTCCAGCCCACCTTTTTCATGCAATCGACACACAATATCCTGAGCGCAACGATTGCCATTGATCTGAAATGTCACGGGTATAATAATACGTATGTGCATCGCGGTACGTCGTTCGATCAAGCCTTGCTTGATGCTCTCCTGCAATTCGGGAGAGGAAAAGTCGAGACGGTGCTGGTCGGCGGATACGATGAACTGACGGAGCATTATTATCGCTTCTTCGACCGTCTCGGGAAGTGGGACTTCGAACCCGGAAAATGCTTTGCCGGCGAAACAGCTGTCAGCATGTTGCTCGGCAACGAGAAAGGTGCTCGTACGCTATGCCGGATCGACGGCGTAGAGTTGATGTATCGTCCGACACCTGTACAGATGCGCGGAACGCTCGACAGATTGCTTTCCGGGGCCGGTTGTGAACCGACGGAGATCGATGCCGTATTGACGGGTCTCAATACGCACCGACAAAACGATGCGGTGTATCACGATGTGATGGCATACCTTTTCGAACACTGTCCGACAATGCAATACAAACACCTCTTCGGCGAATCGTTTTCTTCGTCCGCATTGGGCGTATATGTGGCTGCCACTTGCCTGCATCGTCGGGAAGTACCGTCACACCTGCTTTGCGGGCGTACGAAAGCTCTGCCCGACCTCAAGAGGATTCTCGTCTATAACCATTACAACAATAAAGCTCATTCTTTCATTCTTTTGTCATCATGCTGAAGCTACTCTGCTGCTCAACCGTTCAATGCCTGTTTCTTGTAGCGGGACAAATCTTCCTGAAATGTGCGATGGCCGAAATCGGGACTTTCTCGTGGACATGGAAATTTTTCCGTCAAGCCATGTTCAGCTGGCAGCTTCTCGCTTCGGGATTGTCGATGGTTGTGGCGTCATTCATCTGGTTTTACATACTGAAACATTACGAACTGTCCTTAGCCTATCCTCTGATCAGCATCAGCTATATCTTCGGCACGTTGGCAGCCATTTTCTTTTTTCACGAAACTGTCCCTTTCACACGGTGGATGGGTGTTTTATTGATTATGGGAGGAGTCGTACTGCTGACCAGATAAGAGAAAAACAAACAATCGAACGAATGGCATACTCAAGTATTATCACGAATTCATATGTGCGGATCGATCAGGAGCCGGCCAGTGTCGGGCACAGGGTGCTGGCACGGACGATTGACGCTCTTTTGCTGTCTGCTTACAGCTTTTTAATCTCTTTGCTATTTGGTGTTTATACTAATCTAATGCAAAAAGAAGAGATGGATATCATATTGACACTCGTGATGATTGTATGCTATCTGCCTGCCTTGTGTTATTCGCTCCTTTGGGAAGTATTTAACCGGGGGCAATCGCCCGGTAAAAAGCTGGCAGGCATACGTGTCGTGATGAAAGATGGAAGTACTCCATCCTTTTCCGCTTACTTGCTGCGCTGGGTGATGTTGATCATCGATCTGTATATGTCATGCATTGGTCTGATTCCAATGATTCTGACCCGTAACAACCAACGATTCGGTGATCTTGCCGGTGGAACCCTCGTGATCAAAGAAAACGATTTTCGAGGAATACAGCTTATCTTTCACGAACTTCGTCATTTGACGGAAGACTATCATCCGGTCTTCCCGCAGGCCGAAAATCTTTCGCTCGAACAAATGAATCTGATAGCTGAAACCTTATCGGACAAGACAAACAAACGCTCGCAGCGTATTTATCAATTAGCGTTACAGGCCCGCAGTTTTCTGAAGATTGAAACAACAATCCCGGACGAGCATTTCCTCCGCACTCTCATGCGCGATTATCAATATTACACACTGGAAGAAATCTGATTGATGATGACGAACGCCTACTCTGTGATCCGCTTTATTCGGAGACATTAAAATCATTACTTTTACAACTGTTTAAGAAAGAAAAGGTGAAAATCGGAACAATAGATTTGGGAGAACAGCCGGTCATGCTGGCACCGATGGAAGATGTGACGGATATTTCGTTTCGTCTGATGTGTAAACAATTCGGAGCAGACATGGTCTATACTGAATTTGTATCGAGCGATGCGCTGATTCGTCAGGTAAGCAAGACGGAAGAGAAACTTAAGGTCTCGGACGAAGAACGTCCCGTAGCGATACAAATCTACGGCCGCGAAGTGATGCCCATGGTCGAAGCCGCACGGATTTGTGAAGTCGCACGTCCCGATGTACTCGATATCAATTTCGGTTGCCCGGTCAAGAAAGTGGCAAATAAGGGTGCCGGTGCGGGGATGTTACGGAACATTCCGCTGATGCTTGAGATAACACGTGCCGTAGTGAAAGCCGTAAATATCCCCGTAACGGTAAAGACACGAATCGGTTGGGATGCCGATCATCGCATCATCGTCGAATTGGCCGAGCAACTACAGGATTGCGGCATCGCAGCTCTCACGATTCACGGACGCACACGGGCACAAATGTACACCGGCGAAGCGGACTGGACGCTCATCGGTGCCGTAAAAGAAAATCCGCGCATGCACATCCCGATTATCGGCAACGGCGACATCACATCAGCCGAACGATGCAGGGATGCTTTTGAGCGTTACGGGGTAGACGGTGTGATGATCGGACGCGCGAGTATCGGACGGCCGTGGATTTTCCGCGAAGTAAAACATTTTTTACAGACAGGTGAACCGCTCCGCCCTGAGTCGTTCGCATGGTATCTCAATATCCTGAAACGACAGGTGCGACAAAGCGTGGAACGGCTCGACGAACGGCGCGGCATCCTTCATATCCGTCGACATCTGGCCATAACCCCTTTGTTTAAAGGCATCCCCGATTTCAAACCGACACGGGTCGCGATGTTGCGTGCCGAAACTGTGTCGGAACTTTTCGAAATCATGGACGGAGTTGAGGAGATCATCCGCGATAAGCACCCCACGGCGGATCAGTGAACCAGAAAGGCTTTTTTGACACGCCGGCGGTTGCCGTCAGAGTGGTAAAGCTCGGCAAAAAAGATATATACACCAGACGACAGGCGGCTTCCGTCTGTTCCTGTACCATCCCACGAGATTTCGCCGTTAGGCGTTAGCAACTGGTTGTTTGCTATTTCCGCCACTCTCTTCCCATTGGGTGTATACACCTCGATCCGGCAACGATAACCCGTTTCATCCGTTCGGTAAGATATAACGTAACGGTCGGTAGTATGGAGATATTCGGGAGGTTGGATGGAAAACGAATAGTCGGCCTGCGTATCCCTGAACTGTGAATTTCTGTAGCCGGGCGTCGCGTAACCTGCTTCCGAAGCCGCCGAAGTCCAGTTCGAAGCCTCTTCCGACGCTCCATCGGGACGGATACGCTCTAACGACACGCCTTTCATATGTCTGATCGCTGCATCATGCCACTTCGATGAGTAAGCGACCTCGTCAATAATGAGAGAGTCGAACTTTCGCAGCAGAATGATCGTGGCTTCATTGTTATGCAGGACAGGTAATTTGAGTTCATGGATCCGTTCGGGAAAAGGAGTCGTATAAAATTCGATCACACCACTACGACTTGAGGTCAGGACGAGATATTCGTCGGCCGCAAGAGAGTCTTTGACCGATGTCAGAGGATACCGCGTACCGATTTCACCGTTTGCCTTTCGGATTGCAAGAGTAAGGCCGTTTACCGGCAATGTCCGTCCCGAACGATTGTAGAGCTCGATGAATTCGCTTCCGCCGACGAATGGATCGAATAAAATCTCATTCACGACGATTTCACCGGGTTCGATTTTTATCGGCTCTTCAGGTGTCGGATCAGGCTGGACCGGAGGGACTGGCGGTTGAGGCGGTGTCGGAGGTTCAGGGGGAGGTGTTGGACCGGGTGGTGAAGCGGGCGACGAATTGACTGCACCCGGAGTACCTCCGCGAGGATCGGTACAGAGATGCCACGTATTATCCGACCCGCGTTCGTGCGATTTTCCGGCTACGGCTTTCGGGTAGTCGTAGGCATGAATAAGATGCCCATCCGAGTTTTTTAAGGCGATATGCTTACCGCCATTGGCCAGATTCGCAGGGAACTTCTTTAAACCTAATCCCAACGCCTCGGCAGGGATCACGATCTCTCGCCCTTCGCGATAAAGGACTGCATACCCGCCGGCAGGCAGCATAACATCGGGCAGGGTAACCGTCGTTTTATCATAGATAAAAGCCCATCCCTTCAGTGAAAGAGTTTTGCCCGAAGCATTGTAGATTTCGATATATTCTGTTTCCGGCAAAGCCGTCAGTCCTTTGGGATTGGCCATCACTTCGTTCAGCAATACATCGCCCGGCTTTGATGAATCAGACGTTTGTGCCCGCAAGAAGACCGGCATAAGTATCAAACTGACGAGTAGCATCATGTGTTTCATCGTACTTCCCTCCTTGTTTCTCTGGCTGCAACGGATGAAAAATGTAAGGCGGATACCGTTTGCCGCATTTGTTTTTCTATCTTTGCAGCCATATTTGAAGATTTCTGTTACAAATATACAACGAAAAATATTAAATATTCCATATTCTTTAAAAACGAAAAAGATGAAAGTAGCAATTGTTGGAGTAAGCGGTGCGGTGGGACAGGAGTTCCTTCGTGTGTTCGAAGAGAGAAATTTCCCGATGGATGAGCTGGTACTGTTCGGTTCGTCGCGTAGCGCAGGACGTGAATATACATTTCGAGGGAAACCGCACATCGTCAAAGAACTGAAACACAATGACGATTTCAAAGACATCGATGTGGCCTTTACTTCGGCCGGAGGCGGTACTTCTATCGAATATGCCGAAACCATCACGAAACACGGCACGGTGATGATTGACAATTCAAGTGCTTTCCGGATGGATGAAGACGTCCCTCTGGTCGTGCCCGAAATCAATCCCGAAGATGCGCTGACACGCCCCAAAGGAATCATCGCAAACCCGAACTGTTCGACGATTCAGATGGTTGTTGCGTTGAACGTGATCGAAAAACTCTCGCATATCAAACGTGTGCATGTGGCAACGTATCAGGCTGCCAGCGGAGCGGGAGCGGCTGCAATGGACGAGCTGGTGAAACAGTACGCGCAGCTTCTCAAGGGCGAAGAGCCGACGGTCGAAAAATTCGCTTATCAACTTGCTTACAATCTGATTCCGCAAATTGACGTATTCACCGATAATGGTTATACGAAGGAAGAGATGAAAATGTATAGCGAGACACGCAAAATTATGCATTCCGACATTGAGGTGAGTGCAACGTGCATACGTGTTCCGGTGATGCGTGCGCACAGCGAAGCAATCTGGGTAGAAACGGAGCGTCCCGTCTCGGTCGAAGAGGCAAAAGAAGCGTTCGCACGAGCCGAAGGGGTCATCTTGCAGGACGATCCGGCTAAGAAAGATTATCCGATGCCACTCTTCGTAGCCGGGAAAGATCCCGTTTACATAGGCCGTATCCGCAAAGACCTTGCCCATCCGAACGGATTAACGTTTTGGGCGGTCAGCGACCAGATCAAAAAGGGAGCGGCTCTGAACGCGGTACAGATTGCCGAATACCTGCTCAAAGCCGGAGGCCTCGGCTAAGATCAAAAAAAAGAGGAGGGGAAATCCTCATGGTTTTTTCCCCTCCTGATAAAGACGCCATTCATGATAGCCTTCGTTCAAATTATGAACCGTATAGCCTTTTTCGACTAACATCTCGGCCGCTCTTCGGCTACGCCTGCCGCTCCGGCAATATACCGCCACAGGCCGCGACTTGTCGAGCAACGAGTCGGCCTTCGCCAGAAAGTCTTTTTCCGTGACATCGATTAGGATCGCTCCTTCGATGTGTCCGGCCTTAAATTCGTCGGGACGACGAACGTCTACCAACTGAATCGACTTATTCCCTTTCAGCAAAGCATCGAACTCAGCGACTGAATACGATGTAAAATCTCCTCCGCTTGCTTTCTTCGTACAGCAAAGCGCAACAAACAATGATATAACTGTAATAAATTTCGTCATAATGCAAAAAATAGGGTGGCAAAGATAACGAAAAACCGGAAAATGTCGCTACCTTTGCCCGTATACGCATGATAACAATGAAAACAACATGTCTCATTCCGTTTGCCCTGCTTCCGGTTGTCGCACAGGGAGCGGAAACACAGGATACCGTTCGTCGTCCGAATATCATTTTGTTTATGGTCGATGATATGGGCTGGCAGGATACCTCACTGCCTTTCTGGACACAGCGTACGCCGTTTAACGAGACGTACGAAACGCCGAATATGGAACGCCTTGCACGACAAGGGATGATGTTCACGCAGGCTTATGCCTCAGCCATCAGTTCGCCCACGCGATGCAGCCTGCTCACCGGAGCCAACGCGGCACGACACCGGGTGACGAATTGGACGCTCCATCGCGACCAATCGACCGATGCCCAAAGTGATGCCCTTACTTTTCCGCAATGGAATGTGAACGGAATCTGCCAAGTGCCGGGTATCGAACAAACTTACTGTACGACCTCGTTCGTACAGTTGCTCAAAGAGCACGGATACCATACCATTCATTGCGGAAAGGCACACTTCGGCGCCATTAATACGCCGGGCGAAAACCCCGCACATTTCGGCTTCGAAGTCAACATTGCGGGACATGCCGCGGGAGGCCTGGCCAGTTACCTCGGCGAACAGAACTTCGGAAACCGTACCGATGGCGGTGCGCAATCGCCCTTTGCCATCCCGGGACTCGAAAAATATCACGGCAAGGACATCTTCGCGACCGAGGCGCTTACGCTCGAAGCCATCCGCGCCCTCGACAAGGCGAAGCAATACGGACAGCCCTTCTTCCTTTATATGGCACACTACGCCATCCATATCCCCGTCGATAAAGACATGCGCTTCTATGCCAAATATCTCGACAAAGGAATGGATCCCAGAGAGGCGGCCTATGCCGCCCTGATCGAAGGGATGGACAAGAGCCTCGGCGATCTGATGGACTGGGTCGAAGCGCATGGCGAAGCCGACCGGACCATCATCCTTTTTATGAGTGACAACGGTGGCTTCAGTTGCGGATCGAAATGGCGGGGCGGTACGCTGCATACCCACAACGCTCCTCTCAAAAGCGGGAAAGGTTCCGCTTACGAAGGCGGGATACGCGAACCCATGATCGTCTCATGGCCCGGGCAGGTGAAGCCTCAAACCCGTTGCAATGATTACGTTATCATCGAAGATTTCTTTCCCTCCATTCTTGAAATGGCCGGAATAAAGAACGATAAAATCGTACAGCCCATCGACGGACGAAGCTTCATCCCCCTCCTCACCGGAAAAGGCGAAAATCCTTCCGACGGCCGAGCACTTTTCTGGAACTGCCCGAATCTGTGGGACGGAAGCGGCCCCGGAGTAGGTCCCTCATGTACCATTCGCGAAGGAGACTGGAAACTCATTTATTTCTATGAAACCGGCAAGAAGGAGCTGTTTAATATATCCGAAGATATCGGCGAAAACCACGAACAATCCGCCTCTTATCCGGAACGTGTCGCAGACTTATCAGCAAAGCTCGGCACCTATCTACGCAGCGTCGATGCCCAACGTCCGTCGTTCAAGGCCACCGATAAACCGTGTCCCTGGCCCGATGAAAAAAATGAAAAGCGAAAATAATTTAACTCTAAGAGACCTCCAGCAGCGGGTAGACGACTGGATCAAGATGTACGGCGTACGTTACTTCAGCGAGTTGACCAATATGGCGATCCTGGCGGAAGAAGTCGGCGAAGTTGCTCGTATCATCGCCCGTAAGTATGGCGATCAATCGTTTAAAGAGAGTGACAAGACGCGTCATCTGGCCGATGAGATGGCCGATGTGTTATGGGTGCTTGCCTGTCTGGCTAATCAGACGGGCGTCGACCTGACGGATGCTTTCGAAAGAAACCTGTGCAAAAAAACGGAACGAGACTCCGAACGACATAAGAACAATCAAAAACTAAAAGAATAACATAAGATGGAAGAACATGAACACGGGCATGCCTGCAATCATTCGCATGCCGACAAGTATCACGAATGTATAGAACGTTTCGATCCGGCGCTTTCGGCGGATGCCGTCGCGGAAAAAGTGAACAATCTACTTGAAAAGTCTTATCAGAAGAATTTCAACAGTGAAACCCTGAAACAAGTCTACGGATTGATCGACTTAACAACATTGACCACCCTCGACACAAAAGAAACCGTTTGGCAGATGGTCGAAAGAGTAAATGCCTTTGAAGGACTGTCGCCCGACATGTCGAACGTGGCAGCGATCTGCACCTACCCGGTTTTTACCGCGACGGTAAAGCAGGCCCTGACGGCACAGGACGTAAAAATTGCCGCGGTATCGGCCGGTTTTCCTTCGTCTCAGACATTCCCGGAAGTTAAGGTGGCCGAAACAGCCTTGGCCGTGATGGCCGGCGCCGACGAAATCGATATCGTGATGAACCTCGGCTGCCTGATGGAAGACGCCTGTGAAGAGGTGGCTGACGAAATCGCCGAGATCAAAGATGCTTGTCGCGACGCCAAGCTGAAAGTCATTCTCGAAACAGGAGCCTTGTCGACTCCGGACAACATACGGAGGGCTACACTCCTCGCCTTGTATTCGGGTGCCGACTTCATTAAGACGTCGACGGGTAAAGGTTATCCCGGCGCCACACCTGAAGCTGTATATACCATTTGCCGCGTAATCAAACAATATGACCAACTGATCGGACGGAAGGTCGGCGTAAAAGTCTCCGGTGGAATACGTTCGGCCGAAGACGCAGTGAAATATTATACGATCGTAAAAGAACTGTTGGGCGACGAATGGCTGACGAAGGAATACTTCCGTATCGGTGCCAGCAGCCTTGTAGCCGACATCGAACACCGGCTGGGACTCGGTATCCGTTAATACTGGAAGACTCCCCCACCCAAAAATTCACGTAGGAGAGAGGTCACGGGCAATTCTTCGAGCGGGATGTAGTTAAAATAGTGAAGGAATCGCAACAACCGATAAGCCTCGGCGCTCTCCGCATCTTTTTCGCGGATTTCGCTGAGGATCGGTTCGGCGAACTTACGCAATACGGCCAGCTCATAAATCATGGCGCTGTTGAACATTGCATCGGCATTCTCCTGATACGGAAACACCCACTTGTCTTCTCCCCGGCGTACTTTCGGCCACATAGCAATCGTCTCACGCGCCGAGTAACCGCGTGAACGGTAGTCACGCACGATACGTCGAAGCAGGCGGTTGTCGGTCGTGGGAATCCAGTTATGCCCGTCGAGCGAAATCGTCGTCAAGGCCGAGACATAGATGCGGTAAATATTTTCGGGTGGGAGGTGTGACGTCAGTTCGGGGTTTAACCCGTGAATTCCTTCAAGAATCAGGACGGAATTTTTCTGTATCTGTAATTTATCTCCGCGAAACACCCGCCGGCCCTGCTCGAAGTCGAACGAAGGAATTTCGATTTCTTTCCCGGCAATGAGCTTGCGCAGGTCGCTGTGAAAGTAGGGAAGATCGATCGCGTAGAGCGACTCGAAGTCATACTCCCCCTCGTCATCTTTTGGCGTGTCTTCTCGATTCACATAATAATCGTCGAGCGAAATCCCAACCGGATGTAACAAGTTTGTGATAAGTTGTACTTCGAGACGTTTGCAGAAGGTTGTTTTGCCCGAAGAGGACGGGCCGGAAATCAGGACCACGCGTACGCCTTCGTTGTAACGCGAAGCAATCTCCTCGGCGATGTGGGCAATCTGTTTCTCCTGCATCGCTTCCGATACCATGATAATCTTACGCGCGTCTCCGACCGATATGGCGCGGTTCAGATCGCCCACATAGTTGACACCGATCGTACGCTGCAACTCTAAATGCTCCTTATAGGCGTGGAACATCTTATCTTGACGCACCATCGGGTAAAGCTCGTGCACGTTGTCGCGCTGAGGTATCTGCAACAGTACACCATCGGAGTAGGGCATCAGATCGAACAGATGGATATAGCCCGACGAAGGTACGAGGCTGCCGTAGAAATAGTCGATGTAACCGTCCAGCTCGTAATATGACGTGTAAGCCATACCGGCCGTCTCGATCAGCAGAGCACGGTCGTTCATATCCCGCTCGTAAAACGTCTCCATCGCATCGGGAGTGCGTACATTGCGCATCTTGAACGGAAGATCGGCGTCGATCAGTTCTTGCATCCGCTGTTTGATCTGTTCAACATCTTTCTGTGTCAGCTTCCGGCGATTTTCGAACACGCAATAAAACCCTTTCGACACGGGATGCTCAAGATTGAACGGGGTATCGGGATAGAGGTCGTAGACGGCCTTGACAAGGATGAAGCAGAGCGAACGCAAATAGATACGATAGCCCGAAGGATGGGTATAATCGACAAAATCGATATCTTTCGGATTCCAACAACGATATGTCAGACTCTCGACCCGGTTATTGACCCGCGCCCCCAGCGGGCGGTAATGTAGCGGAGCCCCCAACATGACGTAAATCTCACTCAAAGACGAACCGATAGGGACCTCCTTATATAAATCGTTGTTTTTGCAATAGACCGTAATCGATTCTTTATCTGTTTTTGTCATAATTCTGTTTTTTTGTATTTTTGTCCGCAAAGTAACAAAAAAATTATACAAGTCAATCTTTCTATGAACTATTCTTTCTTGGACTTTTTGACACTCGTCGGTTCGTTAGGAATGTTCCTCTACGGAATGAAAACGATGAGTGAAGGTCTTCAGAAAGTGGCCGGAGACAAACTCAGGAACATTCTTTCCGTCATGACGACGAATCGCTTTACGGGCGTCCTGACGGGACTTCTCATCACTGCCATGATCCAGTCGTCGAGCGCAACGACGGTGATGGTGGTCAGTTTCGTCAATGCAGGGCTGCTTACATTGGGACAATCCATCAGCGTCATCATGGGGGCTAACGTCGGAACAACCATTACGGCATGGATCATCTCGATCTTCGGATTCAAAGTTGACATCAGCATCCTCTCCCTGCCGCTCATCGGTGTGGCTATTCCGCTCATGTTCGCCAAAAAGAGCAGCCGGAAATCGTGGGGAGAGTTTATTCTCGGTTTTGCCTTCCTCTTTCTCGGGCTGGCTTACCTGAAAAATTCTGTACCAGACCTGCAAAACAATCCCGAAGTACTCTCGTTTATCCGTGACTACACTTCCATGGGATATGGTTCATTGCTTCTCTTTATGTTTTTAGGTTCGGTACTTACCGTTATTGTGCAGTCTTCGAGCGCCACTGTCGCCATTACCCTGATCATGTGTACCCAGGGATGGATCCCTTTCGAAATGGCTGCCGCCATGGTATTGGGCGAGAATATAGGAACGACCATCACAGCCAATATCGCAGCGATCTCAGCCAATACATCAGCCCGTCGTGCAGCCCTGGCACATCTGATGTTTAACCTGTTCGGAGTCTGCTGGATGATGCTTCTCTTTTATCCCTTCTCCGATATGGTTGCCCAAGTTGTTACGAAATTCGGCCCGGGCGATCCGCACGAAATAACGAATTTCATCAGCTCCCTTGATCCGGAAACCGTGAAACAGATTACTTCCGGCCAAGAACTGACAGACCCGAGGCTGATCGCCTTGCAAACACACCTCTTCTCATTGCAGGTTTCTGTCTCATACGGACTATCCCTGTTCCATACAATGTTCAATCTGTGTAATATTGTCATTATGATCTGGTTCACGAAGATGTACGTCCGTATTTGCTCGGCCATCATCAAATCACCGCGTGAGACGGAAGAAGAAGAGTTCCAACTTAAATATATTTCGTCTGGAATGCTTTCGACCTCAGAGCTTTCGCTTGTACAGGCCAAGAAAGAGATGGCTGTCTTCGGACAGCGTGTATACCGGATGATGGATATGGTTAAAGAAATCTTGTACGAGACAGATGATGAAAAATTCCTGAAAACATATAACCGCATCGAGAAATACGAGCAGATCAGTGACCGCATGGAGGTCGAAATCGCAGACTACTTGACTCGTGTGCTCGAAGGACGCCTCAGTGCCGAGGGAAAGAATAATATCCGCGTGATGCTTCGCGCCGTATCTGAAATCGAAAGTGTCGCCGACTCATGCAACAACATTGCGAAGATCATCAAACGGCGTAACGATGCGAAAAGTCATTTTACCGACGAACAAAATCATAATATTGAACACATGCTGGCCCTAACCGATGCTGCAATCGTCCATATGAACGACATCCTGCACCGTCAGACCGGTACCCGCGAAGACATGGCGCTCTCCTACAATATGGAGAACGAAATCAACTCCTATCGAAATCTGTTGAAAAATAACAATATCGACAATATCGACAATAAGTTGTATAAGTATTCCGATGCCATCTTCTACATGGATATTATTTCCGAATGTGAGAAGTTGGGCGACTATGTGTTGAATGTGGTACAAGCTATCGTGGAGAAAAAATTATGATGCGACGAACATTTCTGGATGCCAATTTTCTGCTGCAGACCGATACGGCTGCCGAGCTTTTTCGCAAACATGCCGAAAAACTGCCGATTATAGACTATCATTGTCACCTCGATCCCAAAATGATCGCCCGAAACTATCAATTTGCCGATCTGACCGAGATATGGCTGGCCGGCGACCATTACAAGTGGCGTGCCATGCGTGCGAACGGGGTGCCCGAAGAATACATTACCGGTAACAAACCCTCGTATGAGAAATTCGAGAAATGGGCGGAAACAATCCCTTACACCATGCGAAATCCGCTCTACCACTGGACGCACATGGAACTAAACCGTATCTTCGGTATTCAGGAGACATTGAAACTTTCCAATGCACGCCATATATACGAAGAGTGTACGGCTAAGCTGCAAACACCGGAATATCGCCCGCAAGCGATTATGCGACGGATGCGGGTCGAGGTTGTTGCTACAACCGACGATCCGGCCGATACGCTCGAATATCACCGAGAGATTCGCGAAAACAGCTTCGGGGTTAAAGTGTTGCCCGCATGGAGACCCGATAAAGCGATGGCCATCGGAAATCCGAAGGCGTATAACGAATACCTCGACAAACTGTCGGCCGCAGCCGATCAGACCATCGGTACTTATAAAGAGCTTGTCGATGCATTGCAAAAGCGACACGATTATTTTGAGCGGGAAGGCTGTACACTGTCCGATCACGGGTTGACGACCTTCTACGCTGATCCGTACACCGATGCCGAGGTCGAAACGATCTTCGGAAAGGTACGTGCCGGACAGACGGTCGGAAAAGATGAACATGATCGTTTTTGCTCCGCCTTGCTGTATGATCTGGCTGTGATGGACTGTCGCTCCGGATGGGTGCAACAGTTTCATATCGGAGCGATCCGTAACAACAATGCCCGCATGTTCAAAAAGATTGGACCTGATACAGGCTTCGACTCGATCGATGATGTAACGGTAGCCGTTCCTATGAATCGCTTTTTCAGCCGTCTTGACGAAGAAGAACATCTGGCCAAAACGATTGTATACAATCTGAACCCGCGTGATAATGATTTGATCGTAACTAACCTCTATAATTTTAACGACGGGTCTGTTCCCGGCAAAATGCAATACGGTGCAGCATGGTGGTTTCTTGATCAATATAAAGGAATCGAGAATCAGTTGAACAGCCTCTCGTCGCTTGGCTTGTTAAGCCGTTTCGTCGGTATGTTGACCGACTCGCGCAGCTTCCTGTCGTATCCGCGTCATGAATATTTCCGCCGTATTCTGTGTAATATCATCGGGAACGAGATAGAGCACGGCCTGTTACCTGCTTCCGAATTTTCGTTTATCAATCAGATGGTCGAAGATATCTGCTATTACAATGCCAAGCGTTACTTCGGATGGTAACGTGGCGGGTTTTTCGTTGTGTTGCATCGTTCGATTATTTTATCCCTGCTCCTCTTATTCGACGTTAATCACTATCTTTGCGCCCCGGTTCGGGCTTTAATTGGGTTTTAAATTAATAAGAAGCAATATGTCGACAAAGATCAAGTGTATCGGTCTATTGACCTCGGGAGGAGATGCTCCCGGCATGAACGCGGCCATTCGTGCGGTGACGCGTACTGCGATTTATAACGGAATGGCGGTAAAGGGGATTTACCGAGGATATAAAGGATTGATCACAAACGAGATCGAAGATTTCAAGACACAGAGCGTCAGCAATATCATACAACGTGGCGGAACGATTTTGAAGACGGCTCGATGTGCCGAATTTCAGACCTCCGAAGGACGAAAGCTGGCGTATGACGTTATTCTTCAGCATGGTATCAACGCTATGATTGTCATAGGTGGAGATGGCAGTCTTCGCGGAGCTCGTGACTTTGCGCAGGAATATGATTTCCCTATTATCGGGTTGCCGGGAACGATCGACAACGACCTGAACGGAACGGATACGACGATCGGCTATGATACGGCGCTGAATACGATTATGGAATGTGTCGATAAGATACGTGACACGGCATCGTCGCACGAGCGTTTGTTCTTTGTCGAGGTGATGGGACGTGATGCAGGGTTTCTGGCACTCAACGGCGCGATTGCATCAGGTGCGGAGGCTGCGATTATTCCGGAAATCTCCTTGAAGAAAGACCAATTGGCTGAAATGATCGAGATGGGTTTTCGGAAGTCGAAGAACAGCAGCATCGTGCTGGTAGCTGAGAGCGAGGTGACAGGCGGAGCGATGGGTGTAGCCGAACGGGTGAAGAAGCAATATCCGGGATTTGACGTGCGCGTCTCTATTCTCGGTCATTTGCAGCGCGGAGGTTCGCCGACGGCGCAGGATCGTATCTTGTCTACTCGTATGGGAGTGGCAGCCGTCGATGCGCTGATCGAAGGACAACGAAATGCCATGGTCGGTATTCAAAATGAAGAGTTGACGCTGGTACCTTTCGTGAAAGCCATCAAAAAAGACAAACCGATTAACCGCGATCTGCTGAACGTGCTTCGGATCGTTTCAACCTAACATGACCGGGAAACCGTTGCGGCGGCTTCTGGAATATCTATATACGGCAGAAGAGGGATGGTACCTAAAACCTATCTTGCGCAATTGGAGGAACACTTGCAGGTCTTCCGCAACGAAGGCAACGCGATTTTTTTTCCGGCCGAGGCCGTTGATTTCGAGGGATTGGACTTGGTATATATCCGCATCGCAGACAGATACGGGGCATCCGAAGCTTACAGAACAGGCTGGAAGAAACTCTTGCAATACTTGTCAGACAGTCGGGAACTGAACGAAACAACCCGCTTTATCGGATTAAGTTTCGACGACCCGAATGTAACTGTGTTTCGGCCACGTCGAGCTATTACGATTGGGCAATAAAGAAAATCCGCAAACATAAAAAGACAGCAGGTACTGCTGCACCTTAACCCAGGCTTGCAACCCTTGTGCTCCGCAGGAGTTTTTATTAACGATAAACAGATAGCTGTCAATGATTGTAATTATTTTCCTGATAAATGGTACAATTACAAATGACGAATTACGCATGCCTCTTTCTGTCATTCCGAACGGAGTGAGGGATCCCGTACGGAGAGGAAAGATTCATCACTCACACTCTGAATGACAAATGTCCGAACGCAAAGGGCGCAAATGGACGCGAAAATCAATTACGAATTACGAGGTACGAATGCGAATACATCATTGTATATGCACCGTAGAGACGCAATGAATTGCGTCTCTACCATCCGCGGCCGAATCGGTTGTTATGGCGGGCGAACACTACACGGCAAACAAATCAACTATTCAACGCCCGCAGGGCATAACCATTAACCATTAATTTACGTCAGACTTTCAGCCCTCCCATGACCTGGCAACCATTTTCCCCAACGCTTCGCATTGGGCTGAATTATTACGCCCTTTCAGGGCCGTTTTCCAAATGTTAATTGTCAATGGTTAAAGGTTATTTATCGGGTACATGATTCGGCATGTAACACGTATAACCATTACCCGAAAGGGCTGCAAGCCCGATATATTTCAGCCCCATCCCGTAAGGGTGGGGTATCGATGCTCATACCTTGGTTAGAGGGCTGTAAGCCTGACATAATCGTTAGCGGTCAGTATTCAGCTTTCGTAATTTGTCATTCGTAATTGTTCGTTGGCGTTCATCCAACAAATCAACAACTAAACAAATAAACATCTCAACAATTCAATATCTCAACGCCCTGCGGAATATAAGGGCTGTAAGCCTGACATAATAAATGTTTGCATGTTGACTTGTTTCAATAACAACTTTTTCGGCGATAATCACGCCGACAATAGTTTTTTCACGTCTCCGTTTTGCGTAAACACATGAAAAGGTTTACTTTTGTGCTGTTTTTATCAGCAATAAACGGTTAGCAGTTGAAAGAGATTTCGTTTATACGGCAAAACATCGCCAAGTGGGAAGGTCTGGAACAGGTGGTAGCATCCGCCGACACGCAAGACCCGGGGCGCCTTGCCGACGCGTATACCGAAATCACGACCGATCTTTCTTTCTCGCGCAGCCATTATCCACGGTCGCGTATTACGACTTATCTGAACAATCTGGCATCGGCGCTTCACAATGCGTTGTATAAAAACAAGAAAGAGAAACGGTCGCGTATATTGCTCTTTTGGAAAGAGGAGCTTCCGCTCGTAATGTACGAGTCGCGCTGCGAACTGCTCTATTCGTTTCTGGTATTCCTGTGCAGTGTGCTGATCGGAGCGTTCTCTGCCCTTCACGACGATACATTCGTGCGTCTGATTATGGGCAACGACTACGTCGATATGACGCTCGACAACATCCGCAGCGGCAAACCGATGGCCGTCTATGGCAGTCAGGGTGAACTGGGAATGTTTTTGGCTATTACGTCGAATAATATCTATGTCTCGTTTCGGGTGTTTATTGCCGGATTGCTTACCGGGATCGGCACGGGATTGATGCTTCTCTACAACGGCGTGATGGTCGGGGCGTTTCAGACGTTCTTTTTTCAGCAAGGCGTAGGGATGGAGTCGCTTCTCTCGATCTGGCTTCACGGCGCGTTAGAGATTTCGTCGATCGTCGTGGCGGGTGCAGCCGGCTTGGCGATGGGCGACGGGTGGCTGTTCCCAGGCACTTATCCGCGCGGATATGCTTTCCGGCAAGGCGCTAAAAGGGGATTGAAGATCGTCGTAGGGCTTGTGCCGATGTTTATCATCGCCGGATTTATCGAGAGCTTCCTGACGCGGCATACGGAATTGCCCGATATGTTGCGGGCTGCATTTATTCTGCTCTCGTTCGTGTTCGTAATCGTCTATTTCGTGATTTATCCACGTATGGTATGGAAGAACAAACATCATACATCCTCAGATAATGGAATATACTAATCCTAAAATTCGTTACTATCGGGTACGTACATTCGGTGAAAAACTGAATATTACGTTCGATTACCTTCGTGAGAACTGGCGTGTTATCCTCCGTTTCTCGCTTTACTTGATTCTACCCTTGTGTATTTTTCAATCATTCGCTCTAAACGCCTATTTCTCAACAAATTTAGAATTAATGAAGGATCCAAACGGCTCAAAAGACATCTTGATAGAATTTGTTCTTCGAGGCGGTATATACGTCATTATCTATATGATAGGCAATATGATACTTTCTGCCCTTATCTATGGTATGATGCATGTGTATGATCACCGTACCGAACGACTGATGGAACTGACGTTCGGCGAATTCAAGGAAACACTTTTTCGTTTCTTGGGTAAATGCTTTCGTATCATCCTGTTTTATGGTGCAATGACAATTCTGGTAGGAGGTCTTGCAGGAATGCTTGCCACATGGTCCGTTTGGGCGCTTGTCGTCTATCTTATTTTCGTACTGATCGGCGCCCTGATCATCATGTTACCGATGGCGCTTCTCACCCCGATGTATCTCTTTGAAGAGCAGCCTTTCTTCGAAACCTTGCAGCGGGCATTTCGTTATGGGATGTCGTTCTGGATCGAAATATTCGGCGTTCTCTTTGTCTTCGGACTCATCGGAGGAATTATCAACACGGTAACTTACCTGCCCTGGTATCTGGTTGTGGTAGTATCTCAGGTGTTCATCCTGAGCTCGCCCGATTCGGGGATCGACCAGTCGCTTTGGTATCAATTGCTGACGTACGTACTGGGGATTATCCAGTCGTACGGATCATATATTGCACAAATGGTGGGGATGGTGGGGATTGCATTCGAGTATTTCCATATCCGTGAGAAACGCGAGGGCGTCACGGTCGAAACGGAAATTTCCAATTTCGCGAACCTGTAGCACGCAAGCATGACTCACGCCGTCTCCGACACGATTTGTTACAATGCAGCCAGAATCGCGGAATATCAGTCCGATGCTCGCTATGACTATAACAGTCAGCTACAAATGTCGGATACCGGCCTGACGGAGATCATCCGGCAGTGGTTGGCGCATATCCTGCGGCGATTATTTCGCAACGCCGAAGTCGATACGATTGATACATGGACGGGATGGGTGTTAATCGGAGGCTTCGTGTTGGTGCTCGCGCTTGCCATATATTTTATCCGGAAAAAACATCCTGCTCTGTTTATGCGCGAAAAGAAGATGCCAGATCTTCCTTACGACGTGGAAGAGGAAAATATTTACGGCGTCGATTTTGAGAAAGAACTGTCGGCCGCTTTGACGTCGAACGATTTCCGGTCGGCCGTTCGCCTTCTTTACTTGCAGACCCTGCGTTTTTTGGCCGATAAGCAAAGGATCGACTGGCGCATTTTCAAGACGCCTACCGAATATATTTACGAATTAAAGCCGGCAGTGCTGCGACCGGTGTTTCGCGATTTTACGAATCGTTTTTTGCAGGTACGATACGGTAACTATCAGGCCACGCCGGAACTGTTCGATGCTATGCGTGAGCTACAACGGCAAATCCGGGAAGGAGGGGAGGAGCATGAAGGGGAGTAAACGTTATTTCGTGATACTCGGCGTATTTATGGTGCTGGCTTTTGTATTTCAGTACTATTCACCCAAGCCGTTCCGGTGGACTCCGACGTTTTACCACAACGACCGCCAGCCTTTCGGATGTTACGTGTTCGATGAGGTGGTCGGGACGTCTGTCGTTGCGTATGAAGTCCAAAACCGGTCGCTTTACGAAATCTATATGGCAAGTGTCGATACGTTCAGGCTGTGGCAAGAACAGAGCGATTTCCTAATGGAGGATGAGACGTTTTCGGCCGAAGAGACAGAAGAATATTTTGAAGAGGATGCGTCTGATGACGAATACGATACCATCTATTTTGACGAAGATAACAGTCTAATCTCCGTGCGAGATGCGGAGGAAGATGCTTTCGATTTACCGAAGCCAGAGCTGCTACCCGAAGCGGGGCGGCGTGCTATCCTCGTAGTCGAAGAGCGTTTGCTGATGCAGCCGATCGATGTGAAAGCGCTGTACGGTCTGCTTCGGCAAGGCAATAAGGTGATGCTTTGCGCCTCGTGGTTCTCCGGTGCGTTGTGTGATTCACTCCGGTTTTCGACCGAGCATGATGCCGTCTTGGGCTATGTCCGTTATTTTGAGCGTTCAGTCAAACAAACCCGCGAACGCGACAGCCTTTATTGGGGGTTCGATACGCTTCATGCCGAAGCGATTTATGAAGTTTATCCGCAAACCCATTCGTCTTACCTGAATACAGGTGACGATACGTTGAAAATCAAAGCGCAAGAGTTGCGCTCTGAACACGATACGCTTGCGCGACCTCGTTCGGACAAGATGAGATGCGACTCGTCCGGAGTGCTCGTTTGCGACGGGCAAGGAAGGCCGGTAGCGATACGGGCGCATATCGGTGAAGGTGAACTGTTTCTGGTGACAACACCGCTGCTCTTCACCAACTACGGCATGCTCGACGGAAATAATGCCTCGTATATCTTCCGTCTGCTTTCGTGTATGGGGGCGGGAACTTTACCGCTCATACGGCTCGAATCATACGGCGAAGGCGCGCAGGAGTCAGGCAGCCTGTTCCGTTTTTTCCTGAAACATTCGCCATTGCGTTGGGCTTTGTACACAACCATGCTGACGCTTCTGCTGTTTATGTTCTTCACCGCCCGACGGCGGCAGCGGGTGATCCCCGTCGTGCAGCCACCCGCTAACGGGATGCTTCGGTTCGCGCAGCTGATCGGTCATCTGTATTATCAGCGGAAAGATTATAAAGAGATGATTAAAAAGAAATATCTGTATTTCTGCACAGAGGCAAAACGGCTTCACGGGCTTGATCTGCAATCGGGCGAGCCGGCAGAAACGCTTAACGGACGTTTGGCCCGAAAAATGGGACTGCCTGCCGAAGAGCTATGGCCGGCTTTCCGTGAGCTGAACGAGTTGCTGCACAACGATACACCGGCCGATGAGGCTGCGATGATACGCCATATCGACCGGATCAATGAATGGAAAAGCAAATTGGATTAATATGGAAGAAAGAGTAGAAACAATGGATTTGACGGGGTTCACGGAGAAAATCGGTCGGATACGCACGGCCATGTCGTCGGTACTTGTCGGGCAAGAGCGCACGGTCGATTTGCTGCTTACCGTGATGCTGGCCAAAGGGCATGTGCTCATCGAAGGCGTACCGGGTATTGCCAAAACACTGATGGCGCGACTGATGGCACAGCTCGTGGACGCACGCTTCTCACGTATTCAGTTTACGCCCGACCTGATGCCGTCGGATGTGCTGGGTACGTCGGTGTTTAACATGAAAACGAGTGATTTCGATTTTCATAAGGGGCCGATTTTCGCCGACATCGTACTCGTCGACGAGGTGAACCGCGCTCCCGCCAAGACACAGTCCGCCCTGTTCGAGGTGATGGAAGAACGACAAGTGACCCTCGACGGAACAACGTATAAGATGAGCCCGTTATACACCATTCTGGCTACGCAGAACCCGGTAGAACAGGAAGGCACCTACAAGCTGCCCGAAGCGCAGTTAGACCGCTTCCTGATGAAGATCACGATGCAATACCCCACGCTCGACGAGGAGGTGCGGATTCTGGAACGTCATCATGCGAACGCGCGGTTGACGTCGCTGGAGACGATCCGCCCCGTCCTGACGGCCGACGAGCTGCTGAGGCTCAGCGACTGTGTAGGCAAGGTATATGTCGAACCGTCTCTGCTGCGTTATGTGGCTGCCATCGTCCATCAGACACGCACGAGCAAGGCCGTCTATCTCGGCGCCTCGCCGCGTGCGTCGGTAGCGCTTATGCAGTCGGCCAAGGCCTTCGCACTGTTGCAGGGACGCGACTTTATCACACCCGAAGATGTGAAATTCATCGCCCCATCCGTATTGCAGCATCGGTTGACGTTGACGGCCGAAGCCGAGATGGAAGGTCATACGCCGTCGAAAGTCATACGCCGTCTGATCGAAAAAGTAGAAGTACCGAAATAATGTACCTGAGCAAGCGGTTTTACATCTTCTGCGTGGCAGCCGTCGTCCTGTTTCTGGCGGGCTACGTCTTTCCCGTGTTATTCATGGCGGGGAAGATGCTGCTCGTGGCACAGGCGCTGCTCTCGGCAGCTGACATTGCGCTGCTGTGGCGGCAGAAGGATGGAGTATATGCCGAGCGTTCGTGTGCCGCCCGTTTCTCGAACGGCGACCCCAACCCTGTACGCATCGCCGTAGAGAACCGCTATCCCTTCGCCGTACATATTGAGGTGATCGACGAGCTACCCGACGTGTTTCAGCGGCGCGATATTCTTTTCCCGCTCCACCTGCTATCCGGCGCTCGCAAAGAGATTGTCTATCAGCTACGGCCAGTGAAACGCGGCGAATATGGCTTCGGACATATCCGTCTGTTCGTCTCCACGGCCATCGGGTTCGTCGTACGCCGTATCACGGCTGGTCAGCCTGCCCGGGTCAAAGTCTACCCCTCCTACCTCATGCTGCACCGCTACGAGCTGATGGCCATCCATAATAACCTGACCGAATTAGGTATCAAACGCATTCGTCGCATCGGTCATCATACCGAATTCGAGCATATCAAGGAATATGTGAAGGGCGACGACTACCGCACCATCAACTGGAAGGCCAGCGCCCGCCGGCATCAGGTAATGGTCAACACGTATCAGGACGAACGGTCGCAACATATCTACAACATCATCGATAAGGGGCGCGTCATGCAGTCGGCATTTCGGGGGATGACCCTACTCGACTATTCGATCAATGCCGCGCTGGTACTCTCGTTCGTAGCGATCCGGAAAGAAGACAAGGCCGGGCTGATTACCTTTGCCGAGCGTTTTGAGACATTCGTTCCGGCCGGAAAGCAGTCGTCGCAGATGCAGCTCCTGCTCGAAGACCTCTACCGTCAACAGACTACCTTCGGCGAAAGCGATTACTCGTCACTCTACGTGCATCTGAACAAACACGTAAGCAAACGCAGTCTGCTCATCATTTACACGAATTTCGACCGCATCATCGGGATGGAACGCCAGCTGAGCTATATGCAGCAGTTGGCACGTCAACACGTCGTGCTGGTCATCTTCTTCGAGGATGTCGAGCTTCGTGACTTTGCCGCACGCCCTCCGCAGAGCTCCGAGGACTGCTTCCATCAGGTGATCGCCGACCGGTTTATCTACGAAAAACAATACGTGACGACCACCCTCCGCCGGCATGGCATCTATTCGCTCCTCACCACACCCGAAGACCTCTCGGTCGATGTCATCAACAAATACCTTGAGATGAAAGCCAAACGACTGCTTTAAGTTTAAGGCCATATTCCCCTTCGAGTGTTTAGATATTTAGTTGTTGGTTAGTTAGCGTTCAGCAGCCAGCGTAATTTAATTGTCAATTATCATGCAGAGTACATGATTTGGTCTGTACCACGTATAACCATTGACCATTGTTCAAACGCCCCAAGGGCATACAAGGGCTGAAAGCCCGTTCTGTTTCAGCCCCATCCCGTAAGGGTGGGGTCCCGTCCCACCTTGTTCGGAGGGCTGTAAGCCTGACATGATCGTTAGCGGTCAGTTTTCAAGCAGTCAGCTATCATCCAACAATCAAACAACTCAACCATTCAACAGCACAACAGTTAAACGCCCGAAGGGCATCACTTTTCACTTTTCGTTTTTCACTTTTCGTTTTTCACTTTTCACTTTTTAATCAACTTCTGCGTATACGTCTGTCCGTCTTTGATGACGCGCACGAAGTACAGTCCCGCCGGCAATCCGGCCATCGGGATTTGGAACGTCGGCTCGTTCGTCCGGAACGAGCGCAGCATCGTCATACCGCTCCAGAGCTGGATTTCGTAGGGGCTTCTGTCGGTCGAGAGCACGCTTAATCCGCTGACCTCATCCGTCTCCATCAACTGCAAGGTCACTTCGTCCGTGGCCGGGTTGGGGGAGAGGGTGAAACGGTAATTTGAGCAATCTGAAGAAGATCCCAATGTCGCCGAGCATACCGTACCGGATGTGCCACAGCAGGTGCGTGCCTTTAATGAAATCCATCCGCCCGCGGCTTGATTTGTATTGATGGAGATCATATTGTTCTGTGTATAATAAATTGTCCAAGCCGGGGAAACTGTCCATTCCAGATCACTTAGAGCACAGCCCGAATTATTTACCAGACTGAAGTGGTAAGTCGTATTCGGACAGAGACCACTGGTACCCGTAGCAGTATTTCCTATATATCCGCCACTCGAATTATTCCAAACATCGAATGAAATATCGCTGTTGTACGACGCATTAGCAGTAATGGTACCGGTCGACAGCGATGTCGAAGTCGGCCCACTGATGGTTGCCGTGATGACAGCTGATATATTGAATATAGCTTTAAAGGTAGCCGTTGCTGTTCCCTGTCCTGAGATCAACCGTAAACAGTTACTGCTTGATGACCATTGTACGGACGAACCCACAGGTAAGTTCTCTACTGTATAAGTCGCTTCATTATAAAAACTTGAAGGGCCGGAGAGAGAGGGCATCAATGCTTTTCGAACAGCTGCATAAGCATCTACAAGGCCGTAACCCATTTCTTGATGCCATGTACCGTTAGGTCTTCCAGAAGTAGTGGCATAGGAATATCCTCCTACCTTTTGGGCAGTCTGTTCAATAATATTTCTCACTTGTTGCCCGGTAAGGTTTGGACGAACGGAGAGGATTAAGGCGGCTACTCCAGCAACGTGGGGACAAGCTGCGGAAGTACCATTAAACCAAACCGTATAATCCCTGTTGGTATAATCAGAAGTTATTTTATTTCCTCCATTCATCGTGTGAATTCGCAAAGTAGGATTATAGCCCAAATTACCTTGTCTGTCTGTTGTTGGAATCAGAACGCCGGGAGCTACTACATCCAACTGACTGCCATAATTACTTCCCCATCCCTCTCCATCACAAGAAGTTGGAGACTTTCTTTGCCCACAAGGAGATATAGCACCAACGGTTAGTATGTTTGGATTACTATTTGCTGGATAATTAACTGCTCTGTTGTCATTTCCCGAAGCAAAAAGAACGATACATCCTCGTCCGTTTCGCCCATTAACAAGCGCATTTGTAATAGCATCATCAATAATTTGATATTGAACACTTGATCCCCATGAATTACTAATTATATCAGCTCCATTCTGAACAGCCCAATTAATACCTTCTCCTCTTTTTATTCGGGACATAGGAGCTGCTTCTAATGAATTGCTGATAGACATCAATCTGGCATTTGGCGCCACACCTCTAATTCCGATAGCATTATTCCCTGATGCACCAATTATACCTGCACAAGCTACGCCATGATTCCCTCGAACTATACTGGGAGAAGATCCTGTTTCCGTATCAAAATTTAATGGATGGATATTGGCTACTAAGTCCGGATGGTTTAGTTCGATTCCTTGATCAACAACGGCAACTGTAATCCCTGTCCCTGTAGAAAGAGTCCATGCATCGCAAGCTTTAATATCTACACCGTTTGTTCCGTCATATTGCCCGGTATTACGTAGACCCCATTGATTTGAAAAATAAGTGTCATTTGTACAGTTCAACAAATCATCAACCATTAAATCTGGTTCGGCATATTGGAACAAATTAGTGTCGTAAAATCGGTTTGCCATCTCCATAGCATTCCCGTTTGACAGTTTTGTACATGATAGTACAAACCAAAGTGGCATAAATCTATCCTGTCTTACAACAATGGTCTTATTTTTTTACAATATTTATTCAGTAGCGTTGTATCTGACAGGTTCTTCAATTTGACATAGAAAAAATTAGAAAGACCTATTTTCCTTCCATATCTTCCTATAAAATAAGGGGATACCGTTTGTACTCCCTCAATTTGTTTTAATTTGCTCACTCGTTCTTTATAGCTTCTCCCCTCATTCATTGTGGATAATTTGAGCTCAGTCCAATAAAAATCCGTTGAAATCTTTTGTTTTTGCTTTAAAATTTGTTCCTTATGTAAATTTAAAGTTCTTTTTGATATCAGATTGCTTTTTTGTAAAGCAACATCATTGACTGTATAAATAAATACACGTGTTGTATCTAACTGTAACGGTTGTTTCTTTCCCTTATAATAATAAAAGTGCTCTTGAGCAAGCAATGATAAAGGGAAAAGTAGCACTATAAAAACTATCTTTTTCATAATCTTGAAATTATTTAAATATGTAACGGTTCTATTTTAAAGGTAACTTTTGCCGATTGAGCAAGTTTGTCAACTAAGATACCGTAACGAAAAACGTCAGGCTGGGTTGCATCGCCATCCACCTTCAACAAGTAAGTATAAGCATTGGAACCTGTTCTTACAAATGAATGTTCCATATTCGTTACTTGATTACCATAGGTTCCATATCCCAATAGCAGAGTGTGTTTCGAGAAATCGATCTGCTGTAAATCTTTGAAGTGTTTTAAATCTTTTTCAGTAAACACCGATTTAAGTTCTTTCTCTGACCGGATAACCTTCGATTCTTTATGATTACCTATCGCGGTTATTTTGGGCAGCTTTTTTATTATGGTTACTTCAAGAGAATTTGAGTTACCGGAAGAGGTTGAATCTTCATTTTGCAACTCTTTTTCTATGGTTACTTCAGGAGCAATAACATCTTTCTTACACCCCGCTCCTGCTGTTAGTAAAAGCAGGGTACTTATCCATAAAATGATTTGCTGTTTCATGTTTTTCTGTTTTTTAAAGTTTATACTTGTTTCCGCGTTCC